>WNFI01164116.1_pt1 | contig 13401 bp, 10 predicted proteins | sample 5400471 | NCBI WGS metagenome assembly WNFI01 (sample SAMN13153348, study PRJNA577476) | soil metagenome | isolation source: 100 cm saprolite on Douglas fir-dominated hillslope | place: USA:California | collected 2013-09-17 | reverse complement strand
CGCGTTCGCCCTCACCTCCCAGCAGCGGACGGCAGCGGCGCAGCAGACGGCCAGCCAGGGGTGTTGCGCGTGGTGGGTGTTCTTGTGCGCGTTCTGTACCAGCGAGATCGATTCGACGCCGCCGCCGATGGTGACGGCCATGCCGTCGGCGACGACCTGCTTGGCGGCGATCGCGATCGCCATGAGCCCCGAGCCGCACTGCTGGTCGACGGTCATGCCCGGCACGGTGGCGGGCAGACCCGCGCGAAGTGCGGCTTGCCGGGGCGCGTTGTGGCCGGTCGTGCCCTCCTGCATGACGCAGCCGAGGACGTCGTCGTCGATCTCCTCACCGGTGGCCCCGGCCGAGCGCGCCGGTGAGGGCGTGCGCGGCGAGCTGCGGGCCTGAGATGTCGCTCAGCGTTCCGCGGTAGGCCTTGCCGATCGGGTCCGGGCGGTCGAGACGGTCACAGCCTCCCTCACGCGCTCACCTCCGCGGCCGAACGGGTACTGTCGGCGGCGCATCCTGTGCAGTCAATGGTCATCACTTCTGGTCTTCCTGGCATCTGTCGGATGTGCTCGCGTCACGTCGTCGGGAGCGCCTGGCCATGGGCGGACGGCCGGGCACGGCCCGGCCGCCCGCCCGTCACTTCAGCCGGCCGCCGTAGCGCCCAGCCGGCCGAGGGTCGTCATCGTGTCGACGTGGTCGGCCGGGACGACGGCCGAGTAGAGCGCCGTCCAGCAGCTCGGGCAGCAGTACTGGCGGAACACGACGGGCGCGTCCACGTAGTCAGCCGGGTTGGCGATGATCTGCGGCCCGGCCTCGGAGGAGGGGCCCTCGTGGATGGCGAGCGCGATTTCGGCGTCCGCCGCGGTCCCGCCGAGGATCTCGGCGCAGTGCCGGCAGGCCACGACGGTCCCGGCCCCGCCGGGGGCCGCGGTCTCGACGAGGTTGTCGTCGAGCCGCCTGGCCGTCCTCAGATCGGCCTTGCCGCCGGTGTCGCGCAGGATCCGGGACCGTTCCCGGCGGCGTGCGCGCTGGTGGTCGCGCTCGGCCGAGGTGGCTGCGGTGCTGACGGTGCCATCCTCGATGACGACGCCGTACACGGCACGTGCCGCTTCCGCGGTTACCTTCTGCTCCCGCACGTCCCGCGCGACTGCGTCGGGCTCGCGGGTCAGCGGGTCGCCGTAGCCGCCGCCGCCCTGCCAGGTCATCGCGAGCACCTCGCCCGGGGCCAGGTAGCTCGACGCGTAGTTCTGGCCTGGCTGGAGCGTGTCACTGATCTCCGGCAGCGTGCTCGGCATCCGGCCGGCGGCGAGCATCTCCGCGACGCGGCTCTGCCGGGCGATGACATCGAGGCCGCTGTTGCCGGGATGACCGCCGGCAAGCCCGGCGTTCTGCGCGACCGCCTTGCCCGCAGAGGCGAGGACGAGGCCCATCGGCACGCTAGTGCCGTGCGGGGTGATCGCCACCGAGGCTCCGACGCCGCCGCGGTGGCGGCCGGGTCCGCCGGAGTCCGGGACCTCGCGCCGCCATAGGGTGAGGACGGGGTAGAGGAACTCGGTCATCTCGACGTCGGGGATGCGGCCCATCGGGATGCAGAACAGCCCGCCGGTGTCGATGCCGTCGGCGTGCGGGCGGGCGCCGTACCCGCCGGCCATTGGCTCCATGATGATGTTGAGGAATGGTGCGGGTTGTTCGCCGCGTTCGTCGAGGCCGGCGATGATCGCGGTGTCCCAGGTTCCGCAGCAGGTGGCCTGGACGTTCTTGCCCAGTTCGAGCGACCGGTCGAGCATCTGGGACAGGCACTCCGCGACGAGGCTGCCGGTGAGCCAGGCCGGGCCGATCGGGCCGCGGCTCACCGCGGCCGGGAACGTGGCGTTGTTGAGCGTGCCCTCCTCGGTGATCAGGTCGAAGCAGCGCATCAGCCCGCCTGCCGCCCATGGGATGTCACCGGCGAGGATGGGCAGGAGCGCGAGCATCACGCCGCCGCGCATGCCGGCGTAGGTGCAGTTGATGACGCCGGCCTGGGGGTCGGTTCCGGTGAAGTCGAATGTCAGGTGGTCGCCAGCCTTGGTGGCGGTGACCGTGATCTTGTGCAGGCCGCGGTCGCCTTCGTGGGACTGGTCCTGGTACCCGGTTGCTGACCAGCTGCCGTCGGGCAGGCTCGTGAGCTTGCCGCGCAGCCGGGCCTCGGCGTCGCTCATCATGCGTTTCATGACGGCCTTGACGGTGTCGGCGCCGTACTGCCTGATCAGCGCGAGCAGCCGTTCCCGGCCGACGTTGTTGGCGCCGATCTTGGCGCGGAGGTCAAGCCCGATGAGCATCGGGACGCGTGAGCGGCGCACCCACAGGTCGGCGACGTCGCGCTGGAGCTGCCCGTCGCGGACGATCTTGACCGGCGGCGTGGGCAGCGACTCGGAGAACACGTCCTGGGCGGCGGGCGAGAACGACCCGAGCCCCACGCCGCCGAGGTCGGGCTGGTGGGCGATCGCGCTGGTCCAGGCGAACAGCTTGCCGTCGTGGAAGACCGGCTGGTAGACGATCACGTCGTTCTGGTGCAGGCCGCCGCCGACCCAGGGGTCGTTGCACAGGAACATGTCGCCCTGGGTGATGCCGGGGTTGGCGGCCCGGTTGCGCAGCGTCCAGTAGATCGCGAGGTCGACGGCGCCGACGAGCATCGTGTTGTAGAGGCCGACCTGTACCTCCTGGCCGAGCTCGTCGGAGATGGCGAAGTCGAAGTCGTTGGCGTCGGTGACGATCGGCGAGCCGGACATGCGCTTGAGCGCCTCGCCCATCTCGTCGGTGACCGACCACAGCCGGTGCCGGACGACCTCGTAGGTCAGCGGGTCGAGCCCGTCGACCTGCTCCTGGCTGACGGTGTGGGTCTGCAGCATCGACGGCAGCGAGCGCCGCAGCTCGTCCGGGTCGACGGGTCGGCTCGAGAACACCTCGGAGCCGGGGATGAACATGGTCATGACGCGCTCCCAGCGGGGACGAAGGTGACAGGGGCGGCGGCGGTGCCGGCGGTGACTGGGGCGGGTCGGATAGTCAGGTTGCCGAGCGCGTCCACCGTGCCGGTGGTACCGCCCGGGACGACCACGGTCGTGGTCGGGACCTCGACGATCGCGGGGCCGTTGAGCACATGCCCGGCCCGCAGCTCGCGGTAGTCGTAGACCGGCGTGCCGACGTAGCCTTTCGCGGCGTCGAGGCAGACCGGGCGGCTGCCGGTCTGCGCGGCCGCCGGGTCCGGCGAGGAAGCGGCCGGTACCCGGGGCAGTACCGGGGAGAACGGCAGCTCGCCGATCCCGCGGACCCGGAAGGTAATGGCCTGGATGCCGGCCTCGCGGAAGCCCGCGTCCGCGCCGTAGAGGGTGGCGTAGCGGTGTTCGAAGGCGGCCGCGGCGGCCTCGATCGCGGCGGTATGAAGCGGCCCGCCTGCCACCGGGGCGGTGACCTCGGCTAGCTGCATCGCGTACCGCATGTCGATCTCGCGGTGCAGCTGGACGGCCTCGAAACGCATGCCCTGGCGGTCCAGCCCCTCGCGGACCAGCTTCTCCAGGTCGGCGAAGTTCTGCTCGGCGCGCGCGGGGTCGAACGGGACGATCGCCGGATCGGAGAGTTCGGCGGCCAGCACGATGTCCGAGGACGCCAGCCCGAAGGCCGAGAACGCCGAGGCCACCGGGCCGAGCGGCACCACCACCTCGCTGACCCCGACCTCCGCGGCGTAGCGGGCGCAGTGCGCGGGACCGGCGCCGCCGAAGGCGTACAGCACGAACTCGCGCGGGTCGTGGCCGGCCTCCACGACGGTCTTGCGCAGCAGGTCGCCGGTCTGGGCGTTCTGCACCGTGTAGATCGCGGCCGCGGCCTCCTCCACGGACAGCCCGAGCGGCTTGGCGATCTGCGTGTCGATGGCCTGGCGGGCCAGCTCCAGCGACAGCGGCTTGCGGCCGCCGAGCAGCCCCCGCTCGGGGAGGATCCCGAGGACGAGGTTGGCGTCGGTGTTGGTCGGATCGGTGCCGCCGTTGCCGTAGCAGGCGGGGCCGGGAACGGCCTGCGCGCTGCGCGGCCCGATCCGCAGGTTGCCGCCGGCGTCGAGCCAGGCGATCGCGCCGCCGCCGGAGCCGATCGCGCCTACCCGCAGCGTGGGCACGTTGATCGGGTGGTGGTTGATCACGGTCGTGGTGTCGCGGACGGGCTCGCCGTCGACGACCAGGCCGACGAGGAACGTCGTGCCGCCCACGTCGGTGGAGATGACGTTGCGGTGGCCGAGCTGGAGGCTCAAGGCGACCGATCCGACGACGCCGCCGGTGAGCACCGAGCCGACCGTGCTGATCGCCGTCGCCGGTGCCTCCCTGGCCACCACGGCACCGCCGTTGCTCTGCATGACCAGCAGCGGCCCGGCGAGCCGGTTCTCCCGCAGGGTGTCCTCGAGCGCGGTCAGGTAATCCCGCAGCCCCGGCCCGATCTGGGTGCTCATGATGGTGGTGGCATTGCGCGAGAACTCCCGGATGCGGGGGCTGACCTCGCAGGACAGCGCGACGAACACCTCGGGGTCCTGCTCGGCGACCAGCTCGCGCAGCCGCCGCTCGTGCACCGGGTTGCGGAAGGACCACAGCAGCGACACCGCGATCGCGCGGATCCCGTCGTCGAGCAGCGACCGGATCGCGGCGCGGGCCTCGTCCTCGTCCAGTCCGACGACGACGGTGCCGTCCCGGTCGATCCGCTCGGTGACCTCAAGGGCGTGCCGCTTGGGCAGCAGGCCGTGGTCCTTGGCCTGCCCGAGGACGTTCTGCAGCTCGTTCGGCGAGCGTCCGAGGTATCGCCCCTCGACATTCATGATGAAGATCGAGTCGCGGTGGCCCTTGGTGGTGAGGAACCCGACCGGCGGCACGTTGCCCATCACCAGGGCGTTCAGCGACGACGTGGTGCCGTGCGCGATGTGGTGGGTGCCGGCGAGCATGTCCTGCAGGGAGACGCCCAGCTGCTCGGCCAGCAGCTCAAGCACGTCGAGGACCCCGCGGGAATAGTCCGGCGGGGTGGACGGGGACTTCGCGGCGAGCACGGTCCCGGCGTCGTCGTCCAGGACGGCATCGGTGAACGTGCCGCCCACGTCCACGCCGATGACATAGGCCATGGCGCACGCTCCTTCACGGTAGAGGCCGCAGCGTTCGGCCAGAGACCCGGCCGCAACCTGTGCTACGGTGGTTACGAGAGAGTAGACTATTTGACGACTCTGCTGAAAGTCAACGCTTGACGGCATCGTCCTTTGTGTCGAATACTTTACGAACAAGTCAAATCCGGTGGTGAGCGTCACCGGGCCAGGAGGTCGGGATGCAACTACGGCGAGTCGCGGTGCTCGGCGGGGGACCAGGCGGGCTGTACGCTGCGCGTCTGCTCAAGCTCGCGCACCCGTCGTGGGAGGTGGTCGTGCACGAACAGGGTGAACCGGACACCACGTTCGGCTTCGGGGTCGGACTTGCGGCCGGCACCCAGCGCAACCTTGAGCTCGCGGACCCGGAAACGTTGCGCGACATCCTGGACGCGGGATGCCGGCACGACATGACGATGCAGGTCGGGGACCGGATCGTCGGGGTGCACAACGACCGGCTGATCGGCGTTGCGCGCACCGAACTGCTTGCCGTGCTGCAGCGGCACGCGGAGAAGGCGGGCGTGCGGCTCGAGTACGGCGCGCGCCGGCGGGCCGAGGACCTGGACGCGGACGTCGTCGTCGCCGCAGACGGGATCAGCAGCGCCACCCGGGAGGCTGGGGACTTCGGCGGGAACATGGAGGTCGGGCGCGGCCTGTACCTGTGGTGCGGGACGGACTTCGCTCTCACCGACGCCGTGTTCGCGCCGGCCGAGACCGAGCACGGCACGTTCGTCACGCACGCCTACCCGTACTCGGGCGGCCGGAGCACGTTCCTCATCGAGACCGGGGAGCAGACCTGGCGCCGCGCCGGGTTCGAGGCCTCGACCGAGCAGACCACGTCCGACGCCTCCGACCTCACCTCCCTGAGCTACCTGCAGGAGGCGTTCGCCGGGCAATTGCAGGGCCACTCGCTGATCGGCAACCGGACCCGGTGGCTGCGCTTTCGCACGGTCCGCTGCGAGCGCTGGTCCTGCGGCCGGACCGTGCTGCTCGGCGACGCCGCGCACACCGCCCACTTCTCGATCGGCTCGGGCACCAAGCTCGCGATGGAGGATGCGATCGGCCTGGTCGAGGCGCTGGGCGCGGAGCCGGACGCGGCCCGCGCGTTCGACCGGTACGAGGCCGCCCGCCGCCCGGCCGTCGAGCGGCTGCAGGAACTCGCCCGGCGCAGCCAGCTGTGGTGGGAGTCGTTCCCCTCACGCCTGCACGTCCCGGCAGATCAGCTGATGGTCGCCTACATGACCCGGGCCGGCAACGTGCCGCTCGATCGGCTCGTGACCACCAATCCCGACGTCGTCGCGAGCGCCCTGAGCCAATACGCGGGCCTGACCCCGCAGATCCCCGCGGACGTCACCAGCTGGATCCTGGACCGGCCGCTGCGCTACGAGGGCAGGCAGTTCCCGCACCGGGTCCTCGCGCCCGACCCAGACGGCGTCGACATGCACACGATCACCGACGTAGTCGCCGACCCGTGGGGCAAGGCCGCGGACGCCGTCGTCCTGCGGGCCCGCCGCGCCCGCGAGGCCGGTGCGGGCGGCTTCCGCTTCACCGGCCCGGCCGACCGCCCTTCGGTGCTGACCAGGATGGACCTGGCGGAACGGGTACGGACCGAGGTTGGCGGGCTCATCGTCGTGGACGGCCCGGCCGAGCTGCGCGACGACCTCGCCGCCGGGCTGGTCAGCGCGCGCGCTGACCTGGTCTCCTTCAACGAGGAGGATGCATGAGCACGAGCAGATGGGGTGAGCGTCTCGTGCGCTATCCCGCTGACCTGGCGGACCGCTACCGGCAGGCGGGCTTGTGGGGCACCCGCACGATCGCCGATGAGCTGCACGCCGTCGCGGCCGCGCACCCGCAGCGCGACGCTGTCGTCGCGCTCGACGGCCGGCTGACCTACCGCGAGCTCGACGAGCGCACCGACGTCCTCGCCGCGGGACTGGCCGGCCAGGGGCTGGCGCCAGGTGATCCGGTGCTGTTCCAGGTCAGCAACCGGCTGGGCGCGGTCCTCGCCTGGTACGGTGTGCTCAAGGCAGGACTGGTGCCGGTATGCACGCTCGCCGCGCACCGCGGCCACGAGATCGGCGAGATCAGCCGCCGGGTCGGGGCTGTCGCCCACCTCGTTGAGGCCGGCACACCTAGCATCGATCTCGTCAGCTTCGCCGCCGGGCAGCAGCGGGATCACCCGACCCTGCGCCACGTCCTGGTCCTCGGCGGCACGGGCGGAGCCGACGGCACCGCCGGAGCCGCGATCGAGTCGCTGGGCGCCGGCGCGGATCTGCAGACCGCCCGCAAGACCGTCGAGGAGATCCAGCGCGGGATCGACCCCGACGACGTGGCGGTCCTCCAGCTCTCCGGCGGCACGACCGGAGTGCCCAAGGTGATCCCCAGGCTGCACGCCGAGTACTGGTACAACGCCGCAGCCTACGCCCGCTCGTGGGGCTGGTCACCGGACACCCGCGTCGCCCACCTGATCCCGGTCATCCACAATGCCGGCATCGTGTGCGCGGTCCACGGACCGCACAGCGTGGGTGCCTGCCTGGTACTCGGGACCGCCGACCTCGATATCTCCCTGCCGCTGATGGCCAAGGAGCGAGCCACCCACGTCCTGCTCGGACACGGGCACTTCAAGGCCGCCGAGGCGGCCGGGTTCGCGGCCGCCACCGCGTCGGTGACGCAAGTGGTCCTCTCGGGCACGAAGGTGCCGCCAGCCCTGTTCGACGACCTGGAACGACGCGGACTGTGGTCCGGGCAGCTATTCGGCATGGGCGAGGGGCTGCTCCTCACCACCCGTCCCGGCGCCCCCCGCGAGGCCCGGGCCACCACGGTCGGCACCCCCCTTTCTCCGATGGACGAGATCAGGATCCTCGAACCAGGCACCGGTACCGAGCTCGCCGACGGAGAGATCGGCGAGCTGTGCTGCCGCGGCCCGTATACGTTGCGCGGATACTTGGACGCCGCCGAGCACAACACCCGGGCCTTCACGCCCGACGGCTTCTACCGCGCCGGCGATCTCGCCTCGATCCGCGAGATCGACGGCCAGCGGTACGTCGCCATCGAGGGCCGCATCAAGGACCTCATCAACCGGGGCGGCGAGAAGATCAACGCCGAGGAGGTGGAGCTGCTGCTGCTCCACCACCCGCGCATCACGGAGGCCGCCGTCGTCGCCATGCCAGACCCGCGGCTCGGGGAGCGCACCTGCGCCTACATCGTGGTGCAGGGCGAACCGCTCACCATGGCCGAGGTCCAGCAGCACTTCGCCGAGCTGCAGGTGGCGAAGTTCAAGTGGCCCGAACGCGTCGAGCATCTCGCCGATCTCCCCCGCACTCTGGTCGGGAAGACGGACAAGAAGCGCCTGCAGGCCGAGATCGCCGAGAAGGTCGCAGCCGAACTCGCCGCGAACCAGCCGCGTCCTGCCACCACCTCCGGCACCCCGGCCGGCACCACAGGAGGAACCCCGTGACCGCTCACCGCATCGGGCTCGTCGTCCCCAGCTCCAACGTCACCGTCGAAACCGAAGTCCCAGCGCTGCTGGCCAGGCACGCCCAAGCGCGGTTCTCCTTTCACTCCAGCCGGATGAGGATGCACACCGTCTCCCCCGAGGAGCTGCGCGCGATGAACGCCCAGCGGGAACGCTGCATCGACGAGCTCGCCGACGCCGGGGTCGACGCCCTGCTCTACGCCTGCCTGGTGGCGATCATGGCGCAGGGCCCCGGCGAGCACCGGCGCACCGAGGCCGCGGTCACCGCACAACTCGCGAAGACCGGGCAGCGGCCCGCGGTCCTGTCCAGCGCCGGCGCCCTCGTCGAGGCACTCGCCGCCCTCGGCGCCTCGCGGATCGCCCTCGTCACGCCCTACCTACGGCCGCTGGCCGAGCAGGTTGTCGCTTATCTCGAATCCGAAGGTTTCGAAGTCCTCGACTGGGCCGCACTCGAGGTGGGCGACAACGCCGAGGTCGGCTGCATCCCCGGGGACCGGGTCATGAAGGCCGCACGCGGCCTGGACCACGCCAGTGCCGACGCGCTGGTCATCTCCGCCTGCGTGCAGATGCCCTCGCTGGAACTGATCGGCCCGGCCGAGGAGGAACTCGGGCTTCCCGTCCTCTCCGCCGCGACCGCCGGCGCCTACACCCTGCTGCGGCACCTCGGATTGCCCGCCGTCCTCCCCGGCGCGGGCCTCCTGCTCGCGGCGGAGCAGTCCGCCCGCAGCGGCCCGCTGGCCGCAGCCGGGGCTGCCGGCTCCCTTCTACAATCGCGGTCATGACCAGCAGCTCACCGCGAGGCGCGGCGCGCAGGAAAGCCGGCACGGCACCGCCCCCGCCTGACAGGAACGGCGGCAAGCCTGCGGGTGCCACGACCGCTCGCCGCGAGCTCGTCGAGAACGAGATATACGAGCATGCGATCCGGCTGTTCGCCGAACGCGGCTTCGCCGGGACGAGCCTGCAGGATATCGCCGACGCGCTCGGCATCACCCGTCCCGCGCTCTACTACTACGTCAAGAGCAAGGACGAGCTGCTGGCCAAGCTGGCGACGGACGTCGCAGGCGGCTCCGCGGCCCAGATCACCGAACTCGCCGCACGTCCCGACCTCGATGCCGTCGGCAAGCTCCGCGAGATCGCCCGGCTGACTGTCGTCCGGCAGGCGACCCAGCCCGAGCGGTTCCGCCTGCTCATCCGCTCCGAGGCGGAACTCCCGACGGAACTCTCGGACGCCTACGACGCCAGCCGCCGGGCCGTCCTGGAGACCATCACCGGTGTCATCGAGGAGGGGATACGCGCGGGCCGGTTCCGGCCCGTCGACGCCCGGGTCGCCGCGCTGGCCGTGATCGGCATGTGCAACTGGGTCGCCTGGTGGTTCCGGCCCGGCCGCAACAGTGCCGACGCCGTCGGCGACCAGCTGGCCGACATGGCCATCGGAGCACTGCAGCGGGCCGACCACCGCACCCCCGGCGGCGAGGGGCCAGCTGCGGCACTGAAGCTGCTCCGCCAGGACCTCGACTACCTCGAACGCATCCTCGACGTCTGAACACCTCAACTCATCCGACACCGCTGGCCACGGCCCCTCCGCCGCAGGCTGAGGGGGGCCGCATGCCTGCGCATCCGCGTTAAGCATCTTCGTCAAACTATTGACTCAATCGTAAAGAACCACGTAGTGTCGTGGATACGAGCACGACTCGACGAGCAGGAGGCTGGAAATGACCGAGCCGGACCACCGGGTGAAAGGCGTCGACCACGCCGCGTTCCCCACGTTCGACCCGGCCGGGACGGTGCGCTTCTACCGGGACGTCCTCGGGTTTCCGGTGGTGCACTCGATCTGCGCCGTCGGCTGGGGGCCGGAGGACCACCCCGACTTCATCCACTTCTTCTTCGATATCGGCAACGACGACCGGATCGCGTTCTTCTACTACTTCGGTTTCGAGCCCGTGCACTCCCGCGAGCGCGGCGATGTCTACGCGGGCTTCGGGCCGGAGGTCCCCGAGTTCTTCGTGCGTTCGCGGCACCTGGCCATTCATGTCGAGAACCAGGATGACCTGCTCGAGTACCGGCGCCGGCTCGACGACAGCGCCTGGCCGGTCAAGATGCAGATCAAGCACGAGACCATCGAGTCGATCTACACCCACGACCCTAACGGCTACCTCATCGAGATCACCATGCCGCTGCGGCCGGTCACGCCGCAGGAGGACCTGGACGCCAACCTCACGATCGACGCCCTGCTCGACGTCGTCGCCGAGCCCGACCCCACGTTCGGCAAGCTCCTGGCCCGCAAGGCCGAGCTGATCGTCGACCGCGCCGCGGCCTGGGAGCTGGCGCGAGCCGGGCAGGAGGCCGGGCGGTGACCACGCTGTACATCCTCAACGTGCCGGAGAACACCCCGCTGGCCAAGGTCGCCGCCGAGGACCCCGCCGTGACGGTCGGCCGGATCGGCCCGTACTTCGAGATCACCTCGGACGGCGCGATCGTGATCGACCGCCGCGCCACCGGGTGCCGGCACGCGGTCTGGTACAGCGCCGTCGGCGGCATCGCGCGGGACAGCCGCATCACCCAGCACGACAAGGACGCACTTCGCGCGGAGCCCGCGTGAGCACTACCTCGACGGAGCGACTCGGCGCGGGCAGGTACCTCGCCGCCGGCGGCCGCCCGGAATCCGCCGTCACCTCGCTGCACGAGCTGACCACCGCGGACGGGGTGACCGTCCGCGGTGCGCTGGCCACGGTGCCAGGAGCCAAGACGGTCGTGTGCCTGATGCACCCGCGCCAGGACCTCACGCACCATCCACTAATCCCGGTGCTGCTGAAGGCCGGGGCCGCGGTGTGGACCCAGCACACGCGCTCGGTCAACAACGACCTCACCCTCGTCCACGAGCAGGCGCTCCTCGACGCCGCCGCCGGACTGGTGTTCCTGCGTGAGCAGGAATTCGCCTCGGTCATCACCCTCGGGCACTCCGGCGGCGGCCCCCTCTACGCGTTCTACCTCGAACAAGCCGGACTAGCGCCGGCCGGCCGCATCGCGACCACCCCGGGCGGCCGCCCGACCAGGCTAGCCAACGCCGAGATGCCACTGGCCGACGGCGTGGTCTTCCTGGCTCCGCACCCCGGGCAGGGCCGGCTGCTGCTCGCCTGCATCGACCCATCGGTGGCCGACGAGCAGGATCCGATGTCGGTGGTGCCGCAACTCGACCCGTTCGGTCCCGCCAACGGGTTCGCCGAGCCGCCCTCCAGGTCGGCCTACACCGAGGAATTCCTCGGCCGCTACCGGGCGGCGCAACGTGATCGCGTCGCACGGATCGACGCCGTCGCGCGTCAATACCTGACCCGGACGGGGGAAGCGCGCGCCGCCTTCAACAACAGCGGCAAAGCGCTCGACCGCCGCCGGTCGCTGGCTCCGCGGATCCTCACCGTCTTCCGTACCGACGCCGACCCGCGCAACGTCGACCTGTCACTCGACCCAAGCGAACGGCCCTACGGATCGCTGTTCGGCAAGCGCCCCGACCTCATCAACTACGGCCTGACCGGCTTCGGCCGGCTGACCACGCCGGAAGCCTGGCTGTCGACCTGGTCCGGACTTAGCTCTAACGCCGACTTCGTGCGATGCGCGCCTGGGGTCGCTGCTCCGACCCTGTTCGTCGAACTCACCGGCGACCAGGCGGCCTTTCCCTCCGACTCACGCCAGATGGTCGACGCGCTAGGCGCGAAGGATCTCACCACCGCCACCGTCCGCGGCCTGCATTTCGGCGGATCCATCGCCCAGGGAGAGCCCAGCGGCAACGAGCTGGCCGCCACCGAGATCATCGACTGGCTATCTAAACGGCACGAACTCACCCCGCCAGCCTGATCGACTTCTACCCGCGCGATCCCGGGACGCCCGAATTTGCCGTTGTGGCGCAGGCGTCCCGGCGATCCAGCCTTGCTCGTTGTGGATGCGTAAGCGCACCCTCAGCGGGCGCGGCCGCCTAGTCGGGCTTGTCTTCATCCATTGGGAAGCGGCTGCAAGCCGGTGTTCCTCCACCGCCATGACCAGACTCCCACCCGCCGTCCAGTGGATCATGCCCGCGCTCACCCCGGACGGGGGACGAACGCGCGAGTGGTGCCAGATCAGGGCGATCTGCGCGTCGCCACCCGCCCTTGTGGCGCAACGGTTATGCACGCGTATTCGGCGATCCGGCGCTGCGTTTCTCTACGAGTCCGTCACAGTCAGTGATCCTGCCTCGACATCTACAACGCGCGCATCGCCGCCGTTCTGTTCATCGGCGGAGCGGCAATCAGTGATGAACGACTCGGAAGCCGAGCCCGCACCAATCAGGCGGATCCGGCGTGTCAAGAACGCGGAAGTGGGGAACCTCGCGCAGGCGCTATTCGACTACGACTCAGCTGGCAGCCACGCTGACCTCCACCTGCGCGACATCGTGTGGCCACGGGACGAGGCGATCCTGGCACGTGGCACCACCGCGAGCCTGGCTCAGCTCATCTTGGCCCGGGCGTGACGGTTGTGAATCCACGGCGGCGCGGTCGCGGACTGCAGGCCGCCCAGCCGCCACCGGGACGCGGCGCCTCGTGGTTGCGCGTCTGTGCAATGTCGGGCCACGGCTGTGCAAACGCGAGACGGCGGGACTCCAGAGACCCGGGTTACGGTGAGCCCAGGGCCTGAGCTGACGTGCTCACCCGGGCACCGGACCTGGCCCGGGAGGAGATCAAGATGACTCGACGTGACGTTGAGTTCAATGCCGAGGGTGTCACCCTGCGCGGCTGGTTCTATCCAGCTGAGGGCGCGGGCAGTTCCGCG
>WNFI01101639.1_pt1 | contig 13404 bp, 12 predicted proteins | sample 5400471 | NCBI WGS metagenome assembly WNFI01 (sample SAMN13153348, study PRJNA577476) | soil metagenome | isolation source: 100 cm saprolite on Douglas fir-dominated hillslope | place: USA:California | collected 2013-09-17 | reverse complement strand
CCCGACGCGTCGAGCGCGACCGCGGCGGGCATCAGCTTCACCTCGACCCTGCGCGGCGACGATGCATCCTTCACGTTCGCGATCGAAGCCGCGAGCCTGCGCGGCGTCGCGAACGACTTCACCGCGCTGTCGTCGGCGAGCATCTCGCGCTTCGCCAGGCCGCGCTGCAATCCTTCGGAGAACGCCTCGCCCAGGCGCTTCAGCGCTTTCGGCGGAAGCTCCTCGCAGAACAGCTCGACGAGAAGGGTCTTTCCCATCAGGCCCCGCCGCGCCCGACCATCGGGAAACCGAGACGCTCGCGCGACTCGTAGTAGCTCTGCGCCACCGCCTTCGCCAGCGTGCGAATGCGTCCGATGTACGCCGCGCGCTCGGTCACCGAGATGGCGCCGCGCGCATCGAGCAGGTTGAACGCATGGGAGGCCTTGAGCACCTGCTCGTACGCCGGCAGCGCGAGCTCGGCCGCCATCAGGCGCTTCGCCGCCGCCTCGAAATCGCCGAAGTGGCGGAAGAGCGTGTCGACATCTGCATGCTCGAAGTTGTAGGCCGATTGCTCGACCTCGTTCTGGTGGAAGACATCGCCGTAGGTGAGGCGATGCATCTTCCCCGACGCATCCTTCCACTCGGTCCACACCAGGTCGAAGACGTTCTCCACGCCCTGCAGGTACATCGCGAGGCGCTCGAGGCCATATGTGATCTCGCCCGTGATCGGCTTGCAGTCGAGCCCGCCCACCTGCTGGAAGTAGGTGAACTGCGTGATCTCCATGCCGTTCATCCACACTTCCCAGCCCAGGCCCCAGGCGCCGAGCGTGGGATTCTCCCAGTCGTCCTCGACGAAGCGCACGTCGTTCTTCGCGAGGTCGAAGCCGACCGCCTCGAGCGAGCCGAGGTAGAGGTCGAGGATGTCCGGCGGCGAAGGCTTCAGCACCACTTGAAACTGGTAGTAGTGCTGCATGCGGTTCGGGTTCTCGCCGTAGCGCCCGTCCTTGGGACGGCGCGAAGGCTGGACGTAGCCGGCGCGCCAGGGCTCGGGCCCGAGCGCGCGCAGGAACGTGGCGGTATGCGAAGTACCCGCGCCGACTTCCATGTCGTAGGGCTGGAGGATGGCGCAGCCCTTCTGGTCCCAGTAGTCCTGGAGCTTCAGGACCAGCTGCTGGAATGTCGACATCGGCAAGGGGTGCGTAAAGCGACGATTCTACCGGAGAGAGGCGCGCCGCCACGCGAGGAGCAGCATCGCGAACGCGAGGAGGATGGAGGGCGCGTTGCCGAGACGCACATAGGGCGTCTCGCCCTTGCGCGGCACCGCGTTCGCCACCAGCGTGCCGTGCGTGAAGCCCGGCAGCCGCGAGACGACGCGGCCGCGCGCATCGATCGCCGCGGTGGCGCCGGTATTGGTGGCACGCACCATCCAGCGCCCGGTCTCCAACGCGCGCATCTGCGAGGCTTGCATCTGTTGCTCCGGGGCGAGCGAAGCGCCGAACCAGGCGACGTTGCTCACGTTGAGCAGCACCTGCGCGGCGGGCAGCATGTCGATCATCTCCTCGCCGAACAGATCCTCGTAGCACACCGCGACCGCGAAGCTCGTGCCGCCCGCCTCGAGCGGCGGCTGCTTCTGCGCCCCCGACGCGAAATCGCTCATCGGGATCTTGAGGATCGCGAGCACCCACTTGAAGCCGGGCGGTATGAACTCGCCGAACGGCACGAGGTGGCGCTTGCGATAGGACTGGACCGCGCCGCCCGTGAGCCGCACGACGCTGTTGTAGTAGTCGAACTCCTGGCCGCGGTACACGCGCTCGACCGTGCCCATGAGGACTTCCTTGCCGGTCGTGCGCGCGTGCTCGCGCAGGCTCTCGAGGTAATCGGCCGGCAACTGGTCGAGGAACGCGGGCAGCGCCGTCTCGGGCAGCACCACGATCTTCGCCGGCGCGTCGAAGATCATCTGGCGATAATCGAGGAGCGTGCGCGTGCGCACATCGTCGCGCCACTTGAGGTCCTGCGGCACGTTGCCTTGCAGGAGCGCCACCGATACCGGCGGACCCGCGGGCTCGGTCCATTCGGCGAGGCGAGCAAGGCCGCCGGCCGCGAAAAGCGCGGCGAGCGCGATCACCAGCATGATGCGGGCTCGCGAGCCCGCATAGGTGCGGAAGAGCGCGGCGACGAGCGCCGCGGCGCCCGCCACTGCGAGCGAGGTTCCGTAGGCGCCCACGAGCGGCGCGAAGCCGGCGAGCGCGCTCCCCGGCACCTGCGACGTTCCGGTGGTGAGCCACGGGAATCCGGTAAAGACCCACCCGCGCAGCCATTCGCAAAGGACGAACGCCGCGGGCGCCGCAAGGAGGCGCGCCGGTTCCGATCGCTTGCCGATGCGCACGGCGATCCATCCGGCGAGCGCGGGATAGAGCGCGAGGATCGCGCAGAAGAGAAACGTCGCGAGCGCGGCGAGCACGAGCGGCATCGAGCCGTAGTAGTGCAGGCTCACGTACACCCACGAGACCCCGGTGAGGAAAAAGCCCAGGCCGAATGCGTAGCCCGAAAGCGCCGCCTGCCGCGCGGTGAGGCTGCGCGTCCACGTGGCGAAGAGGATCGCCAGCGCCGCGATCGGCACCGGCCACGCATAGAAGGGCGCGAAGCCGAGCACGCACGCGGCGCCCGCGGCGAGCGGAAGCGCGAGGCCGAGCGCCAACGTCCGCGCCGCCGTCCAACCCCTGGGCGCGGCTTTCGCCGCGGGGATCACTGCTGCGGCTCCCTGGGCTTCTCGACGAGGAGCGAGTGGACCTTGCGGCTGTCGGCGCGCAGCACCTGGAAGTTGAAGCCGTCGATGGAAATCGACTCGCCGCGCTTGGGCAGGCGCCCGAACCGCGCCACCACGAGCCCGCCGACCGTGTCGTAGTCCTCGTCGGAGAAGGTCGAGTTGAAGTGGTTATTGAAGTCCGCGATCTCGGTCACCGCCTTCACGCGGTAACGGCCGCTGCGGTCGATGAGGATGTTGTCCTCGGTCTCGTCGAAGTCGTATTCGTCCTCGATGTCGCCGACGATCTGCTCGATCACGTCCTCGATCGTCACCAGCCCCGATACGCCGCCGTATTCGTCGACCACGATCGCGATGTGGTTCCTGTTGGCGCGGAATTCCTTCAGCAGCACGTTGAGGCGCTTGGCCTCGGGCACGAACACCGCCGGGCGCAGCATCTCGCGCACGTTGAAGTCCTGCTCCGCGTAGAAGCGCAGCAGGTCCTTGGCGAGCAGGATCCCGATCACGTTGTCGCGGTTGTCCTCGAACACGGGGAACCGCGAGTGCGCCTTCTCGATCACGAACGGGATGAACTTCTCCGGGCTTTCCGCCACGTCGATCACGTCCATCTGCGAGCGCGGGATCATCACGTCGCGCACCTGCGTCTCGGAAACCTGCAGCACGCCCTCGATCAATACTCTAATACGGATCGGGAAATCCCAGCTTGGCGAGGACCGCGCGCTCGCGCTTCTCCATGTGCGCGGCGTCTTTCGGGTTCTCGTGGTCGAAGCCCTGCAGGTGCATCAAGCCGTGCACGAGGAGGTGCGCGTGGTGCGCCGCGAGCGCCTTGCCCTGTGCCCGCGCCTCTCGAGCAACCACCGGCGCGCAGATCACGATGTCGCCCGCGAGCGGCTTGCGCTGGTAGACGAAGCTCAGGACGTTGGTCGCGTAGTCCTTGCGGCGGTATTCGCGGTTGAGGCGCCGCCCTTCGGCCTCCGCCACGTAGCGCACGGTGACTTGCGCATCGCGCGGAAGCACGCCAGCCGCCCAACGGCGCAGCTGGCGGTCCGAGGGAATATGCGCGGCGCGCGAGGCGCGTTGGATCGCAAGATAGGAATTGGATCCCGGCCTACGCCGGGATAACTTGTTCAACGGGGTCCCGGCTTGGGCCGGGATGACCTGCTCACGGTTTCTTCTTCGTCTTCTCGCGCCGCTCGTAGGCGTCGACGATCGCCTGGACCAGCGGGTGGCGCACGACGTCGTCGGATTGGAATTCCGTGACCGCGATGCCACGCACGCCGTCGAGGACCGCGCGCGCGTCGACGAGGCCCGAAGCCTGGCCCTTGGGGAGGTCGGTCTGGGTCACGTCGCCGGTCACCACCGCCTTGGAGCCGAAGCCGATGCGCGTGAGGAACATCTTCATCTGCTCGGGCGTCGTGTTCTGCGCCTCGTCGAGGATCACGAAGGAATGGTTGAGCGTCCTACCGCGCATGAAGGCGAGCGGCGCGATCTCGATCGCGCCGCGCTCGAAGGCGCGGTTCACCTTGTCGTAGCCCATGAGGTCGTAGAGGGCGTCGTAGAGCGGGCGAAGGTACGGATCGACCTTCGCCGCGAGGTCGCCGGGAAGGAACCCCAGCTTCTCGCCCGCCTCCACGGCGGGACGCGTGAGCACGATGCGCTTCACCGTGTCGCGCTCGAGCGCGTCGACCCCCGCCGCGACCGCGAGGAACGTCTTGCCCGTGCCCGCGGGTCCCAGGCAGAACGTGATGTCGAAGTTGCGCATGTTCTGCAGGTACTGCGCCTGGCGCGGCGTGCGGGCGGTAAGCTCGGTGCGCCGCGGGATCATGAGCGTGGGCGCGTCGGCCTCTTCGCCCCGGCGCGAATGCGAGATCTCCACCAGGCCCAGCTGGATGTCCTCGACGGTAAGGTCGCGCGCGGCCTGGTCGTAGAAGCGCCGCAGCGCCTGCGCGGCCTGCGCCGCCTTCTCGCGCGGTCCCGAGATCATGAAGCGCTCGCCGCGCCGCGCGATCGAAACGTCGAGCGCCGTCTCGATCTGGCGCAGGTTCGCATCCACCGGCCCGGTGAGGTTCGCGAGCCGGGCGTTGTCGACCGGCTTGAAGACGACTTCCTCGGCGGTGCGGCGGCGCGGGTTCAACAGGGCCCCGTCAAGCCGCCGCGCGCTGCATGGGCGCCTTCAGCGCGTCGTCGAGCGTGACGACGCTGTCGGCGATATGCGCGCGGGCTTCCTTCGACAGGCCCGGGCGCGATTGCACCGCCTTGAGCTGCGCCACCAGCACGCGCGCATTCTCGCGCTGCAGCGCGCGCGCGTCCGCCGGCGCGTTGCCGCTGGGCCGCGTGAGGATGGCCACGACGCGCTTCACGTGCTCGCGTTGCAGGTTGCGGCGCATGAGCGAGATGTCGCCCGTGCCCTTCAGCTCGCTCCAGATCGCTCCCTGCAGCGTGTCGTACAGGTCGGCGAGCGACAGCGCCTTCTTCGCGTCGCCCGTCTTCATGCCCGAATCGAGGAGGCGCGAGGCGATGGCGTCGCTCATGAGGCGATCGAGCGTCTTCGATTGCACCTCGAGGACGCGGGAGCCAAGCGTGAAGTTGCCGCGCTCGGCCGGGCCCACCTCGAACGGATCGGCCGCGATGCGGGTGAGGAACTCCGGCTTGAAGCGGAAGCTGTCGGCCTGGAAGAGGCCTTCGGTCACGAGCTTCAGCGCCTCGCGCTGGCGCGCCGGATCCACCGGGGTGAACGAGGCGCGCGTGCTGCCCGCGTAGTCGCGCACGTAGACCACGCCGCCCACGTATTTCGCCGCGACCTGCGCCGCGAGCTGGTACTGGGTGAAGCCGGAGACGACGTTGCGGTAGAGCACCTCGCGGCTCTCATCGGGCTTGAGGTGCCTGGCCTGCCAGCGGTCCCACAGCTCGCGGGAGAGCTGCATGCGGCGCTTGGCGAAGAGGAGCGGATCGCTGCCGAGGTCGCGCTGGTTCACTTCCGGATCCATGCCTTCGCTCGAGGTCTCGTCGTCGGTGGCGTAGGCGAGCTTCGGATCGGTGTTGCGCGCCGCGATGCGAGACAGCTCTGCCTTCTCTTCGCCCGGCTTGATCGGCTTGTATGCATACTCGATCGCCCAGTAGTCGTAGGGGCCGAGCGTGCTCATCACGTACTCGCCCTGCTTTTCCTTGTCGAGCGCGATGTTCCACGCGTTGTAGTCCATCACCGAGCCGCCGAGCCCGTTCTTGCGCGTGAACTCCGGATCGGAAAGCTGCTTCTCGGTATAGATGGTCGAGGCGCGGAAGTTATGGCGCAAACCCAGCGTGTGCCCGACCTCGTGGGTGATCACGTCCTTCAGCGTCGCCTTCACGATCGCCTCGGCTTCGGGACTGTTGGGATCGAGGTCGCCGCGCGCTTCCAGCAGGCCCGTGGCGAACGCCGCTTCCTGGAATGCTTCGGCGCCGTACATGCAAAGCTCGTCATCGTGCGCGTGCGCACCGGTGGGCATCGGGCGCGGGAACTGCTCGCCCGAAAGCCGCCGCGGCAGCCGCGTCCAGCCCTGCGAGACGCCGATGTCGGCGTCGAGGATCTCGCCCGTGCGCGGATCGATGCGCGAGGGACCGATCGCCAGCGCGCCGTCGCTCGTGTCGAGGTACCAGCGCACCGAGGCGTGGCGGAGGTCCGCGGTATCGAAGTCCGCGTTCGCCGGCTGCATCTCGACGTGGATCGCGTCCTTGAAGCCGATGCGCTCGAAGGCCTTGTTCCACTCGAGGATGCCGGCCTTCACCGTGTCGCGATATTCGAGCGGGATGTTCTGGTCGAGCCAGAACACGATCGGCTGCTTGGGCTCGGAGAGCTCCGCGTTCGGATCTTTCTTCTCCAGGCGCCAGCGATTCACGAGGTATTGGCGCGGGAAGGGCGCGATGTCGTTGGTGAACTCATGCTGGCGCGTCACGAAATGCCCGACACGCGGATCGGCGTTGCGCGTGGCCATCGGCGTGTCGGGCAGCTTCGCCAGGCTGTAGTGGTAGCCGAGGAACATGCTGCGCACGTCTTCCAGCGTCTGCGGCAGCGGCACCGGCGGCTGGTTCGGATTCGGGAACTGCGGCGGCGCCGGCACCTTCGGCAGCGCGAAGTGCGCGGAGACCTGGAAGGTGGCCATGTCGTCGGTGGCGCGCACGCCGGTGAAGCTCGAGTTGCGCTGGTCGAATGCGTAGGGCGCGCGGTACGCGATTTCGAGTGCGGTCGAGTCGCCCGGGATGTCGGCGAGGAAGAGGCCGTTCGCCTCGATGAGGATCGACTTGCGCTCGGGATGGGGCTGGCTCGCGACGGTGGTCGCGCCGACCAGGCTATCGGTGAAGCTCTGGCTCGCGGCGATCGCGAGCGGCGTGCCTTCCTTGGCGCGGTAACGCTGGTTCTTGGCGATCATCTGCACCAGCCCGCCGATCTTGTGGAATTCCACCACGTAGCCGCGCACCATGAACGGGTAGATGAAGCTCTCGCCCAGGCCACGCGTGCGGTTCACCGAGAGGTAGTACGGCGTGTCGAGCTGCTCGGGCTTCAGCTCGATCCAGACCTTCTCGTCCTTCTCGTAGAGCGTGAAGTAACCCGGCAGCTCCTTCGCGTCGCGGATCACCTCCTTGAAGGGCTTGGCCTGCGGGATGGCGGGCGAGGTCTGCGGCGTGCCGGGCAGCGTGGTCGGCACCACGGCCGTTGCGCCCGTGGGCGGCGATGACTGCGGCGCGGGCGGCGTGGGATTCGGGCCGGGCGTCGGGCCCGGGGGCGTGGGCTGCTGGCCCGCCGCGGCGGCGCCGATCGCGGCGCACGAAAGAAGGATGGCGATGCGATGGATCGATTTCATGGATGCTCCTCGATAGCGGGACTTCTCCCGCGTTGTTCCTCGACGGCCGCGTGGCCTCGTAGGCTGTGCGGCAGGGCTTGCGTAATGTCGACATCCACGTAATGCCCGATGAGCCGGGGGTGCCCGGCGAAATTGACGACGCGATTGTTCTCGGTGCGCGCGGCGACTTCCGCACCGCTCTTTCTCGAAACGGCCTCGACGAGCACGCGTTGACGCGTGCCCACCATCGCCTGCGAATACTCCTCGGCGAGCTCCTGCACGCGCTTCTGCAGCCGCTGCAGGCGCGCGAGCTTCACCGCATGGGGTGTCGCATCCGCGTGGCTCGCCGCCGGCGTGCCCGGCCGGGGGCTGTAGATGAAGCTGAACGACCCGTCGAAGCGCAAGTCCTCGATGAGCTTCAGGGTCTGCTCGAAATCCGCGTCGGTCTCGCCGGGAAATCCGACGATGAAATCGCTGGAGATGGAGATGCCGGGGCGCGCCACGCGCAGGCGCCGGACGATCGAGCGGTACTCCATCGCGGTGTAGTTGCGCTTCATCGCGGCGAGGATCCGGTCGGACCCCGACTGCACCGGCAGGTGGACCTGGGAGACGAGCTTGGGCAGCTTCGCATATGCATCGATGAGGCGCTGCGAGAATTCCAGCGGGTGCGAGGTCGTGTAGCGGATGCGCTCGATGCCTTCCAGCTTCGCGACCTGCGCGAGCAACAGGGCAAAATCCGCCGCGGCGCCGTCGGGCATCGCGCCCACGTAGGCATTCACGTTCTGGCCAAGGAGCGTGAGCTCCCTCACGCCATTCTCGGCGAGATGTCGCACCTCCGCGAGCACATCGACCAGTGGACGGGAAACTTCCTCGCCGCGCGTATACGGCACCACGCAGAAGCTGCAGTACTTGCTGCAGCCCTCCATGATCGAGACGAACGCCGACGCGCCCTCGACACGGGCGGGCGGAAGATGGTCGAACTTCTCGATCTCGGGAAACGAGATGTCCACCTGGGATTCGCCCGTCGCGCGGCGCTGCGCGAGAAGCTCCGGCAGCCGGTGGAGCGTCTGCGGCCCGAACACCAGGTCGACGAAAGGCGCGCGGCGCACGATCTCGGCGCCTTCCTGGCTCGCCACGCAGCCGCCCACGCCGATCATGAGCCCGGGCTTCGCGGCTTTCAGCGGCCGCACGCGCCCCAGGTCGGCGAACACCTTCTCCTGCGCCTTCTCGCGCACCGAGCACGTGTTGAAGAGGATGAGGTCGGCCTCCTCGGGCGTGTCGGTCTTCTCGTAGCCTTCGGCGGCGGCGAGCACGTCGGCCATCTTGTCCGAGTCGTACTCGTTCATCTGGCACCCGAAGGTGCGGATGAAGACCTTCTTCGGTGGGGTCATGCGGTCACGAGCGCGTCGTACTTGGCGATCTCCTCACCCACGTAGGCCGCGAACTCGCGCGACGTTCCCCCGCCGGGATCGACGCTGAGGGTCGCGAAGCGCTCCTTCACTTCCGCGTTCTGCAAGACGGCCAGCGTGTCGCGGTGGATCCTCGCGACGATCTCGGGCGGCGTTCCCGCGGGCGCGAACAATCCCCACCACGTCGTGAGGTCGTAGTCCGGGTAGCCGCCCTCCGCGATTGAGGGAATTTCCGGAAGGCCCGTCGCGCGCTTCTTCGCGGTCACGGCGATGGCGCGCAGCTTGCCCGACTTCACGTGCTGGATCACCGCCGGAATGGAATCGAAATTCATGTCCACTTGGCCGGAGATGAGGTCGATCACCGCCTGGCCGCTCCCCTTGAACGGCACGTGCACGATATCGACGCCGGCCATCGACTTGAACACCTCGGCCGCGATGTGCTGCAAGCTTCCCGCGCCCGATGAGGCGTAGGTGAGCCGGCCCGGCTTCGATTTCGCCAGCGCGACGAGCTCAGTCACATCCTTCGCCGACACGGAAGGATTCACTACGAGCACGTTGGGCGACGTACCGACCAGGATGATGGGAACGAAGTCGCGGCTGGCGTTGTAGGGCAGCTTCGGAAAGAGCGCGGGAGCGATCGCGTTCGGCGTGAGCTGTCCCATCGACAGCGTGTATCCGTCGGGCGCGGCCTGTGCGACCACGCTCGCCGCGATGGTCGCCGAAGCGCCCGGACGATTTTCGATCACGACCGGTTGTCCCCACGCGTCCGAGAGCTTCTGTCCCACGATGCGCGCGAGGATGTCGGTGCCGCCGCCGGGAGGAAATCCCACGACCATCTTCACCGGCTTGGAGGGATAGCCTTGCGCAACGGCCTGCGGCCAGGGGAGATGCTACGGGAAATTCCATAGCGAGTAAGCTCGGCGAACCGTCGTACCGGGAGGCGTCCATGGCACGAATACTCGCTGATCGCTTGTCGGAAGCCTCTCGTGGGGCGTTCGTGGGCCGCGAGACGGAAGTGCGCTCGGTGTCCGATGCGGTGCAGGCGCCCGAACCGCCGTTCGCGGTCGCCTTCGTCCGCGGTCCCGGCGGAATCGGAAAGACTTCGCTGCTGCGCGCGATCGTCGAGTCGCTGCCGAGGGGCTACCTGAAGCTGCGACTGGATTGCCGCGACATCGAGCCGACGGCCCACGGCGTCCTTTCCGCGATCGCGGCGTTGATCGGCATGGATGCGGAGCGCACGGATATCGAAGCGCTGTCGCAGCGCCTTTCGAGCGGCGCAAGCCGCGGCGTCATCGTGTTCGACAACTACGATGCGTTCGGCCTTGCGGACTCGTGGCTTCGGCAGGCGCTGTTGCCCGCCCTGCCCTCTTCGATCGTGACGATGATCGCCAGCCGCGGGCGGCCGAGCCCCGGATGGACGACGGATCCGGGCTGGGCCGGCATGTTCCGCGAGGTGGAGCTGGGCGCGCTCGACGCGGCGGAATCTCTAACGATGCTTTGCTCGCGCGGCCTCTCCGCGGAGCAGGCACGGCGCATCAACGAGTTCACCCGCGGCCATCCGCTCGCGCTCGAGCTGGCGGCCGCGGCCGGGCGCGCACACCCCGACCTGCACATTGAGGACACGGCGATTCCGCACGTGGTGCAACGCCTTACGGAGATGTTCCTGTCAGGGCTCGATGCGCAGATGGTCGAGGCGCTGGAAGCCTGCTCGACCGTGCGCCGGATCACGGAGCCGTTGCTCGCGTCGATGCTCGAGGCGCCCTCGAAGCGCGAGGAGTTCGAGGCGGTGCGCAACCTGTCGTTCATCTCGGCCATGCACGACGGGCTGGTGTTGCATGATGTGATGAGGGACACGATCTCGTATGGGCTCGCCCAACGCGACCCGGCGCTCCACGCGAAGTATCGACTGCGCGCATGGCAATACCTGACCGATGCCTCGCGCCGTTCCGCCAAGACCGTATGGCAATACACCGCCGACCTGCTGTACCTGGTGCAGAACCCGCACATCCGCAATGCGTTCTTCCGCGCGGGAGCAATGGACGTGTCCATCGCGCCGGCGCTGCGGGCCGACCGGGAAGCGATCGAGCGCATCTGCACGGGCACGGAGCCGAAAGAGTCGGCGTATTGGCTGCTTCGCTGGCTCGAACGCCATCCCGAGACATTCTTCGTGGCGCGCACCGCCCAGCATCGCGTTGCCGGCGTGCACATCACCTTCGAGCCCGGCCGCGTCGACCCGGCTCTCCTGCGCGAGGATCCGGTCACTGCGGCGTGGTGCGCGCACCTGGACGCGAATCCCGTGCTGCCCCATGAGCGCGTGCTCTTCGGCCGGCGCTGGCTCACTCGCGAAATCGGTGAAGGCCTGTCACCCGTGCAAGCCGCCTGCTGGCTCGACTTCAAGCGGCTGTACATGGAGATGCGGCCCAATCTGCGTCGCGTCTACGCTCCCGTGATCGACATCGGGTGCTTCGCGCCGCTCGTGACGCCGCTCGGTTTCCTGCCCATCGGTGAAGCGCAGGTATCCCTTGGAGGGTCGACCTATCACACTGCCATGCTCGACTTCGGCCCGACGAGCGTAGACGGATGGCTGAGCCGCGTGGTGGGCGTGGAGCTCGCCGCCGAGTCCGGTGCGCAGGCAACCCCGTTTCCCGTCGCGCCGGCTCCCCGCAGTGGCCCGTATCTCAACTGGATCAACGCTTCGCGCGGCGAGGACGTGAAGCTCATCAGCGTCGACGACGTGAGCTATTTCCAGTCCGACACCAAGTACACGCGCGTCGTCGCAGCCGGCCGCGACTGGCTCATTCGCAAAACCATCAAGGAGCTCGCGGGAGAGCTTGATCCCTCGAAGTTCCTGCAGATGCATCGCGCGACCATCGTGAACCTGAGCGCCGTGGAAAGCGTGGGACGCGACTTGAAGGGCCACGTCGTGCTGCGGATCAAGAACCGCAGCGAAGTGCTACCGGTGAGCCAGCCTTACGCCCACCTCTTCCGCGGCATGTAATCCGCCGCCGCGGCCGGATGCAGGTCGCGGCGGAGAGCCATCTCTCTCAATCGTCCCGATCGTCGTTGTGCGTGAGTCTCCAGCGCGGAGTGATGTAGAGGGTTCCCTTGGCGCAGGGCGTCCCGTCGGCGCGGGTATAGCTGCCGAACTCGTCATGAACTGCGGCGCCGATGAGCCACGCAGGCCCCACGCTCACATAGCCGTTAGTCGGCCTGGATGTGGGTCCAATTCGGTTCAATGCCGACGACGTACACCAGGACCTCGGCGGCGACGCTTCCGCTCACGTCTCCGGACACCGGACCGGAGAAGGTGAAGAGGTAAGGCGCGGGGCCGTTCTGGGCGAAGCATTTGTCGAAGTCGACTTCGAAAGGCTTGGCGCCGCCGGCAAGTGCCGCGCTCGAGCCGAAGGCCAACAGCAGTGCGCCGGCAAGCAGCGTGGGGATACGCGTCGTTCTCATGGGCTTTTCCTCGGTGGTTGGGGTTGCAACCACCCCACCGTAGGAGCGCCCGCGCGCTTCTCCTAGCTACTTGCGACGCAAGCCACGGATCGGCGACGAAGCGAAAGAACGCGCGACGAATCCGTCAGCCTGCCGTCACTGGAACGCGTGGCGACCGTGCCGCGTGGGAAGCTGCGGCGTTGCGGATATAAGCTCAATTCTCCAATGTGATATCATGATATCTCCTGTCCGCAACGGAGATCATCTCGTGGCCCAATTCATTGTTCGAAACCTCGAGGATGACGTCAAAGCGCGGCTGAAGCGCCGCGCGGAACGCCATGGGCGAAGCATGGAGGAAGAGGCTCGCCACATCCTTCGTAACGCGGTCAGGGACGAAAACCAACCCGCTCCCAAGCTCGGCTCACGCATCGCCGCCCGCTTCAGGAAATTCGGGCTCACGGCCGATCTGCCTGAGTTGCGGGGGCAACCGCCGCGTCCGCCGGATTTCCGCAAGTGATCATCCTCGACACCAATGTGCTTTCGGCGTTGATGCGCAAGGCGCCCGATGCCTCGGTGGTCACATGGGTGGATCGGCAGGCTGCTGAATCCGTATGGATCACGAGCATCACCTTGTTCGAATCTCGTCTCGGCCTTGCCCTTCTGCCCACGGGACGTCGACGCCAACTATTGGAAGCAGCATTCGACCGGCTGCTCGGCGAAGACCTGCAAAATCGCGTGCTGGACTTCGATAGCGCAGCCGCCAACGCGGCTGCAGCTCTGGCCGCGGCACGCCAAGTCGCCGGGCGTCCGGTGGACATGCGGGACACACAGATCGCCGGTATTGCGCTAGCACGGCGCGCTACGCTCGCGACACGCAACGTGCGGCATTTCGACGATCTCAAGGTGCCCGTGGTGGATCCTTGGACGGTGGAGGTGTGACTTGGAAATCCAGCCTCAGGCCGTCGCCTGCTTGCGCTGTGCGGCCCAGATCTGAAATTCC
>WNFI01669516.1_pt1 | contig 13410 bp, 12 predicted proteins | sample 5400471 | NCBI WGS metagenome assembly WNFI01 (sample SAMN13153348, study PRJNA577476) | soil metagenome | isolation source: 100 cm saprolite on Douglas fir-dominated hillslope | place: USA:California | collected 2013-09-17 | reverse complement strand
GAACGCGTGAATCACCTGGATCAAGCCAGACAAGGCGCTTGCTGTGACCATGCCCGATCATCCAGTCGCGCGCCATGCGCCCCAATGCGCCTTTGGGGTTTATAAGAACGATTGTCGCTCGCGGATCGCGACAGAGTTCTTGAAACATCCACAACAACAGCCGTGTCTTACCGGAGCCAGGCGGACCGATAAGATGAAGGTGCGTTTCGAACCATTTCCGGTCGAGAAACACCCCTTCGTTAGTTTGAGTGTCCTTACCTATATATAGAGGCCGTTTTGTATGTGACATTATTTTCTCCCGTCCCGTTCCCACTTTCGTTGTCTAAGATCGAATCCGTAAGCTCGGTCTTGAGCCTTTCCTTCAAATCGCCATCGAGTGGAAGTGATTCCAGCACAGCGTCTGCCTCGACGGCTTTCTCGCCCCTGAGCTTCGCGAGGGCGATCCTGTCATCGTGTTCGTCGGCACGCTTCTGAAGCTTTGCGCCACGTATCTCTTCAGCAGTAAGCGGTTTTTGTGGTTCCTTGACCTCGCATCCCGGTAGCGATGCAATCCTCAAGCGCTCAGCCAACTGGACAAGCTTGATTCGCGCTTCGAGCCACTGAAGGATTTCCGGAGCTTGTTCGTTTACGAGTTTCTTGAGCTCAAGGTCTTGCATGAATGCAGAATATTCTTTCCTCCACGAAGACCGCTGACGCAGCAAGATCTCCGCCGAATCGCGGGCGGCAAACTCCCGCTGAAATGATGGGTCGAGCAGATGGCTTTCACACTGAGCGCGGAGGCGGAGCGTCTCCAGTTTGGCGTGCAAAGCGCTCGTTCTTTTTAAATCTTTTTGAGCTTGCGCGGCAGCCTTGCGCGTAACTCGCTCGATTTCCTCGTAGTTTTCCCGAGTAGCTTCTTCTTTACTTCGGGCGGCTTTGGGTGAAGCCGCGCCCTCGGGGAGAACCTCAAGCGTGAGCACCAGTGGCTGCTTCGTACGCTCCGATAACAAGCTGAAGCTGACGGAGATTTTCCTTGCCGCGCCGTCGACCCGAAATGCATAGTGATGGGCCTGCCGGTCTTCTTCGGGTGCGGCTTCGGGCGGAGCGCTTTTTATGAAACGCCGGATTGGAACTCCGTCGAATTTCAGACGGTCATGGCTAACGGTGAAGTTACCGATCTTATCCGTCTCGTACAGGGCATCCGCAGATGCTTCCCGACTCGAAAACCATCCCGTGGACTCAGAGAATTCGCATGTACCGTGGACAGTGATTCGATAGACGCGACGCGGATCAAGAAGCGGAAGGAACACCTCTCGCCCATCCGGCCGGACAAGAAGGCGCACCTTCAAACCTGCGTTGCGAAGCGCATCTTGCGACGGCACTTCCAAAAGGTTGGTGATCTGGTGATTCAGTTTTTCGATCTCTTGATTTAGCGATGCTTCGGATTCTCTTGCGTGTCGTTCAGCCTTGCGAAGAAGCGTTTGGAGCCCGTCATTCTGTTCCGCAAGCCATGCGTTGGTGCGCCCTCGGCGGAGGATGATTGCAAGGAACACGACGAAGACGATCCCGGCCACGATCATCGCACCTGTGCTCATCTCAAAAGTTCCGGGGCGAGCAACGGTGAAGACTCCCAGCGAAGGAACAATGCAAGCAAGACTCAGGGGTCGTTTGCGCTGCAGATCGACGCAGGTTTTCGACCCGTCTTGACAGACCGCTCCGGATGACTTTGAATAAGGGAACTCACCTGTAAATCCTATCCGCCGCTTAGTGCCTGCCGTTGCTCGCCCAGTGTTCATCATCGTCGTTCTCCTTTAAAGTCTGTCGATGGTGGATGCTCTTTCGCGCAATGCGCGAGAGCTGCCGGGGTCGTGGCCTACACGATTCCGGCTTTTTTTTGTCCACCTGCGCTCCCGCGAAAACGCAGGATCGCTCAATCAATCAGCTACAGGACCTCCTTCGAGATCCACATCTCTTCTCCCCGACCAGGGCAGTTTTTTTTCGCCCTGGTGAACTCGACCGTGGAACGTCCGACGCGCAATTCTTCCGAGTCTTTGGGTTCCTGATCTCGGATTTTTGCATTAACCCCACCCCCACTCCCCGATTCGTCCCGAGGGCACCAGCCCGAGCCGCGACCCTTGCGCTTCATTTTTGACAGCAAGAAACGAGGACAGGGCACTAAAGCGTTTTGCAGCACAAACGAGGACAAGGCTACTAAAGCGCAAAGTTGCGGCGACGCTACTGCGTCGGGGAAATTCGATTGATTCGCCAACGAAGTGGTGTTGGCGAATCCGAGGCGCCTAGTAAGGCGCTGAAGCCGAGGACACACTTCTGAGTAGCGCAGAAGTGTGGTCGCGGAATTGAATTTCCCCGACGCAGTAGGGTCGGGTCGGGGAGTGGGGGTGGGTACCCGCAACTGATTGTGGACATGGGACTTGCGCGCGACACCGCATGAGAATCTCGCGCGCGAATTTGTTTCGTCCACAATCACGGCGTGCTGCGAGTGACGAGGCAGCGCGGCTCCGTATTTGGAGTCTGGTGAATGGCTACAGACTGCCATGGCACCTCCCGTTAGCGAGTCGTTTGTAAACGTGTTGTGCAACCGACTCGGGAATGTTCAAGCAGGAAAAGGCGGCGAATCGTGTCTTCGCTGACGTTCCAGAGCGATGCCAGTTCGGCGGCGGTGAGGTGCCGCTCAAGGTAGGTCGAGGTCGATTTGTGTTGCGTACTCACCGTGCCACAGCTCCCCGCCTCGAATGGACTTTGAGCTAAACCGCAATCTTGGTTCGATCGCGGTCCAGTTCCATCCGAGTCGTAGCCATGGCCGGTGAGCGGAACCGGCAACTTTTCTACATCAACTGCTTTTCTACTTCTGCCCTCGACAGCCCCGCCGCTCGTGTCTCCCTAAATATGGGCTATCCTGGGTTCGCATTGAGTTCACGACCATTTTTTCTAGTCGCGATTATTACTCCTATGCATAAAATCGTTTCATGTGCTGAGGCGGTGACTCCAGTCCAACCGCTCATTCAATTCAGCTACTCCCACGGACTGCGCAATTTCCAACCACTCTTGGTTAGATGCGGTCTGGAACCCAAAGTAATCCGGCTGCTTCTCTTTCGCTCTCGGGCCTTTTGATCTATGCCCCAACGGCTTCTCCTTCTTTGGCCGATCTGCGAACTGCCACTAGCTTAGATGTAGAAAGCATCCCGGTGTGGCGTCCCCTCTCTTCGAGCCTTTCCAAACTGCTCTTCTAGCTCTCATTAGATTAGACGCGACCCGTGAGTCAGATTTACTGGCATACTAGCCAGACTTTACGCAATTTGTGTTCTAAGAGTAACTTTTACCGATGGCCACCGATGTCTCAAAACGGAAAAACCCCGCGATCCGAGATCTCTTTCCCGGCCTAACCGAGGAGCAACTGGATGATGTCGAGGAGACTCTTCACGGCTATCTTGAGATTGCTTGGCGGATTTATCAGCGGCTTGAACGGGAACAACCCGAGATCTTTGACACCCTAAAAAGTCCCTCGTAGGATGAAGGAAAGGTCGAAAAAAGTTCATTAAAAACTACTTACATGCAACAGTATTTTGGATACGTGCGCGTATCCACTGCCAAGCAAGAAGAAAAGGGAGTGTCGCTCCAGGAACAGAGAGATGCCATCTCCCGATACGCCGTGCGATTTGATCTTGAGATAAGCCAGTGGTTTATCTTGGTGAAATGATCGACGCCGGTATCGAGGTGCACTTCGCGAACGAAAGTCTCGATCTTCACACTCGCGGAGGAAGACTGTCAGCTGACATCCAAGCTGTCGTCGCTGCCGACTATATCCGCAATCTGCGCGAAGAAACGAAAAAGGGTTTCTATGGCCGACTGAAGCAAGGCTTCTATCCGCTTGGTGCCCCCATCGGTTATCTCGATCAGGGCAAAGCGAAGTCGAAAACGCTTGATCCGGAAAGAGCTCCGCTCGTCGCTACCTGGACTCTCGATTCTGTTGAATAATCCGTTTTATGTCGGGCTCATACGAATCAAAAAAACAAGTGAGTTTTTCGAGGGCAATCATCAACCGCTCGTAAGAAAATCTTTGTTTGATCGTGTGCAGCGAATTCTACAAGGCAAAACAGTCGACCGCCAGACCAGGCACGACTTCACATTTCGCCGTATGACTCGATGCGCAGGATGCAAGCATTCCCTTGTCGGTGGACTGAATAAAGGCCACGTTTACTATCGCTGTCAGACGCAATCATGTCCCACGACATCAATGCGAGAAGAGAATCTCGACGATGCCGTGAGCAAAGCACTTCATCCGTTGCGGCTTGATGCCGAGGAGATCGAGTACGCAGGTTTGTGGGTCCGAAACGCCCGCCTTGACGAGGGCACATTGCACGAGCGAGAAATCCGCAACTGCAGACTCTTGCTCGACCAGAATCGGGCACGACTGATACGACTCACTGACGCCTTTCTGGACGGAAGCATAGATCGAGATTTATTCGACCAGCGAAAAGCAGGTTTGCTCGTTGAAGAGAGAGACTTAAAGGAAAAAATAGACAACCTGGAACAGAAGAACGGGAACGTTCTGGTGCAGCTTGAGAATTTCCTCGAACTGGCAAAAACCGCGTCAACACTATACAAAACAGCGCTTCCTGATGAAAAGCGCGATTTGCTGAAAAAGCTCACCTCGAACCTTACGGCAATGGGGAAGAATGTAGATGTGGGGCTAACAATTCCGGCTCGACTAATTGCAAATCGACAAAAAAACACTTGTAGTGCCCCTCAACGAGGCACAACTCGAACCGGGGTACGCCTCGAACTTGAGGGGGTATTAGAAGAACTCTTCAAGTTTTTCGCTTCGCAAACAGAAATAGGGCCCGTAAGCTGATTAGCTCTTCATCAATCATAGCGATTCGGCTCGTCTGCGAAAGACGGGCTGATTTGCTGTGGGCGGCAAAAATCGCAGGTTGATTTGTTAAACTAAAGTAAATGAATCCAAATCGCCCGCGACAAGTTGAGGGCTAGTTAATTTCACGAAACGATGGCAACAAAAGTTAAAGCGACGAAAACTATCAATCCCCTCCATTTTGAGGACCTTGAGCCCCATCGATTTGAGGATCTTGTTCGGCGCCTCCTCTATGGCTTTAGAGACTGGAGCAATATCGAGGCTACCGGCCGAAGTGGCTCGGACGAAGGATTTGATGTCAGAGCATGGGAGAAGGGCGATGCCGTCACTAACGTGAACGACGAAGGAGACGAAGGAACGCACGCCCTCGAAGGACGCCTCTGGCAAGTGCAAGGTAAACGTGAAAAGTCACTCAATCCGGCCAAGATGCGCACTCTGATCAAGGAAGGCGTAGATCAAGCCGATCCTCCCTACGGTTAAATACTCGCCGCGGCGACTAACATTTCGAAAGCCGCGTACGACGCATTCCGCGAAGAGTTGAGAAAGAAGGGTGTGACTGAATTCTACTTCTGGGGCAAAGACCATTTGGAGGATCAGCTGTCTTTGCCGCAGAACGATGAGATTCTGTTTACGTTCTTCGGACTTTCGCTTTCGCCGCGACGCCGGTCTCGGACCACGGAACTGAAATTCAACATCAACAACAAGAATAAAATTCTAAAGTTGATTTTCGGGCGCGATGAATCAATTGATCAAGGAGTGCCGCGAGGCAAAACGTTCTTACTTCGCGACATCAAAGCTGAACATTATCCTGACCCAGTGCAATATTCCGACTTCGAGAAGCATCGCAGATGGGAGGAGCATGACGTAGCGCACGTAACCCCGAAAGGTGTTGTCTTTAGGGTCCGCGAACGATATGCCTACTTAGACCGAGCAAAAAAGCAATGGGATTTCTCGCTGGCTATCGATCTCACTCTACGAAAGCACAACATTGATCGGGCCAATCAAGCGCGCCTCGAAAAGGAAGGCAAGAAGGCGGAACGCTTCTGGAGGCATCTGCCACGCCGAATGCAGGCCAAGCTCGTACTGTATGGCTTCGTGCCGTTCGAAGACGTGCTAATCATCGATGACAAGGGTGATCCCGAATACACAGACCCGCACATTTTTGTCGATTTTGGTTCAAACGGGCCATTTCAATACATCGTTGGAAACTTGGTCCAAAACCAAACCGCGATTCATGAGGGTGAATTTCGGAAGTTCAAACGGCTGAAGATTTTCCCGCCGACATTCCCCGAGCTGAGCCAGGGAACCTTATATGACCTCGATAAACTGGGACTGAGCCCCGGAGTCGTCAAGAGTCTAGAGTATTTGAGGGGGCCGAGTAGCCTGTACTCGTTCGACGGCAAACTAAAAGCCCTGGGCGAAGGCAGCCTTATTCTCATCCCGCAGAGAGACAAAAATACTTCCGAGAAGCATGCCGAAGTTACCCATGTCTACGACACGACCGTAGCTGCACTTCTGAAGGAACGGGGATTCGAGGACTATCGGTCACATCTGCAAACTATCGCTGGCAGGGAGGTTGCGGACGCGGATACTGTGGCGGTGTGCGAGCTTCACGAGGGGATGTTACTGCAAGGAAGCCACCTGATTTATTTGGGGGAAGATCGGAATTGGTGAGACCTGCCCGCCGTATGTTGAGTTGGGGATGCGACGTTTCGAGGAAATCAAAAAACGACAAGCCTTGGTAAGAGGCTTGTCGTGGGCAAGGAAACGGCTATCCCGAGGAGGCATTCGGTCGGTTCTCCAAAAATGGAGCCAGTCTTGCCGTCGCCTTGAATTGTGGAATCGGATCGAGCTCCTTGAACGCTGAGGTAAAAGCGTTCGCCAAACTCCATCGGGTGGGAGTCGCGAACTCCTCATATTGCGGATTGAAATAAAGATCATGCACCCGACGCGCGAGATGTTTCGGTGCTTCCAGTTCGCCTTCTACGAAGGCTCTATAAATGATGAGTTTCGCCACTTCACTCGATAGCAGACTTTCCTTCCACACTTCGATCTGCCGACGCATCGGTTCGAAATTGCGCTGCATACGATCCACGCCAACGGAGATCGCGTCGATGAGGCTGAAGTTTTTTGTATGCTTCGCAAGGACGGGACTGAAGTCCCCCTGGAACGCCATGTTGTCGCAAACAAAGACGCGATAGCCGACGGTCATAGCGAGACGCATCGATTTGTCGTTCGCATTCCGGACGCCGATAGAAAAGCGACATCCCTCAAACGCGTTTTCGAGATCGAGGACCCCGAACATTTTCATGCCGTCTTCCGAGACCGCGTACTCGTCTCGCACGACAGAGATGTGCCGGAATGCCAGCGCTTCGAGCAACGCTTCAACGATGGTGTGGTGGGCTAACGGATGATGTGTGGCAGTGCCTTCAGGGGTTGGAACAATTTGTAATTGCTCCCGATTGATTTTGTTACTGCCGCAGTGCGCAAGAAGTTGACTCTGATCCATAACCACTTTTCTCCTTTTTCAATGAGCTGAATTGAAGGGACAAGCCCTTCCAACGGCCCCTTGTAGAGTTCGGGGCATCTGGAGCGCTAGTGGCTCCGCCCCAGGGGCCGTCGGAAAGGTTCGCGTTGAGGTCGGGAAAAATCGGAGAGGTTGGTCTGCTGCTTTGACTGTTGAAACTATAGCGCTACACGGCGAGATCGAAAGACGTGAGGACTTGCCGGATGCGGCAAATCTGCAAATCAAACATCGACCTTTGACATCCTCGAAGCGGAGCGTATGAATATCTGCGCCTAAGGAGTTTGGCGATGCACCTTCTTGAGAACACCAGGAAGCTTCCCTAGCTGCGCTAGGTAAAACTTGTTATTAGACCGGCTCGATTCCTCGCGAAATTAAGTGAGGCGCTAGTTCTTGAAATTCAGACGGTATTTCTTCTGCCGCTTACTAAAAGCTTCTTCGCCGCCTTCCAGCACTCCTAGCAGTTTCAGCCGAAGTCCCTGGTCCTCAAGTGCGCCCGACAGATACGATATTTCGCCCTGGTCATCCCTCTGCGCGATAATTACCTGTTCTGCGTCGCTGTTCACCACCACGTTGCCGTTGTTCGATACGATGATGACCTGTCTGTGTTGTTTTGCTTGACGAAGGGCTTTCACTAGTTCTTCCATGATGAACTCGTTGTCCAGATGGTCGTCGTGGGAATCAATGACAATTGGGGTTTCGCCCTGCGCCAGGTAGATCTTGAGAAGAACAGTTGCTTTCTGTCCTAGAGACAGTTTTGAGAGCTTCACTTTTTTGTATTTCACTGCAGGCGTCACGTTCAAATAGTCTGCAAACACGGAGTCGTAGATTGTTCGGCGACTAATAGTTTCAGCTTTCTTCTGGTTTAGTACGAGAACCGACAAGAGTTTATTCGCTTCGGTGTCCGCTACGCGCTTCGCATTATCGCCGGACGGTTGGGTCACCAGTTCACGCATCGCGTCAGTAAAGAAAGCGATGTCGGAATCCGTACCGCCTACTTTAATTTTTCGAAGGTCGACAAGTTCGGACATCGTTTCAAGAAACCGTTCACGGTCGAAGACCAACTCAGCCGTAAATTCAAGGTCCTTCAGGATGTCATTCTTGTTCGCAGAAAACGCAGAAATAATCGCCAGGTATTTATTTCTTTGCTCGATCCTCTTGTTCAGCAATGCTTCAAAGCCAACCTCTCTTTTCTGGCGTTGCTCTCCTAAGCGTTTCTTGTTTTCGGTTATAGTCCCAAGCTTTTTTTGCAAGTCTTGGATGGATTTTTCAAGTTCCTTGTTCTTATCGAGAAGCTTTGCGTGTTCCTTAACGCCCCTCTCCTTCTCTTCAAGCTCCTTCTGAAACTTCTCGATCTCTCCGATTGTCTTTCGGAGTTCCTCGCGGACAATGTTGATGAAGGACTTAAGTTCCTCCGCATCTTGATACTCGACGGTCTTAAACACTTGAGTGAACTTAAGTGTCGCAGCAAGCGCATTGATCTTGTCTACTTGCTTGTTAAACGCCGAGCGATCTTCGTCAACAAATTTCAGCATCTCTTTGATAGTGACGCCAAGCTCGTTGAGTTGAGTTTTCTTGTCGCGTAATTCCGTGAGCTGTTTCTGTTTTACTTCTGCTGCTTGTACATCCTCAGGCCGTAGTCCCTTAACAAGTTCTACAATCTTGTTCTTTGTATCTTGAAGCTCGATATTCAGCTTTTTCTCGTCTCGTTTCAGGCCTTCTTCGATATGTGCAGCGGTAGCGTTTTCAAGGTCAACCACAAGTGTATTGATGGCGTTGAGGTCGACATTCAAACTCGAAACCTCATCACTGAGATTTCCATAGTCGAAAAGCAGAGTGCTGTCCTTAACGCCATTGCTCTCAAAGATCAAACTGTTGATATATGTTTCCAAATGCGCTGGATCTTCAACATGCTTTTCAAGTTCGCCCTGTGCGACGTATACGATTGAGGCGCCTTCCAAGAATAACGACTGATGGATTTCCTTCCTAAACAGTTGCTGGTCTTGTAGCAAGATCGCAGTATTTAGATCTGGTCCGCCGCCTTCAGAGATTCTTTTCACGAAAGAGTTCTTGTCGTTACATTTCGCTCTTTCCTCGTAAATATTCGCTATGAGGTCCACGAGCGCCGTCTTCCCGCTTCCTTAGCCCCCGGTAACTGCAACGAGGCCTGCGTTTAGAGGCAATTTTGTTTCCTTGATTTTTAATTCCGCATCGAGTGTTGCCCCTTCTACATGGAATTCGGTGATGCTCTGCAGGCTCTTGAGTGGGGTCGGATCTACTGGCTGAATAGCGACCCGGTCCTCTGGTTCGTACAGTATTTGTTTCAAGCCTTCGAACGTCGGGTCCGCCTTAATCCAGCAGAATCGTAGTTCGCAGCTTAACGAGTTCGTCGCGCAGTCGTGCGTTGGGTCGCCGCGCTTTGCACAAGGGTGCCCGATGTATGCAAACTCATGGGCATCAGAACCGTGTACGCATGGCTTCAAATTCTTGAATTCCTCCATGAACTTAGCTTCACCTTCACGATATGGGGGCTTACCCAATGCCCACTGGCGCGTCTTCGCGTTCGAAGAGAAAAGCATGTCTGATTTTTGGATCAACGTTTTCCGCGTCAGGTGATCTCTGGAAGTCCAACTGATAGAGCTGAGGTCTTCATCCGCCATAACGAGAAACAGATATTTCCCGCCAAAAATGGCGGACTTGTCGAATAGGATTTTCGACACCTGCTTGTGGCTAACAACAGCATTTAGCATGCCGACATACAGCGACGATCCCGTAAACGAGGGTTGTTCCCTTTTGAGCCGATCCCCGAGTTCAATGAGGTTCGCTTCTTTCAGTTTGCGCTCCTTGTCTTCAGATTGAGGCTCGCCTTGATATACAAAATTAATCTCATGCAAGAAGTTTTCTTCGAGGTTCTTCACGGGGACGACATCGGAAAAAAGCACGTGAAAATTGATGCTGTTCGGGCCGACAAATACATCTGAACGGAATTCAATATTGGGGATGACGAGAATGTGTTTGATTTCGCTGACTTCCTGGGGGGAGAAGAGCGAATTCAGCTTTTGATCGTTCGCGAGATATTCCTCTTTGATTTTCTTGTAGCCGTCCACCGTAAAATAATCGGTGATACCGATGACCGCGATCTCTTTTTTTATCGCGGTCTTGAACAATGTTTGTACGTATGTATCCCAATCCGACCCGAAACCGTTGTTGAGAACAGATGCAGGCGTGTGGACATGCAGGTCCCACCGTCTCCATTCAGAACCGCGCGGATAAGAAGCAGTCATGTTTTGCAGTTACGATATTTTATAGGTGCCTTCAATCGTACTCTGGTCGGCACGAATGTCAAAGATTTCGAGACCTTTCCCGCCGAACAAAGCGGGCCAGCGTAGCCATTTTTGCACCTAACCACGCTTGCCAGTAAGCTTTGATCGGTATAGTGTCTTTGATATAACTCGGGCCAAAAACGATCAGTTTTCTCGGGAGGTGCCAACCTCCTCTAAACAAACGTGAAAAAGGAAATCGACAGGATCAGTGCGGTACCCTCCAAGCGAATTTTTCATTCCATCATTGCTGATTACGACCTAAACCGATCCATTTGCGAGCTGGTCGATAACGGCCTGGATGTTTGGGTGCGGAACAAGAAAGCGAAGTCTATCAGGATCGACATAACGCTCGATGACGCACAACAGACGATCACGGTAGAGGACAATGCGGGCGGCCTACCCAAATCCGACTTGCGCTACATCGTGGGTCCGGGTGTAACGGGCACGTACCCGACCGACGAGACAATCGGAATCTTCGGAGTAGGTACGAAGCGTGCCGTCGTCGCGCTCGCGCAAGACGTCAAGATCACGACCCGCTTCCTGAAGGAAAAAACATACCAAATAGATTTCGACGACGAGTGGCTTAAGGATGACGACTGGGATTTGCCGGTCTACGAGGTTGATGTCATCGAGCAGGGGAAAACGGTAGTTGAGCTCCAGAAACTGCGGAGCCCCATAACTGAGGAACGAGTCGCGCAGTTGAAGGACCACTTGCGGACGACCTACGCGAGGTTTCTCACACACGATAAAGTGACGATTCGTGTGAACAAGGAGACGCTTGCGCCGATTTTTTTCGAAAACTGGTCCTATCCTCCCGGATATCCGCCGCAGAGATTTACTGGCATTCTAAAAACCGAAGACGAAAGAGATGTGAGAGTCGAAGCCATAGCTGGCTTGAGTACGGAATCTAGTCCGGCCGCTGGCGAGTATGGAGTGTACTTCTACTGTAACGATAGGCTCGTCGCCCGTGCCATCAAAACGTTTGAAGTAGGCTTCGTTAAAGGCCTTGCCGGATTGCCTCATCCTAAAATCTCGCTTACGAGAGTGCTTGTATTCCTCAACGGCGATGCCCGGTCGATGCCTTGGAATAGCAGCAAATCGGACATAAACACCAAGCACGAGGTCGGAACGATCAAGGAAGTAACAGTAACGGACTTTCCGACGGTCAAGAAGTCCTTTCTTCCACCACTTCCACGTTCGCGTCCGAGATATGCGGAGGTGATCTCGCAGAAGAATCGCAAGACTGGAAAGCGAAAGCCGTGGACGAAGGGACTCTACGAAGGCGTGATTGCGGCCGACTTGATCTCAAAGACAAAACTCGAACAGCGGAACCGGATTGCGTTAATTGTGCTCGATAGCACGCTCGAAATTGGCTTCAAAGAATATCTTGTGAACGAGTCAGGAACTCACTACGGGGATGCCCAACTGCTTCAGTTGTTCAAAAATCGAAGCGCGGTCCAGAACGAAGTCAAGAAATATCCGATCAAAATCAAAGCTGACACTTGGAAGAAAATCGACCATTATTACAACCTACGATGTAAATTGGTTCACGAGAAAACGACGGCAGGAGTGACGGACGAACAAATCGAGGATTTCAGGAGTGTCGTGGAAGGCGTCTTGGGAAAGCTGTACAAGCTGAAGTTTAACCCTGATTCGACATAGCAAATGGAATTGCCAAAAGACAAAGTACAATTAGAGGAAGTTCTAAATCGTGCGGTTCGTTCCTTTTATGAACGGCAGCCGGACGTGTTCAAGTTCACCGAGGAAACCGGACCTTCGGAATGGAACCTTGCTTATCATTTCTCTCAAGACGTAGCGCCGTTCATTCCTTATTTAGACTTAGATGTTGAGCTCCTTAAGCGAAGCCACAACAACATGCGTCCGGACATAGTTTTCCACAGACGCGGAGTGCATAAATCGAACTACCTCGTGATAGAACTCAAGCGAGATGGCTCGCCCTCGGTCATTGCAAAGGACGTGGCAAAGATCAGGGAGCACTGGTTTCGCAAGCCCTTGAGCTACCAGTTTGGAGCGGCCATTAATTTGTGTGCAAATGGGAGCTACGAAATCCAGGTTCTTGAGAACGTTGACTAAGCGCATATCGCTTTGCATTGAAAACCCGTTTTGGGTTATTATAGTTTTCCTCGGAGGGAAACGTGTCTCGCCAAGCAGCTCTGAAACTCGATGACCGAGTGTTCGATGCGCACGCAATTCTCAAACCCGGATCACGCATAAAGCCAGCATTCACCTCGTCCTTAGGAGCACTCTTTGCCGAGGATTGTTTGAAAGTCCTTCCGGAAATTAAAGACGAGATCGTCGATGCAGTCTTCGCCGATCCTCCTTTCAATTTGGGCAAGAAATATGGCAAGAATTTTCACGACCTTCAAAGCGAGGAACAATATGTTTCTTGGTGCAAACAATGGATCTTGGAATGCGCGCGGACAATAAAACCAGGCGGTGCTTTTTTCCTCTACAACCTTCCTAAATGGAACATTCTCCTCGGCGCATACCTCGCAGAGATCGGGCTAGAGTTTCGGCATTGGATCGCAATTGAAATCTCAGCATCGCTTCCGATCCCTGGCCGCTTGCACCCGAGCCATTACAGCCTGCTCTACTACACGAAAGGCAAGCCGAAAGCGTTTCGGCGCATTCGGACGCCCATCCAAACATGCAGGCACTGTGGTGGCGAAGTT
>WNFI01240585.1_pt1 | contig 13413 bp, 14 predicted proteins | sample 5400471 | NCBI WGS metagenome assembly WNFI01 (sample SAMN13153348, study PRJNA577476) | soil metagenome | isolation source: 100 cm saprolite on Douglas fir-dominated hillslope | place: USA:California | collected 2013-09-17 | reverse complement strand
GTAGTCGGTCTGGCGCACCAGCCAGCCGTCAGGATCGATCGCCCGCGATTCCTCGTTGCTCAGGCCAGGATGTACCGCCCACTCATTCAGACCAACTGGCAGGTCGTGCAGCAACTCGGCGTAGCGGGCCGACTTGTCGTCGGTGTCGAGACGGAAGCTGTCCAGGAATTGGTTATCGGTGACTGGCAAGCGCCGCTGCCGCATCTTCCGGCGTCCAGGCTCCAGCCAGACCCGCACGGCCAGGCCGTATTCCTCAGCCAGCGCCACCGTGAGGTCGAAGATGTCGTCGCGTCCGCCATCAGCCAGGCAGTGCCAGTCCAGATGTGTTGGCGTCAGCCCGCCCTCGACCACTGCGTCAATCTGCGCTCGGAACTCAAGCTCCACCTCATTGATACGAGCCTGGGCGAGCAGCTCGGGAACCTTGGCAGTGGTGAACAGGTGGCCCCGCTTGTCGAGCAGCGAGGGCACCCTCTCCCTCGCGCTCAGCGGCCCCCACCGATAGTGGGTCGTGTCATAGAACAGCGTGAGGTGGATTCCGAACGGGATTCTGGGATTCTGGCGGAGCAGGTGCATGGCGTGCAACGCCCACGGACACGGCACCATCAGACTGCACGAGCTGGCGATTCCTTTCTCGATTGAATCGATGACGGCAGTATTGATCGCGTGGTACATGCCGAAGTCGTCACTGTTCACGATGAGGACCCGGGCATCGGGAGAGAACCCCAGCAGTTCGCTCGACCGAGCACAGGCCGTGGCGGCCGCGGGCTCACGAGCATCTGCATTCATAGTTCGCCAGGAAACTATTCTTGTCCATTGGTCGCGTCTGCCAGTTCGTTGTGAGTGAATCCGGCAGGTAGTCCGAGAGCAAGTTATACAGCACGGTGGGATCCGATAGTCGTCGGCCGCCCCGGTCCCTTGCTTGCCTGAGTCCATGTAGCCAGAAGGCTCTTTCGCGTCGGCACGGCGCTTGGCTTCAGCGCGCGCCTTTGTGTTCCTCCTCACCCAGGGCGGGGCGGACCTGGTTCCCTGTGAAAGAAGGTGAGCAGGTTCCCGTCCAGGTCGACGGTGGCGAACTCGCGGGTCCCGAATTCGGTCGGGTGTACTCCGGCCTTCGAGCTGCCGTGGAGCACACCGCGAGGCTGCAGCTCGCGGAACAGCGCATCAACGTCTGCCGCCTCGATCCGGCAGCTACCGGTTCCGGCCAGGAATGACTCGGCGCCCGAGCAGATCGGTCGCGCTGTCAAATCCTCTCGCGAGCGCCATCCTTCATCGATCGCTGCCCATAGGTGAAGCACCGCCTCATCGCGTACGAGGACCGCGAAGTCATCAGCAACGTGCGGAGCCTCGAACCCGAAGCGATCACGGTAGTGCGCCACCGCGGCCACCATATCGCGAACTGGGAGGGCCGGGATCGTCTTGTGCATGCCAGCCGCCGCACGGCCAGTCAGGGACGGCATGGTGACAGTCTCGCGTTCGTCAAACCCGGGAGCAAGAGCCCGAGACAAACATGGGATTCGATTCCCTCGCCCGCTCGTCCTCGCCCGCTCCACTCCCCATGGCCAGGTCACGGCCCTGACAGCCTGGCCCCACAGCAGCGGGACGGACGGCCCGCCGGCCGTCCGTGCCACAGCAGTCAACGGGACCGTTTCATTCCGCGGCGCCTGGCATGATGGGCCACCATGAGCGAGCAGGAGACCGGCAAATTGATCCCTAGCGACGACCAAGCCGCGGTGGAGCTGCTATTGGCGGTTCGTGTAGGTGATGTCGCGGCGATCCAGACATTGCTGCGGAATGATCCCGCGCTGGCGTCGGCCAGACTTGTTGGTAAGGACGGCGGCACCGGGACACCATTGCATCTTGTCACTGACTGGCCTGGCTACTTCCCCAACGGCCCAGAGATCGTCCGGCTCTTGATCGACGCTGGCGCCGATCCAAACGCCCTGACGACCAGTCGAGGTTCACAGACCGGTCCGGGTTCAGAGACGCCGTTGCATTATGCGGCGAGCAGCGACGACGTCGACGTGGCCGAAGCCCTCATCGAGGGAGGAGCGGATCTCGAGACGCCTGATGGCTCGATCGGCACTCCGCTCGATAACGCCGTAGGCTACGGCTGCTGGCATGTGGCCCGCTTGCTGGTGGCGCGCGGCGCCAGGGTTAACAAGGCCTGGCATGCAGCCGCGTTGGGCATGCTTCCCCGCCTCGCAGCGCTCCTGGGAAGCGACCCGGCGGCGGAGGATGTGTCGCAAGCGTTCTGGCATGCCTGCGGCGGCGGCCAGCGCCGCGCCGCGGAGTATCTGCTGTCGCGCGGCGCGGATCTGAACTGGGAGCCGGACTACGCGCACGGCACACCGCTTGACGCCGCCAGCGGGCTGGGTACCAGGCACGAGAACGTCATCTCCTGGCTGCGCGAGCTGGGAGCCCGTTCCTCCAGCTCCGAGTGAACGGCCGGAACCGGAATCCTGCCCGGGCACGGTCGGTCGTGGTGATGTGACGTGACCAGGACTCGGCTCCACCTCACGCGGCCGCAGATCCTGGCGTTCCGGCGACACGTCGCGGCGCTCGACGAGCGGCTTCCACACGGACGGCGCTCGCTTCGCCGTGCTGCCTGGGCGGGGCTACAGGACAGCATGCCCCGAGCCGCCCTCCTATCGATACATGCGCGCGTCGAGGGGACCGAACCGTCCACGTGGGAGGACCCTTCGCTCGCACAACTCTGGGGGCCGCGTTTCAACGTCTTCGTCGTCGCCGCGCGCGACCTCGCCGTCTTCTCGCTCGGGACGCTGCCCGACGATGCCAAAGCTCGACGGAGGGCGGAGGACCTCGCCGCCCGCCTCCACGCCATCCTCGGCGGCGCACGGATGACGTACGGAGAAGCGGGGCGCGCGCTCGGTGTGCAGCCAAACAGTCTCAGGTACGCGGCGGCGACCGGCACAGTCCTGATCCGGTGGGAGGGCGCTCGGCAACCGACAGTCTGGACCGTGCCGCCGCCTGAGATCGACCCTCGCTACGCTCGCCTCGAGCTTGCGCGTCGGTACCTGCACATCTATGGACCCGCCACGCCCGAGGCCTTTGGTCGGTGGGCAGGGATTGGCCTGCCGCACGGCGTCGCGGCATTCGAGGCGCTCAGCAGGTCGCTGACGCCAGTGCAGACATCTGTCGGCGCCGGGTGGATCCTCACCCGAGACGAGGCAACCTTCCGCGCCGCCCCGGGGCCTGTAGCGCCCGCGCGGCTGCTCCCGAGCGGCGATGCCTATCTGCTACTCCAGGGAGCCGATCGCGACCTCCTGGTCCCGAATGCCGACCGCCGTCGCGCGCTGTGGACCCCGCGTGTATGGCCTGGTGGCCTGCTCGTCGAGGGAGAGATCGTCGGGACGTGGCGACGCGCGGACGCGGTGATGACGGTGCAGGCCTGGCGGCGGCTGTCGCTCGCAGAACGCGAGAGCGTCGCGGCGGAAGCGGCGTCCTTGCCACTACCGGGTATCGGAGGACGGATCGTCGTCCGCTGGGACGACTGAGGCGGGGCTCAACTGCGCAGGAGATGCTCGCTTGGCGGGGGCTTGGATGCAATCAAGATAAAACACGCAGAGGGCGAGAGGCAGAGCGAGCCGTGCCGGTGCCGCCAGATGCGCGGGCAGCTGACGCTGCTCACGACGCCAATCCGGCATTCGCCCGCCATGATGAGAGGCCTAAGTAAGGCCCGGTCGGTGCTGTGCGCCGGGCCGCTCCGCCAGTTGGTTACCCCGCGGGTCGTTGTATCGCCAGGTCAGGCTCGCGGCCAAGGAACTGGCCATAGCGGCGGCCGGCGTCCTCGAGCGCGCCGACCTCGGCAGGGCGCAGCGGGCGGTACGGATGCACCTCGAAACGCACGCGCTCTGAACTAATCGTACGGCGCGCCATCCCGACGAGCTGTCCGTCGACCAGCGCCATCCCCGCCGCCGCCTCGCGGGACCGGGGCACGATGCCGGCGGCGTCGAGTACCCACCGGGAGTCTTGGTAGCCGCGGTAGCACTCGTCGAGGATCTGCAGCAGATGCCCTCGTGGCTGCAGCGCGGCCGGATCCGGCGGCGGCCTCTCGCCGGGCGCGTGCCAGTAGTTCCGCCCGTCGTGGTAGAAGCGTTCCAGCTGATCCTGCACCATCCCCAGGCCGCGGCGGGCGTCACCGAGCGTGAGGCTCGCCGAGTAGGCGAGATCACGTTCGGTGGCAGGTCCGTGGCCGCACGCGTACCGCAGGGCGAGTTCACCCAGAGCTTCGTCGGAATCGAGCCGCCGCGCGGACGGGGCGCGGTCGGCGAGCAGCGCGTAGGTGTGCTCGCCGTCGACCCGGCGGCCGCTGCAGACCAGCCCGGCCAATTCGGCGTGGACAAGCAAGAGCATGAGAAATTGGCCGCCGGCGGGCGGCGCTCGCCCGCTGATGCCACGTGACGTGAGCTCCTGGCCCAGCTTCGGCCGGGTGAGCTCACCCCGCTCGCCAATCGCCTCGACGATCACCGCCATCGCCCGGTCGATCGCAACATCGTCGAGCCCGTGCACCGCGCGCAGCTGCTGGCCTGTGACACGTTGCACCCGCGGTCCAGTGAGGCCGACCAGCCAGGCGATATCGTCCGCGCAGACGAAGTGCCAGGTCGGCCGCAGCACATGCGTCCGCAGGACGGCACCGTCGTCGAGAAGCGTCGCCAGGTCGCACGGATCCCGTCGCTGCGTCCGCGCGGCAACCGCCCAGGCCGCCTGACCGGGGTTCTCCGCCTGCACGCCAAGCAACGACCGGAGCACATCATGAGCAGATCCGGCGAACGGCGCGACCAGACGCTGGCTGCGCAACCGCCAGCATGCGATGTCTACGTCGCCGATCACGCTCTCAGCCGCGGTCACGATGCATCAACCCGCTCACGAGGTGAAGTACCCCGAACAGAATGCCCAGTTCGGGGTGAGGCTAACAGCCATCAGGAGCAGTCAGATTGGCGTACATATTTACAGGCTGATGCGCGGCGCTCAGCGGACGGTCGGACGCTGACAGCGGTGGCGAGTTAATGCCATCTCGCTGCCGCGAGGAGAGCGCTGGCATCGTAGCCGCGGCGTGACGATCGGCCCGTACGGATGGATGCTGGAAATTGACGGCCCGATCGGCGGGCACGATGACGGTCACGGCACGTTTGCTGCAAGGGAGGATCAGATGACACATCCGAACGAGGACCTGGCACTATGGCGCCGGGCTGACCGGCCTACGAGGGGGTGTCATCGGCGGCTAGCAGCCGGCGGGCCGAGGCTTCATCGGAAGGAGTAACCAGCACGCGAACACCCTGCATCTGCAGCTGTGGCTCCAGTCCTCCAGCGTCGTCCGCCGAAACGACTGCTCTCAAGCCGTTATTGCGCAGCATGCCGACGATCAGTTCCGCCTCTATGCGGCTGCCTGCGAGTGCCACGGGCACACTCGCAATCTCGTCGGCAGCATCATGAGGCCCTGCCACCGTGAGCACCTCCCCGCTTTTCAGCCGCCCTGCGCGGATTTGGCCGCGGACACCATTGTTCGGCCGCCCGGCGCATACCGTTCCTGCTTCCGCCGTGCCGTACACGAAGCCGCTGCTGCCGGTCGTTGGTCTCCTGCCCCAGGCAGCTACGCTCCTTGTGCCGCTGGAGGTGGCCGCTGGAGGTCGTTGGCGAGTTAGGTCGGCACCTCTCGTTACCCGAACGCGAACACGTGCGCCTCGGCCCCGGGCTCGTGGAACTTGATCTCCAGCCTACGCTCGGCGCACCTCGCCGTCTCGCCGTCTTGCCGTACGAGCTGGTCGAGCGAGGGCATGTGCAGACCTTCGGACACGGTCATCTAGCGAAGCGGCCGGAAGGCCGCGCGAATCTCTTCTGAAAAGATTTGCGGCTGGTCCCAGGCGGCAAAGTGCCCGCCTTTGGCGGGCTTGTTGTAATAGATGAGGTTGTGATATGCCTGTTCTGCCCAGCTGCGCGGGGCTTGATAGAGCTCGTCAGGAAAGACGCTCACGGCAGCCGGGATGGAGACGTTCTTCGCATCGAAGAAGCCCAGTCTATTCTCCCAGTAGAGGCGGCCCGAAGAAATCGCCGTGTTCGTCAGCCAGTAGAGCGTGATGTTGTCGAGAACCTCGTCGCGCGTGAGGTCGCCAGTAGGGTGTCCGTCAAAGGCGCGTGAGATCAGCTCGTAACTGCGCGCATCGTGGTTAATCATCCAGGCGGCCAGGCCCACGGGTGAATCCGCCAGCCCATTTGGCGTTTGTGGCTGCGTTCCCATTTCGGCGGCGAAGCCTATGCCCTTCGCGTAAAAGTCGATCAGCTGCTCATACGCGCGTCTTTCGTCGGCTGAAAGACCGGATGGCGGCGGGTCGCCGGAGGCGAGCGCCTTTGCGACTTCGGGTGGAACAGTGCCAGGCATGTTGGAGTGCATTCCGAGCAATTCCGGAGGCGCCTGTGCGGCCATCACGTCCGTGACAATCGCGCCCCAATCGCCGCCTTGCGCCAAGAATTGCGTGTATCCAACGCGCTTCATCAGCTCTACCCAGGCACGTGCCATGCGGGCGGCGTCCCAGCCTGCCGTGGTGGGCTTGCCTGAAAACCCGTAACCTGGCATCGACGGAATTACCAGGTGGAAAGCGTCCGATGCGCTCCCGCCATGCGCCGTGGGATTGATGAGTGGGTCGATGATCTTCAGAAGCTCAATGACCGAGCCGGGCCATCCGTGCGTGACGATGAGCGGCAACGCATTGTCATGGTCCGAGCGAACGTGAATAAAATGAATGTCTAGCCCGTCGATCTGGGTCATGAATTGCGGCAGGGCGTTCAGTCTCGCCTCGCACTTCCGCCAATCGTAATCTGTCGCCCAGTAGCGAGCGAGTTCCTGGATGGTCGCCAGCTGCACGCCCTGCGAATGATCTGCGACAGTCTCCTTCTCGGGCCAGCGCGTAGCGGCGATACGCGCACAGAGCGCCTCAATTTCTGGCTCGGGGATCCCGAACATGAACGGCCGGATTCCTGGCTCTTCGGTCGTGACGGACATGTGGATCTCCTGGGTTTAGGTGGTCGACGTCAGCTAGCCGTTACGACTCGCGAGAGGCGTTAAAGGTGATGAGATACGACATCTTCGTTTCTTGTCGCTACGCCCTATTTGCGACATTCTGAACTGCTGAGAAGTCGACGAAGGCCGCTTTGAGTGCATTGGAGGTCGAGCGACACTAACCCAGGGCGGTGCTGGATCCGCTTGAGCCGGGTCTTGATCAAGCCGGGGAAGTGGTCGAGGTGCGGATGGCCAGACCAGCAGCCCACCGACATCGCCGATACCCACAACACCCCGGCCCCTGCGGACTGCCCGCGCCCTCGGCAAAGATCCGCGCCGCAGCCACACGCACCCGCTCCCGCCTCACGCGCCGCTCGCCGGTCCCCCGCCACTGGTGCCATACCCCCATGCCAACGGCGTAACCGGGTGCACAGATCACCCAGCCTCACCCCGGAAGGTGTAATCCAGCCTCAGCGCACAAGCGCGGCAGCGCGGCAGCGCGGCAGCGCGGTGACGCTCGAGGACATGAGAATGCCCTGGGATGGGCGGCTCGGTAAGCTGCGGGCAGCCCCCGAGGTCCTAGTGGTTCGCGCCGACCCCGCTGCCGGCGGGCTGCTGTCGCAGGACGAGGCACATAACGCGCAGCAATTCCACGGGAACGTCGACGGTGCCATGGTTCCGGGCCTCTCGCACGCGCTGCACGTCGAGGATCCTGCCGGCCCGGCCGCCGTCTTCAACCCATTCATCGAATGCCTGACCGAGCTATAGACCGCTCCTGTCGGTCGGGCTCTCTGGCTCTGGGTCGGTGCCAGTGAGAGGATGCGAGTGTGAGCGAGGACAGGGATACCGAACTCGCCGACACCCTGGCCGAGGTCGGCCGAAGAATCGGGCAGGCCGTGACTGCTGCGCTTGACCGCATGCGGCCGGCCTTCGATGCGCTAGCGGCGGTCGCGAACCGTCCTGAAGTCCGATCGGTGATCGAGGGCGCCGAGAAGGCCATGCGGCGCAGGCCCTGCCTTTGCTTCTGCCCAAGGGCTCATCCGGCTGACCGCGGCATCTGCGAGGTATTCGACGCGGTGATTACCGGCCGGTACAGCTCGGACTTGCTGGGCGATGTTGATGTGCCATTGTGCGCTCCCTGTGCGGCGGCTCGGGCGGCGCACAAGTTCGCTGCGTAATCGGCCTCGCTCTGGCGGCCTGGGGCACCCGATCACCGCCACTAACACCGCTCCGCCCGATTAAGATGCCCCCGGCGCTGGCTCAGGACCTGGCCGGGCCTGCCAGCGCACGAACCACTAATATTGGCTCGGTGCGGCTAGCGACCTGGAACGTGAACTCAGCCAGGCAGCGCCTGCCTCGTTTGCTGCCGTGGCTCGACCAGAGGCAGCCGGACATCGCCTGCTTGCAGGAGACCAAACTCGCCGATGACGCCTTCGAGGACCTGCTAGGCGGCCATCTCCATAACAGAGGCTATGAGTTTGCAGCCCATGGCGAGGCGCAGTGGAACGGAGTCGCTATCTTGTCCAGGGTCGGCTTGGACGACGTCGTGGCGGGCATCGATGGAGCTCCCGGCTTCCCGGAGCCCGAGGCGCGCGCGGTAGCCGCGACCTGCGGCGGCATACGGATTCACTCGGTGTACGTGCCAAACGGCCGGATCCCAAACTCCGAGCACTACCACTACAAGCTCACCTGGCTGTCGGCCTTGCGAGAAGCGGTCTCTGACGGCCCGAATGCCGCGATCGTCTGCGGGGACATGAACATTGCCCCGACGGATGCCGACGTGTTCGACCCGGACGCGTACGTTGGTCAGACTCACGTTACGCCCCAGGAGCGAGCGGCGCTGGCCAGCCTCCAGGCGGTGGGGCTGCACGACGTGGTCAGGGACCGCTGGCCGAATGAGCGCGTGTTCACATACTGGGACTACCGGGCAGGGATGTTTCACCAGGACCTCGGCATGCGGATCGACTTGGTATTGGCAACCGGTCCGGTGGCGAGACGAGTGAAGGCAGCGTGGGTCGACCGGCATGCGCGGAAGGGCACCGGCCCCAGCGATCACGCTCCGGTGATCGTCGACCTTGATAGCGCGCCTGATGGCGACATCGGACCGGTCGTGCCGCCGCCATCGGCGCCTGCTTCAAAGCGCGGCTCGGTGAAGCTGCCGCAGGCGCGGTGACGGCGAGCCTGCGGCAAGAGCTTCGCCGCCGGCAGCGCCTGAAGGGCGCCGTGAATCCGTTCGGAGATCAGCGGGCGCATCTCAGCTGCCGCGAGGCCCGGAAACCACGGCCGTCCTAGTATCTCGCCCGGAGCCGCACCCGACCACGAGCGGACGCTACCGCCCGTACCGACCGGTCGCAGCGCAGGATGCCGGTCGGCTCCTGTCAGTCGGTCTCCGCTAATGTGACCTGGGCCAGCGGGCTGCGCTCCACCCACTCATCGATGATGGCCTCCGGCGATTGACTGTCCGGGCCGTGACGGCGGTTGAACTCCTCGACGAAGACGGCGAGGACGCGCCGGCGCTCCGCCGTGTCGACGATGACCGTGGCCGTCGCCGGCAGGTCGGCAACGACGCCGTGCTTGAGATGGAAGGTGAACTGCGGTTGGGCGGCCAGGTTGGCCAGCCAGCTGCGGGTCTTGAGTCCGGGGATCCCGCTCAGGTAGATGTCGTCGCCCAACCGGTAGAAGGCGATCTCGATCCGCCTCGGCTCGCCGGAACGCCGGCCCGTGGTGGTGATGTCGATCCTCGATCCTCGATCGTCGAGGAGGTATCGATGGCCAGCGCCTGGCGTACGTTCTCCCTCATCGGCCGTCGTCGCCCGCCCTGGCATGCGCCGTCATCGATGTCCGCCGCGCTGAGCCGGTGGCGGGAGTGCTGTTGGTGCACATGGGCTCATCCTCTCCTTCGCAGGTCACGTTGCGATGCCGGTCGGCGCCGCCCCGCGCGCTGAGGTGCGGCTGCCCTAACTCGCCGAGGCGGTGGGGTTGCCTGAGTGTGATTTCTCGAGGAAGGAAGGCCCCTCGCCTGTCAATAACTTGCCTCGGAATTACGCCTGGCGGTAGTAGTGGTCCTGCTCGAGGTCCTCGAGCAGGCTTGGCCCGGTCGGCTCCCATGCGAGCAGCTCCCGGGTAACCGCGGCGCTGGCGGGGCTGTCCACGGCGACGAAATGGCCCAGGTGGGCGAAGTGTTCGACGGCGTCGGCCGGGCCCACCGAAGCCGTCGGGAAGCCGAGGTGACGGCCCATCGCTTCGGCGATCTCGCGGAAGGGGACGCCCTCGTCGGCGACCGCATGCAAGACCGAGCCCGCGGGGGCGGCCTCGACGGCCAGGCGGGCCAGGCGGGCGGCGTCGGAGCGGTGCACGGCGGGCCAGCGGTTGGTGCCGTCACCCACGTATCCGGCCACCCCCCGCTGGCGGGCGATGCCGACGAGGGCAGCGACGAACCCGTGGTCGCCGTCGCCGTGGACCGTCGGGGGGAAGCGCACCACCGACGAGCGGACGCCCATGCCGGCCAGGGACAGAGCGAGCAATGCGGTGGCTGACCGGCGTCCGGCGGGGTTTGCCCGGACCTCGGCACTGGGCACGAGCCCGTCGTCCTCGGTGGCCACCCGGCCAGCCTTCAGCCCGAGCATGCCCGAGGCGAGCACGAACGGTCGGTCGGAGTCGGCCAGGGCAGCGCCCATGGCCTCCACGGCCCGCCGGTCGGCTGCGGCGGCGGCGGCGAAGCTGCCGCTCCAGGCCACCTCGTGCTGGAACGCCAGGTGGATCACCCCGTCGGAGTCGGCGGCCGCCTTGGCCAGGCCGTCGGGGTCGTTGAGGTCGCCCTGCTGGACTATGGCGCCGGCCGCTTCCAGCCGCTGCGCCGAGACCTCGGAGCGGGTCAGGCCAACCACGTCGTGGCCGGCACTGAGCAACTCGGGAACGACTGCCGACCCGATCCAGCCCGATGCGCCGGTGACAAAGATTCTCATGATGGGTACCTCCGGGAACCCTGATGTCAGTAACTGCCATCACTGTAGACTGGATGTCAGTGACTGTCAACGTCAGGATCGAGGGCACAGGTCGATGGCTGCCGGACAGTCGCGGACGGCTGCAGGAGCAGTCCAGGGACTGGAAGGCTTAATGATCGCGAACGAGTCGCGCCCTTGTCGCGGATGCGGTGGACCAACCCCATGACCGCCATTGCCGCGCTGGTCTGCGGGATCCTTCAGTTCTCTCGCCTATGGCAAAGTGATTTGCTGTTGTAGCTTATTCGCGGTCACGACGCGACGGCCGGAGTAGCGCGGAGGCGACCGCGTAGACCGCCGCCACCAAGATCCACACCAGGACAAGCGCCGCCCGCACACCGCCCCGGTTGTAGGGATTTAGGTCGAGGACAACGAGGCTCAGCGGAATCGCGGCGGCAACCGACCCAACCGCCATGTACTGCAGCATTAGCCGCCGCCTAGCCAACGTGGCCGGGTCCAACTGGCGGCTACGAGCCCGAGGCGGAGAGTCGGCCAGCCGCGCCTCGACACGTGCCTCTATTTCCTTCTCCACCTTGGCCAGGAACGACTCCACCACCGCATCGTGGTACTCAGGGCCGAGGTCACGATGCGCCTCCGCGGCAGCGCGGATCTCCTGCGACGACAGTGGCGACGTACTCATGCATCGAGAGTAATCACTCTCGCGTCAACCGATAAGTAGGCGCGGCCACAGATTCAGGATCCGCAAGGGCCAGGAAGAGGTGACGATCGTCAAGCCAGGTCAGCGAACCGTCCGTCCTCGGGCTGCCAGGCTAGGCTGGCGAACCAACGGGCAGGCCCACGGCTCCAGCAGCACGCTATGGGACCTGATTCCCTCGGCGGCGACCTCGTGGGACAGGCCGCGCGCGAAGGTCATCAGGACGCCCTTGGAGGCCGGGTATGGACGATCCCGTTCGGGGTAGACGGAGCCTGACCAGGCTCGCGACACGATCGGCATGCCCGGCGGCGGCTATCCCGCACCTGTTCTGCCAGGGTGACTCGCGGCGACGTGGCATTTGATGACTTCGAACATGTCCCCATGTTTGGCTGCACGGCCGGCAGGTGACTAGACCATTAGGACACTCTCCGCGGGAGCAGGGCCTGTGGCCAGGCGCCCGGCGCGGGGAGTAGGCGGCTTAGCTGGTGCGAAAACCGCTCCTCTGCTTGCAGTGTCCGGAACTGTCCTGCAGGGACGATCGGCACACCGTGATCTTGCCGACATAGCGACCGGGCGCGCTTCCGCCCCGACCGGCAACCAGACCAGGAGCGGAAGAGCGACTGCACCGACGGGCTTGGAGGGAGGCAGCATGTCCGGAGTGCTCGACGGCCGGGTGGCCGTCATCACCGGAGGATCCACCGGGATCGGGCTGGCCACCGCCGCCCGGTTCCGCGCCGAGGGCGCCTCCGTGGTGATCGCGGGACGCCGCCAGAGCGAGCTCGACAAGGCCGCCGCGAACCTGGGCGAGGGCGTCACCGGCGTGCAAGCCGACGTCTCCGACCTCAGCGACCTGGAGCGGCTCTACAGCCGCGTCAGCGACCAGCACGGGCACATCGACATCCTGTTCGCTAATGCCGCCGTCGCGGAGCCGCGCGGCATCGGCGACTACACCGAAGACTCCGTCGACCGCCACCTGGCCACCAACATCAAGGGCCTGGCCTTCACCGTCCAAAAGGCCCTGCCGCTCATCGCCGACGGCGGATCGATCATCGTCACGTCCTCCGACGACGGCGTCAAGGGCGGCCCGGGGCGCAGCATCTATGCGGCGACCAAAGCCGCCGGACGCAACCTCGTCCGGTCATGGATCCAAGAACTCAAGGGCCGCAACATCCGCGTCAACGCCGTCAGCCCCGCATCCGTCGAGACGCCGGGCCTGGCCGGCCTCGCCGGAAATCAGAACCCGGGCGACTTCTTCGCCGCCATGGCCGCCCACATGCCCGGCGGCCGCAACATCACGCCGGACGAGGTCGCCGCCGCCGTCACCTTCCTGGCATCCGACGACGCCAGCGGCATCAACGGCATTGATCTCCAGGTCGACGCGGGATTGGCCCAGATCTAAGCTTCCGCATCACGCAGCCAAGCCGCGACGCTACACAGCATTAACGAAAGCCGTTTCGAAGCTAAAGCGCGCGATGCCGTTTGATAATGATCAGCGGGCTGGCGGACGGCGGCCAGCACGCCGGTGGGAGCCGCGTGCTACAGCCATCGAGCATCGGGGTAAGCAGTGAACAGCGCTTTACGGTGGCAGCGCACTGAGACGAGTAGCAGCACCAGGAACGAGAAGATCACGGGGGCATCAGGACATGCCAAAGACAGTAATCGAGCACGTGCTCGGACGGCTCAAGGACATCGGGATAGATGACATCTACGGTGTTGCGGGCGATTTCGCCTTTCCGATTCAG
>WNFI01017903.1_pt1 | contig 13413 bp, 13 predicted proteins | sample 5400471 | NCBI WGS metagenome assembly WNFI01 (sample SAMN13153348, study PRJNA577476) | soil metagenome | isolation source: 100 cm saprolite on Douglas fir-dominated hillslope | place: USA:California | collected 2013-09-17 | reverse complement strand
GGTGCTGGAGGGTGATTCCGTGACGCCGCAGCAGGCCCTCGAGCTGATGAGAGTCCGCGGGGTCGATCACTTCATCTTTTGAAAGAGGGCGATCGCGTTCGCTCGCTCCTGGTCGGCAAGCTGCTCCATGCCGATGCCGCGCAGCTCGGCGACGAGCTCTGCGGTGTCGACGAGATACGCGGGCCGGTTCGGCACGTCCATTCGCTTCTGCGCGTTGCCGTACGGGGAATCGGTCTCCAGCAGCAAACGGTCCGCCGGACAATGCTTGACGACTTCGCGCAGGGCGTCGCGGCTCGGACGCGTGATCAGGCCGGCAAACGAAAGGTAGAAACCGACGTCGAGATAACGCTGCGCCCAATCCCAGTCCAGAGCGAAGTAATGCATCACGCCGCGGAGGCCCGGATGGGCGTGGATCGTGGTGAGCAGCTCGTGACCGGCGCCGCGGTTGTGGATCGAGACCGGAAGGTCGAGGTCGGTCGCGATCGTGAACATCTGGTTCAGGCGCTCGATCTGCAAGTCGCGGTGCGGGCCGCCGACATGCTCGAAATCGAGGCCGATCTCGCCGATCGCGACGACCATCTCGTCACGAGCCAGCTCGTGCATTGCGGCCGGGTCCGGCTCGCCCGGCTCCAGCGGGTGGTGCCCGACGCCCGCCCACACTTCGTCGTACGCGTGCGCGAGCGACACCGCGGTCGCGCTCCGGTCCAGGTCGACCCCGACCGCGATCAGCCGCGTCACGCCCGCCGCCACCGCCTGCTCCACGACCTCGGTCGCGTTGCCAAGCTCCTCGAGGTGGAGATGCGTGTCTACGAAGATGGCGGGGGTTCCACTTCGCTGACGTCGTCGAGTCGCTTGAAGAGTGGTTTCGGCTCGGGCAGCTTGCGACCCGGCTCGAGCTGCGAGGCGCGCCAGCGGTCCTCCTCGGCGTAAGTGCCGGTGATGATTCGGTGCGTGCCCAGGTCCTTCACCTCGGGCTGGGGCGCGATGACGTCGTCATAGCCCAGCATCGCGTGCAGGCTCTGGGACGAGAAAGGCAGAAACGGTGTGAGCATCGTCTTGAGGTTGTCGACGCAGCGAAGGGCCGCGTAGAGAACTGTTCCAGCGCGCTCGCGGTCAGTTTTGATCGTGTGCCATGGCTGCTCGGTGCCTAGATACACATTCACCTTCGCCGCCATGGTCATCGTGTACTTCAAAGCAGCCTGGAATCGTGCCTGTTCGAGTAAGTGAGCGACGGTGCCTAGCGCTTCTTCGACTTCTCCAATGATTCCGTGTTCCGCATTCGTCAGACGTGGAACCGGAACTTCACCAAAGTTGCGGTGAACATTCACCAGTGTCCGGTGGACCAGGTTGCCCCAGGTCGCCACCAGCTCGTCGTTGTTCCGGCGCACAAACTCAGACCACGTGAAGTCGGTGTCCTGGTTCTCCGGCCCGGCGATCATCAGGTAGTAGCGCAGCGCATCGGGGTCGTAGCGGTCGAGCACGTCCTTGACGTAGATGACGTTGCCACGACTGGTCGAAAACTTCGAACCCTCCATGTGCAGGAACTCGCTGGCCACGATCTCGTCGGGCAGGTGGAGGTCGCCGGCACCGAGCAGGATCGCGGGCCAGATGATGGTGTGGAAGGTGATGTTGTCCTTGCCCATGGTGTAGTAGTGGCGGCTGTCGGGGTTGTGCCACCACTCTTTCCACGCTTCCGGCCGGCCGATGTTGGCCGCCCACTCGATCGATGCCGAGAGATAGCCGATGACAGCGTCGAACCAGACGTAGATCTTCTTGTGCGGGTTGTCCTCCCATCCGGACAGCGGCACCGGTACACCCCAGTCCAGGTCCCGCGTGATGGCGCGCGGTTTCAGGTTGCGGACGTACTCAAGCGAGTACTTGCGCACATTGGGCCGCCAGTCATCGTGTTTCTCGATCCACGCCGTGAGCTGCTCGGCAAAGGCGGGGAGATCAAAGAAAAAGTGCTCGGTCTCCCGAAATTCGACCGCCGCATCGCTGCCTCGCTGGTGCGGGTTGAAACAGCTCCTGCGTGATCCGGTAGTGGTTGGCGGTCGTCGTCCGCGTGAAGATGTCGTAGGTCATGCCGAGCCGCACGAAGTCGTCGACGATCAATGCGTTGTTGCGATCGGCGAACTCGCGCGGCGGGATGCCCTGCTTGTCCGCTTCATAGGTGATCGGCGTGCCGTGCTCGTCGGTGCCGCTCGCCATCAAGACGCGTGCGCCGCGCAGCCGCCAGAAGCGCGCGAGGACATCGCCGGGCACGGCCAAGCCGACCACGTGGCCGATGTGTCGCGGTCCGTTGGCGTACGGCCACGCTGGGGCGATGAGGACTGTTCTGCGTTCAGGCACCGGGTGAAAGTATCGGCCAGGCCAGGACAGGACCGCAGGGACTGGATTCCGCACGTTTGGTGCAAAAAGCACGTTTGGATGGGGGCGATTTGACCCGTTTTGCGCAAAACGGCGCTATCAGCGTCCTTCGCCCGATCGATCAGGCACCTGAGATCACAAGCGTGAATTCGCCGCGCGCCCTGTCGCCGAGAGCGCCCAGCACCTCGGGTGCAGTGCCGCGCAGCACCTCCTCGTGCAGCTTGGTCAGCTCTCGCGTCAGCGTGATGCTCCGCTCGGGCAACGCCTCAGCGATGAGACCAAGCGATTTGTGGATCCGGTACGGCGACTCGAAAGCGACCGCCTGCCGGGGATCGTCGCGCAGCGACTCCATCAGGCGGCGCATCTCGCCGGGCTTGCGCGGAAGGTAACCGAGGAACGTGAAGCCAGGGCCGCCGTAGCCTGCGATCGAGAGGGCAGCTGTGACCGAGCTCGGGCCGGGGATCGGGACCACCGTGTGACCCGCGGCCCACGCAGCGGTGACCAGCGCCTGGCCCGGATCGGAAAGCGTAGGCGTGCCGGCGTCGCTGACCAGCGCCACGTCGCCCTCGTCCAGGGCGGCCATGACGCGAGGCAACCCGCGGCGCTCGACTGGAGCGCGGTAGCTGACCATCGGCTTGCGGATGCCATGCCTGGCGAGGAGACGCGAGGTCACACGGGTGTCCTCGGCGGCGATCGCGGAGACCTCACCCAGGACACGAAGGGCGCGCGCGCTCACATCCTCCAGGTTGCCTATCGGAGTGGCCACGACAAAGAGCCGGCTCATTCAGCCCCTCCGCCCGCTTCGCGGGCACCTCCCCATGAATGGGGAGGACCCATCCGTCCCACCCCCCAACTCCCCATGAATGGGGAGGAGTCTGGTCTTCCTCAAACTCCCTCTAACCAGGCACCAACCCGGTCGGCTACTTCGTTGCCCGGCCCGACGTAGCGCGAGGCCGGCGGCAGGATGTCGAGGAAGGCCTTGCCGTAGTCGCGGCCGAGGATCCGGTTGTCGAGGATGACAACGGCGCCGCGGTCGGTCGAGCGCCTGATCAAGCGCCCGAAACCCTGCTTCAGCCGCAGTGCGGCCTGCGGCAGCGCCAGTTGGGAGAAGGGTTCGCGCACCTGCTCGGCGCGCGCTGCGTAGACGGGGTCTGTGGGCACCGGGAATGGCAGCCGGACGACGATGACGCAGCTCAAGCGCTCGCCTGGGATGTCGATGCCCTCCCAGAACGTCGCCGTGCCAAGGAGCAGCGGGCGTGGCGCTTCTTCGAAGCTCTTCAGCAGCTGACGGCGCTGCCCGTCGATGCCCTGGCCGAGGATCAGAACCTCGTCGAGGTCGACGCGCTGCTTGAGCGCGGCGTGCACGTCGCGCAGCTGGCGGTGTGACGTGAACAGGACCAGGGTGCGTCCGCCGACGCGGGCAGCGACCGAGGCGATGATGTCCTCGACGGCGACGTCGAACGCCTCGTGCTCCGGCAGAGGCAGGTCCGTCGGCAGGCACACCAACGCCTGGTGATAGAAGTCGAACGGCGACGGGAGGATCATCTCCTCGATCTCGGGGCCGAGACCGACCCGCGAGCTGAAGTAGTCGAACGTCCCGCCCACCGCCAGGGTCGCGGAGGTGAAGACCGTCGAGCGCCGGTCGGCGTAAACCCGCTCGCGCAGGAGCGTGCCGACGTTGATCGGGGCCGCGCGCAGCAGCAGGTTCTCGGCGCGCGATACCTGGCTGAACCAGTAAACACGGTTTGCGTCCGGTCGCAGAAATGCCTCTTCGATGACGCCGAGCGATGCCTCGAGCCGGCCCCGGATCATCTCGAGCTCGCGGATACCCTGGTCAGGCTCGTCACCGCCGAGCCACTCGCGCACGCCGGAGACTGCGCGGCGCAGGGTTGCATCGAGCGCCGCGAGTGACGTGACCCCGTTCTCAGCGACCAAGCGCAGCTCGGCCCATCCATCACCCTCGCGCAGGGCCGGTGTGATCCTGACCGATTCCTCCCTTCGCTCCGATTCGCCGAGCCGCGCCGCGACCCACCCATCCGCGATGCGGAACAGCTCGCGCACACGCTCCGCTGCCCCGACCGCAAGCGGCTCGCCCTCGCCGAACGCGTCGTCCGAGGCGCCGAGGTTCGGCTGTCGCTGCAGCTCTTCGAGCAGGCCTTCCACGCGGCCGGTCTCCTGCCTGCGGGCCAGTCGCTCGAGGAGTGCGAGCATCCCAGGCCCATCGACCTCCTGGCGCAGGCCGCGTGTCGCCGCCTCCTCCAGGTGGTGGGCCTCATCGATGACCAGATGGTCGTACTCGGGCAACAGGCCGCCCCCCACCTCGGCGTCCGCGAGCAGGAGGGCGTGGTTGATGACGACCAGGTCGGCCGTATCCGCTTCGGCGCGGGCGCGGTGCACGTAGCAGTCCTCTTTCGTGCAGTGGATGCCAACGCAATCCAGCGGATCGCTCGCGATGCGGTTCCACAGCACCTCTTCGCGCCCGTACAGGCGCAGCTCCGAGCGGTCTCCGCTCTCCGTCGTGTTCAGCCAGATCAGGACTTTGAGCTTGAACATCAACTCCTCTGGGTTCTGGCACGGCTCGGCGAGGAAGCGGCGCCAGCGGCGCAGCGATACGTAGTTCGACCTGCCCTTGAGGAGGTTCGCCTTGAAGTCCCACGGCAGCCACTCGCGCAGCGCGGGAAGGTCCTTGCCCATCAACTGTTCCTGGAGCGTGTGCGTGTTCGTCGAGACCACGACACGCTGATGGTGGCGGACCGCGCGGGCAATCGATGGCACGAGGTACGCGAGGCTCTTGCCCGTTCCGGTGCCCGCTTCCACCACGAGCGTCCCTCCCCGCGCCTGGATCTGCGCGACCGCGAGCAGCATCTGCATCTGAGACTCGCGGTGCTCGTATCCCGGCAGCACGCCGGCGAGCGGACCTTCGGGCCCAAGCAGGGACGCGACCGCGTAGGGATCCTCGGGCGGCGTCTCGGCCGGCCGGCCGCGCCGGGCCGGCTCCGCGCGAACCACGCTCTGTGGTTCGGGGCTGGCGCTGGGCGCGGTGAGCGCGTCGGCGAAAAAGTGCGCCACCGACCACGGGTAGGCCGCGACCAGGGCGAGCATCGACTCCTTCAGGCCCTCTTCGAGCGCGGCAGCCTCCTCCCGCAAGCGGAGCAGGAGCTGGCGGGTCGCGTCGGCGTCGTCCAGCGCGCGGTGGGGCCGTGGCTGTGTGAATCCCATCTCGGTCGAGAGCAGGGGCAGGCTGTGGCTCGCTGCCGTCGGAAGCAGGATGCGGGAGAGGTCAAGTGTGTCGAGGATCTCACGGCCCGGTTCCCAGAGCCCGGCGGCTTCGAGAAACTCGACGTCCAGCCGGGCCCCATGGCCCACCGGCTGGCGGCCGCGCAGGAACTCTGCCAGGCCGCGCAGGGCGTCCTCGGGGCGGGCCGCCCCCCGCAGCTCCTCCTGTATGATCCCGGTCAGGCGAAGGACGGTCTCGGGCACCGCCCGGCCGGGGTCGACGAGCTGTTCCATGCTCGCGGTGACCTGGTCGGCGGTGAAGGCGACGGCGCCGACTTCGATGACTCGATCTCGGGCCGGGTCGAGACCGGTGGTCTCGAGGTCCAGGGCTGCGTACTCCGGCAAGTTTCCGTCGATTCTACGAACCTCCCGAATCCCGGTCGGGGTCACGGGCACAGGCAGTAATATGTGCGCCCGATGGTAACCGGGGCGATCGAAGCTCCCAGGCGGCTCGAAGACCTTCACGTTCGACGTGACCTGGTCGCAAGCCTCTTGCTCCGAACGCTCGCCTTCGCGGACCAGCTCACCGGATCCGCCCTCGAGCAGCGACTCGGCCTGCCGTTCGAGTCTTTCTCGCCGCTGATCGACGAGTTCGAGAAGAACCAGCTCATGGACACGCGAGGCGTATCCAATGACCCTGGGCTGGAAGGCCGGCCTTACCCGGTCAAGATGAACTACGCCATCTCCGGCGCCGGCCGGCAGCGCGCGGCGGAGATGTCAGCGGTCCAGACCCGCTACCTCGGACCCTGCCCGATCAACTTCGACGACTACCTCGCGCTGATTCGTTCGCAGGTGACCGGCAGGTCGCCGGTGACCGACGCCCAGCTCAAGAAGGCGCTGGGCGAGCTCGAGCTGGAGCAGCACATCATCGACCAGATCGGCGGGGCGATGGTCTCCCGAGCTTCGCTGTTCATCTTCGGCGCCCCCGGCAACGGCAAGAGCACGATCACCGAGCGCATGGCGCTGCTGATGGGCGCGCCGATCGAGATCCCGCACGCGGTCGCCCTCGGCGACGAGATCGTGCGGGTCATCGACCCCGTCTATCACAAGGTCGCCGAGGGTGAGCAGCCCGTCGACAGGCGGCTGGTCAAGGTCGAGCGGCCCGTGGTCACCGCGGGTGGAGAGCTAAAGCTCCAACAGCTCGACCTGACCTACGACACGCAGAACCGCTACTACGAGGCGCCGCTGCAGTGGAAGGCAAACGCCGGTGTGTTCGTGATCGACGACTTCGGCCGCCAGGAGGTGCCCCCGATGCGCCTCCTCAACCGGTTCATCGTCCCGATGGAGAAGAAGATCGACTACCTCGACCTTTCGGCCTCGGGCCGCAAGATCGAGCTGCCGTTCCTCTGCCAGGTCGTCTTCTCGACCAACCTCTCACCGACCGAGCTGGTCGACGAAGCATTCCTTCGGAGGATGGCTTACAAGATCGGCATCGGGAACCCATCGCCAGAGGCGTTCGGCCGCATCCTCCGCTACGAGTGCGACCGCCAGGGCGTGCCCTGGGACGAGAAGTCGATCGGCTACCTTCTCAACAACCTCTATGGCAAGAAGCCGCTGCGCGGTTCGCACCCCCGCGCCTTGATCGCGCGACTGCTCGACCTGGCGAACTACCGCCAGCAGCCGCCGCGGCTCACCCCTCAGTCGCTCAAGGAAGCGTTCGATGCCTGCTTCAACCCGGCCCTCGGCAGCCTGGTCGAAGATGACTGGGCCCGGCCCGCGATCGGCTAGCCCGGAGCAGTGACCCCGGCGAGCCGCGCTCGCCACGACTCGAGGTCGCTGAACTCGCCGCGCTTTTCCGGCGGGAGCAGCTCAGCGATGGCGAGCATGACCGCGTCGGCGGCTTCTTCATGCGAGACCCGCTCGCCGCTCGGCCTGCGCACCAGGACCACGAACGGCTTGCCGAATCGCACGGTGACACGCACACGCCGCGGCCAGTGTTTGCCTTTGGGGAGGCAATCCTGCGTCCCGGTCAGGGCGACGGGAAGCACCGGGCAGCTGCACCGCTGAGCGATGAAACCGGCGCCAGGCTCGGGCTTGGCGAGCACTCCCGCGTCGACCCGCGTCCCTTCTGGGTACACGATCAAGGCGTGGCCGGCCTTCAACAGCTCGAATGACCGGCGCAGCGCAGAGCGATCGGCGGTGTGGCGGACGACTGGGAATGCGTGGTAGCTGGTGAACAGCCGTCGCAGGTGCGGTTTTCGAAAGTACTCCGACTTGGCCATGCTCCACGAATCGGAACGGGGCAAGAACGCGGGCACCAACGGCGGATCCAACGTGCCGAAGTGGTTGGGGCAAACGACCAGCGGTCCGTCGCGCGGCACGTTCTCCAGCCCCTCGACCCTGAACAGCCCGAGCAGGTACGTGCGCGTCATGAAGCGCATGAGGCCGCGGAGAAAGCCGTAGATCACTTGCCTTCGCGCACCTGCCGCACGATGCGATCGACCACCTCGTCCAGGTCGAGCTGGTCGGTGTCGATGATCACGGCGTCTTCCGCCGGGCGCAACGGCGCGACGGGCCGGTTCGTGTCGACGCGGTCTCTCAGCTCGACCTCCTTGCGCATCGACTCCTCGTCAACTCGCTCGCCCCGACGCTCGTACTGCGCGGCGCGGCGGCGGACCTTCTCGTCGAGGCTGGCGACCAGGAAGAACTTGTGGTCGGCGTCAGGAAAAACGACCGTGCCGATGTCGCGCCCGGCCATCACGACTCCGGATTTCGCCATCCGTCGCTGCTGATGCACGAGCGCCTCGCGCACACCGGGGGTTGCCGAGACGACAGGCAGCGCATCGGCGTAGTCGGTGTCGTAGATGCCATCTGTCAGCTCCGCTGCATCCGCCCACACGCGCTCGCCGTCGATGCGTATCGGCGTCGCTTCCGCCAACCTTGTCACCGCATCGGCGTCATGAGGATCGACGCCGCGCTCGGCGGCCAGCCGCGTCACAGCGCGATACATGAGCCCGCTGTCGATGAACGGAAGGCCGAGGCTTTCCGCCACGCGACGCCCGACGGCCGACTTGCCGGAAGCGACGCCACCGTCGATGGTGACGATCACGTGGCGTCCAGACCCGTCGCCCGGCGCAGCGCGGTGACCTCTCCGCTCGACAGGACTCGCCACCCTCCAGTCTTCAGACGTCCGAGTCGGAGCGGCCCATAACCGGTGCGCCGCAGCGACTGACTCCGTCGTCGATCTTCACTCCCCGCCGCAGCGCCTCCAGGTCGCGGGTGGTCGGAACGCCGGCCACCACGACCTCGTACTCCTTAGGCACTTTGTAGCGCGGGTGAGTCAGCCGGAAGGCCAGCTCCCCGTCATCGGTGAGCAGCAGCAGGCCGGTGCTGTCCGCGTCGAGCCTGCCGACCGGGAACAGGCGGTGGCCGCTGCTCCCCTCTTCCCCCACCACGTCGAGCACCGTCGTTCGCGAGGACTCGTCGCGCGCGGTCGTGATCACGCCGAGAGGCTTGTTCAGCATCAGGTGGCGATGCGTAGTAGGCGGCTTGACGAGCCGGCCGTCAACGGTGACGCGGTCCTGATCCGGGTCGATGACCATGCCCGACGCGGGCGGCCGCACGCCGTTGACGCGGACCGAGCCCGATGCGATGAGCGCGTCGGCGGCGCGCCGGCTGGCCACGCCCGCACGGGAAAGAAAGCGGTTCAGCCTTTCGCTCGTTGCGGAAGCTCCTGGCCGTCTTTTGGCGTCGGCAGATGCTCCAGGGACTCGAGACCCATCACCTGGAGGAATCGCATCGTGGTCCCGTAGAGCTTCGGCTGGCCGGGCCCCGAGCCTCGTCCGACCTCGGTGATGAGATCTCGCAGCTCCAGGTTGCCCAGCACGCTCTCGCAGTTCACGCCGCGGACCTCTTCGATGCGCGCTCGCGAAACGGGCTGTTGGTAGGCCACGATGGCGAGCGTTTCGTATGCGGCTTGCGACAGCCGCCCGGACACTTCGGGCCGCAGCGCGCGGCGCACCGCAGCCGCGTACTCGGGCCTGGTCGCGAGATGGATCTCGTCGTGATGGCGCATCAGCATCACGCCGCGGCCCTCGAGGGCCTCGCGAAGGCTCTCCAACGCGCCCTCGACGCTGTTGCGGTCTGTGTCGGTCGCCTGCTGGAGCTCGCGGAGCTTCAGCGGGCGGTTGGAGCTGAACAGGATCGCCTCGATGGCCGCCGAGACATCGTTCACGCGGCAGGCTCACGCAGCTCGACGTGGATCGGGCCGAATCGCTCCTTCTGCCGCACGCGGACCGCGGAGCGCCTGACGAGCTCGAGCACCGCGACGAAAGTGATGACCGCTTCGAGCCGATCTTCGGACTCGAGGATGAGCTCGACGAGCTCGATCGGGCCATCGCGCAGCCGGCCGGTGATCAGCTCGAGCTTTTCCTGCAGCGTCCACGTCCGGCCCTGGACGACCAGCGGCCGGGGCGGGATGCGCGCGAGAACGCTGTTGAAAGCCGCGACCAGGAAGTCAACGTCGAGCGGCTCCTCCTGCCCGCCCGCCTCGACCGGACGAGCGGGTGGAGGAAACGCGAACGTCTCCTGCTGCGCACGCTCGAGCAGCTCGCCGGCGATCTCCTTATAGGCGCGATATTCCTCGAGGCGCTGACGTACCTCGTCCTCCCAGCCCAACAGCTGTGTCTCCTCATCGGTCGGAGCCTCGCCCGGCAGCAGACGGATCGACTTGAGCAGGAGCAGCCGCGCGGCCATCCACAGGAACTCGGCCATCTCCTGAGCGTCAGGGATCTCGCGCGCCGCGACCTCCACCAGGTAGGCGTCGGTCACCTTCGCAAGCGATACCTTGAAGATGTCGACCTCCTCTCGCTCGACCAGCGCGAGGAGAAGCTCCAGCGGACCTTCAAAGACTGAGGTGCTGACGGTCAGCCGGCCCGGCGCCGTTTCCATCGACCCGCAACCTTACCTGAGATTGACCTGGTGAAACTCAGCGGCGCGCCTCTTCGAGCAGCTCCTGGGCACGCGCGACCGCCTTGGCCGTGACACCGCCGCTCATCATTCGCGCGAGCTCGCGCGCTTTCTCGTCCTCGCTCGTGAGCTCGCGCACCTTGACCACGTTGCGTCCGTCCTTTCCAGGCACTTTTTCGACCACAAGGTGGTGGTCGGCGAATGACGCGATCTGCGCGAGGTGCGTGACCACGAGCACCTGGTGGCGCGCGCCCAGCGCCTTCAGCCGAAGGCCGACCTGGATCGCGGCCTCGCCTCCGATGCCGGCGTCGACCTCGTCGAAGACGAGCGTCGGCAGCCGGTCCGCATCCGCACCCACAGTCTTGATCGCGAGCATCACGCGCGCCAGCTCGCCGCCCGAGGCCACCTTCGCCAGGGCCGCGATCGGTTCACCGGGGTTGGCCGAGAACATCATCTCGGCCGCCTCTGCGCCGGTTGGTCCGATCTCGACGTTCTGGACCAGCGCCACTTCGAAGCGCGCTCCCTCGAGGCGCAGCCCTTGCAGCTCGGCGACGACCGCCTTCTCCATCCGCCGGGCCGCCACGTTGCGCGCTTTGGTCAGGCGTGTCGCGGCCGATTCGAGGTCAGCGCGGCGCCGGTCACGGTCCGCAGTCGCATTGGCGACGGCCGAGTCGAGGTCCTCGGTCGAGCCAAGCTGGAGCTCGAGGCGCTCGCGCTCGTGGATCGCCGACTCGATCGAGCCTCCGTGCTTGCGCTTGATCGTGTCGAGCTCGGCGAGGCGCGACTCGATCGCCTCCAGGCGGCCAGGGTCGGAGTCGAGCAGCTCGACGTAGCGGCGCACGGAGGCCGCCACATCCGATGTCTCCTCCGCCAGGGCCTCCAATAAGGTGGCGTGCTCGGCGAGCCTGGCGTCGAGCGCTGCCGCTGACGTGATCGAAGCTGCGGCGCGGCTCAAGCTTTCCTCGCGAAGCGCTTCCATGGCCTCCTGCCCCAGCTCAGCCAGGCGGGCGGCATGTCGCATCGCGCTTCGCTCGGCGCTGAGCTCCTCGTCCTCGCCGGTCCTCGGGTCGGCGAGCAGCTCGGTCTGCGTGTCGCTGTCGAGCAGTGCGTGGTGCTCATGCTGGCCGTGGATCGCGACGAGGTTCTGGCCGAGCTCGCGGAGCTGCCCCGGCGTGGCGGTGCGTCCGTCGATGTGCGCCGCGCCGCGCTTGCCGATCTCGCGCTGCAGGATCACCGACTCGAAGACCGCTTCGATGCTTGCGCGGTCGGCGCCGTGCCGGACCTGGTCGGCGCCCCCGCGCGCACCCAACGCCAGGCTGAGCGCGTCGATGATGAGCGACTTGCCGCTGCCGGTCTCGCCGGTGAGCAGGTTCAGGCCCGGACCGAACCCGACGTTCGACTCGGCGACCAGGGCGAGGTCGCGGACCTTCAGCTCCTTGAGCATGGGCTACTTCTTCGGAACGAGTGGACGGCCCCAACCAAGCTTGTCGGCGAGCCGCTGGTAGAAGGCTTCCGGCGGGCTGAAGCGGACAACCATCAACGGCCGCGGGTACGACCCGCAGCGGACCTTGTCGCCGGTGGCGACCGCGCGTCCGCGCCGTCCCCCGTCCACGCGCATCTCGGCAGGTCCCTTGACGACCGCGAGCGTGATGTCCTGGCCAGGCGCGAAGACGATCGGTCTGACGGTAAGTGCGAACGGGCTCAAGGGGACCAGCAACAGATCGCTCAGCGTGGGTTCGAGGATCGGCCCTCCGCTCGCTAGCGCGTAGGCGGTCGATCCGCTTGCGGTCGCCACGATCGCGCCGTCCGCGTCGATCACACCAACCTTCTGTCCGCCGACGTCGATCTCCAGGCGCAGGATGCGCGCCTCGCCCGAATGATCGACCACGACCTCGTTGAGGCCGATCGCGCGAGCCAGGCTGCGGCCGTCCCTGAGCAGCGTGACCTGGAGCATGGTGCGGTCTTCGATGCGGTAGAGGCCGTCGATGAAACGCGTGAGGCCGGACTCGAGCTGGTCGGCGTCGAGCTCGGTGAGAAAGCCGAGCCGGCCGAGGTTCACGCCAAGGATCGGGATACCCCGCGGAGCCGCCAGCTTGGCGCCGGCGAGAAACGTGCCGTCGCCGCCGAGCGTGAGTATCAGGTCGGTCTCTTTCAGGAGTCCGTTGACCGTGTCGGAGGGGACGTCGCGCGGAAACTCGATCGCCTCGATGCCGCGGTCCTTGATCTCGCTGACCGCATGGTCGACCATCGACTGGTCCGCGCCCGGCCCGCGCACCACGCAGAACTTCATCATCCGTCCGGCCGCAAGTGGACGAAGACCTCGCGGTTGCCGCCCGCCCCCGTCACCTCTGACGGCGCCTCGCCGATCACCGAGAACCCGTTGGCGGAGCACCAATCCCGAAACCGCCCCAGCCCGGCTTCGATCGCTGCCGGGTCACGCACGATGCCGCCCTTACCCACCTCGGACCGCCCGACCTGGAACTGCGGCTTGAACAGAGCGACGACTTCCGCCTGCGGTGCCGCGCGCAGCACCGCGGGCAGGACCTTCTCGAGACCGATGAAGGAGACGTCGATGACGACAAGCGTGACCGGTTCTGGAAAAACCTCCAGGTCTCGGGCGTTGACGCGCTCGATGACGACGACCCGCGCGTCTTGCCGAATGCGCCAGTGCAGCAGGCCACGTCCGACGTCGATGGCGTATACCTTCGCCGCCCCGTGGCGCAGCAGGACGTCGGTGAAACCGCCCGTCGACGCGCCGATGTCCGCGCAGACGAGTCCACCTGGGTCGACGCCGAATCGTTCGAGGGCCGGCCCCAGCTTCAGCGCACCGCGGCTCGCGTAGCCGGGTTCAGCGTCCACTGC
>WNFI01163451.1_pt1 | contig 13416 bp, 14 predicted proteins | sample 5400471 | NCBI WGS metagenome assembly WNFI01 (sample SAMN13153348, study PRJNA577476) | soil metagenome | isolation source: 100 cm saprolite on Douglas fir-dominated hillslope | place: USA:California | collected 2013-09-17 | reverse complement strand
GGCGAGTAGACGACCGAGGAAACGGCTCTCGCGCAGAGAGCCGGTCGGGGCAGAGGGTCGGATCTCAGAACTCGAATTACCCGACACGTTCTAGTCTAGTCCGACACTGCAAAGCGCAGCCGGCCGCCGGCCGCCGCGCGCGCCACGCGGCCCTGCTCCTCCAGCACCTCGAGGTTGCCCATCACCTCCGAGAGCGTGAGGTAGAGCTGGTGCTCGCGGGCGCGGGGGAAGATCTGCGGCGACAGCTCCGCCGGCGTCCGCGGCCCCTGGCTGCGCAAGAGCTCGAGCAGCCTGGCCTGGCGCTTCTCGTAGAAGCCCAGCAGGCGATCGATCAGCTCGACGTGCCCCGAGAACGGCTCCGCATGTCCGGGCGCGACCAGCTCGATGGGCAGCTCGCGCACGCGGCGCGCGGAACGGACGTATTCGACCAGCGCCTTGTGCACCGGCCGGTCGTGGTCCTCGAGGTCGAGCAGCGGGTTCGGAGAGACGCGCTCGAGCAGGTGATCGTCGGAGAAGAGCAGCTTGTGCTCCTCGTCCCAGAGGCAGACGAGGCCCGGCGTGTGCCCCGGCAGGTGCAGCACCTCGACGGAGAAGCGCTTGAAGCGCAGCCGCGCGCCCGGCTCGAGCTTCTCCACCTCCTCGAGCGGTCGCGCCATGCGGTGGGCGTCCTGCCAGTGCACCTTGACGTGCTCGAGCAGGTGCAGCGGCGCGCCGAGCCTGGTCAGGTACGCGGCATAGAGCTCGAGGCGCGCCTTGGTGCGGTCGCGGCCGGTGACCTTGTCGTGGTCGCGCTCGTGGACGTAGACCTTCGCGCCGCTCGCCTCCTGGGCGGCGCGCGCATAGCCATAGTGGTCGAGGTGGCCGTGCGAGACGAAGATGCGGCGGATGTCGCCGAGCGAGAGTCCGGCGTCGGCGAAGCCTGCGTGCAGGGCGTCCCTGCCCTGTTTGGTGCCGATGCCCGCGTCGAAGAGGGCGACGCCGCCGCCCTCCTCTTCGATGACGTAGACGTTGGCGGGCCCGCCCGCCTCGGGGAACGGCACCGGCACGGGAATCCGGCGAACCCCGAGGCGAGTCAGACCATCGATCACTTGAGCTTCTTCACTTCTTCCGAGAGCTCGGGCAGCGCCTTGAAGAGATCGGCGACGAGGCCGTAGTCGGCCACCTGGAAGATGGGCGCCTCCGGATCCTTGTTGATGGCCACGATGGTCTTCGAGCCCTTCATGCCGGCGAGGTGCTGGATGGCGCCCGAGATGCCGGCGGCGATGTAGAGCTTGGGCGCGACCACCTTGCCGGTCTGGCCGACTTGAAGATCGTTGGGCTGCCAGCCCGCATCGACCACCGCGCGGGAAGCGCCCACCGCGGCGCCGAGCGCGTCGGCGAGCTGCTCGATGGGCTTGAAGTCGCCCTTGGTGCCGCGGCCGCCGGAGACGACGATCGAGGCTTCGGTCAGCTCCGGACGCGTGCTCTTCACCTCGGTGAACTCGATGAACTTCGTCCTCGCCGCCGGCGCAGCGACGGCGAGCGCCTGCACCGCGCCTGGGCTGCCTGCCTTCTGCGCGGCGGCGAACTCGGTGGCGCGCACGGTGATCACCTACACAGGGGTATTCACCTCGACTGTGGCGATGGCGTTGCCGGCCCACATCGCGCGCTTGAACTGGTTGGCCGAGACGACGGCCAGCACGTCCGAGGCGATGCCCGCGGAGAGCCGGGCCGCGACGCGCGGCGCGATGTCCTTGCCGTACGCCGTCGCCGCCACCACCACGTCGGTGGCTCCCAGCTTCTTCGCCGCCTCGGCCACCGCCGCGCCGTGCGTCTCGGCGAGCGCATGCTCGAAGCCGGCCTCCACCGCGTGCACCGGGATGCCGTAAGCCGCCAGCTCCTGCGCCGACTGCTGCGCGCCCGCGCCGACGACCATGCCCTGCACCTGCCCGCCGCTCGCCTTGGCGAGCTGCTGCGCCGCCGCCAGCGCGTTGAGCGTCGCCTTCTTGAGGTGGCCGTGGGACTGCTCCGCTACCAGGAGGATGGTGGCCATGTTCAGACCACCTTCGCTTCATTGTGCAGCTTCTCGATCAGCGTCGCCACGTCCGGCACCTTGATGCCGGCCGTGCGCGCGGGAGGCGCCTCGACCTTGACCACCTTGACCTTGGGGGCGACGTCGACGTGAAGGGCCGCGGGAGTGAGCTCCTCGATGGGCTTCTTCTTCGCCTTCATGATGTTGGGCAGGCTCGCGTAGCGCGGGATGTTGAGGCGCAGGTCCACGGTCACGATCCCGGGGAGCTGCAGCTCCAGCGTCTCGACGCCGCCGTCGACTTCGCGCACCACCTGCATCGATTTCTTGTCCGCCGCGAGCTTGAGTCCCGGCTTCTTCGCCTTCTCCTCGGGCGACTCGAGCGACTCGTGCTTCGAAGCGAAGGTGGCCTGCCCGTAGCCCAGGTACTCGGCGAGCAGCTGGCCGGTGACGTTGTCGTCGACGTCCACCGCCTGCTTGCCCATCAATACCAGTTCCGGGTTCTCCTTCTCGATGACCTTGACCAGGATCCGCGCCACCGCGTCGCTGTCGACGAAGCCGTCGTGCTTGACGAGGATGCCGCGGTCCGCCCCCATGGCCAGCGCGCTGCGGATCTCGGCGCTCGCCGCCGCGCTGCCGATGCTGACGGCGACGACTTCGCTGGGGGCGTTCGCGTCCCGCAGGCGCAGCGCCTCCTCGACGGCGATCTCGTCGAAGGGATTCGCCCGGTAGTTGACGCCCTCCGTGACGATCCAGGTGTTGTCGGGCTTCACCTTGATCTTGGACTCGTAGTCCTCGACTCTTTTGACCGTGACCAGAATCTTCAAGACGCTCCTCCCTTTAACGGGCCCTGAGCCCGTGCACCAAAAACGTAGCGACTTCCGCCGCAGTCTTCTTCAAGCTCGTCCGCCGGTTCGAGAGCAGCCATCCCAGGGCCAGCTCGTCCAGCGCCCCGAAGATGACCCTCTTCACCACCGCCGGCGAGACGTCGTTCGTCAGCTCCCCGCTCTCCTGTCCGGCTCTCACCACTTCGGCGATCAGATCGACGTACGCCGCCAGCTTCGCGCGGTCAGCGGCCTTGAGGAACTGTGCGCTTTGCCGCAGCTCCACGATCAGCACCGAGGCGAGGTCAGGGTTGCGCTCGACCGCCGCGAGGTGCAGTTCGATGAAGCGCGCGAGGCGGGCGGGCGCAGTGCGCTCCTTGGCAAGCTCGGCGCGGGCCTCGGCCAAAAGCTCGGTCATCTTCTCGTCGAAGAGCCGCAGCAAGAGGTCGTCCTTGCTCTTGAAATAGAGGTAGATGGTGCCGTCGGCGACGCCGGCACAGCGGGCGATCTCGGCCACCGTCGCGGAGTGGAAGCCGCGCTCGGCGAAGACCTTGATGGCGGCGTCGAGGATGCGCGCGCGCTTGTCGCTCGAGGCTGGACGTGCAGTAGCCGTGGCCGATCTCCGCTCCCGCCGGGTCTCCCGTTCCTCACGGTGCAGGACCGGGCTGAATGAGGGCTCATTCAGATAGGGCCTGGTGTGCGCCGCGTCAAGTCGCGTCGCCCAATGCGGTCGTACCTGAGTGACGAAGCAACACAGAACGTGGTAGGAGCCCGCGCACAAGACGATGGCAACCTCGCGCAGACGTCTCACCGCGGTCAGCAAGGCCGCCCTCAAGCAGGACTTCGTCGATTACGCGCGTGAGGTGATCCGCGCCGAGGCCGAAGCTGTGTCGCAGGTCGCCGGCCGCCTCAACGGCGCGTTCGCGCGCGCGGCGGAGATGGTGCTCGCCTGCCCCGGCCGCGTAGTGGTGACCGGCATGGGCAAGCCGGGGTTCATCGCGCAGAAGCTCTCGGCGACGTTCGCCTCGACCGGGACGCCGTCGCTCTACCTGCATCCGGCGGAGGCGCTGCACGGAGACCTCGGGCGGCTGGTGCCCGGCGACCTGGTGCTGGCGCTCTCGAACAGCGGCGAGACGGACGAGATCGTTCGGCTCCTGCCTTCCTTGCGCAGGCTGGGCGCGCCGATCATCGCCATGACCGGCGGGCCGAAGAATTCGCTCGCCGATGCGGCGGATATCGTGCTGGAGATCGGGCCGGTGTCCGAAGCCTGCCCGCTGGGCCTGGCGCCGACGGCGTCCACCGTCGCGCTCCTGGCGATGGGCGATGCGCTGGCGATGGCGGTGCAGCACCGCCGCGGGTTCTCGCCCGAGCAGTTCGCCTCGCTGCACCCGGGCGGCGCTCTGGGGCGGCAGCTTCTGCGCGTGCGCGAGGTGATGCGGACCGGCGCGCGCAATCCGACGGTGCGCTGGGATGCCTCGCTGCGCGAGACCGCGGGGGTGATGACCCGCACCGAAGGGCGGCCGGGCGCAGCAAGCGTCATCGATGCGCAGGGGCGGCTGGTCGGCATCTTCACCGACGGCGACCTGCGGCGGCTGGTGCAGTTGGGCGAGGTGGACTTCTCGCGCGCGGTGTCGTCGGTGATGGGCAAGAGCCCGAGGACGGTGTCGCCGGACGACCTGGCGCAGACTGCGGCAGAGCTGATGCGGGCGACCGAAGTCGACCAGCTGCCGGTGGTCGAGCACGACGGCCGCCCCGTCGGCCTCCTCGACGTCCAGGATCTGCTCGCCGCGCGCCTCTTCGGTTGATAGTCGCGGCCGCCGCAGGCGGGCTTAGCGACTATGCCTTAGCCGTTTCAAATGAGCCGTGAAATGCGTGCTACTAAAGCCACGTGATCGAGTACCCGACAGAGCGGGCGGCGAGGATGGCCATGGTCGAAGTCGGCCGCCGCCTCTACGCGCGCGCCCTGATCAACGGCGGCGAGGGAAACCTTTCCTGCCGGCTGGGACCGCGGCGCCTCTTGTGCACGCCCGCCGGCGTGAACAAGGGCTTCCTCTCCGAGGACCAGCTCGTCGTCACCGATCTCGAAGGCGACGCGCTCCACGAGCTGCGGCGGCCGTCGTCGGAGCTGCTCTTGCACCTCGCCTGCTACGAGGAGCGCGAGGAGTGCGTCGCGGTGGTGCACGCGCATCCGCCGCACGCGGTGGCGCTGACGCTCGCGGGCGACGAGCTCCTGCCTTGCATGCCAGAGGCGATCACCGCGCTCGGCGACGTCCCCACCGTGCGCTATGCGACGCCCGGCACCGCGCTGGTGGCGGAGGCGGTGCGCCCGTTCCTCAAAGCCGCCGACTGCGTGCTGATGGAGCGCCACGGTGCGCTGGCGATGGGCTTCGGCCACCGCGCGCTCTTCGACGGCTGCGACAAGATGGAGATGCTGGAGGGCGTCGCCCGCGTGCAACTGCTCGCCTCGCTGCGCCGCCCGCCGACGCCGCTGCCGCCCGAAGATCGCCGCGCGCTGGACGCGCAGCGCGAGGCAAACCTAAAGGCGATCAAGGCGCCGCCGCGTCCGTGGGAGCGGGATCGATGAACCTCCACCTCGACGACGGCGGCAGCGGCGGAGCTCCGGTCGTGCTGCACCACGGGCTCGGTGCGGACCTGCACGTCTGGGACGGAGCGCTCGCCCACCTGCGCAGGTCGCGGCGCGCGGTCGCATTCGACATGCGCGGCCACGGCCGGTCGCCGAAAGCGGCCGCGTACTCGGTCGAGGCGCTGGCGCAGGATCTCGATGGGGTGGTGACCAGCCTGGGCCTCGAGCGGTTCTGGCTCGTCGGCCACAGCTTCGCGGGCGCGGTGCTGTCGGCATACGCGGGGATGCAGCCGCACAAGCTCGCCGGGCTCGTCTACGTCGATGCCGTCGGCGACTTCACCCGCGCTCCGGCGGCGATGCGCCAGTTTTTCCGCGACCACGACGCCGGAATGACTGCCGAGAAAATCCACATCGCCTACGGCGAGATGCTCGGTCCCAAGGCGAAGCTCGACACGCGCGTGCGCGTCCTGGAGTCGGCCGCGCGCATGGACCTGCCGGCGTTCGCGGCGCTGCGCGCGTCGATGAGCGAGCTGCCCGCGGAGGCCATGTTGACCCGCTTTCGCGGCCCGCGCCGGGCCATCGACGTGGAGGGGAACGACTTTCCCTTCCTCGCCTCGCGCATGCCGGGTTTCGACCCGCCGCGCACCATCGCGAACGTCTCGCACTGGTTGATGCTCGACGACCCCGCCGCCTTCAACGCGGCCCTGGACGAGGTGCTCCGGTGAATCGCGGCGACTTCTACCGGACCATCTTCACCAACCCGCTGGGCATCCGCGCGCTGCTCTGGTCGAAGCTGCCGCTGGCGGCGTTCGCGGGGCTGCGCGTCGCCCGGCTCGACGAGAGCGGCGCGGAGGTGACGCTGCCCGCCGGCTGGAAGACGCAGAATCCGTTCGGCTCGACGTATTTCGCCGCGCAGGCGATGGCGGCGGAGATGTCCACCGGCGCGCCGGCGCTCTGGTTCATCGAGCAGAGCGGCGAGAAGGTCTCGTCGCTGGTCACCGGCATCTCGGCGAAGTTCACTAAACGAGCGGTCAGCGAAGCGCGCTTCGTCTTCGCGGACGGCGCCGCGATGCGCGCGGCCATCGACGACGCCATCCGCACCGGCGAGCCGGTGGTCTTCTCGGCTCGCTCCGTCGGAACGCAGCGCGACGGCACGCAGGTCGCCGAGTTCACCGTCGAGTGGAGCTTCAAGAAAAAATAGGCCTCGGGCCTCAGGCCTCGGGCAAAACGGGCCGGACGCTGCGACCAGTTTCTCCGAAGCCCGAAGCCCGAGCCCGAAGCCCGAGGCCCGAGGCCTGCTTCCGTCGGAAGGCGTAGCCCCAGGAGAGCGAGAGCACCGGCCCGCTGCCGGTGGCGAATCGCAGCCCCGCGAGATCGTCCTCGGTGGCGAGCCGGAGACGATGGTCAGGTTGCGCCCGAGCAGCCGCGCGTAGCCGGCGGCGCAGAGGAAGTTGAAGCCGGCCTCCGACTGGTACTCGAGCCCTGCCACGGCTTGAAGATAAGGCGACGGGCCGATCCGGTAGGTGAAGGGGCGCGGGCCCGAGTTGTCCACTTGAGCGGCGTCGTTGCCGGTGCCGTAGAGGAAGCCGACGCCGAGGAACGGCGCCCAGGCGCCGCTGCTGAAGCCGTAGCGTCCTCGCAGACCCATCTTGGCGCCCTCGGGGCTGACACCGAGCCCCGCTTCCAATGTGAGATTTGCGTCGAGGTGGTTGGCGACGACGAGTCCGATGCCGGCGAGTCCGTTCCAGCCCAGCTCGCCCGAGAAGACCCACGGGCGCCGCGTGCGCGGATCTCCGCCGCGCGCCTCCGGCCGGAACTGCCCTTCCTGCGGCGGCAGCGGGGCGACGGCCACCAGCAGCGCGAAGAGCGCCATCACCGAAGGCGGCCCAGCTCCTCGTCGACCTTGTGGGCCTTGGCGAACTTCGGATGGGCGGCCTGCAGCGCCTGGAACGACTGCAGCGCGCCCGCCTTGTCGCCCTGCTGCGCGAGGAGCTTCCCCATCTCGTAGAGCGCGCGCGGCTGCTTCGGATCCAGCTGCAGCGCGCGGCCCAAGGTCCGCTGCGCCATCTCGGTGCGGCCGAGCCCGCGCATCGCCCCGCCCAGCTCTGCCGCCGCGCGCGCGTCGCCGGGCCGCATCGGCATCACCCGCACCACCGCGTCGCGCGCGTCCTGGTACTTGCCTTCGTCGAGGTCCTTCTCGCCCTCGACGAGGAGGTCGTCGAGCCCTTTCTCCAGCTCCGGCGTGCGCTCGGTGTTCTGCACCGCCTCCTGCATGTTGCGAATCTCTTCCGGCGTCGGCTGCGCCGAGGCGCCGCTGTGGTTCATCGGCGAGCCGGGCTGCCCGCCGCCCACGGCCGGATGCCCCAGCGGAAGACGCTCGTCCTCCTGCGCCACGCTGGGATGGCCGATCGGCAGCGCGCCCTCCGGGTGAGGCTTGAAGATCTCGTCCGCCCTGGGCAGCGAATCGCGCACCAGCGGCGCGCGCGGGCTGTCGGGCGCCTTCTCGAGCAGCCGGGCCCAGTACTTCTTGCCTTCGACGAGCTTTGTCTTCTCGCCCCCGCTCTGCTCCAGCAGGATCGCGCCGACGAAGAAGAGCGACTCCGGGTAGTCGGGCGAGCGTTCGAGCACCTTCCTGTGCTCCGCCAGCGCCGCGTCCGGATTGCCGATCAGATAGAACGAGTTGCCGCGCCGCGCGCGCACGTCCTGCGCCATCTGCAGCGCTGCATCGAGGCAGCGCAGCCGGTGCGGGGGGTCGAGCCGCTTCGCCATCTGCGCGATCTGCACGAGGCCGTACTCGGCGCCGCTGCGTCTGCACTCGCCGGGGAGCTCGGCGGCGGGCTTCACGCCCTCTTTGCGCAGCGCCTGCGCTTCGGCCTCGAAGGGAGCCGAGAGCTCCTCCGCCTGCCGGAGCGTGTCCACCGCCTCGAGGTAGCGGCCGTTGTCGTAGTAGAGGTTGCCGAGCGCGCTCAGCACCTCGAACGTCTTGGGCTTGTCCTTGAGCTGGTCCTTGAGGCGATCGACCTCGGCGAGCAGCGCCTTGGAGTCCGTCGGGTCGAGCGCCCCTGCGCCCGCGCCCGGGGAAGCCGTGGGCGCAGAGGGCTTGCAGGCAAAGAGCGCGAACGCGGCAGCGGCGGCGAGGCGTTTCACGCGCGCTGTGTATCGCAGAGCTGCCTTGGGCGCACCTCATTCGCGGGCGGGCGGCTCGTCCTCCGGCGGCTCCGCCAGCGAACGGCGAATCGGCCGGAAGGGCCGCACCTGCGCGCGCTCCTCGGGGCGCAAGCGCTGGAGCAACTCGCCGGCGCTCATCCGGAGCAGCGGATGCCACGCATCCTTTGCGATCTCGCAGAGCGGCTCCAGCACGAAGGCGCGCTCCGCCAGCAGCGGATGCGGGACCTGGAGCCCGGTCTCGTCGATCATGCAGTCCCCGAAGAGCAAGAGGTCGAGGTCGATCTCGCGCGACCCCCACCGCTCGCGGCGCACGCGGCCCAGCGCTTCCTCGATGAAGCGCAGCCGCGCGAGCGTGGCCCGGGGCGAGAGCAGCGTGCCCACCTGCGCCACCGCGTTCAGGTAGCGCGGCTGCGGCGGGCCGATCGGCGCGCTCTCGTAAGCCAGCGAGACGCGGCGGAAAGCGAAGCCGGGCTCGCGCGCCAAAAGATCGACCGCGGCGCCGAGGTTGCCCAGCCGGTCGCCGAGGTTCGACCCGATGCCGATGAACGCCTCGATCAAGGCACCGCTCCGCGCAGGAAGCGCTCCAGCATCGCGTAGGAGCGGAGCAGCGCTTCCTCGCCGCAGCTCTCGTTCTTCTGGTGCGCCTGCGCCTGCTCGCCGGGTCCGAAGTTGGCGGCAGCAATTCCCTCTGCCGCGAGCTGCGCGACGTCGGTCCAGGCCTGCTTGGCTTCGAGAGGCGCGGCGGTCAGCGCGCGGAATTCCAGCAGGAGGGGATGCTGGAAGATCGCCGGACCGGGGGGGGCGCGGTCGGTGACCTTGCACGCGGCCCCGAAGGTCTTTGCCAGCTGCTCCACCTCGCGCTGCGCCTCGTCTACGCTGCGCCCCGGCGCGAATCGGTAATTGAGGTTCAGATCGCAGCGCGCCGGCACCACGTTGCGGCCGCTGAAGCCGTCGATGCGGGTGATGCTCATCACCTCGCGGAAGGTCAGCTCGCCGATGCGCACGTCGCGCGGCGCCTGCGCGGCGAGGTGGCTGAGCAGCGCGCCCGCCTTGTGGATGGCGTTCTCGCCCTGCCAGGGCCGCGCGCTGTGGGCGCTGCGGCCGTGGAAGGTGAGCGTCGCGTGCAGCGAGCCGCAGCAGCCCACCTGCAGCGCGAGATCGGTGGGCTCCAGGCAGAGCGCGAGCGCCGCGCTCTTCAGATCGGGGCGCGCGGCGAGCAGCGGCAAGAGCCCGTTCTCCGCGAGAGGGCCCTCCTCGCGATCGTAGAAGACTTCGATCAATTCCACGGGCAGCGCGGCGCGGTCGAGGCCGCGCCACAGCTCGATCATCACCGCCAGCGCGCCCTTCATGTCGGACGCGCCGCGCCCGTAGACGCGGCCCTGCGCCCGCCGCGCGGGAAAGTCGCCTTCCTGAAGGGGCACGGTGTCGAGATGGCCGGCGAGGATGACGGCGGGCTTGGTCCCGCTGGCCCTTCCGGCGACGACGGCGTTGCCGATCCGTTCGCCCTGCACCTCGCGCGCGACGTACGCCGCGATCTCGCCCTCGGCGCCGATGGGGCTGCGAATCTCGCACAGCGCCAACGTCCGCGCCGCCAACCGCTCGATCATGCGGACGTCCGCGAGAGAGAAAAAGCAAAAGCACACCGCTTCTTCATACCGGGACTCCGAAGTCGCGCAGCGCGGAGTTCAAGGACGTCTTCTTGTCGGTGCTCTCTTTCCGCGCGCCGATGATCAGCGCGCACGGCGTCAGATATTCGCCAGCCGGGAACTTGCGCGGCCGCATCCCCGGAATCACCACGCTGCGCGCCGGGATCTGCGCCCTGATCAGTTTCTCGCTGCTCCCGGTGACGTCGTAGATCGGCGTCGTGGAAGTGAGCACCACGCCTGCGCCCAGCACCGCCTCCTCCTCGACCAGCACGCCCTCGACCACGATGCAGCGGCTGCCGATGAAAGCGCCGTCCTCGATGATCACCGGCCGCGCGCCGGGCGGCTCCAGCACGCCGCCGAGGCCGACGCCGCCGGAGAGGTGCACGCCGCGGCCGACCTGCGCGCAGGAGCCCACCGTCGCCCAGGTGTCCACCATGCTGCCCGAGCCGACCCGCGCGCCGATGTTGACGTAGCCGGGCATGACGATGGCGCCCTTCTCGACGTGCGCGCCGTAGCGGACCACGCCGGGCGGCACCACGCGGAACTCGCCCAACTGCTGCTTGGGCGGGATCTTGTCGAAGAACTGCAGATCCCCGCATCGATAGGTTTCGTTGACCGCGATGGAAAAATAGAGGTTGATCGCCTGCTGGATCCAGCCGTGGATGATCCAGCCCTGCGCGCCCTTCTCCGCCACCCGCAGCGCGCCGCGGTCGAGGCGGAAGATCACTTCGCGCACCGCTCCGGCGTGTCGTCCGCCGAGCAGGGCGCGGTCGGCCTGCGCCTCTTGCACGGCGGTCCGCAGCTCGTCCGCCGTGGCGGAAGGACGGCGCAGCGCCTCTGTCGTCGGGTCTTGCATCGACGGCGAAGGCTAGCACTGTCGGCCGCCAGCCGCCTCTCGCTTTTCAGGTCGCCGCCCGTCCCAGGGCCGCGCCGGGAGCCGCCGCCTGCGCCACCGCGCCGCTGGCCCCGGCTGACCTTCGCGGCAGCCTGGCCACGAAGGTGGTGCCGTCGCCCGCGGTCGAGCACGCCTCGATGGCGCCACCGTGCGCCCGCACGATCTCGCGCACGATGAAGAGGCCCAACCCCAGCCCTCCCTGGTGCAGCTCGCTGGAGCGCGGCCCGCGCTGGTAGGGCTCGAAGAGGCGCGGCAACAGATCGGCGGGGATGGGCTCGCCGTGGTTGTGCACGCGGATCTCCAGCGCGTCGCCGGGCGCGTCGGCCAGCGCTACCGTCACCGCAGTGCCGTCGCGGCCGTAGCGGAGCGCGTTGGAGGCGAGGTTCACGACCAGCTGCGCGAGCCGCTCCGCGTCCCAGAAGCCGACCGGATTGCCGGTGGCGATCTCGACGCCGACGGTGGCCTCCGGGTGCGCGGCGCGCAGCTCGTCGACCGTCTTCTCCACCAGCTCGCGGGCGTCGACCTGCGCCTTGCTGATCGGCAGCCCGTGCCCGAGCCGCGCGTGGGTGAAGTCGATGAGCAGGCCCGCCAGAGCGTTGATGCGCGTGGCGCTTCGGCGCACCCGCTGCAGCGCGACGACCTGCCCCTCGGTCAGGGTCTTCGACTGCCCGAGCAGCGACTGGCTGGAGAGGAGGATCGCCGAGAGCGGGTTCCTCAGGTCGTGCCCCACGATGCTGATCAGCCGCTCCTGGTACTCGAAGATCCGCGCGCGCTCGCGGGCGATCTCCTCGCGCCGGCGCAGATCGCCGCGCACCACCAGCGCCGCCGCCACGGCGAGGATCAGCAGCACCAGCGCGCTCAGCACCTCGACGAGCAAGGCCCGCCGCGCCTCCGCGTCCGATGCGCGCCGCCGCCGCTCCAACTCGACCTCCGTCTCCGCGTTCATCTCACCGACCACGCGGCGAAGGTGTTCCATCAGCTGCATGCCGGTTCCCGCCTCCACCCCGGCCAGCGCCAGCGAGGTCTCGCCCCGGCGATAGAGGTCGACGATCTCGTTCAGCTCGCCGAGCTTCAGGTTGACGAGGCGGCTCGCCTCGGCCGCGCGCGCCGGCTGCCCCGGGAAGGCCTGCGCCTTGGAGCTGAGCTCCTCGAGGACGTCGCGCAGCCGCCGCCGTGCATCGGCGTAGGGCAGCAGGTACTCGCCGCGGCCGGTGAGCAGGTATCCGCGCTGTCCAGTCTCCGCGTCCGCCATGAGGAGGAGCACCCGGCGCACGGCGCTGCGCAGCTCGTAGGCGCTGGCGATGTCCTCGGTCGCGGCCTCCCGCGCGCGCAGCGTCTGCACCGAGACGAGCGTGGTCAAGAAGATGGCGAGGAGCGCGCTCGCGAAGGCCAGGAGGAGCCGCATGGTCAGGAGCCTGGCCAGGCCTGCACCGCCGCCTCGCAATCGCGCAGCGTGGGGACCATGGCGAGGCGGATGAACCCCTTGCCCTCGGCGCCGAACTGCGGGCCCGGCACGACCAGGATGTTCCGCGCGGCGAGGCGCGCCGAGTACGACTCGCTGCTCTCGCCCTGCGGCACGCGCACCCAGAGGTAGAAGGCGCCTTCGCCGCCCACTTGCAGGCCGAGCTTTTGCAGGTGGTCGAGCAGCACGGCGCGCTTGCTGGCGAAGATGCGGCGGCGCTCCTCGACGTGCGCGTCGTCGCTCCAGGCGGCGATGGCGGCCTGCTGGACGAACGCCTGCGAGGCGACGCCGAAGTTCGCGCGGCCTTCGCGCAGCCAGCGGATGATCTCCGCGTCGCCCGCCATGAAACCGCTGCGGTAGCCGGTCATGCCGCTGCGCTTGCTCAGCGAATGGATGACGATCAGGTTCTCGCGGCCGACCTGCAGGGCGCTGTGCGGCGGCTCGCCGGCGTAGAGGTCGACGTACGGCTCGTCGGCGACGACGAGGAAGCCATGCTCCCTCGCCAGCCGCAGCAGCTTCTCGTGGTACGAGCGCGGCGCGCCCGCGCCGGTGGGATTGTGCGGATAGCAGTCGAAATAGATCGACGTCTTTTGCCACTCGGCGGCAGGGATCGAATCCAGCTCGGGCAGGAAGGCGTTTTCGGCCCGCAAGGGAACCGTCCTCGGCGTGCCATTCGCGAAGAGTATCGCGCGCCGGTAGACGGGATAGGCCGGGTCCGGATACCAGCAGATCGGCCGATCCGGATGCAATGCGATGAGAGGCAGGTGAAAGAGCGCTTCCTTCGCTCCCGCACAGGGGAGGATGTCGCGCTCGGGATCGACTTTGAGCT
>WNFI01085396.1_pt1 | contig 13416 bp, 14 predicted proteins | sample 5400471 | NCBI WGS metagenome assembly WNFI01 (sample SAMN13153348, study PRJNA577476) | soil metagenome | isolation source: 100 cm saprolite on Douglas fir-dominated hillslope | place: USA:California | collected 2013-09-17 | reverse complement strand
AACGGGGCTGGTGCTCGGCAGAGGTTTGAGGTCGTTCGGCCCGACGTGGCCGATGAGCGGCAGGTGATGGCCGAAGCTGAGGATGAACGGTGCGGTCCGCGAGCTGTGCAGCTGGGGTTGGATGAAGTCGGAGTAGATCTGCTGCAGCTGGTGGATGCCGGCGACCGAGTCCAGGTGAGCCCCGGCGGGCTTGGCCGCCGCGGCTTTGAGCGCGGCCAGGTCCTCTTTCGACACCATGGCTGCGGTGATCGGGTTGGAGAGAATCTCGTTCTCGAGCTGGTTGACCTGGCTCAAGGTGAGGCTGGCGCTCTTCAGCGCTGGTTCGAACGCGTTGTCGAGCGTGACCAGGGCGGAGATGGCGAGGTAGATCACGATCAACGTGACCACAGCGTGCACGAAGACGCCGAGCAGCCCGTCAACTCCGCGGATTGCCTCCACGCGGTGGAAGGCGCCGCCGATCGCCCCACCGATCGCGCCCATGACCACCGCGATGATCAGCGCGACGAACACGGCCAGCACCGGCGTGAGGTGGAGCAGCTTTTGCATCTCGTTCGTGTACTGGTCGTGGAACCGGAACACGGCCAGCAATGTAGACTCCATCTTGCCAGTCAGGACGACGGTATTCGGTTAGACTCGGAGCGCTCTTGGCCCGAACGATCGCGGTAGCGATGCAGAAGGGCGGGGTTGGCAAGACCACCACCGCCGTCAACCTGGGCGCCGCACTCGCCGAGTTGGGCCAACGCGTCCTCCTTATCGACCTCGACGCCCAGGGCCACCTCACCCTCTACATGAAGCCGGCGGGTGAGCTCGAGAAGACTATCTACCACCTGCTGGTCGACCCCGAGACCACCGTCACGGATGTCGTCCAGGAGGCGCCTCAAATGGGCGTGCACTACATCCCCGCCGACATCGAGCTTGCCGGCGCGGAGAACCAGCTGATCAACGAGATCGGGCGCGAGAGCATCCTGCGCGACAAGCTCGAGCCCGCGCAGAGGCGCTACGACTTCATCATCATCGACTGCCCGCCATCGCTGGACCTCATCGTGATCAACGCGCTCGTCGCGGCCGACGAGGTGTTGGTGCCGCTGCAGGCGGAGTTCCTCGCCCTGAAGGGAATGCAGGAGCTCCTCGTCACGATGGAGCGTGTCAAGCGACGGCTCAACCCGCGCCTCGAGCTGATCGGAATCCTGCCGACTCTGTACAAGCACCGCGCACTTCACTCGCAGGAAGTGCTGGCGGCGGTGAAGGAGAAGTACGGCAGCAAGGTGTACGACTTCGCGGTGACCGACTCCATCCGCTTCGCCGAGACGCCGCTCGCGGGTCAGTCGATACTCACATACGCGAAGGAGTCGGACGGAGCTCGGGCGTATCGAGCGCTGGCGGCGGCGGTGATCGAAAATCATCGAGTTCCGGACTAGAGGTCAAGCAATGCCGAATTTCAAGCGAGTGTCACTCGTCGGGTCAGAAGAGCTGTTCCGTCCGACGCGGCCGCAGGTCATCACCGACACGGACGACGTGATCAAGGGCGCCGTCGACCGCCCGGGCGCGGTCAAAGAGGTCGTCCTCAAGACGATGAACTTCACTCTGGAGGAGGTCGAGCTGCTGCTCGAGGCGGTGCAGGTGGCGAAGTACCCGGACCGCGCCCGTCCCAAGCCACCGCTGGACAGGTTCGACGCGCTCGACGCGCTGCGCCTGAAAATCCAGGCAGTCCTGGAATAGTAAGTAAGGCTCCTCCCCATTTATGGGGAGGTGTCGGCGAAGCCGACGGAGGGGCCGGCCGAATTCCGACTACCGGTTCCTAGAACGCCGCCTGATGTAGCCGAACGTCCAGAACAGGCAGACCAGCAGCAGCAGGACACCAAACCCGACCACCAGCGCCCGCTCCATTTGCGGTACATAGTGATTGATGCCGAAGCTCTCGATCGTCAAGGTCAAGCTCGACCGCGAGGTGAACTGCTACGTGGTGTCGTGCGCCACGACGAAAGAAGCGGTCGTCATCGACCCCGGGCAGCCGGCGGACATGATCGTCGAGCAGACGGGCAACGTGACCGTGAAGCACATCCTGGCCACACACGGCCACCCCGGCCACGTGGGCGGCAAGGACGACCTCAAGGCGGTCACCGGCGGCGAGACCGGCATCCACTCGGCCGACGCCAAGCAGTTCCTGCGCTCCGCCGACCGCTACCTGCTCGACGGCGATGAGCTCGAGTTCGGCGAGTTCAAGCTCACGGTGCTCCACACGCCCGGCCACACGCCCGGCAGCGTTTGCTTCGTGGTCGCCAACCACGCGTTCGTCGGCGACACCATCCTGGCCGGCGGCATCGGCCGCCAGATGCCGGAGACCGACCTGCGCCGCCAGATGATGAGCATCGGCACCAAGCTGCTGCGGCTGCCGCCATCGACCGCCCTCTACCCTGGCCATGGGCCGGCGACCAGCCTGGAGCGGGAGATCGCGCAGAACCCGATCTTTCGCGGCGCCCCGGTCCGCTAGCCGGAGGGGTTGACCAGGCTCAGGAGAATCTTCCCGTTGCTTCCGTTGTAGTCGAGCACCAGCGTGCCGCCGAAATGTGAGTTGCTCCTGCGCGTCAGGGTTGCCGAGAAGACAGTGGCCGTTGCGTTGATCGGGTGAATCGTCCAGTCCCCCAGCGCGAACTGCTTTTGATAGAACGGCTGCACCTTCGTGATGGGGTCGAGCGTCTCCCACTGCATGCCCCAGGCAACCTCGCCGCTGGACGCGAACGCGGCGCCCGCCGTGAGTCTGGCGCCGGAGTAAACAGGCACGTCGGCCGGGAAGCCCGGCGGAGGCGGCACCTCGGCGTCGAGGGTGCCGGATGCTCTGCCGAGCGGTGGCCCGCTGGGGCTGGCGCCGACCGAAGGCGACGCGCTGGCGCTTCCGGGCAGGTATGAACAGCCGGAGCCGATCAATACACCCAGAAGCAGGACGGCAAAGACTCCCTTCATCGGTTTCAGGTCAACGCGCGACCAAGGCCGGTCGGACCATCCTTCCATGGGTCTTGCTCGTCCTGGTCACCTGCTCGCCGCGCAGGTAGACCTCGTCGATCGCGAACTCGAACTCCTTGCCGTCCAGGGCACCGCGCCGCTGCCTGGAACGCATCTCTTCGGGGCGCACCCGAGTCGTGGCCGCCGGATCGACGATCACGATGTCAGCGTCAAACCCTGGAGCGATCGCGCCCTTGCTCTCCTCGAGGCCGGCCAGGACGGCCGGGGCCTGGCTGACCCACCTGGGCGCCAACCAGACGTCGCCCATGCTCTTCGCAAGCTGCAGGCAGGACAGGTAGAGGGTCTGGACGCCTGGGCTCCCCGCCGGAGCCTCCTCGAACGGTCGCGACTTCTCCTCGTCCGTGTGGGGTGCGTGGTCGGTGCTGACCATGTCGATCACGCCTCTCCGCAGTCCATCGATGAGCGCGTCGCGGTCCGCGGCGGTCCGGACGGGCGGGAGCATTTTCATCGCGTGGCCGACGCGTTCGAAGTCCTGGTCGGTCAGGTACAGGAATTGCGGGCACGTCTCGAGGCTGAGCGAGGTCCCGCTGCGCATCGCGTCCTCGGCCGCGGCGAGGCCCAGCGCGCTCGAGAGGTGCGCCACATGGAGGTGGACGCCCGAATCCCTGGCCACGGCGGCGGCGGCCGACACCGCCACCGCCTCAGCCTCAGGCGGGCGAGATTCGAGAAGGTCCGAGTAGGTGAGGAGCGGCCGGGCGAAGGCCGTCAGCACCGCCGGGTCTTCGGCGTGGACCGCGAGTGGCAGGCCGAGCCGCGCGACCGCCGGCGCCAGGCGGGCCAGCGTGCCGTAGTCGGCCGGACGCTCCAGGTCGGGGTCGTCCGATCCCGGTGAGTACAGGACCTGCTTGCGGCTCAGGCTGAATGAATAGGCGAGGTATGCCTTGAACCCGATCGCGCCGGCCGCCGCCATCTCCTCGAGCTGATCCGGCGTCGTGGTCGAGCGGACGAGCCCCCACAGGCCGAAGTCGATCCGCGCTTTGCTTCGCGCGAGGGCGGCCTTCGATTCGAGCACTCCCGCGCTGTCGACTGCCGGCACGGTGTTCGGCATGTCGAGCACAACCGTCACGCCCCCTGCCGCCGCGGCCGCCGTCAGCGTTCCGAAGTCCTCCTTCTCTGGGAAACCGGGATCGCGGCTGTGGACGTGGACGTCGATCGCGCCTGGCAGCACGTATTTGCCGGTCGCGTCGACGGCCTTGCCCCCCGCCATCAGCCCAGCCTCGACTCTTGTGATGACGCCATCCGCGACGAGCACATCGGCTTTCCGTGGGCCGTCAGGCGTGTAGACGGTCCCGCCCTTGATCAGGAGCTCAGTCAAGTTCCAGGTCTTGGATTCGAAAGAGCGGGGAGTACGGGATGCCGGCCTCGCGGATGTTGTCCTCGCCGCCCTCGCCGCGATCCAGGACCACGACGAGGTGGATCACCTCCAGGCCCGCGTCGCGCAGCACCTGGATCGAGCGCAGCGAGTCGCCACCCGTGGTGACCACGTCCTCGATCACGGTGACGCGCTCGCCCGCCGCGTACCGACCCTCCAGCTGCTTGGCGGTGCCGTAACCTTTCGGCTCCTTGCGGACGAGGAGGAGCGGCAAGCCTTTCTCCATCGACACCACACCACCGAGCAGGACAGCGCCGAGCTCTGGTGCGGCAAGCCGCTGGGTCTCCCCTGGAACGAGCTCGGAAAGATGCCGGCCGAGTCGCTTCAACAGGACCGGGTCGGTCTCGAAGAGGAACTTGTCGAAGTAGCGATTCGAGCGCTTGCCCGAACGCAAGACGAAATCGCCCTGCAGATAAGACGCCTTGACGAGATCGCGCGCGAGGTCCTTACGTTCCGCGATCACCGCCTCAATCTAATGGATAGAAGCAGGCCGCCTTGTGATCGGTTCCGTACGACTCGAGCGGCGGAACCTCCTCAGCACAGTGCTCTCGCGCGCGCGGGCATCGGGTGCGAAAGCGACAGCCCGACGGTGGGTTGATCGGCGACGCCACGTCGCCCTTCAAGATCACGCGTTCGCGGCGCAGCTCGATCGCAGGGTCTGGGATCGGGATGGCCGACAGCAGCGATCCCGTGTACGGATGTCGCGGCCGGCGATACAGGTCGGAGCCAGGGGCGATCTCCACGATCTTGCCCAGGTACATCACCGCGACTCGCGTCGAGATGTGCTTCACCACGGAAAGGTCGTGGGCGATGAAGACGTACGTCAGGTCGAACTGCGACTGCAGCTTCTCCAGCAGGTTGATGATCTGCGCCTGGATCGACACGTCGAGCGCCGAGACCGGCTCGTCGCAAACGATGAAGCTCGGATCGACCGCGAGCGCGCGAGCGATGCCGATGCGCTGCCTCTGACCGCCTGAGAACTCGTGCGGGTAACGGTCGGCGAAACGCGGGTTGAGGCCGACGATGCGCAGCAGCTCCGCGACGCGGTCTGCCCTCTCGCGGCCTCGTGCGAGATGGTGGATGTCCAGCGGCTCGCCCACGATGTCGCCCACGGTCTGCCGCGGGTCGAGCGACGCAAACGGGTCCTGGAAGATGATCGTCATCTCGCGGCGGAGGCGGCGCAGCTTCTCGCCCCGGAGGCGTGTGATGTCCTGCCCTTTGTAGGTGATCGTGCCCTCGGTGGGATCGAGGAGCCGGATCATCGTCCGCCCCAGCGTCGTCTTGCCGCAGCCGGACTCGCCGACGAGCCCGACCGTCTCGCCCTTCATGACATCGAGGTCGACTCCGTCGACGGCGTGGACGTGCGCGACCGTCCGCTGCACGATGCCCGAGGTCACTGGGAACCACTTCTTTACGCCGCGCAGTGAGACCAGCGGATGGTCCGGCGTCCACTCCGGACCTCCCCCTTTCTTGCGCACCGCGGAGAGCTCAAGCATCTTTCAGCTCGGTCCCTGACTGCGTGACCCAGCATGCGGCCATCTGCGTGTCGCCGACCCGTATGAGCGAGGGCGTGTCCTTCCTGCAGCGCTCGATCTTGAAGGCGCACCGCGGGTGGAACGCGCACCCGCTCGGCAGGTCGATCAGGTCGGGCGGGATCCCCTCGATCGGCCGCAGCGGCTGCCGCTCGTCGGCGTCGAGACGCGGGATGGACTTCAGCAGCGCCCATGTATATGGGTGCTTGGGGTGGGCGAAGACGTCGACGGTTGGACCCGACTCGACGATCCTGCCGGCGTACATCACGATGACGCGCTTGCACATGCCGGCGACTACGCCGAGGTTGTGCGTGATGAGGATCGTCGCCGTCCCGAACTCGCGGTTGACGTTGCGCAGCAGGTCGAGGATCTGTGCCTGGATGGTGACGTCGAGAGCGGTGGTCGGTTCGTCGGCGATCAGAACCGACGGCATCGTGGTCAGGCCCATCGCGATCATCGCCCGCTGCCGCATGCCGCCCGAAAACTGGTGCGGGAAATCGCGGCTGCGCTCCTTCGGGTGCGGGATGCCCACCTTGCCGAGCATCTTCTCCGCCTCGACGAAGGCGCTTGGCCGATCCTTGTTCTGGTGCACGAACAGCGGCTCGGCCACCTGCCAGCCCACCCGAAAGACCGGGTTGAGTGAGGTCATCGGGTCCTGGAAGATCATCGCGATCGAGACGCCGCGGATCTCCTCCATCTCGGCCTCGGTGACCGAGGTCAGCTCGCGATTCTTCAGCCGCACCTCGCCCTTAACGATCTTCCCAGGCCGCGGCACAAGACGCATCACGCTCAGCGCCGTGACCGACTTGCCGGACCCAGACTCGCCGACTATGCCCAGCGTCTCGCCGGCTTCCAGGCTAAAGCTCACCCCGTCGACGGCCTTGACGACGCCTTCGGGCGTGCTGAAGTGCGTTGTCAGGTCATGGACTTCCAGGACGGTCTCCGCCACCCGCTAGCGCAGCCTCGGGTCGAACGCGTCGCGCACGGCATTGCCGAAAAGGTTGGCCGCGAGCACGGTCAGGAAGATGGTGATGCCGGGGAACGTCGCCAGCGACCGGGAATGGAAGAAGAACGTCTCGGCATTGGTCAGCATGTTGCCCCAGCTCGGCGTCGGAGGCGTTATGCCGAGACCGAGGAAGTCGAGCGCGGCCTCAATCAGCACGACCTGCCCGAGGTACAGGCTGCCGAACACGATCATCACGTGCAGCACGTTGGGGAACAGGTGGCGGAAGATCAGCCGCACGTCTCTCGCACCCAACGCGGCAGTGGCGACCATGAAGTCTCGTGAGCGGACCGAAAGCACTTCGCCGCGCACCAGCCTGGCGATGCTGCCCCAGCCGACGGACGCGATGATCAGCGCCAGCGTGATTGTGTTGGGCTTGAACAGGATGGCCATGAGGATGAACAGGAAGATCGCCGGCACCGCGAGGACGACGTCCACAAACCGCATCAGCAGACCGTCGATGAGCCCGCCGTAGAAACCGGCCACCAGGCCAACTGTTCCACCGATGAACAGCGACACCGCGACGGCCAGAAACCCGATGCCCATCGATACACGAGCGCCCCAGATCAGTCGGGTGAGCTCGTCCCGGCCAAGGTCGTCCCGCCTGCGATCATCCCGATGGTGTTCTGGCGAAGGCGGCCCCACGCTTCCTGCCAGTAACTGCGGGCGGCGCGGGCCGGGACGGGGACCGGTTGAGGGCGCTCGATCTCGATCGGCAGTGGCGAGATCATGCGTACCGAATCCTCGGGTCGAGCACGGCATACAGGATGTCGGCAAGCAGGTTGCCGAAGATCACCAGGAGCGCTGCAAAGGTCGTGATGCCGAGCACGGTCGTGTAGTCCGTCTGGATTGCTCGTTCGTAAAGGAGCTTGCCGATGCCGGGCCAGCTGAACACGACCTCGACCACGAGACCCCCACTGACGAGCGCAGGAAGCTCGAGACCGACGAGGGTCACGAGCGGGATCACTGCGTTGCGCAGCGCGTGCAGGTACACGACGCGGCGCTCGGTCATGCCTTTGGCTCGTGCTGTCCGGACGTAATCCTGCCCCAGCACCTCGAGCATGCTGGAGCGCGTAAAGCGCGACCAGATCGAGATATAGACGAATGCAAGGACGGTCGCCGGCATGACCAGATGAACGAGTCGATCGAGGAGGTCGCCTCCCTGGGTGCCCGGCGTGATCACGCCGCCGGACGGCAAGAATGGCAACCCCCACGCCTGAAACTGGACAGAGAAGATCAGGATCAGGACCAGGCCCAGCCAGAACGCGGGCACCGCAAACCCGCCTACGGACAGAGCGGTGAGGGAGTGGTCGAGCTTGCTGCCGCGCCGCAATGCCCCGGTCACGCCGAGCGGGATGGAGATCACGATGCCGAGCAAGATGGCCGTCACCGTCAGCTCCAGGGTGGCGGGGAGCCGGTCGAAGATGTGGCTGGTGACGGTGCTCCCGTCGGTCATCGACCGCCCGAAGTCGCCGTGTACGATGCTCCAGAGCCAGGTCAGGTACTGCACGTACAACGGCTTATCCAGGCCGAGATACCGCTTGATGGCCTCGATGTCTTCAGGTTTGAGCGCCGGGTTGAGGTCAACGCCCGGAATGTAGTTCTGGGCTGTGGCGTGCATGAGCGAGAACGTGATGAGGGTCACGCCGATGACGACGGGGATCGTGGCGAGGACACGCCGCACGACGTACTTGAGCAACATCTCTTTCTTATCTGACTCCGGTCGGAAGATTTCCTCCCGACCGGAGTCTTTCAGCTACTTGCCGTCAGTCACGAAAACGTCTTTCATCCACGGCCTTGCGTTGTAGATGTTGTACGGCCCGACATTGAAGTTCTTGACGCGGTTGTTGATGCCCCACAGCGAGTTCGGGACGGTGAGGATCGCCGCCGGCAGCTCGTCCGCGAGGATGTCCTGGATCTGGGTGTAGATCGGCTTCCGCTTGCTCCGGTCCGTCGTCTTCAGCGCGTCGGCCATGAGCTGGTCGACCTGAGGGTTCTTGTACTGCATGCCGTTGAGGCCGCCCGAGCCGATCCCGCTGCTCGTCCAGAGCGTGGTCTGATCGGGATCCGTGTCGCCAAACGCGATGCCGATGAGGAGCACGTCGAATGCGTGCGTGTTGCGAATCGCATTCACCAGGGTCTGGAACGCGATCGGACGTGGGCTGGCTTCGACGCCGATGTCATGCCACTGCTGCTGCATGATCTGGATCAGCGTCTGGCGCACGTTGTTGCCTGAGTTCGTGTTGAGCTCGAACGACATCTTGACGCCGTTCTTGGCCCGTACGCCGTCGGAGCCTTTCGCCCATCCGGCTGCGTCGAGCAACTGCTCGGCTTTCGCCTTGTCGTACGGATACTTCGGGCTGACGTTTGGGTTGAAAGCCCAGGTGGTGGGCGGCTCGACCGAGTCCGCAGGGGTCGCTTGCCCGAAATACGCAGCCTTGGCGATCGCGACACGGTCGAGCGCCGAGTGCAGCGCCTTGCGGACGTTCTTGTCCCCAAAGAGCGTCCCGCCCTTGGTGCCTGCCCCGAGCTGGAACTGGTAGTAGTCCCAGGACGGCCGCGGAAACGCGAGCGTGGTGAGGTTGGTCGCGGTCTTGACGTTGTCGAACTGGCTCGGATCGGGATTGCCAACGTCGAGCTCCCCGGTCTTCAGCTGCTGCGCGAGCACGACCGCGTCGCTTACGACTTTGAAGATGTACTGGTCGAGGTAAGACTTGCCGGCCCAGTAGCCGTCGTTGCGGGCCAGGACCACCTGCTGACCCTTGTCCCACTTCACGAACTTGAAGACCCCGCTGGCGAGCGTGGGCCCTGTGAAGTATGAGTGTGTGTTCAGTGCCTTCGGCGCAACGTCTCCGAGGACGTGCTTCGGCAGGATGCCGTAACGGCAGTGTGTGTCGACGAAGTTCGCCAGAACCTTGTTGAACTGGAAAACGACGGTTTTCGGGTCGGTTGCCGTGACGCTCTTGAGGTAGCCCTCGAGGTTGGCCCGGTAGCGCGAGATGAAGTCCTTGGTGTCGGGCGAAAAGATCAGGTTGTAGGTGAAGGCGACATCGTCAGCCGTTAAGGGCTGGCCGTCGGACCACTGAACGTTGGACCGCAGCTTGAAGGTGAACGTCAGCGAGTCGGACGAGATCTGCGGCAGCGCCGAGGCGAGCGTCGGGACGTTGTCACCCTTGGCGCTGAGCGATAGCAGACCCTCGTGGGTCAAGGTGATCATCTGGGTGCTGTTGACGTCGCCCGAGTTCAACGTGTTGAAGGTGGAGATGTCGCTGATCGTGCCCTCGATCAGCTTGCCCCCCTTGACGGGGTTGAGCGACGTCGTGTTCGTTCCGCCGCCCCCGCAGGCCTCCAGGATCTCCAGCGCGCCGGCGCTGAAAGCCACCCAGGCGGCGCCCATGCCCATGCGCCTCAGAAAGTCTCGGCGGGACCACTCCTGCAAGAAGCGTTCGAACTGCTCAAAACCCGGATCACCAGCGCCCTCGTCTCGGCTCATGCTCGTCCTCCCCTATTTGCGGCCTGCAGCGGCCGGCTTCGGTTCCCCACGATGATTATGAAGAGTTGTGTCAATTGGTCAAAAAAGAACTCTAATGGCCTCCAAAGTTGCGATAGGCGTCGCCCGCGTCGTCCTTCACCTGCCGGAATCGGGCTCGCTGAAGGCCAAACGGCAGATCGTCAGCGGCCTCCTCCAGCGGCTTCGCCAGGAGCTGAAGGTGGCCGCGGCTGAGGTGGGCGAGCTTGACCGCTGGCAGCTGGCCGAGCTCGTCGTCGCCACCGTGAGCGGGGACGGCCGGCAGGCGGACCGCGTGCTGGCGGCCGCGCTCTCCTATATCGAGGCCCACAGCGACGGGGCCCAGGTCACCGACGTCTCGACCGAGCTCGTCCAGCTGTGAGCACGGTCGAGACGCTGGCCGACGAGTTCGAGGACAGCCTGCCGTTCCGGCTGGACCCCTTCCAGCGGGAGGCGATCGACAAGCTGGAGCGTGGGCGTGGCGGCGTGCTCGTGAGCGCGCCGACCTCGAGCGGCAAGACGATCGTCGCGGAGTACGCCATCTTCCGCGCCCTCAGGGAAGGCTCGAAGGTCCTCTACACGACGCCGCTCAAGGCGCTGAGCAACCAGAAGTACCACGACTTCGTCCGCGCTTACGGCGAAGCGACAGTGGGGCTGGTGACCGGCGAGAACACGATCAACGATGACGCGCCGGTCGTGGTCATGACGACGGAGATCCTGCGCAACCTCATCTACGAGGACCCGAAGCGGCTGGACCTCGTCCGCTACGTGGTGCTCGACGAGGTCCACTACATCGACGACTTCCCGCGCGGCTCCGTGTGGGAGGAGATCGTGATCCAGGCGCCGGCCACGATCAAGCTCGTCGGGCTGTCGGCGACGATCGGCAACTACCAGGAGATCGCCGACTGGATGGCCGAGAACCGCAGCGGCATGGAGACCGTGTTCCACGACGAGCGCCCGGTGGAGCTGAAGATGTGGCTGGCGATCAACAACCACCTGTCGCCGCTGTTCAAAGAGGACGGGGGCATCGACCAGCGGACGTGGAGCAGGGCGGCGCAGGACGAGGAGGCGTCGTACCGGGTGGGCGGCTACCGCGGCCTTCCGTCCAACGACCTGCTGCACGTGATCGAGGAGCTCCGCCGCAACGACATGCTGCCCGCGATCTACTTCATCTTCTCCAGGCGCGGCTGCCGCGAGGCGCTGCAGCGGTGCGCCTACCACGAGCTGGACCTGACGACCGGGGCCGAGAAGGAAGCCATCGACCAGGTCGCGGCCGAACGGCTGCAGAGCTTGAAGGACCAGGACGAGGAGGCGCTCTTCCGCCGCATGGTTGACGCGCGCCTGCTGAGGCGCGGGATGGCGGAACATCACGCCGGCCTCCTGCCCTATCACAAGGAGATGGTCGAAGAGCTCTTCCAGCGCGGCCTGATCAAGGTGGTATTCGCAACTGAGACGCTTTCGCTCGGGATCAACATGCCGGCGCGCGGCGTGGTCGTCTCGTCGTTCACGAAGTTCGACGGTGTCAACTTCTCCACGTTGACGACCGGCGAGCTGACTCAGCTCATGGGCCGCGCGGGCCGGCGCGGCATCGACGTGATAGGACACGGCGCGATCCTCAAAGAGTCCGATGTCGCAATCGGGACGATCTACGAGGTCGCGATGGGCCCGACGCTGGTCGTCGAGTCGAAGTTCCTCCCGAGCTACAACATGGCCCTCAACCTGCTTCGCGTCTACACGCCCGAGGAAGCGGAGGCGCTGATGCAGCGCTCGTTCGGCCAGTTCCAAAAGCGCCTGGCTGCGACCGAGACCGATGAGCGGCTGACCAACGTGCGCGAGCGCCTGGCCGACATCAAGCGCATCTGGGACGAGCCGCAGGTGTCGATCGAGGACGTCGCGCAGTACTTCAGGATCGAGGACCGCCGGAGGTCGATCCGGATCGAGCTCAGGCGCTTGCGCCGCGAGTCGGGCTCGCAGCGCGGTGGCCGGCGGGGCCGCACGCGGGCGATGAGCCACACCAGCCGCCTGGCGCAGCGCCTCGAGATCGAGGCCAAGGGGCTCATCGAGCGGCAGCGCAAGCTGAAGGTCGTCCGGTCGCCCCGCTTCGGCGAGCTGCTCCAGAAGTACAACGAGATCCGTACCTTGCAGCAGGAGCTCGACAAGGGCAAGCGCGAGGTTGTCGGCCAGATGGACGAGTACCCGCGCAAGCTGCGGCGCCTGGCGAAGATCCTGGACGAGACCGGCTTCCTGAAGAAGGACAAGCCGACGGACAAGGGCCTGTTCGCGGCCCGCGTGTACGGCGAGAACACCATCCTGGTCGCCGAGGCGGTGTGGCTCGGCTGGTTCGAGGGTCTCACGGCGGAGGAGCTATGCGGGGTGATCGTGATGCTCGCCGTAGAGGACCGCGAGCGACGCGGCGACCGCCAGGCGCACTCTCCTCGCCGCTACCCCACGCCCGCCATCGCCCAGACCGCGCGACTCATCCGCTCGCTCTATTTCCGCTTTGCCGACATGGAGCGCGACCTCGACGAGCCCAACCTGCGCTCGCCCTCGCATGACTTCATCGACTTCGCTTATCGATGGTCCTCGGGCGAGCCGCTGGACAGGATCCCGCTGCAATCCAACGTAGACATCGGCGACGCGATCAAGGCCATGAAGGCGGTCTACTCGCTGCTGCGCCAGCTCGAGTTCGCGCTCCGGCAAGCGAAGAGCCCGCTGCTGGATACTGTGTCGCAAGCCGTCCTGCGCATGGAGCGCGACGTCATCAAGAGGACGTACTAGGCATGTCCTCCTCATTCATGGTGAGGTGTCGGCGCAGACGACGGAGGGGCTGAGCCGCCCATACACTGAGATTCATGGCCCGCAAGCGACGGATCCTCGTCACGGGTGTGGCGCGCTGGTGGGGCGCGCTTCTCGTGCAGCGCCTGGTCGAAGACCCGGACGTGGCCGAGGTGATCGGCATCGACATCCGCGAGCCGCGCTA
>WNFI01376802.1_pt1 | contig 13417 bp, 18 predicted proteins | sample 5400471 | NCBI WGS metagenome assembly WNFI01 (sample SAMN13153348, study PRJNA577476) | soil metagenome | isolation source: 100 cm saprolite on Douglas fir-dominated hillslope | place: USA:California | collected 2013-09-17 | reverse complement strand
CCAAGGATGTGGATGACTTTGCCTTCAACGGGGAGGATTTTAGTCCGCGCGTGGAGATGGTGCTTTTCTGACCTAGAGGAATGCGACCCGTGCGCACGACTAGATCGGATGAGGAAGATCCCGTCTTGGCACGAGTGCGTGAGGCAGGGGAGTCAACGCTGGATATGATGACGCGTGATTTACGTTGGGGAGGACGTGGTGTTGATAGGGCATCATTATCTTCTTGCATGGCATAATCAGAGTCAGCGCCACGTGAATCATAAGGTTCCGGTGTTGCACAGGATGAAGAACAAGGCGTAGAATCCGTCAAGGGGGAAAGGACAGTGGTCGTGATCGTCGTTGCGATGAACTTTTGTTTTGTCGTGGTAGGATCTAGAGAAGAAGAAGTACCGGATATCCCATTGCTAGTTTGCTTGCTAGTTTTTGAACTGCCACTGCATCCAAGGGAGTTGAGGAGTTCGGGCAGTAAGATGCCAGTGACAGGGTCGCGGTTTTCTTTGTCGAGGCCCATCGTCACTGTAGAGACATTGGTGGAAATGAGACTCTTTCCGACTACTTGGAATTGGGCGGCTCCCCCGTTAGACTGTGAGACACGCCGAGAGGTTGAAGGTCTGCGGCTGTTGGTACAGGGATGTGTGAAGTGATAAAATTTGTTCAACAACGATTACCCAAAGGTCGGTTGAGATAGGCTTGTGCCACACAAACACAAGGAAGGAAAGATGCGTGTAGGTAGGTGCTCAGCCAAGCTGAGGACGCGGAGAGTGGGTTACGCTTCTGCGTTGCAACAAGAGAAGAATGCCTTCGCGCGTCTGCCTTTGTCCGTTGCTTGTAGATTGAAGCTTGACACTGGCTGTGTCATTTATATTGCGGCGAGTCCCGAGGTATACAACGATAAATAGATCTGATGGCCACAAAGGTACTCATTACTGGTGGGTATATTTGCATATAAGTGGGCTAGGAGGTACTTAGTTTCGGTCCTCTTAGGTGCTAGTGGTGTACTTGGGGCCGTTGTTTACAATGCATTCAAGAAATCACCCAATTACGAAGGTGCGTTTGGCCCTTCGTTTGTCGTTCAGAGTTCTAAATCTTGGTCTGAACACGATCTCACCCATGGCATCTGGGGGATTGTATAGTGAAAGGATTGGCGCATTCACGCCCCACCGATGAGCTCGCTGCTCTCGATCTCACAGATAAGGCTAAAGTCGAGGGGCTGATCTCATCGTTCAAGCCGGATTGGGTGATACACTGCGCCGCTGAACGTCGTCCAGATGTAGCAGCCAAGGTAATATCTCGATCCTCTGCAGACCTTTGTCGTCCCGCGAAGATGCTCATGATTTCAATCTAAGAACCCGGACGCTACTAGATTGGTGAATCTTAATGACTCTTATGCAGCACATGCCATCTCCTTACGCACAGTCATACGTTATTTCAGCTAAATGGCGTGGTCCCTGGGCATCTTTCAACCCTCTCCGCTTCAGCTGTCCATCCGTTCACACTCGTCTATATCAGCACAGATTACGTGTTTGATGGAACCTCCGCACCCTACGATGTGGATGCGATACCGAACCCGATCCAGCTGTACGGAAAGACCAAGCTTGCGGGCGAGCAGGCCACTTTCAGTACCGTGTCGGAGATCGGAAGACGAGTTGTATTGCGCGTACCGGTGCTTTATGGTCCTGTGAAGGTGAATTCAGATTCAGCTATTAACATAGTGTTGGATGTGGTGAGGGATCAATCTGGGAAAGAGTACAAGATGGACCATTACCAAACGAGGTATCCCACCAATGTGAGCTATTCATAGATGGTCTTGGATGGTTCTACCGGTGAGGATTCTTACGCGTGCTTTGGAAGCACAGATTCTCGACATTGCAAGTTTCCTTGTGGGACTAGCAGGTATGGTATAGTGCATCTTTCCGATGGTCGGCTTCTCATGAAATCCGGTTATCTTATTCCATCCCAAACAGACAAGTTTTCAGATAAAGCGACGCAACTCCCACCTATTCTACACTTTACGGCCCGAGAACCTTACACGAAGTATGAAATCTGCCTGGTTCTTGCTGCACACTCGAATCCGCCGCTACCGCACGGTCATATCGTTCCGGACGATAAGGAACCAGTGATTACAGCCGGAGGGGCCGGGCGACCAAGGGATTGCCAGTTGGATGTGAGGATCATTGAGGATCCGGTCGAAAAAGGCGGTCTTGGTATGAATGTGGAGACACAGGGGTTCAAGGAATGGTGGGTGGGTGAGTTATCAGGCGGAGGTGCATCTTGTATGTGAAGAAGATGACATGAAAATGGCAATTAGACCTCATGATAGATGGATGACGAATCGATGGAGCAATTTTTTCCCATCTAACCCAACCCAGTGATCACAGTGAGTCTGGATCCAGTCTGATGGCTCCGCCTGCGGAAGATCGGCTACAACCACCCCGGCGGCGTGACCCTCTGGAGTTCTCATAAGAGTACATTGTTGGCGGTAGCAATGCTGACAACGGGTGGCAGGGTTTCAGGCCAGCATGGGCAGAGCATGTCTGGGAGCGATGACTGGGTGAAATCAAAATGGTCTCATTTCAAATCAACCTATTAAATTGAATTAGCCTCCACGCCAACGACCTGCTTCTTGTCCTGCGAGCGACGGAAAAGGTATATATACCGCAGCGCGCAGCGGCGGCCGTTTGCGTTCCTCTTCTCCACTCGAGGCTCCATCTTTCCCGTCTTTCATCCCCCTCCAATGAGCACCGCGTAGCACTTATTCTGTGAGCTCATTCAACTTTAACATCCAATACTGATATGAATCCCCGTTCCATCTTCCCCCACACCGTTAGAATGCCAACGAACGCACAGAGCCTAGCACAGACACAGCCCAAATATTACTCCCACAGCCGTTGCTATGGCCATTATCTTCTTACGGCGTATCACAAGCCTCACCACTGCCACTGAAGACGGAAGCACCAGGAAGCGAAGGTCCTCCGTCTCCTCTCTCCTCCGTATTCTCGGTAGAAATTCTGGGTACGACCCTGGCTCATCCGCGCCTCCTCTCAGTGGCGAAGGTGGCCCTCAAGAGGACCAATCAGTTCTTTTTCCGAAAGACGTCCCACCAAGCTACACCGAGAGCTTGTTGGACAAATCTTCAAGTCAGCCACGTATGAATGCTCCAGTTCAGGATTCGCTGCGATCTGCTCCCTCCATGTTCTCCCAGGCGGGTTCAGGCTCCGACTGGCCTCCGGCCACGACATGTCTACCGCCGGCCAGCCGGGCACATGGTCAAAAAGAATACTCGGCTGTCCCCTTGGATACCGTACTTGGTCTTTCGTCCAACAATCATGTTGTTGACATTACTCCGCCCCAGTTGCATCGAAGCGACTCGGAGATGCGACTCTCTCCGCGTCTTACCCTCCGTCGTCCTCATCTATTCCATATCCCAACGTTACCTACCATTGACGTCACGTTACCGTCTCCATCACAGGTATGTTTAGGGTTTCGCTTAATGTGGGCTCCACGCGGGGCTCACTCAATTGTGTATGACCGAATTATCTCATCATTTCACACGTGACAGGCTCAGGACCCGGTTTTCAAGAGATCGGTACCTTCGCTCCCCCAAATACCCGATTACCGTCACTCGACTGGTAGCGCCGACGAGGGTGATGAAGATGACTCTGCCTCTGGTCCCTCAGAAGAAGAAAATGATGATAACGATAGCGGTCATACTTTCTTTGGACGTTCACGGGCAACTAATCGTCTGACTGCCCCTTCCTCTTCGTCCTCAGCGGTACATAATGTGGGTGGCTCATCCCAAGTTCGCGCACCGGTGGTCCGCCAGCCGTCGCTTCCTTCGATGCCTGAGGGTGTACTGACCGAGAGTGCTGCAACGGGTGGGAGTGACAGCCCTGATGATGTTAGTAGTCCTACAGGGGCTCGAACTCCTAGAGCGAGTGACGTGAATCAACGGGGACACGGTTATTTTCCCTCTGGACCCCTCTCCCTTTCATCTTCCAGCGGCATGGGTAGCGTCGTGGCGTCTGTGACGCCTCGGTCAAGCGACTTTCTTTCAGGGTCTGCCAAGAGGACGGATGATAGTGTTGATGATGCCATAACTCTGACGGGTGTGGGTCGATCACGGCCCAGCCTTTATCAGCAATGCTCTAGGAGCATGATCAACATCGGCTCGCCTCCTCTCACTGATGTCGGATCTGGCTCTTCTCAGGGAGATGTCAAGGGCAAGCTCCGTGAACTCGCTACTCCGAGCCATAGTAGCCCTATGACCACTTCGGGTGCGGTAAGTAGTGGCAGCCGAGCGCCAATGCAACGCCGATCCATGCCCCACATGCCGGTTGCTCCTCCTCCATATTCTCAACTCTTCCCAGCCCGTCCGCGAGACGATGAAGGGAAGGAGAAACTCCCTGTCTACAGTTGTGATGTGCACATCGAAGGCTGGCTTAATCGAAAAATGGAGTTTTCCAGGCCTGGTATCCAGGCGAAAGATCGAGGGTGGAAGAAGCTGTATTTTGTATTGAACGGGACAAATTTGAGGGTGTACAGGCAGGATCCTAGGGAGTTCCCTCTCAAACGTACGGCTCGAAGCTCGGCATTCTGTCCGAAGAGTGGAGGAAGACGAGATTCACTCACGATCGAAGAGGGACGGATAGAGACGGAGCATGATGTTCATCTGACGGCTCCGCATGTGCATTTTCCTCGGCGCGCCCTGTCTCCGGAGGCTCAGGGGAAGTTGAGGGATCTGGAGGCAGAGGAGTTGGTCACGCAAATGCAGAGTCAACACATGTTGCTTCAGAGGCACATCGAAGAGGAGCATGAGCGTAGGTTGGCATTACAAGAGAGTGAACGAATGTCTTCTGGAAGAACGTCTCGGTCAATGAGTCGTGCGTCTTCTTCGTCTGGTGCTGCTGGAGATTCGCGAGGGAGTAGTAGCATCCATCAGAGACGCTTATCTCGATCGTCGACGTCAGGGTCTAGTGCAATTGCTTCAACGTCATCGCCCCCTTCTTCGCGTTCTTCGGTGCCTACTTCTCTCGAAGTGGCTCCTTCGGCGGGTTTCGGACTAAGTGTAGGTCCAGCTACTCCTAAACCAAACACGGACGGGATTTTCTCCATTGCGAATTCCGATTTCCCACCATTCAATAACCCTTCCGTATCGTCTTCCGTGTATTCGACGTCTTCATACACATCATCATCTTTCCATGGTGGTGGGCTGTCGAGTCATTTCCGTCCGAGTAATGCCTTGCTCAGAGTGTATACGCTTCAGAAGGCGGAAAGTGGACTAGGAAGTGATTATTTGAAGAGGAGAAATGTAATGCGTGTAAGGGCGGAGGGGGAACAGTTCCTTTTGCAGGCAGATAGCGTTCTGGCTGTTGTCAACTGGATCGAGGTGAGTCTTCTTTCTTCCCGTCATATATCGAGTCGTGGTTGCTGATTATTAAGTGACTTGGTTGGTGACACAGGCTTTTCAAACAGCTACGAATGTTGCACTTGATTTGGATGAGCGATCTATGCCGAAGCTACCCCCGTTGCCAAGACGAAGGAGGCGCCGAAGACGGCTTGTGACAGGTGAAGCCGAAGGTGAAGGGCGATAGCCACTCATTAGCAATGCGTAAGATACACGACTATTGGTATCTGATAGAGAAGGGATACAGTGCTGCGTATCTTGTGTATCCCTTCCAAGATGATCTGATAAAACCTTCGTGGTGATAATGTGTTTTAGGACTGAATGATCCTTTTGAAGATATACCTTCATTCCATGCTACCCTTGTATGTTATATCGTTTTGTTACTTCATTAAAGTGTATCTTCGACGCGCTACTTTAGCATATACTGTCATCAGCGAGAAATAATGAATTTCTTGGAATGAGGTTCGATAAATGGGCTGCGTGGGTATACCTCTCGCAACTCGTGACTCTTGCAACTTCATTTCTACACACAGCAGGCAATGTCCTATGTTTGCCTAATATTTGCACCAAAAAATTTTGCCTTTGTTTTGAATGTTTCATGGTTTTTACTTCTCAAACTTTTAAAATGTCTCTGGAATGGTTTGTGTACAGCATTGACTGAACAACACCGATTTTTTTCATGATTCTGTGTTAGAAACCTAGTGTATGACACCTCAGTTCTGAAGTCAAGAATTGTTTGTTATATTGAATGTTAATTACCTAGCGTATGATGCTAGATTACAAGAGTGTCAACAAGTTGTATCTAGACAAATCAAGGACGACTTACCCTCAATTCTGAAGTCAAGAACTGGGGGAAAAAGAGACAACAAGAAAATTTTCAGTCTTATAAGTACGACTATCTGAATAGTAAGTCGTATAAAGTCCAAGATAGTCCAAGAAAGGTGATACTCGCTCATCAACATGGATGACACAATATCAATCGACTTCAAACATTCTGCAGGAAGACCATTGTCCCACCATTTAGATTATTCAGTTGTTTTTTGAGTCAAAAAATTACATTGACATTTGAAACATTTGGTCAATGTTTTCTTATGTCTAATCAGACCTCCTGAGGTGGATATAGCAGGAACCAAATTAGATAAGAAAACATTGACCAGACATTTCAAATGTCAATGTAATGTTTTGACTCAAAAAACAACTGAATAATCTAAATGGTGGGACAATGGTCTTCCTGCAGAATCATGAAAAAAATCAGTGTTGTTCAGTCAATATTGTATACAAACCATTCTGGAAAACATTTTAAATGTTTGAGAAGTAAAAACCATGAAAGATTTGAAATGCAAATTTTTTTGGGGACAAATATTAAGCAAACATCATAAAGCAACTCAAAATGTTTTTAGTCTTCCTTGATAGGATAATAGAGAAATCTTATTATATGTTTTTAAAATGTTGGAGCACAAATACCAGCTCAGAATTTTTGGTTCTTCAACATTAGGGGCATTCACAGTAGCCCAAATTGCACTCAAATTGTGACTCAAATCACAACACAAATCATGACACAAATCACACCAAAACTGAGGATTTGGGCAGTTGGACCTCCAGAGGTCAAATGCACAAATGCACAAATGCTCATTGCCCAAATCCCATCCCCAAGTATAGATATCAAATACAAATATGTGTTACATAGCAAATCTAAATCATAACTGCACATTACCTCTGTCTGACCTCCATCCTCCTCCATCCCTCTGGCATGCTGAAAAAAATGCCAGTAATGTTCCCATAACCGGTGCAACCAACACCTGCAAGAAGGCAGGTACCATTGCTGCTGCCACTGCTACTGCTACTGCTGACCCTGTAATCCCTCTGCCATCCACCATCTGCTGGAAAGACCATCCTGAGTGGACAGACTGGCTCATTGCCAGCCTCCTCCAGCATCTGAATATCAGACTCTGCCTTTTTTCTTTTCTGACTCAACCAATGCTGCTAAAGCAGAGAATCACACAAAGGTGACATCCAACAGCTCCACAAAGAAGGACCTCCTTGGCAAGCTTGCAGGTTTCATTTGGGATATCCCTGAGGAGGATGAGAAGGAACATCCCACCTATCTTATTCACAAGCAAAGTTCATCACTAGCCTCAACAGACAAATTTCAAAGTAAGCACATTGCTTTCTACTTTACCAGAGACTCATATTTGTTACACACATTACACACAGTCTCCAGAAGATCTATGGCAAACATAAAAGGGAACTTGGGGCTACAGGTGCTGGGCTCATGGAAGAGGAGCTGAACTCCAAGGGTCAGAGGAATAAAATAGGTACACATATGTAAGTATTGCACATAAGCAGTCAAGGTGTAGGGGCTAAATATGAACATAGATGTGATTGTTAAGGAGTTCCCATGGTGACACAACCTCAATAGCATATGGTCTGAGTCACCTAAGCTCAACACACCCTTCAACACAAACTTGGCAATGTGTACAGAAGACCTGGAGGGACAGTTTGTGGGAGTGCTGGCTTCCATTGAGCCCAGTAACCACTCCCCCAGTGGAACACCAGGCATGGGTGCTGTCCCAGTTGAATACATTGACTCTGACAGTGATGGTGATGTTGCTGCACCTGCCAACCTTCTCAAGCAGCCCCAGCCAGTAAAGGTGGAAACTGGTGATGATTTTGAGGCAAGCAATCTTAATCATGTTAATAATGCATAAGCTAACTTCCTCTTACAGAAGTCAATAGCATGGCATCCCCTAAAGTGTATTAAGAGGGAGTCAAAGAGTGAGAGTGGTACTACACAGTCACACACTCTGGGAGTGGCTGTTACCACACTGCCATTTCAAACCACCCCACCCTGAGTACCACTAATGAGCTGAGCACAATCACAAAGATCCCAGTGAAGAAGTTGAGCAAGAATGATGTGCTTGCTGAACTGACTGAGACTACAAAGGCTGACCAGGCTCAGCATCACCATGAAGGAGACCAACAACATACTGGAATGATGGTAGAACTTGAGAAGGGACAATCAGAGGCATGCTGAGAAGATGCTTGACAAGCAGATTGAGCTGTGTAAGATTGAACTACATCTTGAGAAGGAGCACAGGGAGAGCTGCAATCACTTGCATGCAATCTCTGGCAATCCATTGATCTCATCCACCTCAACATCTGCCACCACTTCCCAGACTGGCTCACCAGCTGTACAAGGTCACACACTGCCTGATGTGTCTGCAAGCATTGCTGCCTTGAACAACTTGGCATCAGAAACCAGACACAACAGTTTAATGAAGTTGGACTCATGGCCTTTAACCTGAATGACTTGTAATTATGCTTTTGGGTATATCAAAGCCTCACAAATACAAAGTATAAATACAAACTCTCATAGCTAGCTTACACCAAGGGATGTAAAGAGGGGATGTTGTACTTGCCATCTCTTCAGATGACCATCTGACTTGCATGCAAGGTGGGCCAAGTCTGCTTGAACAAATACATCACATATGGGTGCCAATGGCTCATCTCCATCATTGCCAACACCCTGATGAACCCACTCCCAGAAAGCATCATCCTCAATCACATGTTCTACCTCAAAGGCAAGTGAGTGAATGATAATGCACACATGGATCCAGGTGAGTGCAAGTAGTCAGTTGTGCTCAGAGTCATTATTTTGATGGAGCTGCTGAAGTGATTGGAATCAGCCCTTAAGGTAACCCATTGTCACAATTTGTGACACCAGATCATGTAACCTGTCACCAACCTTTTCTGAGTTTGTTTATGTTTGGTCACATGTCCTATTTTGGAAACTGTATATAGTTCCCACACTAAGGGAATGAACTTACTTCCCTTAGCCTCAATATCAACTATGACACCCTCATAAACATCTTCTCTGTCTGAGGCAGACCTGGTGACTGGGCCAGCTTATAAGCTGAGCCCAAGTCTGCCACTTGGGAGCCTGATTCAGACTATGGGGGAACCAGTCATGACAGCATATTGAGGCTAATACTCAGTCACTGGACTTTCACATCTCTTCTGTTCTGGTACCATTCCATTCCTTCACCACCTACTTGTTAAAACTTCTGTCAGCCACCCATCTGACTTCTTCTTGTGCTCTGGGACCACCCCCTTCCTGTGCTGCCACACCCTGGCACATCCAACTCCGGCTTTTTTCCTTTTCCAGAAACCTCTGCTTTTGGCAATGTTGTCCATGCACACCCATTCCAGACACCCCAGGGTGCTCCCATGACAAGTCCTCTCACAGGCACACTGGGTGATATAGGGTAGTAGGATTAGAGAGTAAATTGGGGGGGAAACTGCTAAGTCACAATGAGTTTCATACCACCCACTGTCTAGTTCCATGTACTATGCTGAAATGCACCCACCTCCCTGGACCACTGCACATGACACCATGGAAACTCATTAGGAAACACTCTTCATCAGAGCTAGCACCTGTACCACAATTGTGATCCCATTCTGTCTCACCATTCCACACTCCACCTGTCCATCTGTCTGTCTGCACACCTGCAGGTCCCAGCATGCACATTGGCCCTAGTGGCCATATTCCATCTTCCACTGGTTGGTGCAGAAGTTATGTGCCCACCACCTTCTGTTCCATCAACTTTTTGTCAATTTTCATGCACACACACTTATGAGGTCACCCATCAATCCATTTGTCAAATCCACCAGACAACCACCCTGGCTGCCTCTCTGGCAGCCCTGCATTGGTCCCTGGAGGTGCTATGTGCACTGCTGGAATGGCCATGCTGGATTCTGTCCTCCAGCCCACTGGTTGCATGCTGCACATCTCCAAATGTGGCAATTTTCATTGATTTTTGTGTGCTAAGCCCTGCTGGGCAGGCCCACACCACCTTTCCATCTGCCATGGCCTGTTCAGGTGATTCATTTCATCTGTCTGGCCCTTGGGCACCCTCATTACACCCGATTTTGGACAATTTTAACCATCTTTTCATCAAATTTTCGATTTTCACACATGCACACACCTGATCCAGTCACCACCACCAACCTGGGGCTGCCATCACCCCCCATAATCGATTGGCCATCTAATTCCACCTACCACTGGCCCTTGTGCCACCTCCAGTCCATCCACCCACCCACCTTTCAATTCCAATCCATCTGGTACCCACACCCACATCCATATCCATCCATCTGGGCTCCATGCCCTCAGGTTGTGACACCCATTGCATGTTCAGAATGGATGCATACCTGTGGTTGCACATGGCTATTAGCATACAAAAATAGTGAGAACAGGTCACTGACTCTGACTTACTTTTGAGAGGTAATAGTTAAATTGTTTATTCAGGAAATCTTCAGACAGTGGTCACTTGTAGGGTGTAACAATGTAGGGCAAGCAGGGGTATGCTGAGTCACCAAAGATCCATTGATCATTGCAAATGAGGGTTGCATGTTGCTGGTATACACAGGTCAATTGAAAAGCAGTGGAGTTGTGCATGCAACCAGGTGGGCCAAGGGCATAGTCAATAATATGCAAGTTTGGGAGGGTGACATCAAAAAATTGGTTGCCATAATGACTGGGCTTTGTGTGCAGTGGGATGAGCATGCCATCTACCATTGCAAAGCCAGGACACCAAGCCTCACAGGATACACTTTTGACCTAATTAGAAGCCTCCCACTTCTCATCCTTGGTTGGCCAGCACACTGCACAGTCATGAAGTGGGAGGAATGCCACCATGATGCATCATGTTGCTTTGACCACAGTGCCAGCACTGCAACCTGCCCACTGTGCAACTTTCACAGCAGATGATGCAATGCCATAATGCCCAAATTGATATAGTGCAATGGCAAGTTGATAGGAAACAGGCAGTTGGGGAGCATTCAAGTTGTTGTGGAAGATGGTGTTGTTCTCAATCAGCATGAGGAGAAACTCAAATGTATGGGGGTTGACTCTCAGGTTCTGGCAGAAGTGAAGGGGGTCATTTTCTTTGAAAAGTTCAACAACCAAGCCAACCTGGCTACACTTTGAGACCTCATGAGGGGCAAGGACACAAGTGCTGAGGAGAAGACAGAGTATAGATTGGATGTGACAGATTGTACAGGTGAAGGAAGTGTGGTCATAGGCTACAGCATCTTGTTGGTGTAAGTCTTGTATGTCCCTTGTTGATGGGGTTGAAATGATAGACAAGTCTGGTGTGGAGTGCCTAGATGTGGGACAACTACTGCTGCCAGTACTGCTGGAAGAGGAGGAGGAGAACTCCAATGATGAGTTGCTGTCATTTCTGGTGCTTGTACTGGCACTGCTGGGTGACTGAGATGCTTGAGACAACCTGGAGGCCAATGATGACAATATGGATTCAGGGCTCACAGGATGGGGCTGGCAGTGGAGGGTAGATGACAATGGCACCAATATGCCCTGTCATGATCCATGCCGGGTTGTGTCACACGTCACACCCGTCACGCTTCTGTGACACATTTTCGACCCATATCGGGTAACATTGTGGAAGTCACTCTTGTGACTCCCCCAATCATGTATATAAATTCCCACGCTAAGGAAACTTACTTTCCTTAGCTAGAATATCAACTATGATACCCCCGTACCATCTCTGAGACCACCCAGCAGACCTGGTGACTGAGGGGCCAGCCCTTAAGGGCCTTTCCATCTCCAGGGGAACTGGTCATTACATGCCCTTCAGGTATGGTGCCAGTATAGGAGGAGCTCATGCACCACAAGCTGACATGCTGATGTCTGGGGCATGTTTGAAACTGCCAGGCCACATGTGCATTTTGCCAGCAGACATTACAGGATTTGTGGATATTTTTTGGGGCTACCATGAACACCCCCCAAATCACTCTCAAATTACACTCAAATAATTACAGGATTTGGGTGCTACAGGGACTCAAATTTGGACAATTTGGGTCATGATTTGGGTTGTATTTGGGCCTACTGTGAATGCCCCTAATATTTTCACAATGTTTGCAACCAAACATCAGAAATTGCCTGCTGTGACACTTGTACAGTTGTGGACAGTCAAAGTTACCACATTATTCTGGTGCCCACAATTCTTATTAGATTTTCTTGTTATGCTAATACATACTCAGAGTACTAGTCTGGTGATTTTAGTGTACTCAGAATCCCCAATATTGTTGATTTAAGAAATTTTGACCACCAAAAATTGATAAAACATGAGTTTTGGTTGCCCTGCCTCCTAAGATAGCTCATTTGATATGGTTTAACAAGGGCATCATCATGCTGTTTTCAGAAACAGCATAAATATTCAGGATGTGGAGAAAAAATAAGTATACATTGCATGACATGTGTGCCAAGTGTGAGGCAGTGCACTGGGGCCAGCATCACAAACCACACACTGTGAATCTGGGAAAGTAAATGGACTCTATCAGTGTCTCTGATAGCTCTGAGCCTGACTGGGACTTAGTGGCACCTGACTCAAATGATGCTGACTAGATTCCTTCCACTATCCATACCAAATTATACCCAATTTTCCTCTCACCAGGGAACCAGGACACAGATGATGATGAGGATGAAGTTGCTGAAGAGGAAAATCCAGAGGCCATGGTCCTGGCTGAGGGAGGGGATGAAACTGACAATGACCTTGAATGGTGAGGTTGCACACCAACATGAAAAAGAAAACAAAGGAAGTCAGAATCAAGCAAGCAGGGGAAGGGTAAGTGTTTTAAATGACAGGAAGACTGATTGCATCTAATCTTCCTCCAGGGAAGAAAGCCATTTACAGCACTGGGCCCAATGTTGCAAAGAAATCACAAGCATTGCAGTATCACCATAAAGCAACAGAGAGAGCCAGCAATTGAAAACAAAGCTTCCTATTGGCCATCTACTTTACCTCAAGATCAACTTCTATATCTGCCAGTGCTATGTCTCTACCATCCTCCTCTGCCATTTCACAGTACACAACATCAGACCAAGTGTTGAGCCCAGATATCATAGAACTAGTGTCATCTGATTCAGGTGGTGAGGATTTAGGAGATGTCAATGAGCCCCTGAGCCTGGGTGAGGAGGTGGCTGCTGAAGGTCAG
>WNFI01429638.1_pt1 | contig 13418 bp, 11 predicted proteins | sample 5400471 | NCBI WGS metagenome assembly WNFI01 (sample SAMN13153348, study PRJNA577476) | soil metagenome | isolation source: 100 cm saprolite on Douglas fir-dominated hillslope | place: USA:California | collected 2013-09-17 | reverse complement strand
CGTGATGTTCCCGTACTTGCCGGGCGGGCTTGAGGATTTCGTCGCGCACGTCATTCCCGAGCTACAGCGCCGTGGCCTGTTTCGGCGCGACTACGAAGGGACGACGCTGCGCGAGCATCTCGGCCTGCCGCGTCCCCAGAATCGCTTCTTTCGCGATTGAGTTCACCGTACCGTGGGTAAAACCCCTTGCTGCGAGCGCGCCGAGAAAAGCCAGCAGCACGATAATCCAGCCGGTTCGGGCTAATCGAGGCCCATCGCGAAAATGCGGGGCGTATCCCAATTTCCGAGGCATCTCGTTCGGGCAGGATATGGTGCGGTCTTCAAACTCTAGCCGGAAGTTACCTGGTAACTTCCAGGTTAGCCAAAGCTTAGACTCGGCGATTGCGTTTGTGGTAACGAAGCTCGGACGATACCCACGTCGCCTAAGGCAGTGGGCGTCATCGATGCAGCTCCCCGCCGACAGTCAACGTGTCGCCCGTGCCCCGGCGGCGGAGGTTTGCGCCCAGATTCCGTGCTCGGAGAGCTCAGAAGGGATAGCGATGCCGCTCGGTCTCGATTGTGATCCAGCGCAGCTCGGTGAACTCGTTGATCGCCGCGCGGCCGCCGAACCGGCCATAACCGCTGGCTTTCATCCCACCGAAGGGAATCTGGGCTTCGTCTTGCACGGTCGGACCGTTGATGTGGCAGATGCCTGACTCGATCTGCAGCGCGACCGAGAGCGCGCGGTTGACATCACGTCCGAACACCGCGGCGGACAGGCCATACTCCGTGTCATTGGCCACCGTGATCGCTTCCTGGATCGAGCCCACGCGGATCACCGGCGCCACGGGGCCGAAAGATTCCTCATGATAAATACGCATGTCGCGCGTGATGTGGTCGAGCACCGTTGCCGACATCACCGGCCCGTCAACCTTGCCTCCGGCCACCAGCGTCGCTCCCCTAGCCACCGCCTCCTTCACCAGCGCATCGACCTTCTGGGCCGCGTCGGTGCTGATGAGCGGTCCGAGCACGACGTCGCCGTTCCGCGGATTGCCTGCCGGCAGCAGTTCAGCCTTTTTGCCGAGCCTTGCGACAAAGTCGTCAGCGACTTTGCGATCGACCACCACACGCTCGGTCGACATGCAGATCTGTCCCTGAAACATAAAGGCGCGCCGCTTGAAGATCCGTGTGATCGGAACCAATGCCCGCCGTGACCACGAGCTTGAGCTTTGGCGCCTTGGCGAATCGCTCCGCCGTCATATACGCCGGCCAGAACGGTTGTGAGATGACGATTTCCGTGTCGGGTAGTTCCTTGTCCAGGCGCGAATCCTTGCCATCCTTGTCGGACGTTACGACGAACGTGTGGCCGGCATTTTCGAGAAACCTTCGAAGGCCGAGCTCTCCCGAGACGCTGCCGAGGAGTTCTCCCGGTTTGAAGTCGATCCCCTTTGGGCTGGGCGTCGTCTGGCCGTCAGGATAGGCGTCGATTTTTGGAATATCGTCACGGGGATAGGTCTTCGGATAGCCGTCGACGGGATCGTCATAGAGAACGCATACAATCTTTGCCATGGATGTCTCCTTTTCCTTGAGACCGCGCAGCTCCGCAAGGAAGCCAAGTATGTCGTTGCGCGAAGATCACTCATCAATACCTGCGACCCCATTGCCCCAACACGAGTGAGGCCTGCCGCTGCGCGTCCGCGGCAACGCATGATCCTTTTCTTGTCCGCGTCTGTGCAAAGATATCTCTATATCCATTCAAATATAGCGAAAGCGAAGGGACAGTCGAGCTACTTAGACAAATCGCGCAATTCATGAGCTTGCTGAGGCCGGCCTGGCTGAGGTCAACACCCACGAAATGCAATCCCTCACAGGGATTAGATTCAGCAAGCTATTTGTGCGGCCACTGACCAACCAATAGTTTGCGGCGAGGCGAGACAGCAACCGGCGTCAAAATTTGAAATTTGGGGTACTGAATTGCTGTGCCGCGGGCATTTCTCGCACTGCGAGAAGAACTTTTGCTGGGAAAATCGGAGGTATTTTCGAGTTTGTGAAAGAAATAGCGATTTTTCAGGCACTTCTTACATCAAACGTGCGAATCATCCAATAAAATTGGGCATTATTCTATGTGCGGACATGGCTTGTCGCCCGCGCGTTTTACGGGCGACAACATCTGATACGCGTGTCGCCCGTACATTTTACGGGCGACAAAAACCGTCCGCGCATAGAAAACCCTTGGTAATTGGGCAGAACTCAACATGGGGCTTGCCTGCAGCCGTCGCGTCCGCACATGAATCTTATGACATGCGGACGCACCTCGTTGAGATTCAGCAAGCAAGGCCCGGCCTCCGTGCCCGCGCTATGCGACCTGCGGCGGTTAGCCGCCTTCGGTCGCGCGCTCTCCCCGGCCATCCTCCCACCGCACAGGCCTGTGGGAGCGCAGCGCGCCCGGGGCGCAAGGCGCCCGAAAAGGCGCGCGGCGCGCGGGCACGCCAGCCTCGCCGACGGGCCAAGCCTCTAGCTCCGCGCCTGTCGGCGCGCAGCGCTACGGTCACGCCGCGGACTGATGAATTCTTGCCCGATACGTCGCAGCTATATTGGCGCAATGTCTATCGGAAATATCCGACCTTCTACCTTCTACGCGCGAGTCAGGCGACAAAATGGACCGGCATGTCGGAAGCGGCTCCCACACCCCTTCGGGGTTTTGGCTAATTGGAAGATCTGATTTCCTGACCCCAAACTCCGGCTGCTAAGATCAGAACGAGCGGGCGGGCCCCGAGACCCTCAATTTGTTCAGGTCGGACGAGCCGACGAAGAGGGCATAGGCGGACCAGTCCCAGTTATCAAGGCTCAGCGCCTTGCGCGCTTCCCCCATGCAGCCCTCGATCGTGAAACCGGCGACGAACGAGCGGTAGAACTCGCGGATGAAACGCGTCGCTGCCTCATCCATCACCTCGCGCATTGTGGCGACCACCGCCGGCACACCCGCCTTGACGAGGGCGCCTGCCACGCTCGACACCGCGTCGTTGGTGGAGGAGACGCCGGTGTCGCACCCGTTGAGCACAGCGAGCGAGACGTTGTTCTCGTACAACATCATCGCCAACTGCTCCGCCGTGACGAGATGCGCGTTGCCGCTGGTCGTCTGGAAGATCAGTTCGCCCGCCATGGCCTCGGGGCTAAACACGCCGTGCCCGCTGAAATGAAAGACGTGCGGCCGAAACTCGCGCATGATGTCATTGACGCGCTCCACGTCAGCGTTCTCGACGATCTTCAATTCTGCCCGTCCCGACGACGCGAGCACGCCGTGCGCGGTCGCTATTTCCTGCGCGATGCTCGGCAGGGGCGCCACCATCGACGGGCTCGCAGTAACGAACAGCATGCGCAGCGTTTGGCCGATCGGCGACACCGGCATCGACTTCGCCTCGCGATTGCAGCGGGTAAGCGAATATTTGCGAGTCAGAGCGAGGAAGCTGACCGGCGCCGGCGGGACATAAAGGCTTTCCCACGGCAGCACTGCGCTGATCGGGTCCGCGGGGTCTCCCAGCCAATGAAGGCGTAGATTGCGCGCCGAGCCGAGCATATTCAACAGCGCATCTTTGGTCGGCCCCTTGAACAGTGAATCGTAGACCATCAGGCCGAGCCTCTTGAGCTGGCTCGTGAAATCCGGATGGGCCGAGAGGATCCGGCCTTCCGAACGCGAGAACTGCAGGCCCCGCACCTGGTCGCGAATCTCTGTCCAGTTCAGGTTCACGCTGTCGTGTTCGATAGTATGTTCCCCGCCGTCCCTCACAGTCGTTAGCGCGACTCGATATGGGCCGCTCGTCGTGCCGGCTGGGCGCACGACAGCGAGGTACACGTCGTCGTAGTTGACCTGTGGAAGCTCCATAAACGGTGGTGCGATGACCTGTTCGGTGGAGAATTGATGGAGAGACGGAGAGGCGGCCGAAAGCGGGGCCGGGGGGACCGGCTGCAGAGGCGGCCTCGGCATCGAGTCCGATCCAGAGGGAGTCTCCGCCGGCATCGTCAAGTCAAGGGCAAGGGGCGGCAGAACAGCCGCCTCGGTGGCGGGCGGTACATCCATCAGGTGTCCGAAATAGGGCTGCAAATTTAGCACGCGAACGAGGCGATCGTCCTGTAAATACGGGCGTAAGCTTGCGAGCTCCTCCTCTGTGCAGGATTCGGGGCGCTGAATCTGTTTTTCGAACTGGAGCATACCGGCGAAATCGCGTTGCATCCGGTCATACAGTCCGGGCCAGATATGCTCGAGGATGTCGCGTTTCACGAAGATTCGGCGCCGCGTCAATTCCCTGAGCGCGTCGAGACGCAGCATGTAGCCGCGCTCGACAGGTTCCCGGATCTGCGGCGGCAGTCTCTTGAGTGCGAGCTCGGCGAGGGCGCGCCCCTTTTCTAGCGGGGATGGATTCGCCGTAAACTGCTTGTCGATCAATGAATCGGGATCCGGCAATTGCCCGCGGATGGCATCATAGGCGAGCACTTCCTCTGCCAACATGCCGGAGAAATGGGGCGGAGTGAGCACGATGGCGGCTAGGGCGGTGCCGTCCGGCGTCGCCGCCGTCACGACTCCCTTCGCGAACGAAGCCGCTAGCGGGTAGCTCGGCACAGTCTGCCGGTCGGAGAGGAAAAGCTCGACAGCCAGCATGTCAGCGGTCCAACTCGCTCCCTCTGCAAGATCGCGCAAACTGTCCCACAATGGTGGGAAATAGACGGCGAGAACTGCGAGCTGGCAGAAATCGTCAAGCATCAGCTTGGTGACGACCACCGGTCCCTGCTTGGTCAGGTCCACCAATCGCATGAAGACGGGGTCGGCCGTATGAAACATAGTCTTGGCGTCGGGCCGGACGTCGGAGAATTTTGCCAGGGTCAACACATCGTCGCGCCCGACTTCCGACAGCTTGGGCCCTTCACAAAACAAGTGGAGGAGGTCCCTCGCCGCGATCTGTTGATACAGCTTGACGGCTTCGGGGCACGCGGGCTCTGGGGTGCCGCCGCCGGCGCACCGTTCCACCTCGGCCAGCACCGGAGCGTAAAGTCCGCTGCAGGCGAGTTCGCAGAGATGCTCCAAAAGCTTCTGATCATGGCAGCGTAGCGCCACCAATTTGTCGAGCACGATCATGGGCGGGCCCCAGCCGGCTGCGAGATAAGTCGGCGGTATTCGAGGCGGTTGCAGTACTGTTTGAGCCGCCGCGGATTGCTGCCGATAGCCGCGTCAATCAGGTCGCTTGCGGCAAACCATTCCGGGAATCGCGCCCCAATGAAGCGGTGAATCTCGTTCGCGCCCGGCCGCGGTAGGTGGACGGGAAGCTGAATGATCTTCTCGAAATATTCACGGCCCTTCTTGTTCATGAACGCGTTCACGTCGCCGCTGCCCGGATCGACAACGTCACGAAAGCGCATGCGCAAGCCCTGGCCGATCAGTGCCTCGTCGGCCGCGACGACGAACACGCAGGGCGTGCTCTGCAGGAAGATCTTGATTGCCTCCAGGAGGTCGAGGGCGGCGTCCGGCATGCACCGGTCGAGGTCGTCGACGAACACGAACACCCTTCGCGCTTCCCCGCTGAACAGCCCGCGCAAAATGCTCTTGAATTCCTCCATCGATTCGATGCGCTGGCGGGTGCTCTGGTTCTGGCCCTTGTCGACGACCTTGCTTAAATCCACGTCGGTGTTGAACCCAAACACGCCGCGAATGGCCGCTACCATGGGCGAGACGCCTGACATGGCGGCGACTATGCTCTTCGTCACGGCTATGATGGTCTCGGTCGTACCCATGGCCGGCGCGCTCTTGGTGATGCCGCCATAGAGGGTCGCGTCGAGCTTGGCCACGAGCTCGGCATATCTCGACCGGGCGTCGGGCAATGCTTGTTCGTGGCGTAGAACCAGCGCGTCCGTCCCGAGCACGGCCTTGATGCGTTCCCAAAGGCCGAGCCGCGGCGGAGCCACGGCGAGCGGCTGACCCGCCGGGTCGGGAACATCGAGAATTTTCCGGGCGACGGTCAAAATCAGCGCCCGCCAGATTTCGTCGGCCGTCTTATATTGCCAGGCCGAGAAAGGGACGAACAGGGTGGAGGCGCCGCCGCTCGGCAGCGCTGGCGCGAGCCGCTCGAGGTACTCGGCCACGAACGACACGAAGGTGGTCTTGCCCGAGCCCCATTCGCCGTACACACCGGCGGTGAAAGGCGGCTGCACCACTGCCAAACGGCCGGCCAAAATTTTTGCGCTTGGCGCTACTCCGAGCAGATCATCCTCGGGATATGCCAGGGGAGTATCGGACAGCTCGGCGCTCATTTCACGACATAGTAGAGGCTGGCGAGGGCCATCAACACGCTCCCGGGCAACAGCACGTGCGATGCGCTGCCATGTCCAAGGCGTTTGCACAGCGCACCGCAGACGAGCCAGGTTGCCAGCGCGAGGATCGCCCAGCAGCCGAATCCGATCGCGAGCACCCGCATTTTGTTCGCGAACTCGAACGCGCTTATCGCTTTGTGATAAGCGAGCTCGGCCGAATGCTTGGCGAGGAACGTCGCGTTCGCGGCCTTCGCCACCTGCTGCATCTTTTCCGGCACCTGCGCCTCGTGCGCACGCACTATGGTCTGCGTTGTCTGAAGCTTGATGCGTTGCTCATGCTGCGGCGACAACTCGATCTCGGCTGCGAGGCGCGTTGCCTCCATCCGCAGCTCGAATATCTTGTTCTGCAGCATCTTCAGCTCCTCCTGCGCCATGGCGAAACCGGCCTGCAGAAATGGGACGTTCGCCTGATGCTCGTAGGTCTCCCCGACCGGCTTTCGCTCGCGACGCTCTTCGTTCACGAACCGGTCGGCGCCGCTCCACAACCATAGGCCTGCCGTAACGAAGATCGCGAAAAGGAGGATGTCGAGCCAGCACACGGCCCGCTTCTGGACGGCCATTGGTCCATGCGCCAATACCGCGTTCATTCTTCTGCCGTCTCCTTCTCGCCCGGTCTTGTTTACGACCACAATGACTTAAATCGACGCCTGTATGGCCGATCAACAAAAGCTTTGAGATCGATGCGCCGCCCTGGCCGGACGCTGCTCGAGGATGATGTCGGCGATCATGCCCACCGAGCGGTGCCGTCGCCGCCCAAGAACCACGCCGGTTGCGGGGCGATGGCCAGCGCCGACATGACGACTGAAAAAGCAAAGCGGCGGATCGGACGCGCGAACGTCACGTCAAAGATCATTTTCATGATGACCTTCCCCCCTTGGGTAGCAGCACCGGCCACAATTGCAAATCTTCGCCAGTTTGAATGTGAGGTAGGTCACATACGGAAGATCAATCCTTGAACGGATCGAACTCCCGCGTCTGCCCGGCGCCGTGGTGCCACCGCCGAGATTGCGGTGGACTTCCCGCTGCCGTCTGCGTCTTTGCGGCTTCGGAGCTTCCTCCGTTTTGTTTCATGAAAGTCACCGCCGCAGCGCGAACACTTCGGCATAGGGCGTCGTCGGAAAAATCAGACACCTTTCGCGCGCGAGTCGAGCGACAAAATAGCCGACGCGAGCACCAGGCGACGAGCACCACAAATGGCGAGCCGTGGGCTTCATCAAGAAATAAGGCGCATTCTACCTGGGCCATACTGAAGCTCCATTGCCCTCTTATCAGGCTGCGCCGTTCCCTAGCTTGTTCCCCACGTACCCGATGACGATTTGCCGCTCATGCTCCACTCCCTGATTTCGATCTCCGATAGAGTCTTTGTGGTCGGATCGTATGAACACACGCCCTTAAGTGTCATCGTAGCCTCGTCGCGCACTTCCGTTTTGTCTTCGACGACAATCCGATCGAGATCGAACGAAGCCTCAAACGAGATCGCAACCAGTGACAACTTTGGCGTCGCATAGCCGCTGATTTTTGGCTGGTACACATTGCCAAGTTGAAATGCAGGGCCGGGACGCATTCCGATCACATCGTTCTTAGCGGCGAGCTCGCGCGCCCGGTCCACGATCGCCTTCACGATCGCATCGCCGATTGCCGCTTCGTCGATAGCCGCACTGGAGCCCGCAGTTGCCAGGAAATCTTTCAAGCTAGAATAGATATGTATCTCTCGCTTCGCGGCCGCCAGCTCCGCGCGCAAAGCAGCGACGAGCCCTGCCGCCCTATTGCGATTTTCATAAAACGCGTTGTCAGCGGTCACCAGATGAACAATGCGATTGGTCGACATCGACAATGCAGCTTCCCAGATGCAGCAGTCGCAACTGCACGATGAAGTGGTCAAGCCGATTGCAGTGCCTGCAACCCGCGGCACCTGGTACCGAGGCTGGCGTTTGGTGAGTCTCGACGGCAGCACCTTGGATATCGCTGATGAGCCGGCCAATGAGAAGGCTTTCGGCTGGCCGGGTTCCAGCCGGGGCACAAGTGCCTTTCCACAAATCCGCTTCGTGTCGCTGGTGGAGAATGGCACCCATGTGTTGTTCGGCAGCCAACTGGCCGGCTATGGAACCAGCGAGATCGCCTTGGCCAGGGCTGTCCTGTCCAAGTTGCAGCCGGGCATGTTGTGCCTGGCAGACCGGAACTTCTTCGGGTACGCGCTATGGGATCAGGCCCGGGCAACAGGAGCCGATCTGCTCTGGCGCGTCAAAACGCAGATCCGTCTGCCCTGCGAGCAACGGCTACCGGATGGGTCCTATTTGAGCTGCATCTACCCCAGTGAAAAGGACCGGCGGCACAAGACTAACGGCATCAAAGTGCGCGTGGTCGACTATCAGCTGGAAGGCGTCGAGGACTCCGAACCCCTCTATCGGCTCGTCACCACTATTCTGGACCACGAGCAGGCTCCGGCCACGGAACTCGCGGCTCTCTATCACGAGCGCTGGGAAATCGAAACGGCGCTCGACGAGCTCAAGACCCACCTGCGCGGGGCCGACATCGTTCTGCGCAGCAGGACCCCCGATCTGGTGCGTCAGGAACTCTACGGTCTCATGATGGCACACTTTGCCATTCGCGGTTTGATGCATGAGGCCGCGCTCAAAGCCGATGTCGATCCCGATCGCCTCTCATTCCTTCACGCTGTCCGCGTCGTCCGTCGTAAGCTCGGCAGCTTCGCCGCCGTTCCCCCCTCAGCACAGGCGAGCCTACTATGACGCCGTTCTTGATGAGATATTGCAGGAACGTGTAAGTTCCAGCCGTCATGAGGTGTCGCAACGAGACGTAGCCTGTAATGGCTGCGAACCCTTTCATGGTCCATCACCGGGACCTGTGCCGCGGTCTTCTGCCCAAGGCGATTGAGTTGGGCGTCACGACGTGTTGAGTGGGTGCCGCTTCGCCTCTCCTTTCCGGGGAGAGGTGAGGGGCGACACCGCAACGTTCTCGATTCAACCATATCGAAATCTGGTCTGGCCGGAGGGGCGACGCGATTTATTGGATGGTTTACGTTTCCACACCCCGATCATCGCCGGCCAGAGCGCAGAATATTGTCGTCCGTCAGCGACTGCCTGCTCAATGTCTCGAAAGACGCCTTGCATTCACGCCTGCTGATCGCAAACTGCCATTGTCACTGGGGAAGCTGTGCTAATCTCGAAATACGGTCTCGAGCTTCGACCGAGCCGAGGTCCCTCGCCCTTTCATACCAGGTGCGAGCCAGTGCGAGGTCGGGCATGATCCCTTCTCGTAGCCGCAATCCCCCCAGCACCAGGGGGTCGTAGGTCTCTGCAAGCGCAAAGGCCCCGGCCCCCTCGCCTGCTTCGGCCGCGCGCTGGAACATCACGCGAGCTGCGGCTACCTCGCCATACGTCATCAGCTCCACGCCAATCTTCATTTTGGCCGCAATTACAGATGCGTCCTCTGCCGCCACGGGCGGCCGGGGAGCGACGGAGGGCGAGCCGCCGGCGGGTCGAAATCGCGGTTCGAGGTCTTGAGACTTGCGACCGGGGTCGACAGCGCCGGCAGAACATTAGCCTGACCAGAAGCGGGCGTTAGTTCAGGCATTTTGGTCGACAGCTTAAAGCCCCAAAGGTATCCCGCGACGCCTACCACTGTCGCAGCCATCGCGACGCCACTCGTCAGCCGCAGGACACCGGAAAACGTCGGCGCCGTTGAAACCGGTACCACCGGCTCCGGAATTCGCTCGGCCCTCAGCCGGGAGCGCAGTTCTACGAGGGCAACATCGCCCTCAAACACGTCGCGTCGCGGCTTCCGCTTCCAAGGCGGGTCCGGTACCTCCGTCGCGCGGCTTGACGGGGCGGCGCCAACATCTTTTGGCGGATTTTTTGCTGGCGCATTTTTCGGTGGCGCACTTTTCGGCTCAGTTTTCGATGGCTTACTGTCGTCGGACTCTCGAACCGGCGCACCCATGATCCCCTCCACCCTTAGGCTCGCCTTGCCTCTCTTCCAGCCCGTGCGTTACATCGAACTGTCAGATCGCAAAAATTGGGGAACAAAAGGCTCAACCGAAAACGGTGCGATATATCGCTTGGCTCACGCTGCCAACACAATCGGAGCGAACCCAAATGATCGACCGGGTATCTGATAAGCCTTCGACCGGGACCATTTGCGTTCGGGACACGGAAGTCGCATCCGCCTGCCACCAGATTTCCTCATTTTTTGGACGGCGGCGCACCCTAAAGATGTAGTCATGGCGAAATACATTGCGTAATTATTTGTCCGAATTGTGATCGTTCTCAAAATTATCGCGCCGCTTTTGTCACAGTTCGCGCTTACGTTGAAATATTGAACGACAAGCAGATATTGCTGAGCACGAACATGAAGTTTGGCAAAAGAGTTCAAATGTGTTCACGTCTTTTGCGCTAAAATCCGCCAAAAAAAAGAGGCGGGGCTAGCCCGGATTTCTCAAACAATTGAGCGCATCGTGGGCTCCGGGGATATCCAGAACCACCAAAGTTTACATCCGATGCTGTCCGCCATCTTTCTCTTCGCCATTCTATGGCAACTCGAATTAGCCACTTTGCCGCGCCATCATATTCAACGTTTCGAAGCGCAAACCGCATCGAAGTGTCTCAAGTGAAACTAGATCATTCATTCGAATGTTGGCCAAGTTGACATTCGCCCCGATGACAGGAATAAAGTGGACCTGCTGGTGCCGTTGCGGTGCTTCGAAGACGAGCCGGTCACTGGGCACGCCTGAAGCGAGCACCGCCTCTTTTCGCCGACGCCCACTGGACCGCCAATCCTGGACCGTCAAGATCAAGGGAAGATCCATGCGTCTTGCCCCTGTCCTTCTCGCTGCCTTGATTTTTGGGGCCTCGTTCGTCGCGACGTCCGTGCTGTCCGTATCCGCCGCCGAGTTCGGCACCCGGGACGAGGCCATCGCGATGGTCCGGCGCGTGCAGGAAAAGTTCAGGAAGGACGGACCCGATGCGACCTTCAAGGCGATCAACAACAAGGCATTCGTCGACCGTGACCTGTTTCCCTGGGTGTACAGGCTCTCGGACGGCACGAACATGGCCAACGCCCTCTATCCAGCGGTCAGAGGCAAGCCTCTTATTGATCTGAAGGATCAGGACGGCAAATTCATCGCACAGGAATGGATCAGGATTGCCACGACCCCGCCCGATCGCGGCTGGAGCAATTACCGCTGGCCCAATCCGGTCACCAATACGGTCGACGACAATTCCGCCTGGATCGAGCGCATGGGCGATTATCTCATCGGCGTCAGCATCCACAGATTCGAGCAGCCCAACGAGAACACCATCGGCCTTATTTCCGGCAGCCCCAATTCAGACGACACCTACCTGCAGGTGGCCAGTGATCTCGCCGAGGTCCTCTACGACGACGACAACCTGCGCATCCTTCCGATCGTCGGCTTCGGCGGTCCGCGCAACATCCGCGACGTGCGCTACCTACGCGGCGTAGACATCGGGCTGACGCAGACCAACATCCTCAACGACTTCCGCCGCTCCAACGAACGCATGGGACAGACCGAAAACAACAAAATCGCCTACATCGCCGAGCTGTTCAAGGAAGAGGTCCATCTCGTCGCCAGGCCCAACATCACCTCGATCCAGCAACTGAAGGGCCTCAAGGTCAACCTCGACGCCAGGGGCAGCGGCACCAGCTATTCGATGCGCGACCTCTTCAAAGCATTAGGAATCGAAGTCGAGGAAGTCGGCATGTCCCAGGCTGAGGCCCTGGAAAAGGTCAAGAGTGGCGAGATCGCTGCCACAGCCTTGATCGCCGGCAAGCCGGTGCGCTCGATATCCAAGCTGACCGGTACGGACCGGCTGCATTTCGTTCCGATCCCGTATCCCGGGCAGCTCATCGACGACTACCTGCCGGCGACCCTTGCCCACGACGATTATCCTGAGCTGATCGCACCCGGCGAGACCGTGGATACGGTCGCGGTCGGTGCCGTTCTGATCGCCTATAACTGGCCAAAGACCAATGTCGACCGCTACAGGCGGGTGCAGCGGTTCGTGGAGGCGTTCTTTCCGAGGATCGCCGACTTCCAGCGGCCGCCTCGTCACCCGAAATGGCACGACGTCAACCTCGCGGCCACCCTGCCGGGCTGGACACGCTTCGAAGCGGCGCAGGCGTGGCTCGACAGTCACCTGCGGGCTGCGCCGCGCTCCGCCGGCACCCCCGCTGCCGAGCCGGCGACGGCGACATCAGGTCCGGCCGCCCGGCCGCCGTTGACGCCCCTCGGCACGGGGGCCGCAAGCAGCGCCGATCAGCAGAGGGACGTCGATCCTGCGCTCTACCAGGAATTCCTCAAGTGGCGGCAGTTGCGCCGGTGATCCAGCGGAGGCGTAAACGGCTGTGTCGGGCTTGGCCTCCGGTCGCTTGCTCGCTGGCTGTTGCAGCGGATTCCGGCCCGTTGCCGTCATTTTCAGGGTAGGCGAAGGCGCCTGCCGTCAACCGCGCAGCATCCCCGATAAGGACGGATTTCGGCGGACGCCGAGCCCTCCCGCTACTGCAATGCAGAGCTCGTCTTTTGAGCTGCGCCTCGCGAAAACTGTAGATCACCAGAGAGGCGATGAGGCCTACTTCGGTGCGAATCCTGGCGCGTACACGTCGGCCGCTGCAACAGGTGTCGCAAGCTGATAGGCGCCCTTGACCACGTCGAGGGTGGCGTCGATGCGCGCCGGGTCGATTTCGCCCAGTGGCTTGCCGGGAATCTGCGCGAGTTCGGCGACGGGCTAGGGTAACCCCGGCTTGCGGGACCGCGTGCGACGCCTCGCGGACCGCGTCGGGATCTGAGATGAGGGCAGCGCCTGACGGAGTACCCTTGCGCTTCGTTTATAAACACCCTCCCAGGGGTCCAAAGGCACCTTCCTCATCTTACCTCCGCCTGGGCGGATGAATCGCAGCGAGGGCCAGCCGGCTGGGCCTTGTCATCCGTTGGCTCGAGGTGACGGAGCTGCGGCGCGACCTCCTCCATGAACAGGCGCATGGAGCTCAGGCGCCGCTCGCGGTCAGCCCAGCTCTTGCCGGTGATCATAAGGAGCGTGCCGAAACCG
>WNFI01163229.1_pt1 | contig 13418 bp, 18 predicted proteins | sample 5400471 | NCBI WGS metagenome assembly WNFI01 (sample SAMN13153348, study PRJNA577476) | soil metagenome | isolation source: 100 cm saprolite on Douglas fir-dominated hillslope | place: USA:California | collected 2013-09-17 | reverse complement strand
CTCTTCGCAATCTGCAATGCGCGCTGTCTCATAGCTGTTATTCGTTCTGTCTTCCTGTTGTGGAAGACTTCAGGGTCGACGTCAAAAGTCTTGTTCATGTCCTGAGATGTAGAAATGTCACGTAACATGCAGACCAACGTCGCCAGTATGGCATACAGGTAAGGGCCACGTTGGACTCTCCTCATACACATCGTGATAGTGCTGTTGTGCTTCCTCGGGGGTTCTGGTTCCAGTATACTCCGCTGCCGCAGCCCAATTTCCAAGGCCATTCTGAACGAGGCCCTCAATAAGGAGTAATTCTCTGCAATCGCCATGAGTGAGGGGGGCTGTGCTAGAGAAATTCATTCACTCATCCGCTCCCCAGTCCTCAGTAAATATCGGGTATGAGTGCCGTCCCTATTCCACCTCAGACAAAAACTAATAGTATGTCAACGACAAATGTACGTACCACGACCCTGTAATCGTGCCATGGCTTATGTTGACCAATCTCCTTCCCTGCACAGAAGCATGATGGGCAAAGGTCGACTTCTTCACATCCAGGAGCAGCACATTTGATGCGAATAGTATGCGTTATATCTGAGTCACAGGCATCGCACTGATATAAGACACCAGGTTCTGAAATCGGCACGGGAGCCACTGAATGGAGCAACATCATCAAGAATGGTTTGAGAAACTATAGGAATCATACCTTGGGTGGCGGAATCTATCGTAGTCTTCCGATGAGTTACCGTCATAGTACGTGACGCTGCTCACAACTTCCGATCTCGGCATAAGCGATGTTGAGGGAGTGGTGGCTGTACTCATGGCAAGTCCCAGGAATTAAATCACGCCTCGAAACATACGCGTCCTGGGTGCTCGACATGGTACGCATTATTGGAGTTTACAACGCGAGGGGTGCTAATGAATGATTTGGGGCCTAGTTCCGGAACACTTACGACTCTGATAACACAGTATTCTCTCCGCAGGGACGCTTACACCAAGTCGAATACGCTCTCGAGGCAGTTAAGCAAGGCTCTGCTGCCGTCGGCTTGAAATCGAACACACATGCAGTCCTATTGGCATTGAAGGTGTGTCACCTAGCTGGTGCTGCCTCGGACTTCTTTTCATAGAAAGTCATACCTTTGATATATCTAGCGTTCGACCGGGGAACTGGCATCATACCAACAGAAGATGTTCCGCATCGATGATCATGTCGGCATTGCAATCGCTGGTCTGACTTCTGATGCGCGTGTATTAAGGTTAGGGCTTAAAGCTGTCTTTAGGCAGTCCACGAGAGCTTGACCTTGGCTCCCCTGAAGTAACTTCATGCGTCAGCAAGCAATGTCATCCCGCATGACATTTAACCGCCCGATACCCGTTACACAACTTGTGACAGCCATCGCTGAGAGTACGTGCTCTGGCTTCGTCCGATGACGCGTTTCATCAATTCTTTGTAGAGGCACAGGTGAATACGCAGGAGTATGGCCGGAGGCCGTATGGTGTTGGCTTCCTTGTTATCGGAGAGGATCGTACTGGGCCACATCTCTATGAGTTTTCTCCTTCGGGCAACTCCTACGAATATTTCGCTATGTCTATCGGAGCACGAAGTCAGAGTGCCAAGACATATCTTGAGAAACACTATGAAGAGTTCCCTGAAGGTAGATCCGGGAAGAATTGTTTCTCGTGTTGAACTAATATCCAAGTCTACCATCTAGCCTCACTTGATGATCTGATACTCCACGGGCTTCATGCCCTTCGAGAAACTCTGCAACAAGATAAAGAGCTCACGATTAACAATACGAGCATTGGTATCATCGGTCCAGGAACTCCCGAGCACGAAGCATCTCCCGCTTTTCGGATCTTAGAAGGTGAAGTTATCAGCCAGTGGTTGCAGCGTTTACCTGCGAAAGAGGTGCCGGCGGTTTCCAGTGAGGACATCCAAATGCAAGATTGAACTCAGCACATTGTATCAATATCATTGGTAATAAATAACCGGCTACACTCGGTGCTTTTCTAGGCCTTGTGCGCTGGGTTCACATCAAATATACATTACAGATACCGTTCAGAATTTGACACCTTTTGTGGGGGGGCACGTGGCTGCAACGAGTTCCTCCACAATTGTGCCACTCGCCCTGGTTTTCTTAATGAAACAAGCAAGGCGACGAAGCTGCCTAGTAAGGCCACACTCCCAGCTTGATGGCAAGCCGCCAACTCTACTGGCACAAGGTATAGAAGGGTCGAAATTCCAAGAAGTACTTGGAGGTTCACGAACCCATATGTGAGATAGGTCAGGCGGAGAGGAAGCGTCGGAAGAAAGCCTTTCTTCCTGAGAGGTGAGCGCATCGTGGTAAAAAAGAATGCCGATACAGCGGTATATGTGAACATTGCCTGCACCAAGCCACGTTAGCGGTGTCAACACTAGGTTTAATGGGTGAACCTACTAGGAGGCGATGGTTGAACTGGACAGTAGTAGGATTTTCGAAGATATTCCTCCACCATAAATCACCTCCGTCAGCTCTCCTGCTATACGCCTTCTTATACATTTCATCGATAGGTGGGACGAAGCCTTCACCCATATGAGGAAATTCATTGTAAATTAGCCCTGCATCCAACCCTGCGACGAATGCACCTGATTGAAACGCTGCATTAGAAAAGAATTGAAAGGTGAGTCTCAACGTACCCGAGCAGGCTGTTAAGAAGACGAAGCATGCTAGGAGAACAGCCGTTGATCGGAATCTCTTCATTGCGGGATTGCTAAACACGGCATCCCATGGCTTCACACCATTCTTCTCCTGAAGGCTATTCCAAACGCCTGCCTTGGCCCACCTACGATCCCTCTTAATTTGCAACCCAACCCCAAGCATACCAGCAAACAGGAGCAGAGCCGCTGATAGATGCGCCGCGAGTCTGTATTGGCTAACACGCGGTACGCCCTTGGTCTTGACGATTTCCTCGGACAGCCCGGACTTGACCATATACCAACCCAATACACCTTGGAAACCAATGAGGAGACCAAGGGATGCAAGAATGCCTGGAAGACCTGGGGTTAGGCGACGGCGAGTATAGAAGTACGCGAGAGGAACAACAAAGGCCACGCCAATGGCACGTCCCAGTAGCCGATGAGTGTATTCCCAGAAGAAGATACGTTTGAACTCGTGGAGAGTGATGTTATGATTAGTTCTAAACGAAATTTACTACATGTGAATAGGCCAGAGGGATTAGACACTCTGATATACCTACAGTCGGAATTCGGGTGATAGTTTGTACTTTTCAAACTCCTCCTCCCATTCAACTGTGGAGAGAGGGGGTAACGTCCCGGTAATCGGTCTCCATTCGACGATACTCAGACCGGACTCAGTTAGCCGCGTCACACCCCCAACGACAATTATACCGAGTACGAGGGAGGCAGAAATGAGTAACCAATTTGCAACGGATGGAGGGGAGAGTGGAGGAAGTTGAGTGGCAGTCAAAGATTGGGATGCTGTCGCCGAATTTGTTGACGGTGCTTTTGAGTCCAACGCAAATGACGAAAAGGTATGGGAAGTGAAAAAGCCAAGGGATCCAACAGGGTAGGATAACGAACTAGATAGTCTTCTGAGGGGAAGGAAGCCAGAGCAGTGAATGGCTGAGGGCACTGGGTTGCGCCCAAGTTTCAAAGCGTAACTTGGCAGCAGAGACAGACTAGGAGGCTTCAATGAGATAACTTGGGTTATTCTAGATGCATTTAGTGCTCTTCGTGACAGCGACGCGAGCATGGAGGTCGAGGGCAATTGCAATGGTTCCCACGGCCTCCATCTTCGAAGTCAGCCAATCGGAAGTCTCCAACAGGACGCGATGATCGGAGCGAGTCCTCATGCTCTAGCACGAGTCAACGCCTGGGGAGGGAGACGTCATGGTTATCTCCCCTTTCAGCGGACAATAGCTATCAATTTCCCAAGAATCTCTGTGAGGACGTATGCCACTAGTGACCAAGAAGCACACCCTCCAACAATTACAGAAGGAGAACAAGAGATAATGAATAAGCTTAGGACCAAATTTAATCCTTCCAGGCTCTTAGTACAGGATGTATCAGGTATGCCTTCTACTGAAGCCAAACTCCCTCTCGCTGATAAAGGATGGTACAGGAGGATGTGGAACGTTCTACGCCATTAGCATATCATCCTCTGCCTTCAAGGGGCTAACAACTGTGAAGCAGCACCGTCTAGTAACACAAGAGTTGAAAGAGGAGGTTGCAAACATTCATGGGCTGCAGGTATGGAGCACGTCGATTGGTGTCATTTTACTGAACCTTAGAATTACCCTCCAGCTTAAAACAACCCCAGAATAGGCTTATCTATCCGTTAAGTGCGGCTATCACGTATCCGTTTACAAGTGGACGCCTTATACTGCTATGGCTTATATCAAATTATGTCCAAGTCATTTTCTGGGTCTGGGCTTGAAGCTCTTCTCTGGTCTCTCGTTCTCCAGGTTGTGTCTCTGCCCCTCTGCGAGCCTCTTTACATCGTCGAAGCGGGTATACCCAGCAAGGATCCAAGCATGAACAGCTTAGCAATGAGACCCCCGCGGTTTATCACTAAGAATGTCAGTGCTGGCACTCCAAGCAGTCACCGCTAAATAGGATGTGTTCGTGACGGTGATCCAGAATACGGTGGTCTGGGAAACGTGAAATCCACCGTTGTCTTCCCATCATCTAGTGACCGATTAAACATGACCATGGTGTTTCTGAGGGCAAAGTTGCCTTTGACAATACGTGTCTCGTTTCTCAGTTTGCAACATATTGGTTGAATGTCATCAAGCTCCTGTTGTCAGAGGATGGGCGTTGTAAGAGGCTAATCGCAGCCGGAGCGGAAAATATCTGAGTCTGGAAATAGTAATGCAACGTTCATTTTGAGAATCATGGAAAGTTCACGTACCAAGTGGTATTCCCAGTCAGCTTGTGGGCTTCCTAAGTTAAGCTCGGGTTAACGTGAAACAGCGCCGTCAGGAGGCGCTTAACGATTTTGGAGGACCCGGGAGGGTCGACAGTAAAGTACACGAAAACAAACAGAAGGAAAAGATAGAAGCCAAAGGGACATTGAGACATAACACTTCCTTTGGAGGAGAACGGGGAAGGTGGAGGGTGGAGTCGAACAGGGTGACGTAGAATCAGAGAGGAATTTACAACCAAATACACGTACACTAGTGGAGACTCCATATACATGAAAAACATGCACGATAAGAGAGGAAGATTAAAAAAGGAGGCGATATGATTACAAAAGTCCACAGGATCCCGCCTGCCCAAGATATCCGAAGGTCATACCACCTTCATCTAAGACAAGCCTGGGACTTACGTTGAAAACATAGACATGGAACCGGTGTTGTTGAAACACGGTTACTTATCCGAAAGAGATTGCCGCTGGTGATGCACCAGGAGGGGGCTTGTATGATGCGCAGGCGTAAGAGGACCTGAACACCGAAAAGGTCGTGGACGGGGTAAGAGGCCCGATCACGAAGAGTCCGTCAACGGGTTGAACGGACAGGAGCCCGGGGGCCAGTAAGATCCGGTAACCAAGAGTATGCGTGAACAGGCGTAAGGGAGCCCGAGCACGGTTGAGATCGTTGGTCACGGATGTTCAGTGAACGGGGTAAGAGGCCCGTACACGAGGAGTCCGCCAATAGTTGGAACGGACGGAGGCGCGGAGGCCACAGATATAGAGTATGTCGATCGGCGCGAGGGGCCGAGTCGACAAGTGTAGGTATCGTTAAGGAATGACGAAAGAGCATTCTTAGGCCCACAAGCCTCATGAAATCTCGTACCTCGACTTAATAACAATCAATCATTGGAGCGTGGGAATCAGCATTATGTTAGCCTTTTCAGAAACCATAGAACCATGAATTTGGAGGATGTATGGTACATGATCAATGAATGAATGAAAAATTCGAGAGAGATTGGAGGAATAGAGGAGAGACGGGTAACAAGAAGAATAATGAAGAGAGGATAAAAGAAGACAAAGATAACGTAAATGTGAATCGACGACCCGATGGGGACTAGGCAATAGTTGTAACCAGGCATGAGAAGTCGATATCCACGACATGCATGCGAAGTGGCAATGGAAGAATGGGATAGGGGCATTCGGGGTTGGTCAAGGTGAAGAGATACGGATAGAGAACGGGCGAGGCCAGGGTAGACGAATAGGGCCTGTGCGATGAATCCATTGTATATCCGAGGGATAACATAGGGCGAGAGAAAAGACGATAAATAACCCATATGCTGATACTCAAACGTATGGAAGATGGTAGACATGGCTTGGCCTTTAGGGGAGAAACGCTATACGGAACGACGAAGAATGAGTAGGTGATGTCCAAGTTGGCGCTGGAGGTCGTCCGCACAGCACAAGATTCCCTCGATCTGAGAAGGAGTATTCGGGTGCATAGAATGGACCGTGAGCAATGTGAAATAGAAATTGGGGTCCAACTACGAATAATTTTGACGACTACGATTGGTGAAACGTGACGTGATCGAAAGGTTGGTCCCTGAAAAAGTTAGGAGATGACGCGAGCTCACTTAAGACGCTCGCAACTCCAATCGGGTGGAACCTTTGTTTGAGTGAATGCAGTGAGTTCACTGCGTATCGAATAAAGCCCAAGAGATCCATGGTTTGCTCGGCCAAGTAGTAACCTAGGGTGTAAGAGCCTCACGTAGAACAGCAGCTCCAGCCTCTTGCTTTCCGGCGATCTCTGGCGGAAACAGTATCATCGTCATCGTCGTCCTCACTCCATCTCCCTGCTCCAGAACCCAAGACAATGCTACCTCTCTCGCGCGCAAGCCGGTCCTTTTCAATGATCTCTCTTCTCCGAATGATACTCTGGATGAGATGGGCAAAGAGCGCTTGCACACCCTCATCATCCTTCGACGACACCTCAAATAACTCCATGCCGTTTTCGAGAGGATATACTTCCTCGATATCCTCCAATGATGTGCTATCATCAAACGGATCGGTGTCGTATGAGCGACCACTCCCACTGATGCCGGTGGAGGGATCATCCGACTCATTCTGCTCCTGTATCGCATCGTCCAACATCATAGCATCACTCCACCGCCGGTGCTGCATTCCGGCCTGCGGCCGCCTAGGCGGTGGCAAGCCTTCTGGTGGCCGAGATGTGACAGGGGAGGCGCGGGCAGATCTCGAACGGCCGGGCGTTGGTGCAGAGCTCGGCGAGATATCTGTGGCCTTGGAGTCTCTAGGTGGAGAGGTAGTAGGACGCATGGAAGGGGTAGAGACAGAACTATTGAGGGAGATAAACCGAGGTCGGATGTAGCTGCGCCCACTGGTCGTCTTTACCGTCGCTGTGGACAGATGGGAGGATGATGATAATGGAGGATCAGATCGAGCTTGCGGAGGATACCATGTATGCAGGGACTTTCGAGCATGTTCCAGCGTTACCGCCCTCCGGCCGTTCTCCGCCAGGTCCGCTTTGGCTCCAACAACGTATATGATGAGTGGTGGCTCCTCATGGTCATCGGCAGTCGCTGAGCGAGCAAAGGCAGATGAAGAGCTATGATGGTGCTTGAGCTCACCAATCCATATTCGAATATCTTCAAATGAATTTGCATTTGTGATATCGTACATCAATATCGCGGCGGTTGCCCCACGATAGTACATAGGAGCCTATAGGATCAAATGTAGCGTTCAGCATCGAAAGATACGTTGTTGCATTTATCAGAAATCTTACCATACTTCGGAAGCGCTCCTGGCCTGCCGTATCCCACAGTTGCAGACGGACCTTGAGTCCATCAACAATGATTTTTTTCGTTACAAAAAATGCACCCGTTGTCGAAGTGGTAGACGCTGGGGTGAAGTGATCTTCAGTGTACCTTTGGACGAATGAAGTCTTTCCAACGGCTAAGGCAAAAAGATGTATCGATGACTATACAGTGAGATAAGATTGGATACGTTACCAGAGTTGCCGATGACTACGACTTTTGCATCTATACTTTGTCCCTCAAGGGAGGAGTAGCCGCAGTGAGGTACACGAAGCTCGGGGGGTGCTTGCCGTCTACGGAAAGGTGTATCCACGTCTGTGTCGAGGTCCATCACCATCCAACAAAGTCACCAGGGGAGGGGAGGAGAAGGGAAGGGAAACGCGGGATATTGCGTTCTTGCGAGTATCGTATTCCTTCTTCTAAGCAAAGGGATAAAGAATCGAGTCAGGCTTTATGAAAGCCAGCTAGGGGTGCCGCTGTTCCGAGCCTGATTTAATTTGTTGTGTTCCCAAATCCTGAAGCTGGGAAGCTACACAATGCTGGAAGAGAGGATGGAGATGAAGATGGGAACTGAGAAGGTAGAGGGATAATGGCCAAGATGGTGCCGAAAGAACACTTTTGCGGGATTCAAACAGAAAAGTTGGCAGAAGCGAAAATGGCAACTCCGGTGAGTTAGTTCTTACTGGCGATGGAGGGGAGGTTGAGATCGGATGGTCGACCACGAGCCAGGCGCAGCGACAGGGAAGCAGAGGATGGAGGAGAATGAAAGGAGAGAGGATGGCGAGGAAAGGGGGGTTAAATGATGAATAAGGACAGGCAAACCATCCCTGTTGTGACACCGGATACAAATCATCATTAACCGCACAGACGCCCACACAGCCATTCTTAGATCGGTTTACCGAGCGACATCGTCAAATCTTTAAGATAACGGCGATAACCACTAATGTACATTCTTAAATTAGCACCCTGCGTAGCTGCCATATTCGGGCGCGAAGAAGCGTGACAGGGCAACGCCCGTATTCCTGCACATGTTCGTGTGCACATTTGTAGCAAAATACATACCCGCTTGGGAGTGCTGTCGCATTCTCAAGCATCTTGCCACACAGTGGACATTGTCCATACTTGGTCCCATCTATCGCAATACCATGAGGATGGGGAGAGAGCATACGAGGAGGAGGGGTCGGGGGACCAGTCGGAGCTGCAGCCAGGAATCGGGCTGGAGATGACGGAGAATACCACCACTCAAGAAATTTCACAAAGAATATCGACATCGGTAAGAGAATTTTCAGCGAATCAAGGAGTAATTGTGGCGAGCCTAGGAGCAGTCGCCTGATGAGTGCCAAGACATTCTTCCTCTTGGACACTCCCTGTGCCACCAGCGCCGCCTTCTCTGTCGCCATCCGCTAACGCAAGTATGAAAATATGAGGGTCCCCTTCCCGGCAACTAGACCATAATCGCACTCACGTAATCTTCAGGCCCCAGACGTCTGAGGTGCACACCAATCCAGGAGAACCATGGCCGGTAGAACGCCGTCTTGTCAAACAAGTAGGCAACATTATAACAGAGCAACCAAAGTTCATATGCGCTATTGGCCCATGGGTACACCGCTTTGAACAGCTCTCGTGAACGATTCGCAAAACCCTACAGATGATCGTTTCATTAATCACACCGGAGATGAACAGGATGTCAAACTCAACTTGCCTCTTCGGAGGTCCTCAGTCTTCGTGCAGCCGGAGATTCATCCATCAATTCCGGATCAATCCCTCCACCGAACTGTTCATAATAGTCTTGCGCCTTTGCGCGTAGATAAGGAACACCGACCTGCGTCACACGCCCAAGTCAATCAGGATATTATCTCTGCATCGACTCCAACACCAGTCATCAACAGCTTACAAGGAAGACGAGAGACCCAAGAATATCTATTCGGCGAAGTTTCCCCTGTTCAGGGACGCCGCCAACCGCAGCGTTCGCCCGATCCGTCTCGATGACAGGCTTCCGGAGGCGTTTTAGCCCATAAAAGTGTTCAGAGAAGGATGCACCTTAGTAATCCAGATTATAAATAGTACCCAAGATCTACCATCTGGCACCAGAAAGGGGACAAAGGACGTACCGTACTCCTTCAGATAATACCGCTCAACGAAGAACATGATCAGCGCATAGAACTCCTCGTGCCGATTAACGATTCGAAGAAGATATCTTGGATGTCTTTGAGCGAATACCTACAACATCCAAAGCATCCACAAAGAAAGAATAATTAGTGAAAGTACCATGCTCAGCTACACCGTCAACCGGTGGAGACGCACCGAAAGGACATACTTAAGCGCAGGCTGAAGAAGGTCCCTAAGCTGCTCCTGAGCCACGAGCTCGAACAGAGAGGGTCTATACGGACTTCCTCCTCCGATATCACTGAAAAAGTCCATCCTCGTTGCCGCTCCGTGAGTTGGACAGGCTGGGTCTGGTCGAAAGAGTTCCCACAGCCACGGATACAAACTCGATTTTCTCGCGGGCTCTCCATCAAAGGACGTCATGTCAAAAGAGACACCAACGGAGGTAAAACTAGAGAAAAAACCATATGCGGGTGTCTGCGACCCGCTCGTCAGCCGACTCAAATCGTGCTTGCTGAAATCCGACTGTGTCCTCAAGGAAGGTCACCTTCCGAGCGAGTGCATAAAGGATCAGGCGCTGTTTGATTCGTTGCCCGACGAATGTAGACATCTAAGGAAGGCGCTTTGGGACTGTAAGCGAGCCAAAGTGCGTTCATATTCCAAACCTTAACCCAGGTGTGCTTTCCTCCAAATGACCTTATTTTCAAATTGCCGGCTTTGTCCTGCCGTTCTATCAGCTTGACATGCGTAAACGCTTCAGAGGGAATACTGCTGCGAGCAAAATCGACACTACGTCTCCCACATCACCCGATTCCAGCAGCTAATCGTCACACGGTTAGCTTCTGGGTCTGCAAGCCTAGAACGTTGGATTTTGTATGCAAAACTCGTTGATTCGGCGAGACCTACGTTGGCATCGCATATGAGAGGGGTGAAATCCGAGCTGCACAATATGTATTGCGCACGTTGCTTCAAGTATGCATGTATGTACAAAGGTCAAAGGACATGGAGACTTTGTGCTGATGAAATAAATAGGTCCATGTACGTTGTGGGGGGTCAAACATCGGGCAGGCTGGATCGAACAAGAAGGGAATATTGTAAGTTTCCCCTTAGAAGCACAACACCAGTGGACAATTCGCGAAGAACTCTGATTTCAGAAATGCTCACGAAGAATGTCAAGTATAGAGCCCATGGCCCCCGAGGCCCGTGGGTTCCACCGAAAAAGAAAGAATTTCAAGAAGCTCCTCTACTAGGCACATTCTTCGCAAACATCACCACAGTCGCATCTTCGGCCATCTTCCCTCCACCTCTTCCTATGGCTGTCACCCCTCTCCTTCCTCCTCTTGCTCCGCCTGCGATAGTGTTCATTGTCGAAACCAGAATCGTACTCATCACTACGGTAAGCACCGTCGTCATATCGACGGGAGTGATCTATCCCGGAGTTGCTCGTGTACCGGTGACGATGAGAGTGCGAGAAAGTAGGATTGTCGTAACGAGGCCTGACGGAGTTCGAGCCACCTCCGGAGTTGACGACACCTTCGAAGAACGCCAGTCGATCGGGATCCTAAACGTTGAATGGGTTCAACTGCGAGGAACATGTTCATGCCACGCACCTCATGCGGATTTGTGGGCTCCACGGAATACGTCACAATCCCCCTCTCATCAATTCGAGGCGAAATATGTATGGGATCATGGGTCTCGCGCAGCAGTTTCCCTGTTCGCCGATCGTATTTTCGACTCGAAGTTACGGTGTAGTATGCATAAGGGTCCTTTTCCGGCTGGAAGAATGAGCCATCACCGTAGTGTACTCGAGGTTTGTACTTTTCGTTTCGACGACGGCTCCTGTGGGTCCAAGGAGTATGAGTAGTGGAATACTGGGAGTGTCTGTTCCCCATGTCTAGGTAGGTTTCGAGTCTTCTGAAGTTTCATCACTCATTTAAAAGCGACATGAAGCAGAAGCGTGGCCAAGTGGCTGTGTCAACCGTGCTACGTTCTGTAGTAACGTCTTTCCGACTCGGATCGGATGCATCTTGGGAGAGAGTAATGGATCTAAAGCTTGGATCGAGCATTAGCGTTTCATTCGTCGGTATCAGTGATTGGCGATGGCTACTGGAGGCCAGTTACGTAACATTCTCCTCGTAATCACCAGTAAGCATCACGAGAACCCACCAATCATTATAATCACAAAAACTTATTCCTTATCTTATCAATTCCCTCAGCATCCAGCTGGAGTCTTCTGTTCGTTCTCCCACCCGCTCGTGACCTAGTCACGAATCTCCAGCACTCGTGGACGTACCATTGATCTCAGGAATGCTAAGCGATTGGTAGTCGCAAATACCTTGTGATACTGAAGGAAGATCCAGGAATGAGTCGCTCCGACCTCGTGAGCATTTCATTCTTTGGGGAATTACGATAAGTCCTGTGATTGGTACGCGCGCCGCAATAAGTTCTGGGATTGGCACGCACCCCTTTGGAAAGTCCTCGGATAAGGCAGGAAAACAAGTCCGTTCCAGGCACATCACCATCCCTTTCCGCACTTCTTTTGCCTGCTGGCCCAGAATTTCTCAACTGCCTCGCCCCATTTTCGAGCATCAACCATATCGAACACCGAACCTCCCATTATTGGTCGCTCGTATGGCTGTCCCCCACCTCTGTTGGCCCCTCGGTAGACGCTTATTTCACTCATTGCCCCCTCCCCCCCTCTCTACACATCGGACCATTCCATTCTATTTTCATTTCAATATCCAATTTTTTGCTTCACTGCCCGACCGAGATCTGGTGCTATCATCAAACCTCAGGAGCTCTCTCGGTATCTTCCACTCTTCGTCCTCGCCTGTAGGATCTATTGCATTCATCAATGCTGCTCTCCTGTGCCTCGACCAAGATGACATTTCTCATCAGGGGTCACACACAAGTCATCAGGGTTATCACAAGGGCATTTCCCAAGATGATGTGCAACTCGCTGACTTTGACGCAGGCTGCCGAGTTGCCATATATGTGTGTCCCTATTAATCAGAGCACGTTAGATACATTGACCTATGTGTGGCGCTTGGGCCGCCCACTTTATTCCCTCTTCGGCGCAGATGTAGGCCAAGGTCTCAGGGCCTCCTGCATGCCAAGCCAGGGTCGCCAGCAATTGCGCCACTCAGGGTGATACTACCTCAGGGACTTGATTATTCTCGTCTTGATCGCAGTCCCATGTCCTGAGAGGCTCCCTGCGAGCTAATACATAGGTGCCCGGCAAGTTTCCGGTATTTTGGAGTGTTTTTGACCCCTGAACCTACCGCGTTTCCCGGTATTTAAGGGCAAAATTTGAGAAAACATACCGACAGATCCCGTAATTGAGGCATCATGTGATCGGAGGTTACCGACCATTCAACCCATATCTTGTGCGCATAGCAGCGACATGGTAGCAGATAAACAGCCCCGGCAAGGCGCCAAGAATTGAGCGCGACCGGGTAGGTACAGTGGACGAGGAAAACAAGGGAAGAAGTGTTGGAGCTCTTTCTAGCTCAGCGTCGGCCTGATAGGATAGAGAACTGGTCCATGTATTTTAGATGCGCCCTCAGCGCTCCCCTTTTATACCCTACAA
>WNFI01026480.1_pt1 | contig 13420 bp, 10 predicted proteins | sample 5400471 | NCBI WGS metagenome assembly WNFI01 (sample SAMN13153348, study PRJNA577476) | soil metagenome | isolation source: 100 cm saprolite on Douglas fir-dominated hillslope | place: USA:California | collected 2013-09-17 | reverse complement strand
GTACAACCGGATTCCTGGCGTCACGGACTCCGGCCCGGCTAACGCGCACTTTATACGCGACATCGGCTGCGCCTATCTGGTAGCTGCTCTGGCATTGCTTTGGCTTGCCGTGCAGCCTGCCCGCGCATGGCCCGCCGCGCTCGCCGCCGCAGCATTTCTCCTGCTTCATGCCGCGACCCATGTCTGGGACACCGTTGCCGGCCGTGAGCATGCTCATCGCTTGCTGACAGAAATCCCCACGGTCATCCTGCCAGCCTTGCTCACTCTCTGGCTCGCATGGCCGCCAAAGCCTTCTATGCGAAAAGAGCTGTAAAAGGGTTAGGCACTAAAGCTTGCTAACGCACTAGAAAACAAAGCGCGCTCCCATTTGCACCTGCCGCGGCCCGCCAAATCGGGTGGTGAGCGGCGCAAACAACGCCTGCCCTGCTGTTGCTGTGGGCGCGGCTGGAGTGCCAAACGCACTAACGGCGTCCGGACCGTACCCTCTGTTGCTGTTGTGCGTGACGTTGAAGAATTCCGCGAACGTTTCCAGCTTGGCCCTTTCTCTGACCTGGAAGGACTTCACAATGCGCATGTCGAGGTCGGCAAAAGGCCTGCCGCGCATGCTGTTCCGTCCGGCGACATGCCCGTTGATGATCGCGCGGTCATTGTTCTCATTGGTGTCATTTTGCGTATCGAAGCCGATGACGGGTGTGAACGGCGTAGCCGAAAGCGCAAGTGTGATTGCGCTCACCGTAAATCCGTGCGGCAAATCAAGAATGCCGCTCAGCCTGAGGTTGTGTCGCGCGTCATTCTTGGACCAGGAAGCTTCCATTTCCGGAGCCAGCGGATCGAGCGCCGGCTCGCGATCATAAACATGCTCGCCCGATTCATCATCGCGGTTCCATGCCAGCGTATAGCCAGCCTGGAATTGCAGCCGCCGGCTCATACGTTTGGTCAGAACAAAATCAAAAGCATCGTAACTGGAGTGGGCCTCTGATTCATTGACGGACAATTGCGCAATCGACGGATTCGGACGCGTGAGTGGGAAGATCGGCATGCCCGTGGCGTCGAATGTTGGAGCAAAAAGATTTTTGTCCAGCCTCCGCTGCAAGCCCCAGGTGGAGTTGCGCGTGTAACCTGCGGAGAGTGACCATGTGTCATTGAAGGCCGTTTCCACATTTAGAGCAGCCTGAAACGACCGCGGGTTGTGATAGTCCGGCGAGACGCCGATTACTTTTTGAGGAGCGGGGTTGACGCCTGCGGGAATAAAAGTCAGCGCGTTCGGGAAGGCTGGAACAAGTTAGCGGGCGTGCGCGCATCATAGAGACCGGAGGAGGCGCGAATCACGGTTGTTCCATGGCCCCAGGGGTCCCAGGAAATGCCCAAACGCGGCTGCCACATGGCCAGGTCATTCGGAATCTGCGTAGTCTGGAAAAATGCGGGATTAGGCCGGGCCGGCTGCGGGTTCCACTGCCCGTCCCAACGCATTCCGGCCGTGACTGCGAGATTTTTTGTCAGCACGAATTTATCTTGGATGAACAGGCCAAACTCTTCCTGTGTACCGCGGTACATGAGCTGGCTGGGATCGGCGGCCGTGGAAAGTGTGCCACGATAGCGCGAAATCTTGCCCGCGTTGAAATCGGACAACGATTTGAAGTCATAACGGCCGGCCATAAAGGTTTCGCGTTGCTCGTGCGCTGGCGTGAAGTTGCTGTCCACGCCGAAACGGAACGAATGGCGGCCCTTGGTGATGCTCACGTTGTCCGTCAATTCATAACGCACGCTGTCGAAGATCCGCGGATGCGTGACCTCTCCTCCAATGGTCCCCACACCGGTGATCACGATCATGGGCGCCGATGTGTTCGGCTGCTCAAAACGATGGTCGGTTGCGACTTGTCCCCGAAGTTCGTTCAGCAGAGACGAGCTCGCAGCAGAAACCAGACTGGCCTTGACTGCCGCGCTCGACCCCTGCCGGTCAAAGTTCGCGGTGTCGGCCTGGTCGTCGTTCTGGGACGCCAGTCCAAAGTTGCGCGCATCCAGGTTGGCATAGAGAAGCTCGACATTGAGCATGTGCTTGGAAGTCAGAGAGTGATCAAGCCGCGCGAAAAACGACGACGTATTGTTTGTGCCTTCTTTGCTCCCTTGCAGCGCAAGCAGACCGCCCGGAAGCGTTGTTCCGGCAGGCTGCGGCTGGAATTGGACGGTGAAAGGCAGGTTCAGGAAATTCTGTTCGCCGGCAAAAAAGAATGACGTACGGTCTTTCTTGATCGGTCCTCCGAAAGCACCGCCGAACTGATGCTGCATGTTGACGGCCGGATTATTGAAGGCATCATTTGACGTGAAATCAGAATTGCGGTTCATGTAAAACAATTCACCGTGCCAGTCATTGGTCCCGGACTTGGTAACGGCATTGACGAATCCGGCATTGGTCCTGCCGATCTCAGCATCGGCGCCACTGCGGATTACCTGAAACTCCCGCACAGCGGAAAGAGGAAAGAAAAAAACGGCGTCGTTGCCGCCGCGTTGATTGCCTTGCAATGGATCATTGAAGTCCGTGCCATCCAGCGCAACATTGGAGTTGATGGCGCGCTGCCCGGAGATGACAAGCCCGTTGCGGTTCGATTCCTGGTAAATGCCCGGCGTCATCTGCACAAAGTCGGGGAAAGCCCGGCCACGGCTCGGCGCACTCGCAATGAGTCGAAGATAGACGCTCGAAGAGCTTTCGGTCTCGCTGGTATCAATGGCACTCTCCGTGTTCATCGTCATCGTCTGCGTCTGCTGGTTGCCATCGACAGTTGCGGCAGACGCGGGTCCGGTCTTTAGGACCAATTCCATGTCGTGGGTTCGTCCCACGGTCACGACGGCCGCGACCTCTTCCGTCTTTGCGTCCCCTGCAGTTGCCTGGACGAAATACATGCCCACCGGCAGTGCCGGCGCATCCAAGCGCCCTTCGCCGTCGGTATGCAGATCTCGAACGTAGCCGGTCTCTGAATTACGCACTGTGACTAAAGTATTGCTAGCGGCTTTGCCGTCGGACGTGTTTACCGCGCCTCGGAGCGCCCCCGCGCCTGATTGCGCATACGTGATCTGAACGGCCATGAGCAAGAACAGAAATGTGGACCCTAGAAGTGCTTTGTGACGATTGAACGTGGCATGCGACATCGACTTCTTCCTTCTTGTCTGAACCAGACCCAAAACCAAATGCATCGTCATTGGGTCCAACGTCAGTACACTTGAGATTGATTGTTTATCCTTGTGCAAACTATTTGGTTCGGCCTGGGGGAGGAGCGTGCCCGAAAGCACGTTGTTGATCCGCGAACTGATTATCCACGGTTTGGTGTTAAAACAATATGTTACGTGGGTATTGTGTCTTCTCGCTGCATGTTTGCGTTTTACGAAAACCAGAAAACAAATTAGAGAATTTTACGAATCTGGAACAAACTTTAGATAACTCTTGAGTGTTCTTTCTCTTTCTCGGCAGCGTTACTCTGTTGCTGGGTCTGGCAGTAGCGCCTGCTGCTGGTATTCAGGCAGGCGGTCAGATGCAGGCAGCCACACGAAAAATCAAGCAAAGCGTACCGCCGCAATATCCGGAGCTCGCGCGCCGCATGAACATTCAAGGCGTGGCTCGGGTCCTGCTCACGGTCGCACCCGATGGCAAGGTCACAGATGTTAAAGAGCTCGGTGGAAATCCCGTTCTAGTATCGTCATTGGTTCAGGCGGTCAAGAAGTGGCGCTACGAAGTAGCCGACCGGGAAAGCAACATCGAAGTAAGGTTCAAATTCAAATAGCTTCCGATAGTACATTTGTACCTAAGCTCTACTTCTGCACTATCCAGAAAAAATCAGACCACTACCTTGATCTGAATCAGCAAAGGTGGAATTCGATTTCCTTCAGATCCCATCTCATATCAATATTAGGATTCACCGAGTATTCAGCTTGCCATCGACATCCCTTTGACCGCTTCCAGCACACGAACCGGGGATGCTTCCGGGCTGACCAGCGCGCAGGGCGGAACAATGAAAGTCTGTTCCAGCGCGAACTGCCCAGACATCACGGCGTGAGGAACGCCGTCAGTAAAGACCATCCAGGCGCAGCCAGGAGGAAAAACCAAGTCGGCTTTGCGCGCGTTCTTCTGGAAGTCGCCGTTTTCCTTGAGCCAGTCGTGAAGATGGAGCATGAACTCGTCATAGCGTGTGCGATCGGGCACCGGCAACCCAAGTTTTGCCGCAAGGTGCGCCATGGTCCGGTTGAACGGAGAGCGATAGGGCGGATCGATGGTTTGCGCCTTCATGAGTCTGGGCAGGAAGTCATGAAACGGCTCGCCTACTTGCCACACGCGATCCACTGATGGATTGATGTTGGCGAAGACGCGGAGGATGCGTCCGCCGCGCGTGGGGCGCGTGGGAAATGCGTCGACGTGGAGCAGATCGTTGCGTTTGTGCAGCGGCAGGTCGCGTCCGTGTTCTTCGAGCGGACGGAAGCTGGCGAAATCCAGCTGCATCTTGCCCGCGTACGGCGCAAGAAACATAGAGAGAAACCGCGTCACTTCCTGGGAAAAATGCTGCATCACCTGGTGGAGCCGCTCACGGTCAGGAGAGCCGGAAGAAACGCCCTTCAGAATGTCTTTGCCCGGCCGGTAAGAGATGTTCTTGTGAAAGCGCGAGCCGGTTTGTTTCTGGGAAAGCAGAAAAGCCTTTTCATCGTCGCCAAAATCAAACGGCACTTTCTTGAAAAAGAGCACCTTGCCGCGTTCAAGCTGGTCACAATACCAGCCTGCCTGGCCGGGAGAGTAAGCACCAACTTCCACCAGGGCTGACAACGGTTCCAAAACTTTCGTCGCGGTCATCGACTCTCCTTAGTCAAGTGCAATGATACCTCTTTTCACTCTTCCTCCCCAGAGATAGAACGTGAGAACCGGCCGCAATGATGGTCCGCGGGCGGCTCGATCCGTCGCGGAAGAAGCAATGCGGGGCTGAGCTGGCGCACAAATTCAATCCGCAACACCGGATGCAGCTCGATGCAGTTCTCAGCCACTCCGATCTGGCCGTGGAAGATGTCAAAGAAACCCACGCCCCTGCCGCGCCTGGATGAAATTCTGCGCCTGCGATGATTTACACGCGCCCACGCATTCGCTGGACGGGACCTCGGCAATAAGGGTGCGGCTGAGGTCAGCGGGGTCGGCCAAAACCAGGTGGAAATCGCGGTCGCCATGCTGCCCTGTCTCCGCCTTCCAGCCGAGCAGGACCGCTTCCACCGAATAGACCTTCTTTTCCGCGTCCGCCCGTGTGTCATCCAGTGCCGCTGGCGCCGGCTGGCCCACCAGCGCGGCGACGCTGGTATGCTCCGGGGTCCAGTTGATCAGCGAGGCATCTGGGTCTGAAACGGTCTTGATTTGCCAGCGTTCGGTCCCGCAATGGATGCCACAAGTGATTTCAGGAGGCCCCGGTTTGCGTAGATAACGCATGCGCAGATAACGCAGCAATACGACGCCCACGACAAGGCAGATCAGAACAATGATAGACAACGATTGAGATTTGCGGCGCGACATTTCTTAGGTTTCGTGAAAGATGAATTTCACACAAAAGACTTAAGATTGTAACCTTTGTGAATAGTCTTGCGATGGCCCAAATGATTGGTGTATAAACTGCCTTCAATCAAAAATAGCTTCTTACATCCGTGAGGTCATTTCCATGTTTCGTGCAAAGTTCTCCTTTGTCGCGCTAGCGGGCCTTCTTCTGTTTTCATCCCATCGGCTGCACGGCCTGGACGACTGGCAGCCCATCACTCCAGAAGAGTTGAAGATGGCTGCCGATCCATCCCATCCCACGGATGCAATCATCCTCTACCACGAGGAAGTCTCTGACGACAACAAGCATCATAGTTACGTCTACAAACGGATCAAGATTTTTACGGACAAAGGCAAAGACCGCGGGAGCGTGGAAATACCTTACAACGGCGCTGAGATACACATCACTGACATCAAGGCCAGGACCATTGCTCCGGATGGAACCATCACCCCCTTCACCGGCAAGGCCTTTGACAGCACGATCGTAAAAGGCCATGGGATCAAGTATCTGGCCAAAACGTTCACGCTTCCCAATATCCAGCCAGGCAGCATCATTGAGTGGAGGTACACGGAATACTGGGATGACGAGGTGGTCTATGCTCCGCATTGGACGGTGCAGGAAGACCTTTCCCAAAAACGCGCCAAGTTTACGTTTATTCCTCTCTTTAAAAGCGGCCACTATGTTCAAGACTCTCGCGGTGATATTAAAGACCACGTGTACTACAGCTTGATCGGATTGCCTCCAAACACCTCCATCAAGGAAACCCCTGACAACAAAATGGAGCTGGAGTTGAAGGACCTTCCCGCATTTGAGGAGGAGGATTTTTCGCCGCCGCCCGTGGTCCTGAAGATGCGGGTAAATTTTTATTACGGATCAAGCAAAATGGGCAAGCCGCAGGAGTTCTGGAAGAACGAAGGAAAGTATTGGAGCAAGGACGCGGAAAAATTTATGGGCGATTCTGCCGTGGCCACAGCGGTGAACCAGATCATTGGCCCCGCCGATACTCCAGACCAGAAAGTCCGCAAGATTTACGAGCATGTCCAAAAGATGAAAAACCTGAACTATGAGCATGAAGAAGGCTCGCTGGCGGAGTTGGCGGCAAAAGACGCCAAGGAAAAACGGACGCTAGGCGACATCCTGCGAAAAAATGAGGGCTATCGCGACGAGCTTACCCGGTTATTTGTGGCGATGGTCCGCTCAGTGAAACTTCCCGTCTACTTAATGCGCGTTTCTGACCGCGATGAGATCTTCTTTCAACCCGGCGTACCCATGTTTTCTCAGTTAACTTCAGAAATTGCCATCGTGAGTATGGCCGACGGGAAAGAAGTTTTCCTCGATCCCGGCACGCGGTTTTGTCCTTTCGGACTGCTGGTATGGCAGCACAATGGGACCCAGGGAATTCGCCAGACCGCCGGCGGAGGCACGGAACTGGCCGCAACGCCCGGCGCCAACTACAAAGATGCGGTCAGTAAGAGAGTTGGCCGGCTCTCCCTTGCAGAAGACGGCAGCGCTCATGGACGCGTCATGCTAGCGTGGTTGGGAGAAGAGGCCCTGGTGCGCCGGCTCAGCGGCTTCAAGACCGATGAAGCGGGAAGAAAGAAAGAACTGGAAAACGAACTCAAGGCAATGCTGCCTTCCGGCACAATCGTGCGGCTGGAATCAGCCACCGGCTGGGACAACCTTGAGTCGCAGTTGACAGCTTCATTCGGCATAGAAATCCCCTCATTTGCTAGCAGCGCCGGCCAGCGCATGTTGGTTCCCACAAACCTCTTTCAATCAAACAACAAACAGCCATTCGCCCGCGGTGAACGCAAAAATCCCGTGTACTTCAATTATCCCTACTACACGATAGATGACGTGCAGGTTACTTTTCCCTCCACTCTCCACGTGGAAAACCTGCCGCAGACCCAGCCGGTGAAAACTGAATTTTCCGTTTATAAGGTGGAGCGGGGCGCAAAGGCAAATACGCTGACCTTTAGCCGCGACTTCGGCATCGCCGGCATGGTATTTACACAGCAGGATTACGCGGAGTTGCGCAGGTTCTTTGCTGGAGTGAGCACGGGCGATTCAGAGCAGGTGGTCCTGACCGCAGCGAAATAACAACAGCCTAGTCTAGCAATGGCTCACTTCGCGGCCAGCGCTTTTTCAAGCTGGGAGACCATCTCTTTCACTTGCGGCGCCAGGCTTCCCTGCGGATCAAGACGCAGATACTCCTGGAACTCGGCCAGGGCTGCGTCAGGCTCCTCACGCTGTAGGTAGATGTTGCCCATGAGCACATGCGGCCCGGCGTAGCCTTGGTTGATCTCAATGGCGCGGCTGGCATGCGGCTCAGCGGCTTCCCACTTGCCCAGCGCGCACAGGCTCCGCGCCAGTTCATAATGCGCCTCGGCTGAATCCGGCTGTAACTCCAGGCTGTGCTGAAGCGCCTTCTGGGCGCCGGAATAATCCTTCTGCTCGTTCAGCGCAGACCCTGTTCCCAGATATGCCTGCGCATTGCCGGGTTCCACTTTAGCGGCTTCATCAAAGGCCCATTGCGCCTCGCTCCAGTGCTGTAATTGCATTTGCGCCAGGCCCAGCAGCAAGTATCCCTGTCCGTACCAGGGATCGAGTTTGGTGACCTTCTTGAATTCCTCAATACTGGCCTTGGCGTCGTGTTTCTGGAAGAGAAGCTCGCGGCCTTTGTTCATCGCTTCTTCCACTTCCGGAGATGTGCCACGCTTGGCGGAGCGGGCCTCAGGAGTAGGGGTTACCATCGGTGATGCGTTCGGCTGCCGGCTGGAACTATCCTGAGATAAACATGAAGACGAACTAAGACATAATAAGACAATGACTGCTAAGAAACCTATGATTCGCATTAGTTCAATTGTATGACGTTCCCGGTAAGGTTCCAAGCAGAGCATCTGCGTACTTGGGCGTTCCACTGGCAAGTACAGGAGTCTTCGACAAGCTTTTTCTTACTGCTTTACCAGCGCCCTGCCCTTGGACTCCAACTGGTTCGCCTTTTGGATGTTCCCTTCATCGCGATAAAAGTTGGCCAGAGCAAGATAAAGCGGGCCGCTGGTGTTGCCGAGAGTGAGAGCACTCTCCAAAAAGGAAATAGCGCGGGGAATATCTCCCGTCTTGGCCATGCTTTCGGCGGCGCGCAGTATGGCCTCTTCACCGGTCTCTTTTGTGATAGGAGACCGGCTGAACAGCGCGGCCACCGCGGCGTAGTCGGGTTTGGCGAAATAGAGTTCCGCCAGACGGGAGCGAGCAACTTCATTGCCGGGATTTTTGCTGAGCGCTGCTTTGAACCACCTGAGCGCTGAATCCTTGTCATCGGCAGCCAAGTAGCAAAGGGCACGATCAAATTCCGGAACGCCTTTGCTTATTTCATCGACCAACTCAGGATCATAAACGTCAAAAGGCGCGGCGGCGCCGGGCACGCCGTAAATGCGGAAGTTCAATGACGAATACACCTTCTGCGAGCTGTCAGGATCGTTGACTGAAACCACCAGCCGGTAATTGCCCGCACCGGCTTCCGCAGCAAGAGCAATCTTCTTGCCGGTCAGCATGGAGCCAAAAGAATCAAACTGCTGTTTCGCCACTTCCTCGTGGACACTCTTTGCATCTCCGGTGGAACCCAGCCGGCCATAGGCATAGTCCACAACCAGGTTCTTACCGTTGTACGCAACAGGGTCTCCGGACGGCCCCCACAACTGATAAAAAATATTCAGGTCCTGTCCAGGAGAATACGTAAGACCCTCTCCAGCAGCGGGCGTGAACTTCACGCCACCCACGGTAAAGGGCAGGTAGTCCTTGCCCGGCCCCACGCTCTTGGCACCAGAAAAAGCAAGAACGTCAGACACCTGCACTCCCTTGGCCGGGAGCGCGGGAATAACAATTTCACGCTCCGCCCGGTAAGCGGTCTTGCTCAACTTGTTGGTCAGCAGAAAATCGATCTTGTATTTTCCGGGGACCAGCGGCAGCCAGCCTTCATAACCAAACAAGCTGTGCTTGATGCGCTCCACTTCAGCGGCATCCAGATACTGGGAAACGTCTTTCTCCTGTTTGAAGATCAGCTTCTTGTCTGGGCCATAGACACGCGCGGCAAATGCCACGTTGTAAAACACTTTGTTGTTGGCCTCTTCAATGGAAAAATCCGCGGGTCGATGCAATCGCAGCAGATAGTGCAGATTAAAGTTCCCGGCGGCGTCCCGCAACGGAATAGTAATTACATCCAGGAATTCGTCATTGAGCACCATTCGATGGGTAACGCGCTCCGCCAGCCTCTTCTGTTCCAGCTCCGCTTTGGTCAGAGGATGGTTGGCCAGGTTCTTCAAGATCGACAGCATCACATCCGACTGCAGCGATGCCTTAGCGTTTTGCATATCCACCGGCTCGTCCGGCAACAGGGACAGCGTGGTCCGCGCCACTTCCCGGCCCAGGGCCTTGTCAATGGCCTGGAACGAATGCTTGTTGTCATTGACGGTCAAGACTGACGTTGCCAGTGCCGCTGGCCCGTCCATGTACGGACTGTAGAAGCGCATGTCTCCCGTGTTGTCACGATCAAAGAAAAGTACAGAGAAGTAGGGAGGCAACGCCGGGCTGGTGTTCTGGTAAAACCAGATCTCCATGGGACGCACTTCCGACCGCGCGCGATACTTGCCCCGCTGGTTTGGCTCACCCAGTGTTATGTACGTCTGCCCCATCGCGCTATGCACGCCGTCCAGGTACTGCTTGGCATACGCGATCCGGCGGTAGATTTCTTCCTTGTAAACATTGGTAGGAGCGCCGGGAGTTGGGTTTCTTAGTTCCCAGAAATGCTCAATGAACTTGTCGCGGTCCTCATCCGTCGGAAGCGCCAACAGCACATTCCGCTCTTCATTCGTGATGATGTAATTGACTTCGTCGGTGACCCATGTGCGATAGCGCGGCGGAAGGTCACGAACCGAGTTTTTGGCAACTAAAAACGCGGAGGAAATACTGAGTAAACAAACAATTGCGAATAAATGCGTTTTGGCAAGACTCATAAAAAATCAAAACCACACCCAGTTTACCGCTGACTGAGCGCTTTGTGGATTTTCTCCACCATCTCTTTCACCGCCACAGAGTGCTGGCCATTGGGGTCAAGACGCAAGTATTCGTTAAATTCCGCCAGGGCGGAATTGGCGTCACGACGGCGCAAATAGATATTGCCCATCAAGACGTGGGATGGAGCAAACTCTTTGTTCACCTCAATTGACTTGCGCGCATGGGGCTCCGCGTCCTGCCATTTTTGCAAACCCCAAAAGCTTCTGCCCATCTCATAGTGTGCTTCGGCGGAGTCGTTTTTCAGTTCCAGGCTATGTTGGAGAGGCTTCAACGCGCTGCTGAAGTCCCCCTGCTGGTTCAGCGCGGCGCCAATGCCCAGGAACGCCGCCGCATTGCTGGGCTCAAGTTTAGTGGCTTTTTCAAACGCCGATTTTGCGTCGCCCCATTCCTGTGTCTGCATGTAGGCAGTCCCCAGCAGGACGTATCCTGGGCCGTATTGCGGGTCCAGTTTGATGACCTTGGTGAATTCCTTGATGCTGCCCTTAGGATCGCGTTTTTCGATCAACAGGTCTTCGCCCCGGGCCAGCGCTTCTTGCGCCTCTGGCGCGGAAGGCTGTTTGGCGGAGATAGAATCCTTGGGTCCACCGGGCGGGATGTTAGGTGAATCGCGGCTGGTGTCACGGTGCAAATCGATGTTGGCAAAGGCCCGTGGCGATCCACCAAAATCCACAACATACGTTGCCGTGCGATATCCGGGAGCCTGGATGGTCACCAGGAACTTTTCCTGCACTCCGCGAACGACAGGCACGTTGTCGAACAGGAATTTCCCAGCGGAGTCCGTCATGGTGCGGGACGTCTGGCCGCTCCCAACTAAACCGCTTTGCATGCCTGGAGCCACGTCCAGCAAAACCAAAATGCCCTGCGGAGCGGGCTGATTACTGATCCGGACTTGTCCATGGAGTTCCGCAGAAACGGTTTGCTGGCCGCGTTGGCCCAGTACCAGTGCGGCAGACAAAACGGTACTTAGGAAAACGACGGACCGCACAAAACACTTTTGGGACAAACCCCGCATAGCTGCCACCCAGTTGTTGCCGCCCAAAAGAATTCAGGGAGGGCCATAGACCCTCCCTGAGTGGAAAACAGTTGCCTTAGAACTCCCAGCGCGCAGAGAACCTGGCATTAAAGGAGCGTTGGTAAGCTGTGGGCTTCTGAAAATCAACGTTGGAATTCGCAGTTGAGAAGGAGATATCGCGGAACTGAGCTGATCCCGGTGCGGCCAAGGGCGCCGCGGCCACCGATCGGCACTTCTCCAGCGTTCCCGTATACGGGATGGTTGGCAAGCGTGCTGATGGGCGTACCACTCTGCAGCCGCAGTCCGGTACCCACGGTCAGCCCCTTCACCTTGTAGCGGTCGAAGGTGTAGCTGAGGAAAGTGTTGAAGGTGCTGAGCCGGTCGGTATTCAGCGGCCCAATGGCAAACTGATCACCCAGTAGGTTGAACGAACCGGCGGTGAAATCAAAGAGCGAGGAGATGCTCGGATCGGTCTGAGCGTTGTCGTTGCGGAAAGCGCCTTCGTAGTTGCCTCTCAGGAAGGCGAGGCGGTAATTGGCGCGCATCAGCCAGTTATGACTGAATGACTTGTTCAGTTCCAGTTCCATGGCCTGGTAGTTCCGAACGGGGTTAATGAAGCCGTCAGAAACACCGTCCGATCCAGGAGACCCGGCCACGGCGCCATTGGGGAAGCACAGTTGCTGCCCCGCAAGCCCTCCAATGAGATTGCCATTGGCGTCGGCAGGTCCACCTACCGCTGGATTGAAATTGACTTTACCCGCGCAAGCAGAAGCTGCAGGCTGCGTGATCGGCTTCACCTCGTTCAAAAACAAGTCCGTGCTCTTGGATGGATTGGTAATGATGAACTGTTGCACTTCGCCACCCACAGCACCTTCCGGTGAGACACCGGAGACGTCTTCTACAACCCGCTTCAACCGGCGATCAATATAGCGTGCGCTAACCACCATGCCGTGACCAAGTTGGCGCTCAAAGCCGGCAACCCACTCATCTTCGTATTGCATTCTCGTTCCGGGGGCAAATCCTTCCGTGGCTGCCTGGTTGGAGAAGATGGCAGCATTGCCAGGTCCGTTTATGATCGTCGCGGCGCTCGGGTGAATGTTAAGACTATGGTCCGGATTTAGGTTCGCCACGCCGCCAGTGCTGTCCGGCACAAAGTCCAGGTTGAACATGTCCAGTTCAGCGCTCAGTGAGCGAATGGCCGCATCGAGCGGCATCTGGTAGTTGTAGCGACCGAAGTTTACATAGAACTTGCTCTTGCGATCGCCGAAAGGATCGTAGACCGCGCCAAACCGCGGCGCCCAGTTGTCGACAAATGTGTAATGCTGCTGCACGCCGGTCATCCGGTACTGCTCCCACCGCAGCCCTGCATTGATGACAAAGTGCTTGTTGATAGCCCAGGAATCATTCACATAGCCCGCGTAGTAAAGCCCTTCCGTCTGGGCCAGAGGAGGACCGAATTCACCGCGAACCATCGTCACAAAGACCCCCGTCGGCGTCGTTGTTCCAGGTGGCGTATAGAGTGGGCATCCGGCGCAACCCGTCTTCAGGGCAAACGCGGCATTGGTCATAAAACCGATGGGACAGCCAAGCTGCCCGGTAGCGGCAGGGCAGCCATAGACAGCGTTATTGAGCGCGGCGCTACCCAGGTCTGGAATGGCAAACCTGCCGCCCGTGCGGCTCTTGAAATCATCATAATTCAGGAATTCATTGGTCATGCCCAGGGTGAAGGTGTGCTGGCCCCACTTGTTCATCACCTTCGATGTATCCAGCGCAAAGGCGAAAT
>WNFI01030212.1_pt1 | contig 13422 bp, 13 predicted proteins | sample 5400471 | NCBI WGS metagenome assembly WNFI01 (sample SAMN13153348, study PRJNA577476) | soil metagenome | isolation source: 100 cm saprolite on Douglas fir-dominated hillslope | place: USA:California | collected 2013-09-17 | reverse complement strand
CAACTCCCCCTCGGCACAAAATTAGGAAAAGTCGAGCCGGTCTTCCCCCGCGCCGACAAAAGCGCTATCGAAAGGATGCAGAAGATGGAAGATCAGGAACGCACACCGGCAGCCGCGGAGAAGTCCGCGCCCGGAGCAATTCCGAACGAGATCGTGGAGCGCCCAGCAGAGGTTGTGGGGCGCCGGGCGTCCTCGCCCGGCACCGCGGAAGAAGCGCCCGCATCACCGGGCTCCGCGCCGTCGCCGAAACCCGCAGCCGTGACGCTCGCACCCGCGACTTCCGCGTCCGCCGCCGCGCCCCCCGCCGCCGCCGCCCAAATCACCATCGACGACTTCGCCAAAGTCGAACTCCGTGTGGCCCAGATCAAAGTCGCAGAAAAGGTAAAAGGAGCCGACAAACTCCTCCGCCTCGAAGTCGATCTAGGAACCGAAATCCGCCAAATCGTAGCCGGAATCGCCGAAGCCTACCCCCCCGAAACCCTAATCGGCCGCAAAGTCGTAATCGTTGCGAACCTGGCCCCGCGAAAGCTCCGCGGCCTAGAATCCAACGGCATGATCGTCGCCGCATCCCTCGAAGGCGGAAAGCCCGTGCTGGCCGCGTTTCTGGAAGACGTGCCGTTGGGGGCGAGGCTAAAATAACCCGTGTGGGTCGGACACTCCTGTCTAGAAATTGTTACGGTTTGGAATCTACAGCCTAGCGGTGATTCCGTCGTTCGTGCGAAGCTAGCAATGAAATCGGCAACGCCCAGTACGCATGATCTATCGAAGACTGCTTGGCTGCTGAGCGTATAATTCTCGCCTTCCCCCAGACCTATCAGCGGAGAAAACAATGGCTATTGTGGGCGTTAACTTTCACGGTGCCTTGGGGCATCCGGCAACCACGAAATTAAGGAACCTACTTTGTAGCGGGGTGAACGAACGCTTCGCGGACGGACCTAATGTCGGGAAACGAAAGTTCGACAAGCTTTATTTATTTCTGAACAGTGTGGGCGGCTCGCTGGATGATGGCGTGGCACTCTTTGGGTTCATTCGCTCCCTCCCAATAGAAGTGACTACGATCAACACGGGACTAATTGCTTCCTCTGCCATATTTCCGTTCATAGCCGGAAAGCGACGGATCGCACTGCCCAATTCGCGTTTTCATTTTCACGATTATGAATATAACTATGCGGGGCCACATAACATGACCCGCATAGAGTACATCGACCATACTCAATTTCTAGACTCACTGAGGCAAACCACGTTTGAAATTTTGAAGCAAAATACGACGCTTACGGATGAGGACTTCAAGCAATTGAGGCTTCTCGATATACCGATCATCAAGGACGCTGCCTTCGCCAAGGAAAAGGGCATTGTCCACGAGGTTAATTACGTTACCATTCCCGAAGAGTCCAACATTATCAATGTTGATTATTAGCAGAGGCAAAGTTGATGTCGCCCTTGAAACTGTAACAGTGCCCTTGTCCGACCGCCTTTGACTTTGTATCTTTTTCGCCCATGTACATCGACTCCCACGCCCACCTAGACGGCCCCCGCTTCGACCCCGACCGCGCCGAAGTCATCGCCCGCGCCCGCGCCGCCGGCGTCTCGACCATCCTCGCCATCGGCATCGGAGAAAGCCCCGGCACCCTCGACTGCGCCGTCAAACTCGCTGCGCAATACGATTTCATTTACGCCACCACCGGCATCCATCCCCACGAAGCCGTGAAAGCCACCGACGCCGATTTCCTCCAACTCGAACAACTCGCCCGTGCTCCCAAAGTCATCGCCTGCGGAGAAATCGGCCTCGATTATTACTACGACCACTCCCCTCGCGACATTCAGAAAAATGTTTTCATCCGCCAAATGGAAATCGCCCGCGCCGCCAAGCTCCCCATCATCATCCACTGCCGCGCTTCGGATAACAGCGAGAACGCGTGGGAGGATTGTCTGTCATTAATCGACCAGCACTGGAAGCCCACCGGCCTCGGCGGCATCCTCCACTGCTTCACCAGCACCTGGCCCCACGCCAAGCGCGCCCTCGACATGGGTTTCCTAATCTCCTTCGCCGGAAACATCACCTTCCCCAAAGCCCAGCAAATCCGCGACTCCGCGAAGGAAGTCCCCCTGGACCGCCTCCTGATAGAAACCGATTGTCCCTTCCTAGCCCCAGTCCCCCACCGCGGCAAGCGCAACGAACCGGCTTACGTAATCGAAGTCGCCCGCCAGCTAGCCGAACTCCGCGGCACAACGCCCGAAGAAATCGGGGCTCAAACCACCCAGAATTTCCGCCGCTTCTTTTCCCTCCCCGAATAAAAAAACACTATTCACAAAAAAGACATAAGATTCATGCGTGTGGTGCGCCGTGGACTATGCACGTCACCTGTCCCGTAGGGACAACCGCTAATAGCCCGGCGTTTCAACGCCGGGTACACTCCGCGTGAAGGACCCCGCGTCCCGGAGGGACGCCTGCCCCCGCGCCCGGCGCTCGATGTTCATTCATCACCGACAACAAATCCGCGATGCATGTACATTCCTCTAAAATAAATGGCAACCGCCCCTCCGGGACGGGTCCCTGGCCGCTCCCGCCCCCGGCGTTGAAACGCCGGGCTATTAGCAGTCGTTCCTCCGGAACGGAATTCTTGGTATGCCAAGGACCTCGCATCACGACGCATCAGCCGGAGCGACGAGTCTCAAAGAGAACGAAAAGGAAATGTCTAGCTTCCTCTGTGTCTCTGTGGTGGAAAGGTTCTCAATCCCGCCCAACTAAGCTAATCTATTAAGTCATGCCCGAGAACACTTTCGACATCGTCAGCAAAATCGACTTGCAGGAAGTCTCCAACGCCATCCAGCATGCGATGAAAGAAATCGTCACCCGCTTTGACCTGAAAGACTCCAAGTCGAGCATCGCCCTCGAGGGCAAAGACGCCATCATTCTGCACTCCATCGACGAGTACAAACTGAAAGCCATCAACGACATTTTGCAGGCCAAGCTGGTCAAACGCGGCATCTCGCTTAAAGGCCTCACCTACGCCCCCATCGAGAACGCCCTGGGCGCGACCGCCAAACAAAAAATCACGATGCAGCAGGGCATCCCCATCGAAAAAGCCAAAGCCATCGTCCAGTTGATCAAGAATTCAAAGAAAAAAGTTCAAGCCTCAATCCAGGGAGACTTGGTCCGCGTTAGCGGCAAAGACCGCGACTCATTGCAAGAAATCATCGCGCTCCTGCGCCAACAGGATTTCGGAATCGACATGCAGTTCACGAATTACAGATCAAATTAACCGCCGCGACGCCGAGTTTCGCAGAGAAAAACATGAAGGCCAAGAACAAGAAGAAGAAGAAGAAGAAGAAGAAGAAGAAGAAGAAGAAGAAAACGATCGAATCCAAAGAAGTAAGAAGACCTCAAGCTTTTCTCGGCGTACTCGGCGATCTCGGCGGTAAATGGTTTCAGCTGTGAGCACATCCACCCTCACCAACGGCCGCGAAGTTTTCGATCTCCTCCGCGACGACCTCGCCGCCATCGAGCGCGAGTTCGGCCGCGACACCGTTTCCGGCGTCACCGCCATCACCGAGATCGGCGAATACCTCCGCGGCGGCGGCGGCAAGCGCTTGCGTCCAGCGTTGCTCTTGCTCGCCGCCAAGCTTTTCAACTACGAAGGTCGCGGAGCCGTCCGCCTCGGCGCGGTCGTAGAAATCATCCACACCGCCACCCTCGTTCACGACGACATCATCGACGAAGCCAGCACCCGCCGCGGCCGCCCCGCCGCCAACACCCAGTGGGGGAATTCCAAATGCGTCCTCGCCGGCGACTGGCTCTACATGCAGGCCTTCAAAGTCGCGCTGCAAGAGCGCAACTTCCGCATCCTCGACGCCCTCATCGACCTCACCCAGCAGATGGTCGAAGGCGAACTGCTGCAGATGGAAAAACTCGGCAAGCTCATCACGCTCGACGAGCATTTCGACCTCATCTACCGCAAAACTGCCTGCCTCTTCTCCGTCTGCATGAGAATGGGGGCGATCCTCGGCGGCGCCACTCCCGGGCAGGAAGACCAGGTCGCCCGCTACGGACGCGACCTCGGCATGGCCTTCCAGATTGTGGACGACGTCCTCGACCTAACCGCCTCCGAAAGCGTCTTAGGAAAGCCCGTTGCCAGTGATCTCCGCGAAGGCAAAGTCACCATGGCGGTAATCCACGCCCTCGAGCGGTGCACTCCCGAGGAACGCGCCCGTATCGCCACGGTGGTCGAGCAGTGCGCGTTCAACGGCGTCACCCACGCTCAAATCCTCGACATCCTCACCACCTACGGATCCCTCGACGCCGCCACCGCCCTCGCCAGCCGGTACGCCGACTCCGCCCGCAAGGCCATCTGCACCTTCCCCGACTCCGAAATCAAGCGCGCCCTGCTCTGGGCCCCCGAATTCGTCGTCGCCCGCGAAAAGTAGCTTAGGGAAAGTACACAAAAATAGCCTTAACCCCGCGTCACTTTAACCCGCAACTCGCATCCAATCCTTCGCCCACTTGGTGCTGAAGCAGGAGTCTCAATTCCGCAAGACATTTCAATTCCGACAGCATGAGCAAGACCGCCGCCGCCCCGCTCAAAACCCTCAAAGGCACCGTCAAGGCCGACGGAGACAAAATCACGTTCGTCAACGACGCCGACCAGAAGGCCTGGGACGTGATGAACCCGGAAGCCCTCAAGGGCCACGAAGGCCACCACGTTCAACTCAGCGACCATGTTTACGCTGATAAGAACACCATGCACGTCACGAGCGTGAAGATGCTGAAAGCAGAAAAATCCTCGATGTAGTTGTATCGCCGGATGTCCCAGAATGTTCAGGGCGGCTTCAGCCGCCCTTTATTTTGCTTACATAAGAACAATGTCATTCCGAAGCCGCAGCCGCAGAGGAACCCGCTTTCGCTCACAGCGATCAAAACTCGCAAGTTCCCGAAGCGAATGCCTCCGCCGGCTCATCTATTGTTGTAAGCTATGAACCCTCTCCTCACCGCCATATCGCACCACGGCTACCTGATAGTTTTCCTGATCGTCTTCGCCGAGGCCGCCGGCCTCCCCGCGCCCGCCGCGCTCGCCCTCATCGCCGGAGGCGCCGCTGCCGCCGCCCACATTCTGAACCCGGCGTTAGTTCTGGCCTGCGCCGTCTGCGCGATGATGCTTGGCGATTCCATTCTTTTCGTCCTCGGCCGCTACACCGGATGGGCACTCCTCGGCTTTCTCTGCCGCCTCTCGCTCAATCCTGAAACCTGCATCCTGCGTTCTGCTGAATCTTTTTACAAACGCGGCCGCCTCACTTTGATCTTCGCCAAGTTTATCCCGGGGATAAACACCATGGCCCCACCGCTCGCCGGCAGCATGAAAATGAAGCTCGCACAATTCTTGCAGCTCGACTTCGCCGGAACCTGTCTCTACGTCTTCGCCTATACCGCCGTCGGCTACGTCTTTCGCGATTTCGTCGCCAAAATCACCCACGGATTGCAGAGCGCCGGCCACGTGGTCACCGAAGTCGTGCTGGTGGCCGCCGTCGTCTTCGCCGTGTATCGCGTGGTGCAGTTTCGCCGCTACCGGATTAAGGGCGTGGTCCCGCGAATCGAAGTTGAAGAACTGGCGAAACGTCTGATGATCGCCTCCGAAGACGATGTAGTCCTTGTCGACGTTCGCAGCCACGGATACTACGACCCCGGTGCCGCGCGCATCCCTGGATCCATCCGCGTGGAACCTAACCAACTCTCCGAAGAATTGAAAGCTCTCCCCAAGGACAAAGACATCTACGTCTATTGCACTTGACAGCGCGAAGCTACCAGCGCCCGTGTGGCGCTGATACTCAGACAAAACGGCTTCCGCTCCTTCGTCATCACTGGAGGTCTGGCCGCCTGGCGCAAAGCTGGCCACCCGGTAGAGCAGGTCCCCGCAGCCGACCTGGTCAAACTCCCGACTTTCTCCTAACAAACTTAAAAAGATCGGTGCCCCATCCTTTGCGTCTTTTGCAAAGGGTGGGAACCGCGGAAGCTGCGCCATGTTTTTGTCCACAAAAAGCACGGCAGTGCCGGAAGGCTACGCCCCGCTATACTGTCCCCATGGACGAGATCGAAATCAAATTCCGCGTCCCCGACCTCGCCACGCTAACCACTCGCTTGCAAAACCTCGGCCTAAGACAAATCACTCCCCGCACCCACGAGATGAACATCCTCTTCGACCTTCCTGGCCGCCCCCTCCGCGCCAAAGGAGACCTCCTCCGACTGCGCAAGTACGACGACGCCTGGCTGCTCACCCACAAAGCGAAATCCAAAAACGACGCTGGCCCTCACAAGATTCGCGTAGAAACCGAAACCCGTGTCGAAGACGGCTCCAAAATGGAAGGCATCCTGATTGCGTTGCAGTTCCAACCTTGCTTCCGCTACGAAAAATTCCGCGCCGAGTGGCAGGGTGAACAAGGCCACGTGGTCGTCGACGAAACGCCCATCGGCAACTTCGCCGAAATCGAAGGTCCGCCTCAATGGATCGATTCCCTCGCCCACAGTCTCGGCGTCACGCCCAGGGACTACATCGCCGAAACCTACGCTGCCCTATTCTTCGATTGGAAACGTCAGACCCAAAGCCCCGCCGAAGAAATGACGTTCCGCGCTGTAGCCTCTCGCTAGCTTTGTCCCCTTAGAACTCTAGGAGATGTCATTCCGAACCGCCTTAGGTGGAAGGGAACCTGCTTTGAGCCCGCAGCGCGCAAAGCTCTCGCTCTTCGAGCAGGACCGACGTCAACCGACCTTAGTTCGAGATCGCCCGATCCTTTTTCCCATTCTGAAACTGCTCCACCATTTCCTCCCCTGCTCCGATTCAAAGCTGATATATTTGTCCAATTCCGACCACTGATCATTATTCGCTGACCACTGGCCTCTGATTCAGGAGCTACTCTCATGGCAGGAAAAAGCGTTAACAAAGTTATTCTCCTCGGCAATCTCGGCAAGGATCCCGAAGTCAAATACACGCCCCAGGGCACGCCCGTGGCGAAGTTCTCCCTCGCTACCAACGAGCGCTACAAAGATAAGGACGGCAACTGGCAGGACCGCACCGAGTGGCACAACATCGTCGTCTGGCAGCGCCTCGCCGAAATCGCGGGAGAATATCTAAAGAAGGGCGGCAAGGTTTACATCGAAGGCCGCCTCCAAACCCGTTCCTGGGACGACAAAACGACGAACCAGAAAAAATACATGACCGAAGTCGTCGCCAGCGACCTGGTCCTGCTAGGCGGCCGCGGCGAAGCCGGCGGCGGAGGCGGAGAATCTGCCACGCGCGGTGTCGCGACGGGAGGAAACAATTTCGATCAGCGCGAGCCGGAGCCCGCGTCAGCAACCAGTTCCCCCATCAGCGACGAAGATATTCCGTTTTAAGCACTGAACGAAGAAGAAGTGCCCGTTCGGGTCGGCGCCCACCGCCGGGCCTTTAAACTGGTAGCCTAAGTTATGTCCTTAGAATCCAAAACCTGCGTCCCCTGCCGCGGCGGAGTCCCTCCCCTGGCCGGCAGCGCCCTCGCCGAGATCCATCACCAACTCCCCGAGGCCTCCGACTGGAAGGTGGTAAACGATCACCACCTGACGCGCGCCTTCACCTTCCCCGACTTCAAACAAGCTCTGGATTTTGTGAATCGCGTCGGCGCCCTGGCCGAGGAACAAGGCCATCATCCCGACATCGTGCTGAAGTGGGGAAAAGTTGAAATCATTCTCTGGACACACAAGATCGACGGCCTGACCGAAAGCGACTTCATCATGGCCGCCAAAATCACCCGGCTCCACCGCTCCTGACGCGGACTCTCCCGGGTTGGTCCCCGGCAGGCAGTTCCCCATCTTTTCTGAAAAATCTTGGCACTGGATGTGCAATTACTTGCAACTTAACGGCGAGTCACAGCCCAAAATCCAACGCGATTATGCCTAACCATATTTATAATCAACCACTTAAATCAAGTCCTTTCCACCGCTCCGGGCGGCCACTGCCGTGCTAGTAACATAGTGAAGTAACCGGGAACAAATCAGTTTAGGGGGGATTTCGTCGTGCGAATTACACGTCTCAAACTCGGAATAGTCATCTTCACTGTCTTGGCCGCGTTAGCTACGGCTCCAATGGCTTCGGCCGGCAGCATCACAGTTTTGACACAGGGTCCGTACACCGCCACGTTGACTGTCGGAACGGGCACTGCAACCCTAACACTTAGCGGTCCGACCACGGGGTTTTTCGTCAATGCGATTGCGTTCCAAGTAGGTGGTAACACTATAACCGCCACTGGCGGTACAGCTTCCTTAGGCAGCTGGACCTTCCAGAACGGCCAGAACTCGGTTTAAGGCAGTGGAACCGGCAATTGGGGCTGCGCAATTACCAGCACCGCTCAAACCGGGAATGGCTTGAGCATCACCTTCAGCTTCACCGGTACGTCTTCAATCGGACCCGGCACTACGTACAGCGTCCAGTTCGATGTCTGCAGCACATCAGCAACAGCACTCAATAAGCAAGGAAACCTGGGCTGTGTAAAGGGCAGGGGCGGGAACTTCGTCACGAACTTCTCGCAGTCGGGCACCCCGACCACGATTCCGCCTGCGGTTCCGGAACCGGGCACTCTCAGTCTTCTGGGAACCGGCCTAGTCGGACTTGCCGGCTTGGTTCGTCGTCGCCTGATTTCCTGAGAGCGCGTTCCATCCCCCTTCACCGATCGCCCTGGGAGCAATCCCGGGGCGTCGCTTTTTACATCCAGTTCCGGCAACACCCTACCCCAGCTTCTGCTTCAAGTCCGCCGCAATCGCCTGCCCGTGAAACCGCCCATTCTCAATAAAGATCTCATTCGTCCGCGACCCCGCCACAATCACTCCCGCCACATAAACTCCCGGAACGTTGCTTTCCAGAGTGATCGGATCGCAAACCGGCCGGCGCTGCTCCTCGGACAACTCAATCCCCATAGCCCGCAAAAAATCATAGTCAGGATGGTATCCAGTCAAGGCGAACACAAAATCATTCTTGATGCTGATCTCGCCTTCCGGCGTTTCCAGGATCACGCGATCGGCCCCAATCTCTTGCACCGTGCTGTTGAAGTAAGCCGTAATGTCCCCGTTCTTGATCCGGTTCTCGATGTCCGGCAGGATCCAGTACTTCACGTGGGCATGCATCTTCGCTCCGCGGTGCACCATCGTCACCCGCGCCCCGTGCCGCCACAAATCGAGCGCCGAAATCGCCGCCGAATTCTTCCCTCCAATCACCAACACGTCATTATCAAAATAAGGATGCGGCTCGCGATAGTAATGAAAGACCTTTGGCAAATCCTCGCCCGGAATCCGCAGCATGTTCGCCCGGTCGTAGTACCCGGTCGAGACGATCACCTTGCGGCAGCGGTAGTCATAAACTCTTCCCAGCCGGTCAGAAGTGGTGATATGAAAATCGTTGTCCTGCCCGGTGACCGTTTCCACCCGCTGATACTGCCGCACATCCAGCTTGTAGTGCTCCGCCACCTTGCGGTAGTACTCCAGCGCCTCCAGCCGGTTCGGTTTCGGATTCGCCGTGCTGAACGGAATGTCCCCAATTTCCAGCAACTCCGGCGTAGTAAAAAAAATCATGTTCGCCGGATAATTGAAAATCGAATTGACCAGGCATCCCTTATCAATACTGATGACCTTCAACCCCGCCTTCTGCGCCTCGATCGCACAGGCCAGCCCCGTCGGCCCCGCCCCAATCACGATGACATCCGCCCGCATATCGGGCGGCACCAACATCTGCGCCTTCGGCAACGTGTCAGGAGTTGGCTTCGCAGGAATCTGCTTCGTAGGCAAGTCGCCCGTCCCTGAATAAGAACTGTCTGAAAGATTTCCGATTCTAGCACGCACCCTCCTGACACTCAGTGGTCAAGAGAATATGTGGTCAGGAAAAACTCTGTCATTCCGACCGGAGCGACGCGGAGCGACGCGAAGCGAGCGCAGTGGAGGAACCTGCTGTTCGCCTGCGCCACCATCACTCTCGCCGGCTCACTATGCCCCAGTCGCGAAGCGACGGCATGTAAAAGCCCGGCATGGCAGTGCCGGGAGGAGAGCCAACGCAAAACCGAGTCCCCTTCAGGGGATGCCACGGTTTCCATCAAGCCTGACGCCTGAAGCCGCTTACGTTGCTATAATTCCTCTTCCCATGAACTCTACATCCACCCGCGAAGAAAAAGATTCCCTCGGCACCAAACAAATCCCCGCCAACGTTTACTACGGAATCCAAACCGCCCGCGCCGTCGAAAATTATCCCATCTCCGGCATGCGCGCCCATCCCACGCTCATCCGCGCCTTCGGCATGGTCAAAGAAGCTGCCGCCGAAGCCAACCGCGACCTTGGCTTGCTGGAAAAAGAAATCGCCGACGCTATCATCCAGTCCGCAAAAGAAGTCCAGCAGGGCCGCTGGAACAACGAGTTCGTCGTCGACGTCTTCCAAGCCGGCGCCGGCGTCAGCTTCCACATGAACACCAACGAGGTCATCGCCAATCGCGCCGTAGAAATTCTCGGCGGCAAACTTGGCGACTATTCCAAAGTCCATCCCAACGATCACGTGAATTACGGCCAGAGCACCAATGACGTTTTCCCTACCGGCATGCGCCTGGCCACTTTATTGGAATTAGAAAAACTCTACCCGGTTCTAGATTCCTTGGTCGCAGCGCTAGAGAAGAAAGGAAAAGAATTTCACGACATCCTGAAGTCCGGCCGCACCCACATGCAAGATGCAGTCCCCATGCGCCTAGGCCAAGAATTCTCCGCCTACGCCGGAGCCATTGCCCGGGCCGCTGACGCAATCCGCGCCAGCGCCGCCCTCCTCCTCGAACTCGGCCTCGGGGGCTCTGCCGTCGGCACCGGCATCAACACTCATCCCGACTACCGCGAAAAAGCCATCCAGAATCTGTCTCGCATCTCCGGACAAAAACTCGTCCCCGTGGACGACATGCGCTACGCCATGCAATCGAACTTGGCCATGGCCGCCGTTTCGAGTTCCCTGCGCAATCTCGCGCTGGAAGTCATCCGCATCTCCAACGACCTCCGCCTGCTCGCCTCCGCCCCCAACACCGGATTCGCCGAAATCAATCTCCCCGCCCTCCAGCCCGGATCTTCGATCATGCCCGGCAAAATTAACTGCAATCCATCACGATTTCCACCAACATGCTGCGCCAGTTCACCGACAAATGCATCGCCGGCATCACCGCCAACGACAAGCGCTGCAATTTCTACGTCCAAGCGACAGTCTCGCTAGCCACTGCATTAAATCCCTACATCGGATACGCCAAAGCCGCCGAAATCGCTAAGGAGGCGGTAGCCACAGGCCGCTCCATCATCGAAATCGCCCGCGAAAAGAAATTGCTGAGTGAAAAGGAGATCGGGGAAATCCTGGATCCCGCCCGCATGACCGAACCCGTCCGGCCTCTGGAAGCCGCAAAGAAGCGCGAAGCAATCAAGGGAAAGAAATAGGTCCCACCCTCCGCTCTGTCGTCCTGAGCGAAGATTGATGATTCGCGAAGCGAATGATCAATCGCAGTCGAAGGACCCCTATCATCTCCCCGCTGACAATGCCGCTTGCGGGAGTTCTTTCCGCGCGATGTGGAGGCACTACTGACAACCTGTAGTCGTGCGCATTAATTCCCCCTGCCGCCGGGGAGACAACAGGGGGTTGATTCCGGTAGGAGGTCTCAACTTCCCTCCCGGCATCACTCCTTACTACGCATTTCCACGCTGCCAGGTTCCCGGGCAAGCCCTTCCAACTCCAAAATAAAAAACCCTCGCTCTCGCGAGGGTGAAATATCTTCGCAACCCTTTCAATGGGTACCAGACATCCCAGCGCCCTCGCCTTCGTGCGTATCAATCGAAATCAAAAACGCATTCCTGTCCGAGTAGGAGAATTCGTGTCCCTGTACGTTGGCGCTATGTTCCAGCGAACGATACATTTCGAAGCCGGTATTGTCCTGCGCCCCGAAATATTTCACGTTCTTCAACACCACGCCCTTGCCATCAGCGCCCGGCTCCCGCTGCAGCTTCATAGTCGCCATTTTCCCGCCACCCAGCAAGGCAGTAACCATGTCCGCGGTTCGGCTAACCTCGATCGGCGCTTCCTGCACTTTAAGTTCGCCCCATTCAAGACCGTACGTCTTGAGAATCATGGGGGCTAGAGCATCCCGTTGTTCCTTGTTGGTGGTTGGATCAAACGAAACCACCACCCACGCTCCTTTTTTGTTTGTACCCCACTCGTCGCCAAGGTCCCCGGTAAGCCAGTACTTGGCCCCTGCGAGGTTGGTGTCGCCCGAGTGTCCTTCGCGCACCTTGACCGCCATGTTGAATTCGCAGTGCGGGTGCTCGGCGTGTTTATTGAAATAGCACGGACAGAACAAATGACAACTGCAGGCTTCTACATAATCCGCTTTCATCTGCCATGCAGGTTTTCCGGGCGTCGAAGCCAAGAGAATTAGCACACATACTGTGAGAAGACCTACCTGTTTCCAGCTTCTCATATCCTCCTCCTTATAACGTTTCTGAATCGGAAGGGACCCTGACTTGCTTAAGCAAGCGAAAGGATTTTACAGCGGTTTTGAAAGTTTCGCCAGACCAGGAACTTCTCCTCCGGGTCTCAACCATGCGACGGCCTTGCCAGCCGCTGATCGAAATGGAAACTAACTGGATCGCTGATCACCAACTTCTTAAAGTCCGGATGTGCGGGATTGAGCAGGAAATTACTCTCGGCGGAAACCAGCGTGCTGGGAACCCGGAGCACCGCCGAACTCGCAGCCTCGATCCACTCGTCTCCAATTTTCCTTAGCCCCGCCGGAGCCGGTTCAGCTCGCCAATGGCGTGGCAGATATGAGAGCTCGACGTTCCGAACCAGCCTCTCTTCGATTTCTACGCCAATCACCACATAGCGCTGAAGCAGTTCTGGCCCGTCCAAGTGCACCAGCATTTCCAGAACAGCCAGCGACTGGGTCTGCGCGGTATAAACGATCGCGGTCCCCGGACTGTTCCACCGCCCGCCGTATTTCCGCGCCCCACTTCCGCTAAAAGCCGCCTTCACATGCTTGCGCTTGGTGATGCGCCAAGCGGTGAAAATCAAGAGAAGACTCCATGCTCTAGCCGCCCGATCAAATTCTCCACCTCGCGCGCCCCCAATTCCGTGCGCGAATAGGCGAGCGGCGTCTGATTCTCCAACGCCTTCTTTGCAGTGGTCAACCACTGTCGCGCATTTGTCTCATCGCCTTCGAACAAATCCACCGCCTGCTCAAAGACGGAAGACAGTCGTAGCAACTTCTCAGATTCGTCCGGGGTCAGACGGCCGGATGACTTACGCCGCGCCAGCGTTCGCGGCGGTATCCCCGCGATCGCAGCAATCTCCGCCAGCGGAATCCCAGAGCGAGATCCAAACGCCGCCAGTAGGTGGAACGAAAATC
>WNFI01336725.1_pt2 | contig 13423 bp, 10 predicted proteins | sample 5400471 | NCBI WGS metagenome assembly WNFI01 (sample SAMN13153348, study PRJNA577476) | soil metagenome | isolation source: 100 cm saprolite on Douglas fir-dominated hillslope | place: USA:California | collected 2013-09-17 | reverse complement strand
GCACCCATAGGGGCCCCTGCTGTCAAGAGGGCATGGCGAATTCACCCGGTGACCTTGCCTGCGGTCGCCGGGCTTGGGCGGGGACTGTGATGTGGCTTTTCCTCGTCGCTGCGGTTTTGTGCCGTCGCGCGGACCGGGGTCAAGCTGGAGCGCCCGCAGCGCCGCGCCGGCAGGCGCGGGCGAGGACGAACGAGCTTGACGCCGGCAAGCGGCGGCCGATGATAAGGAGCGAGGAAGAGCCGTCCCTGGGTTGACGTGTACGGAGGTCGCTGGCTGGTTTCCCCGGCGCGCATGGTCGGCGGAGTGGTCTCACATGCACCCATTCGGCTCCTGCCCGTTGCGGGCGGGGGCTCATGACCGTGTCATCCGGGGACCGGGCTGCTCAGTCAGGTCATCGAGCGCGGCGGCGGGGCCGGCTCATGCGGAAACGCGAGCTCGCCCGGAGTCTGGCGACCCTCGGCTTAGCGGGGCTCACCGGTGGCGCTGGCGTCGGTGAGCAGGTGATAGGCGCGGGTGATGAGCTTGCGGGCGACCGCGGTGGTGGCGATCTTCTTGCCGCGGCGGCGGGCGAGGGCCTCGTAGCCGGGAGCGAAGTCCGGGTGCCGCTTGGCGGTCTGCGCGGCCTCGCACAGCACCCAGCGCACCCAGGTCGGCCCCTGCTTGGAGATGTGCCCGTGGTGGACCGTGCGGTCCGAGCCGCGCACTGTCGGGGTGAGCCCGGCCCAGGACGCGAGCTTGCGCGCCGAGCCGAACCGGGTGATGTCGCCGATCTCGGCGAGCAGGACCAGCGCGGTGAACATCCCCACGCCGGGCAGCTGGGTGAGCACCTTGACCCGCGGGTCGGTCTTCGCTCGCTGGCGCACCTCCGCATCCAGCCGGTCGATGGGCTGCTGCAGGGCGTCCATCAGCGCCAGTCCGTCGTCGATGACCTCGCGGGAGACCGGCGGCAGCTCCAGCGAGGCGAGCCACCGCCGGCCCACGCCGCTCCAGCACCCCGCCGGCCGGCCGTGGCCGTGGTCGGCCAGGACCGCGTGGACCCGGTTGCGCAGCAGCGTCCGCAGCCGCACCAGCTGCGCCCGGTGACGCAGCATGGCCCGCAGCTGGCGGACCTCCGGCGGCGCGATCCACGCCTCCGGGAGGAGGTCGGCGCGCAGCAGCTGCGCGAGGGTGGCGGCGTCGACCTTGTCGTTCTTCAGCCGTGCCGAGGCGATCGCCTTGCACTGCAGGGGATGGACCATGTGCGGCTCGAAGCCGTAGTCCTCTAGCAGCTCCAGCAGCCACCCCCAGCCGAACGCGGCCTCGTACGCCGCCGGCGTGCCCGCCGGCAGCTCCCCGATCACCGACAGGACCGGCTTCACGCCGTTGGGGACGTTGCGGTTGGCGAGCACCTTGCCGCCCTCATCGATCACCGCCACCTGGGAACGCTTGCGGTGGACGTCGATTCCGACGTAGACAGACATCGAGGGCCTCCTTCCCGAGCTCGAATGTCACCCGGAACGTAAACTCTCCAGGCTGAGCAGGGAAGGGGCCCGGCCTGCCGCCCGGTCCCCCATAGGGTCAGGTCAAAGGACCTGACCTGCGATTACGGAGAGTGGGGCGGGTGGGGATCGAACCCACGACCGGCGGATTATGAGTCCGCTGCTCTGACCGGCTGAGCTACCGCCCCGCGAGCCGCGTGACCATTACAGCAGAAACCCCGCCGACCCAGGCCAGGCGGTGCCGCGCCGCGCCGCGAATGTGCTGGCCAGGCCTGGGCTCAGCGGGGGCTGAGCTGCATGGCCATGGCGTGCTCCACGAGCGAGATCAGGGTCGACTTGGTCGACCTGCGATCCCGCGCGTCGCACTGGACCACCGGCACGTGCGGGCTTACCGACAGGGCATCCTGCACATCGCTCACCGCATGCGGGAAGTCGCCGTGGAACCCGTTGACCGCCACGATGAACGGCAGCCGGGCCGACTCGAAGTAGTCCACCGCGGGGAACGAGTCCGCCAGCCTGCGGGTGTCTACCAGCACCACGGCCCCGATCGCACCATGGATCAGGTCATCCCACATGAACCAGAACCGGTGCTGGCCCGGGGTGCCGAACAAGTACAAGATCAGCCCGGCATCCAGCGTGACCCGGCCGAAGTCCATTGCCACCGTGGTTGTCGTCTTGTCCGGCGTATGCGACAGATCATCCAGGCCATCACTCGCCGACGTCATCACTGCCTCGGTGGTCAGCGGAGTGATCTCCGACACCGACCCCACGAACGTGGTCTTGCCCACACCGAAGCCGCCCGCTACAACGATCTTGACAGACGTCATCGCGGCGTCGGCCGTCGCCACGCCCGAGACCGTCTTAGAGCTTGCGAAGTCCACTGAGCACCCTTTCAAGCAAGTTAAGATCCGGGCGACCCTGTGCATGATCCAGCTGGTGAATCCTGACCAGTCCCTCGACAGCCATATCAGCAATGAGGATGCGAGCCACGCCCAGCGGCATCCTGAGCACCGCGGATATCTCCGCCACCGACCGCCAGTCCCGGCAGAACCCCAGAATGGCCTGGCACTCCGGACTCAGCACCGACAGGTCCCCCCGCCGCGAGAATCACTCTGCCCAGAGACACCAGAATCCAGAACACCCGGAAAACCAGAACCTAGAACACCGGAATCGGGAACGCCAAGACCAGGGGCGCCGCCCGAGGGAGGCTCAAACGCCGACCGGCCGACGCCATTACCCGGCCGGTACCGAGACCGGCCGTGATTGGGCGCCCGGTCATCCCGGCCCGGGACTGACACCGGCATCTCCTGTCACAGTTGGCCATCCTCCCGCCAGGCGGACGGCTGGGAACCGCGTACCTCCGGAGTCAGCGCGCTTCCCACTCGCTCGACCAGCAGGGCCATCTCATACGCGACAAGTCCCATATCACAATCGGCGGCGGCCAGCACAGCCAGGCTCGACCCGTCACTGATCGCCATCACGACCAGCAGCCCGCGCTGCATCTCGACAACCGTCTGCGTAACGGCACCGCCCTCGAAAACCCGCGACGCACCCTGCGTCAGGCTCGTCAGGCCCGACGTCACCGCCGCGAGCTGATCAACCCGGTCCGCCGGAAATCCGTGCGAGAACGCCATCGGAAGCCCGTCAGACGACACCACGATCGCATGCGCGACCGACGCCACCCGCTCCACGAAGTTCGTGATCAGCCAGTTCAGGTCCTGCGCGGGACGCACAAGCGGACTCACGACCGCTCCTTCCAACGCCTCATCCGGAAGCCTCATCCTCTCCGCCCCCAGTCCCGTCTGCTCCTCCGCCAGGCTCATCCCCGGTTGCGGCAGCACGCCCCTTCCTGACGCCCCGCTGGAAGCTGGCGAAGCGGTCCCGGGTCGCCGCCGCCGAGCGAGTCGGCCCCGCTGTCGACCCGGCGGCCGAGGCAGCCGCGGCCCCGGGTACGAGGTTTGCCTGAGGCACCCGCTTCGGCAGACCGGCCGCGGTGACCCCGCTCGAGGAGGGCGCGTGGGCTACCTCGGCGGCGCGCCAGCCCGCATCGGCGGCAGAGGAAGCCCAGCCGTTGCTGGCCTTCTCCACATGATCCGACCTGCCGACCGCCTGCCGCCCGCGGCGGAACCAGTCTGACTCCACAGCCTCGAAGATGGGTAGCCGATTCCCCTCTCCGAGGTCGTCCGCGGACGGCATGATCACGTCCTGCGAGGAGTCCGGCTCCCGGCCATCGGAGCCCCCGTCCATGCCGAAGCTGTCCGGGCGCGAGGGGGAACGATAGTGGGTCTCACCGCCGACATCAGCGTCGGCCGCTGTGGCCGGGGCGCCGAGGACCGACGCCGAACCGGTGTCGAACGACGACGACGACGCTCCGGTGTCGAACGACGACGACGCTCCGGTGTCGAACGACGACGACGACGCCCCGGTGTCGAAGGACGACGACGCCGCTCCGGTGTCGAACGGATGCAAGCCGGTCCCGAACGGCTCGTACGTCGCGGCGGCCTGATCCGAGCCCCCGGTCCAGGGCTCTGCGGGCAGTTCCCCGCCGACTCCGGTCTCCGGTGGCGCTCCGGTTGCCGCAGGCTCAGCGTGCCTGCCCTCTGATGCTGGCCGGGGAACGGTGCGGAATGCGGGCAGCGGGCCGGTCGCCGCCACCCAGCCGGTGTCGGCGCCGGGCCTGGGTCCTGCCCCGGGAACTCGCCGCGGGCCGAGGCCCGTCTCCGCGGCGTCCACGCGCAGCGGCGCGAACCTCGGCGTCCTGGCGGCGCTGACTTCCTCCTCCGCGGAGGCGCGCCCGGTGTCCCCCCAGCCACTAGTCAGGGCCGCGCGCTCCGCGCCTGACTCGGTGGGGTGCATGGCAGGAGAGGCGCCCGAGCTTTCCTGCATGATCGCCTCATCGGGCAGCCAGATCAGGGCGATCAGCCCGCCCGAGGCCGCGGGGCGCAGCCGGACCCTGATGCCGTGCTTGGCCGCCAGCCGGGCCACGACGAACAGGCCCATGCGGCGAGACACCGCGACGTCCACCACCGGCGGGTTGTCCAGCCGCCAGTTCGCGTGAGCCATCTCCTCGGCCGACATGCCGACGCCCTCGTCGGTGATCTCGAGCAGGACCCCGCCGCTGCCCAGCAGGTGGCCGCCGATGCTCACCGGTGTCTCCGCGGCCGAGAACGACGTGGCGTTCTCGACCAGCTCCGCGGTCAGGTGCACGACGTCGCTCACGGCCTGCCCGCGTACCACGATCCCCGGCTGCACGTTCAGCGTGACGCGCTCATAGTGCTCGATCTCGGACAGGGACGCGCGGAGCACGTCGACGAGCGCCAGCGGCTGGTTCCAGCGCCTGGACTCGTCGTGGCCCGCGAGCACCAGGAGGTTCTCCGAGTTGCGGCGCATGCGGGTGGCAAGGTGGTCCATCTGGAACAGGCTGGACAGGCGCTCGGGGTCCTGCTCCCCCTGCTCGAGATTATCAATGAGGCGGATCTGCCGCTCGACCAGAGACTGACTGCGCCGGGACAGGTTCACGAACATAGCGTTGACGTTCCCGCGGAGCGCGGCCTCGTTGGCCGCCAGCCGCAGCGCCTCCCGGTGCACCTGGTCGAACGCGCGCGCCACCTCGCCGATCTCGTCGGTGGAATCCACGTCGATCGGCGCCACGTCCAGCGAGACGTCCTCACCGTCCGTCTCGCTCATCCGGCGCACCGTCTCCGGCAGCCGCAGCCCGGCGATCTCCAGGGCACCGGTACGCAGCCTGCGCAGCGGGCGCACCATCGACCGTCCGACGATGGTCGTGGAGACCAGCGCGATCGCGAGCACCAAAGCGACGAGGAGGCTGTAGATGATCGCCGAGGTGATGACGTCGGTACGCAGCGTGGTGCTCCTGGCGATCACCGAATTCACCAGCTGCGCTTCCACCGAACGCATGCCGGTGACCACATCGTAGAGTGACGACTCGGCGTTGGCGATCACCGGGTCCTCGGCGCCCGGCGACGGCGACGCGGTCGCGGCCAGCAAGACGGCCTGGCGCACCTGGGCTTGCGCTCCATCCAAGGTCGGTGCCGACAGCGTATCGCTGAACAGCTGGCGCTCGCTGGCCGTGGCGGCGCCGTTGAATTGCGCCTCGTTGGCCTGCTGCTCCGCCCCGGCGTCCGTGATCGCCGTCTGTATGCCGGGAGTGAACCCGGTGCTGCTCAGGCCAATCAGGAAGTTCGACTGTGCGGCGGTGATGAGCGCCTGCTGCTCCGACGCCTCCTCTTTCATGGCGGAGACCAGGCTGGCCAGGCGGACCGCGTCGGCCAGCGTCGAGTCGCTGCTGCCCACTGCGACCTGGTCATTCAACGTCAGCAGGGTATTGATCCCCTTGGTGTACAGCTGGATCACCTGCAGGGGAGCCAGCTGACTGCTGGTTGCGGCGGTCCGCAGCGGCCCGAGCACGTCGATCGCGGAAACCGCGGCACGCGCATCCTGCTGGGTTAGCTGGGAGTACCCGGAGCCGATCGCACCGAGCAGGCTCTTCACCTGCGTGGCCAACCGCGATGAAATGGTGTAATCCCCGTTGTGGAGGACCTTCAACTCCTCCTGGGCATTTGCGGGCGCCGACGGGTTGCTCGGCGTCGAGACAGCACCTCGGCCGCCGTTAGCGCCCAGCGTGATGAACGTGATCGTGTCCTGGCGCTCGGTCTGCAGCGCCTGCACGAGGCCGATGATCTTCCCGTTTAGGCTGGCAAGCTGCGCTACCCGCTGATCCGCGAGCGCACTCTGCACGGCCGAGCCGATGCGGAGGCTGCCCAGTATCACCGCGGCCACCGTGGGGATGATGACCAGCAGGAACAGCCGCGACCGCACACGCCAGTTCTTCAGCGCGCGTCGGGATGAACCGCGCGACGAAGGCGCGGCGCCCTCCCGATGCTGCCCGCTGGGCGACGGGCTGAAGACGTCAGGCAGGGAGCCGTCCCGGGCGGCGGCGGGTCCCCGGGCGGCGGGCTGGGTATCGACCGACTCTCGCTGAGCCGCCGCGTAAGGGATGCGGCGGGTCCTCTTGGTCCTGGACAGCACGGCGTTGGCGCCCTTCACCATGGGACCGGTAGGAGTCCAGTGACATGCGGGCGCCCCAGCGGAACCGACATGGCATGCTCCTTCCCGGCAGACGATTCTGCGTGCACAGCATCACGGGTTAGCCGGTGGCCACACTCTAACGCGGAACCAGCCATCGCACAGCGATACCCGAATGGAGGCGGAACTTCGCTATTGCATCACGGAGACTGCCCCAACTTGGCAGCACTAGAGTATCGTCTCAGCCTACGATTGTTCCCTGAACGTCCGATTCTGCCCTATGCAAGATCAAGAGCACGGCCGAGCGCCAGAGGAGGCCTCATGCGGCTTGTCCGCGCCAGCACCGCGGCCTCGCGCATCGCGCTGATTGCCATGTCGGCCGCCCTGGCGGTTTCCGGATGCTCGATCTCCGGCCCAGGGAACTCGGGGAGCGGGCAGCTGACCGTCGGCATCGTTCCGGGTATCGCCAACTCCCCGCTCTTGGTCGGCACGCAGGAGGGGTTGTTCTCCGATCACGGTTTGAACGTCGTGACCAAGACCTACTCCTCGCTCCAGACCGAGTTCCAGGCGCTCAGGAGCGGCAGCGTGGACATCGCGGTCGGCGACTACGCCGACTTCTTCTACGAGCAAGCGACGGGCATGGCCGCCCTGCGCCTGGTCGCCGACGGCTACGACGCAGCGCCGGGCGTGATGGAGGTCCTGACCCGGCCTGGCTCGGGAATCACGACCCCGCGAGGTCTGGAGCACCAGGTGGTCGCCACTCCCGAGCCGCAGCTGATCCCGTCCTTTAACGGCTCGTACACCAGCGGCATCGTCCCTGACAGCGTTGAGACGCTGGCTACCGAGTCGGTACTGCAGAGCGACGGCGTCCCTCCCACCAGCGTGAGGTGGAAGCCCACGCCAATGCAGGACATGATCAAGGAACTGAGCAGCGGGCAAGTAAGCGCGATCCTGACCACCGAGCCTTATGTCACAGCAGCAGAGTCCCAGCTGGGTGCGGTCGAGGTCTTGGACTCGTGCAGCGGCCCGACCAACAGCCTGCCATTGTCCGGGTACTTCAGCCTCGCTGCCTACGCCGACGCGCACCGTGCACAGCTTCAGCAATTCCAGGCCGCGCTGGGATCGGCGCAAGCTGACGCCGCTACCGGAGGCCCGCTGCAGGCCATGCTGCCCCACTTCACCGGAATGAGCGCGCAGGACGCCGCCCTGGAAACCCTCGGCTCGTTCCCGACGTCGCTGAGCGTCAGCCAGATACAGCGGGTCGCTGACCTCATGTACGACTCCGGGGTGATCAGCAGGCCGCTCAGCGTGAGCAGGCTGGCCAGCGGTTAGCTGCCACCCAGGCTCAGCTCGCGGACTCGCTCACAGCGCCGGCTCGGATGTCCACCTGGTCGACATAGTGACAGGCTGCGGTGTGGCCGACAGAGACGGACTGGTGGGCGGGTTCTTCGACCGCGCACCGCTCCGGGTTACCCAGCCGATTCCTGAGCCAGCATCGGGTGTGGAACCGGCATCCCGTCGGCGGCGACGCGGGGTTCGGCGGATCGCCGCGAAGTACGATGCGCTCGCGCCGCGCCTCGACCGACGGATCAGGCACGGGCACTGCCGACAGCAGTGACACGGTGTACGGATGCCTGGGATCGCCATAGAGATCGGCCGCCCCGGCCTGTTCCACGATCTGTCCCAGGTACATGACGGCTACGCGGTCGCTCAGGTGCCGGACCACCGCGAGGTCATGCGCGATGAAGAGGTAAGAGACCTTAAGCTCGTCCTGCAACTGCTGCAGCAGGTTGATGACCTGCGCCCGGATCGACACGTCGAGCGCGCTCACCGCCTCGTCCGCGACGATCACCGCCGGGTTCAGCGCGAGCGCCCGGGCCAGCCCCACTCGCTGCCGCTGCCCGCCGGACAGCTCGTGCGGGTAACGCCTGGCATGCCCCGGCGACAGCCCGACTACCTCGAGCAGATCGCTGACGCGCTCGTGTCGCTCGGCCCGGGTTCCGATGTGATTCAGCCGAAGCGGCTCCGCGATGCTCGCGCCGACTCGCCACCTGGGGTCGAGCGACCCGGTCGGATCCTGGAAGACCATCTGGAGCTGGGCTCGCGCCGGGCGGTCCGAGGTCGCGCCCTTGGCGCCCAGCGGCAGCCCGCGGAAGAGGATCGTCCCGGACGTCGGGGGCATGAGCCCCACGATGGCGCGCCCCAGCGTCGTCTTGCCACTGCCGGACTCGCCGACCAGCCCCAGTGTCTCGGCCGCCGCGAGCTCGAGAGAAACGCCGTCCACCGCATGCACCTGTCCGACCGTCCGGCGCAGCACCGTTCCCCGCGTGATCGGGAAGTGCACGCGAAGATCGCGCACCTCGAGAAGTGGGGGCTCGCTCGCCGACGGAGAGGGCGCCGTCATGCGGTCTCCTGAGCTATGAACCCGTCCTCAGGCGGCGGGGCCGGCCGGAACCCCTGCAGGAGCGGCCTCCCCCCCTCGACCTCGTCGGCCGCGACCGGGTTGTGACACGCGAGCAGGTGGTCGCCGGGCCGTGGCCCTCCGGAGACGCCGACCCCTTCCACGAGCGCTAGCGGCGGCATCTCCTGCCAGCAGACGTCGAGCGCCCAGGCACATCGAGGCGCGAAGGGGCAGCCAGGCGGAAGCCGGCCGGGCTCGGGCGGCGAGCCGGCGATGGGTGTCAGCGGCCTTCCCACGTCGGCGACGCGGGGGATCGAACGGAGCAGCCCGGCAGTGTATGGATGACTCGGGCGGGCGAAAATCTCGGCGGTCGGCGCGGACTCGACCACGTGGCCCGCGTACATCACCATGATCCGCCGCGTCATGCGTGCCATGATCCCGAGATCGTGGCTGATCAGCAGGATGGCCGTGCCCCGCTCCACGGTGAGCTCGTGGAGCAGCTCGAGCACCTGGGCCTGCACCGTGACGTCGAGGGCGGTGGTCGGCTCGTCAGCGATCAGGAGCGTCGGCCGAAGCGCAAGGGCGATGGCGATCAGCACGCGCTGGCGCATTCCGCCGCTGAACTGGTGCGGGTAGCGATCCAGCTGATCGCCTGGCTGCGGGATGCCGACGGTGCCCAGCAGTTCTGCGGCGCGGCGTCGCGCCTCGCGCCGTCGCACGTCCTCGTGGGCCCGGATCGTCTCGACGACCTGCTCGCCGACCGTCAGCATCGGGTTCAGTCCGCTCATCGGGTCTTGAGGGACGAGCGAGATCTCCTTGCCCCTGAGGCGGCGCATCTCACGGTCGCTGAGTCGGATCAGGTCACGGTCGCCGAGCCAGACCTCGCCGGCGACAATCTTCCCCGCAGGACGTGGCAGGAGGCGAAGGATGGCCAGACTCGTCACGCTCTTGCCCGAGCCCGACTCCCCGACGAGGCCCACAGCCCCGCCGGCCTCGAGATCGAAGCTAACTCCGTTCACGGCCTGAACGACGTTCCGGCCGCGGTCGAAGCGCACGATGAGGTCCCGCACGCGAAGCACCGAATTGCCCTCTGCCGTCGGCGCGCGGCCGTCCACGCTCACTCCTGCACCCCGCCGAGGCTCCCGCGAAGACGCGGGTCGATCCAGTCCCGGAGGCCGTCGCCGAGCAGGTTGAAGCCCAGAACGGTCACGGCGAGCGCGAGCCCGGGGAACGTGGCCCACCACCATGCGGTCTGGATGTAGCTGCGGCCCTCGGTGATGATCGCCCCCCATTCGGGCGACGGCGGCTGCGCCCCCAGGCCGAGGAAGCTCAGCGACGACGTCGAGAGGATCGCGTAGCCGACGTCCAGCGAGACCTGGACGGTGACGATGTGCAGCACGTTTCGAACCAGGTGCCGGGTAGCGATCCACATCGTCCCGGCGCCGGCCAGCCGCGAGGCGAGGACGAACTCGCGCTCTCGCAGCGACAGCACCTGCCCGCGAACCAGGCGCGTGTACCACGGCCAGAAGACCACCGCCAGGGCCAGCACCGTGTGCTGCAGGCTCGGGCCGAGCGTGGCGGCGATCGCCGCGGCCAGGATGAATCCGGGGAAGGCCAGGAACAGGTCGGTAAGCCTCATGATGAACTCATCGGCGAGACCGCCGACGAGGCCCGACACGATGCCGAGGATCGTTCCGAACGCGACGGAAAGCGACAGGATGATGACCGCCACCTCGACCGAGATGCGGCCGCCGGCGAGAACCCTGCTGAGCAGGTCCCGCCCGATGTTGTCGGTACCGAACCAGTGATGGATGGAGGGGCCCTGGAGCACAGCGGTCAGGTTGATCTGGTCAGGGTTCTGCGGTGCGATGAGCGGGCCGAACACCGCGAGCAGCAAGATCAGCGCGACGATCGCTACCGCGAGACCATTCAGCCGGGACTCCGAGACGAACGCCCCCACGGCGCCGGTCACCCGGCGGAGTCTTTCCGCGGCGACCTTTTCCGGACGGCCTCGATCGACCGCAGCAGCCCGGCCGGTCATGCGTACCGGATTCTGGGGTCGAGGTACAGGTAGGCAATGTCCACGATCAGGTTGACCACCACGTACATGGCGGCGATCACGAGCGTGGCTCCGAGCGTTGCGTTGTAGTCGGAGTTCTGGATGGCCTGAAAGGCATAGTTGCCGAGCCCGGGCCACTGAAATATCGACTCGACCACGAAGATGCCGGTCGCGAGCAGCCCGAATTCCAGCCCGAGGACCGTCACGGCCGGGAGCATCGCGTTGCGCAGCACATGCCGGCGAAGCACGCGCCAGCGGCCGAGCCCCTTCGCCTGGGCCGTCCGCACGTATTCCTCGCCGAGCGCGTCGATCACGCTCGTCCGCACGATGCGGACCATGAGCCCGTACACGCCGAGCGCCAGGGTCGTGACCGGAAGCACCAGGTGTGAGACCGCGTCAGTGAAGTCGCCGACATGCCCCGTGAGGAGGCTGTCCACGGTCAGCAGGCCGGTGATGTGCGGCGGTGGCGTCACCCCGGGGGCAAGGCGGCCGCCCAGCGGGAACCATCCGAGCCGGGTATGGAACAGCAACTGCAGCAGCAGCGCGAGCCAGAACGCCGGGACGGAGAGCCCGGCGATCGCCGTGAGGCGCCCGCCCACGTCCGTCGCTGTTCCCCGCCGGTATGCGGCCGCGGTCGCGGTAACGAGCGCGAGCACGAACCCGACCACGAGTGCGTAGCCCGCGAGCTCGGCCGTCGCGGGCAGGTACGTCGCGATGTCGGTGCGCACGTTCCGCCTGGTGACGAACGAGAACCCAAGGTTGCCGTGGCTGAGGTCGCGTATGTAGCGTCCGTACTGAACGAAAAGCGGGTCATCCAGGCCGTAAATGCGGCTGATGTGAGCGACCGCGCTCGAACTCGCCTGCGGACCGGCCATGAGCCGTGCCGGGTCGCCCGGCACGACTCGGGAGAGGAAGAACGTCACAAGCGTGACGCCCCACAGGACGAACACCATGAACGCGAGGCGCCTCGCGATAAACGTGCCCATGGGCCAGTCCCGCTGGCACCGCGCCCAGCCCGCCGGCGACTAGGCGCGGGACAGGGCGTGGAAGTCATACGTTTCCACGTAGACGGGGTTCGCCACGTAGCCCTTCACGTCAGTCCGCAGGTAGCTCGTGTCGATGATCTGCCCGAGCGGGATCCACGGCGGATCCTCTTTCCCCATGGCGGTCTGCGCCTTCTGCCACAGCGTCGTCAGCTCCGCGGTGTTACTCGGCTCGCTGAATCCCTTGTTGACCGCTGCGTTCACCGTGGCGTTCTCGTAGTACCCTGCGTTGAACAGGTGATGCGTCGGCGTCCCGCCGCTCGACAGGATCGGAAAGCAGAAGTCCGACGGGTTGTTGTACTCGGGCCACCAGCCCGCCAACCCGTACGACATGTCGGGTCGCTGCGAAACCGGCTTAGGGGTGGAGAGGTCGGCGACGACCGCCGGGTATGCCTTCTCGACGATCTTCACGTTGAGCCCGACCAGCGACAGCTGGCTCTGCAGCAAGAGCCCTGCCTGGTTTCCCCGGCCCGTGTAGAACTCGTACGTGAGCTGGGTACCTGGTTTGACCCCCGCCTGCTGCAGCAGGGACTTCGCTTTCGCCACGTCCATGGTCGGCGTGTAGGTTCCCGGGGCGGAGTACACCATCAGGTCCGGCAGGACGCTGTGCGGCGTGTCGATGGTCCCCTTCATGACCGAGGACACGTACTGGTCGACCGGGAACAGCAGGTTCATCGCCTGCCGGGCCTGCGGGGAGGCGAGCGGGCCGAACTGACCGAGGATGACATAGAGCATCCCCAGCATCTTCTGGTTCCCGACGTAGATGCCGGGCGTGCTCCGGAGTGCCGCGGTGTCCTGCGGGGTGGAGGCGAAGGCGATATCGAAGTCGCCCGACTCCATCCCCTGCCGGCGGCTCGAGTCCTCCGGGACCTGGAGGATGATGATCTTCTTGAAGTGCCGCCCGCTCCAGCCGCCCCAGTAGTGCGGGTTCTGGGTCATGACGATCTGGTTGCCCGGCGACACGCTCTCGACCATGTAGGCGCCGGTCCCGGCCGAGTGCATCTGCAGGTAGGTGTGCCCACCGTCCTTCCCCTGCGTCTTCACGTTCGGGTTCACGATGCCCATTCCGAACTGCGAGGCGGTTAGCAGGTCGAACCGTGGTACGGAGATGCCGAGATCCATCACGACCGTGCCCGGATCTTTCACGACGATCTGCTTCGCCGGGTCGGTGATGTAGGCCGAGAGGGTCGAGCCTGCGCCGAGATTCGCCGTGATGGTGCGGGTGTATGCCGCCTTGAGGGCGTTGGCGTCGAAGGGCGTCCCGTCGCTGTACTTGACGCCGGAGCGCAGCGCGAACGTCCACACGCTCTTGTCGGCGTTCGTGGTGATCCTCTCCGCCAGCCACGGCTTCGTCTCGGTGGCGCTGTTTCCCTGCATGCGCATCAGCGAGTCGTAG
>WNFI01583077.1_pt1 | contig 13424 bp, 11 predicted proteins | sample 5400471 | NCBI WGS metagenome assembly WNFI01 (sample SAMN13153348, study PRJNA577476) | soil metagenome | isolation source: 100 cm saprolite on Douglas fir-dominated hillslope | place: USA:California | collected 2013-09-17 | reverse complement strand
CATCTTGGCGATGGTCGCCAACTGCATGTTCGACGTGCCTTCGTAAATCTTGCCGATCTTCGCATCCCGCCAGTATTTTTCCACCGGATAGTCTTTGGTAAAGCCGACGCCGCCATAAATCTCAATCGCCAGCGAAGTCACTCGATCCGCCACTTGTGAGCAGAAGAGCTTGGTCATGGCGGCTTCTTTCACGAACGGCATCCCTGCGTCTTTCATGCGGGCGGCGTTATAGACCATCAACCGCGCGGCTTCGATTTCAGTCGCCATTTGCGCGATTTGAAATTGAATGCCCTGAAATTCTGCAATCGCCTTGCCGAATTGCTTTCGCTCCTGCGCGTATTTAGCGGCGCACTCCCACGCCCCGCGAGCCACGCCCAACATTTGCGCGCCGATTCCGATGCGGCCTTCGTTCAACGTCTCGATGGCGATCTTGTATCCCTTGCCGACCTCGCCCAGAACGTTTTCTTTCGGCACGCGGCAATCTTCCAGAATCAGTTCGCAAGTGGAGGAGGCGCGAATGCCCAGCTTGTCTTCCTTCTTCCCTACCGTGAAGCCTGGGAATTCCTTTTCGATGAGGAACGCGGTGATTCCCTTGTAGCCAGCTGCCGGATCTACCGTCGCAAACAGCACGAAGATCCCCGCTTCTTTGGAGTTGGTAATCCACAGCTTGCGGCCGTTCAGAACATACTCGCTGCCTTTCAGTTCAGCGCGAGTCTGCAACGCGAACGCGTCGGAGCCTGACCCGGCCTCGCTCAGCGCATAAGCCCCGGCCGTGTCTGCGGCCATGCGCGGCAAAAAACGCTGCTTCTGCTCCGGGTTCGCCCAGCGCACCAGCGCGTTATTCACCAGCGTATTCTGCACATCCACGATTACGCCGGCCGAGGCATCCGCGCGAGAGAGTTCTTCGACCGCCAGAATCGCCTCAAAGAATTTGCCGCCTGCACCGCCGTATTGCTCCGGAATCTCAATTCCCATGAGCCCAAGCTGGAAGAACTGCTCTAACAGTCCCTTGTTGAAGACGCCTTTTTCGTCCATCTCCCTGGCTAGCGGGCGGACTTTTTCATCCGCGAACTGGCGGACATTGTCGCGGAAAAGAATTTCGTCTTCAGTGAGCGAGGTGATTGGCAGAGGAGGCGACTGCAAAATGGTTTCAGGCATAAGAGCTTCCGTAAAGCGCGAGTAAAGATGCCCGGAAATTCTAGCACCGGAGGAAGGAAGAGTGAGGACGAGCAAGGACCGATTAGCTGGGCTTGGGATCTGAGTTCCCGCCGGACACCAGCTTCAGCGGGTCTGATTTCAGAATCCGTTTGATCTGCGCCCGCGCATGCACGGACCACGGCCCTGTGGCGTCCAGCTTTACGTATGCCTGCCAGTGCCTGAGCGCCTTGCGCGGCTCTTTCATTTTTTCGTAAGCCAGCGCCAGATTATAGTGGGCGTCGGCATACGTCGGGGCAAGTTGCAACGCGGTGAGGTAGGTCTGAGTCGCGTCGCCAACACGCCCGGTTTCGTCCAGCACGTTGCCCAAATCGAAGTGGGCCAGCGCATAACGCGGATCAATTTTTATGGCCTTGCGATAGTGAACTTCGGCGGCGGTGTAATCCTGGCGATTGTAGAACAGTGTGCCCAGATTGATGTGAGCGGCAGCGTGTTGCGGATCGAGTTCCAGCACCCGCTCATAAACCGCGATCGCCTGCAGTTGGTTGCGCGGATCTTCCTCCAGGCCAACTCCGCGCGAGAAAAGTTCCGCCACATCTCCCGAAGCCGGATCGTCAGGGGCGAGCTCCGGCGACGGCGCAGGGGCGTTTCTGGCCACTGGAACGCTGGTCACCACCTTGGCGTTGCCGGCAAAATCAAGCATGAATTGACCCGCGATAGGCTCAAGCAGCATCCCGTCGTGACGAAACGCAACGCGATGGCGTCCCGAACTGAAAGCGCTCGCTTCCAGCAGAGGGTTCTCCATGCCGTTGGCCTGCTTTTGCATGGCCGTGACCGACTGCCGAATCTCAACCGGGCGCACGTTGCGCGCGCACAGGTCGCGGACTTTCTTGACCTGCAGCAGATCAAAGAAGGTATAGCTCTCCGCCGGCGTCAGCAGACTGGCCTTTTCCCAAGCTGCGAGTTGCCGCGTGGTGACGCGAAGAATCCGAACTAAGTCTTCTCGGCTGTAGCGATACACGGCTAGGGTAACCTGCTCCACATTATCGGAACCCTACGTGGCAACCGCAAGCGCAAAGTGATGCTCCGAGGAACCATTTTGGTCAACGATTGCACAAGGCTGGTGCAATCTCGGTTGAAACGCTGTGGAAGACGTGGGACCAACTTCGCTAGCACCGGGTTATGGGAGCGTAGCCTCGGAGGGGCTGGGTGATCGTCGCTTGAGTAGTTCGCGAATTCTCTCTACCAGTTCGCTGGTGTAGAAGGGCTTTTGCAGCAAGGCTAGATCGCTGTCCGGCTCTGAAAGGTTCCCCAGCTTGTCGTCCGTGTAGCCGGACATGTAGAGCACTTGGAGTTCCTGCCGCGTCTCTTTCAACCGCCTGGCCAATTCCGGACCGCTCATTTGCGGCATGATCACGTCGGTGATCAGCACAGAGATTGGTCCTGGATGCTGCTCCGCAACCCGCATCGCGTCCACGCCGTTTTCACCAACCAGCACTTCGTAGCCAGCGGCGTGCAAACCCTCGCGGAGAAGATCGCGGAACGCGGCCTCGTCCTCCACCAGCAGGACTGTCTCTGAACTCTTTCGTTCCAGCTCGGTCGGAGACTTCCGCGCCTGGGGGACTTCCACCGCTTGCTCGACTAGCGGCAGGTAAACTTTGAACGTGGTCCCCATTTCCAGTTCGCTCTCGGCAAAAATGAAGCCGCCACTTCGCTTCACGATGCCGTATACCGTAGCGAGCCCCAGACCAGTCCCTTTTCCAACAGGTTTTGTGGTGAAGAACGGCTCGAAAAGGCGCGCCTGGGTGTCCGCGTCCATGCCCGTTCCTGTGTCGCTCACCGACAGCATCACATAGCTCCCCGCAGGAACCAATATGTTCTGCCTGGCCGCGTCTTCCTCAAAGACCACCGAGGCGGTCTCAATCGTGAGCCGGCCACCCTTGGGCATGGCGTCGCGGGCATTGACTGCGAGATTCATGATGACCTGCACCATCTGCCCCGGATCGGCCCTGGTCCTCCCCAGATTCGGATCAAGGGCCAGGCTGTGTTCAACGTCCTCCCCCATCAGGCGCTGGAGCATCTTGGTCGTCTCCTTGACCAATGAATTCAGATTGATCACCTTCGGTTGCATCACCTGTCTGCGGCTGAATGCCAGCAGCTGCGCTGTCAGCGAAGCCGCTCGTTCGCCTGCGTTTTTTATGATTGCCACTCTTGCGCGCGAGGGCCCTTCCGCACTCACTGCAGTAGAGAGAAGCTCGCTGTACCCGATGATCACCGCGAGCAGATTATTGAAATCATGGGCCACGCTGCCCGCCAGTTGTCCCAAAGCCTCCATCTTTTGAGCCTGGCGCAATTGCTCTTCCAGCACCCGCCGCGCGGTTACATCTTCAACAATGATCTCAATAATGTCGCCTTGTTCTTTGCCGGACAGACGGCGTCCGCTGGCCCGAACACTAAGAGGCTTCCCGTCTTTGCGCCTCCAGGCAAACTCCACCCCGCTGAAGTAATCCGCGCGCGTAGGCTGGCGCGAGTCTGTCTCAGAATACAGATCGCGGGAGACCCGCAAGGCCAGCACCTCCGCTTCCGAACGATAGCCAAGCATCTTTACCAACGCCGGATTGGCGCTCAAGAATCGATCCTCCTTTACACTGGTTCGTCCAATTCCATAGGGGGCGTGCTCGACAAACGAGCGCAACTCTGCCTCCGAGACGCGGAGGCCTTGTTCCGCCTGTTTGCGACTGGTTATGTCCACACCGACGGCCGCCAGGTACGGCTTGCCATTGAGTTCCACCTTTACTCCCGTAAAGAAGTAGGGGACCGACTTTCCGTCTTTCGTGAGGACTTCAATCTCGGCCCCGCCAAAGCCCTTCGTGAAGACTTCCTGTTTGGCCTGTTGCGCGGCGTTCTTGTACTCGTCCGCGACATTTCCCAGCGGCGTGACTTCCGAGAGTGGGTGGCGGGCCAGCACTTCGGAATTCTTGTTCCAGCGCAGATTTTTGCCAGCCTCGTCTTGAAAGAAGAATATCCCGGGTATAGCCCCGATAGCTGCATCGGAGAAGGTCTTTTCCTCCAACAGCGCTTTTTCCGCGCGCTGGCGCTCCGTGATGTCGGTCACCAACCCGATCGCCTGGATGCCGTGGCTGTCCTTGATGTAGCTAAGGCCGACCTCAATCGGGAACTCAGAGCCGTCCTTTCGCCGCCCCACCAACTCCATTCCGGCGCCCATCGCCCTGACGGACAGCTGCGAGAAATACTGGCTACGATGTCGCACATGGCGTTCCCGCAGCCGCTCGGGCAGCAGCATCTCGAATTGCTGACCAGCAAGCTCGGCGCGATCGTATCCAAACATCTCTTCGATACGCTTGTTGACCTCGCCAATGACGCCGTCCGCCGACACAGTAATAATTCCCTGGGAGGCGGACTCAAAGATAGCTTTGAACCTCCGCTGGGAGGCGCCGATTTGCTCAAGCTTGTCCTCCAGCTTGCGCACCAGCGCCGCGTTGTATTGCCGGATCAACCCCTCGGACTCATCCGGCAAGGGGCGGCGCGGCCGGAAATCGGCAGCGTGCTTGCGCATCAGTTCGTCAATGGCCTTTAGGAGATCCGGGGCATCCATCGGTTTGAGCAGGAAAAGATCCGCGCCCTGGTTCAGCGCCAGTGTCTCGTCCTCGGAATCGGTATAGGTGGAGGTGTAAACGATTATGGGAATGTCGGCCAACTCCGGGGTTGTCCGGCACGTGCGGCACAGGGTGAAGCCGTCCATGACTGGCATTAAGAGGTCGGTGATGATGAGATCGGGCTTCGCGTTGTTGGCCAGGGAGAGGGCCTCAGCGCCGTTGCGGGCCTCGACGACATCGTAGCCGTTGGCAGTCAGCAAAACCCGCAGCAGGTAGAGATTTTCGTCGATGTCATCAACAATCAAAGCTATCGGCATGGTTGTGGCTCAACGGGCAAGTGCTTTTGGATCTGGTCAACGAATCTCGCCGGATCGATCGGCTTTTCGATGTAGTCAGTGACGCCGCAGGCGAACGCTTTCTCTCGGTCGCCCATCATGGCGTAGGAAGTTACAGCAATAATCGGGATGCCATTCAGCGCGGGGTCGGAACGCAGGGCGGTTGCAACGGCGTACCCGTCGAGCCTGGGGAGTTGAATATCCAGGAGAATGCAGTCGGGGCGCAGGCGGCTTGCCATCTCGATGCCTTCGCGCCCATCGGTGGCCGACAGCACCGAGAATCCGTGGCCTTCGAGTAGAAAGCGCATCAAGTATAGGTTCTGTAAGTTGTCCTCAATGACCAGAATGGTAGTCAAGCCGGACCCCCGACAGGGAAACGGAAAGTGAACGTGCTACCCAGAGCGGGCACGCTCTCGACGGAAATGGTACCACCCATCATTTCCGCCAGCTTGCGGCAGATCGACAGGCCGAGTCCAGTACCTTCGTACTTGCGCGCCAATCCGGTATCAATCTGACGGAATGGGCGGAAGAGATAGCCCAGATCGGAGGGTGCGATGCCTATACCGGTATCGTGCACGCTGGCGGCGAAACAGCCATCCTTGACCGCACAGTACACCGAAACCTCGCCTTTTTCAGTGAACTTGATGGCATTGCTGAGCAGATTGAGCAGCACTTGCTCGACGCGACGGTGGTCTCCAGTGACCGTAGTGACATTGGGATCGAGCGCCGAACGCAGCCGCAAGCCTTTGGCTTCGGCTTGGGGCTGCACTGAACGGACTACTTTTTCGACGGACTGGCGGACATTGAAGGTTTCCGCTTTCAATTCCAGCTGACCGGCCTCGATCTTCGAAATGTCGAGGATGTCGGTAATCAATTCCAACAGATGGCGAGAGCTGGCCTGCACCATGCCGAGTTGCTTTTTCTGCTCAGCATTCACCGGCCCAGCGAGCCCCTGCAAGATGATGCCGGTAAAACCAATAATGGAGTTGAGCGGCGTGCGCAACTCATGCGACATGGTGGCGAGGAAGGCGGACTTAAGGCGGTCGGCGGCTTCGGCAGCTTCCTTGGCTGCGACCAGTTCGACCGTGCGCAGCTCAACGCGTTGTTCAAGCTCGTCCTTTGCCTGTTGGAGAGCGGCCACCAGTTCGTGGCGCTCGGTGGTGTCGCGAAAGACGGCAACTCCACCGGTGATGGCGCCGGAGGCATCCTTAACGGGCCTGGCATTCACATCCAGCCAGCGGCCAGCCTGGTTCCGTGGATTCTTGAACAGCAGCTCAGCGTGAACCTCACGGCCTCGGATGGCCTGAAGTATTGGCCAACGCTCGGCGGGACATGGCGTAATTCCGTCGGCAAGGTAGAGTCCCGTGGAGGCAACCCACGAGTCCTGAATGGACTCAGTGGGACGCGATCCGAGGAGGCGCTCCGCCTCGGCGTTCCAAACTTGGACCTTGCCCTGATGGTCAATGGTCACCAGGCCTTCTGCCATACTGCTGATGACGGACTGGAGCAGTTGGGCCTGCTGGCGGCGTGATTCTTCGGACACGATCAGTTTGTCGGCCTGCGCGGTAATCCCTCGCGCAATGACCCACGAGAGAGCGCCCACTGCAATCAATACGAGCAGCCCGATTGCGCCCATCGCGAAGGTAAAGAGACGAACCGAGCGGGCCGCCAAAGCCTCGGTCGCGCGCGCCTCCTCGTTTGCTAGAACCACGATTTGGTCCACCGCCGCAGCGTGCCGGTCATACAAGGGATTCATGGTTGAGACCAGCAGCCTGCGGGCTTCATCCACCCGGCCCTGATTAACAAGCGCCACAAGCTGGTCTGAAAGCCTGAAGTATTCCTGCGCGGTTTCATAGGCTTCGCCGCGCATCATCGCCTTCAGTTTTCCTTCGGGCACTCGCGCCATGTAGTCGGCGTGCTGGCGATCAAACTCGCGTTGGAAGACCTTCAGTTGTTCAGCGTAACGATGGCGCGATTCCTGGTCCGGCGCGGCAGTGAGTTTGGCGCAGATGAGAGCCGGTTGCAGGAGACTCTCGGAAGGAGGAACGTAGTCAGCAATGAGGTTGCTACTGAGGGAGATGGTCCTGTAGAGCGGCCCGTTTACCTGAATTTGAAAAAGCGCGGCAAAAGCCACGGCGGCGAAGACAAGCAGGCCGCATATGCCGACGAACGCAAGCCAGCGCAGTTGACGGCGAATTGTCACCACGCCTTCCGAGTCTTTTCCCGCGGCAGTGCTTTTTCCAAGCCGAAGCCGGAAAGGATTTCTGGAGATAGCGCGGCACACACGGCCGCCGGTGATGGCAGGAAAATCTTGCGCCGGGTAATGCGCACGCCGGACATCAAAACACCCTCCTACGGATCTCAGTGCTTCGTCATTGATGGCAAACTGGCTTCGTAGCGCTGGCTCAAGACACTTCGACTACGAAGGCCAGGGCCCAACAACGCAGGTACAGTGGCTGTGGATGTTAGCTCATTTCCACGCTTCCCGCCAACAATTAGACGGGGCGCAACTTCGGCGAGACATGTTACCCGCGTGCAATTAACCAGAAATTAACACGTCTTTAACAGAGTAATTGCCTCTCCTCGTATAATGGCCGCACCGAAAATTAACCTATGACTGGTACGTTCGTGAGGCGCAAAGTTCTGCTGCTAGAGGATGACCTCGAGTTGCGGCATGCTTACGCTTCGCACCTGACCGCGAACGGCTTCCTAGTCGAGGAGGCCGAAACCGTCTCCGCGGCCGCTAAGAGCTTCGAGGCAATTCGCCCTGACGTCGCCATCCTTGATTTCCGTCTCACCGACGGCACCGCTTTAGACCTGTTGCCCAAGTTCAAGGAACTCGAACCCACGACTCCCATCATTGTGTTGACCGGTTATGGCTCGATGGAGCTTGGGGTTTCACTCATCAAGAGTGGCGCCGAGCATTGCCTTGCCAAGCCCATCGAAGCATCCGCACTTATGCTGATCGTCCACAAGGTGCTGGAGAATTCACGTAATCAGCAGAAGCAGCTTGCCAACAACACCCGCCGTCGTCGCGTCGTGCTCGATCCCTTTCTGGGAGAGAGCTCGGTCATCCGCCGTCTTGCCGAAACCGCGGAGAAAGTCGCGCGCGGCCAGAGTCCCGTGCTGCTGCAGGGCGAGACCGGCACCGGAAAGGGCGTCCTGGCGACCTGGCTGCACGAGAATGGGCCAAGGGCTGAAGAATCGTTTGTTGACCTCAACTGCGCTGGTCTCAATCGCGACTTCCTCGAGTCCGAGTTGTTCGGCCACGAAAAGGGCGCATTCACAGGAGCGGTGAACGCCAAAACCGGACTGCTCGAAGTGGCGCATCGCGGTACTATCTTTCTCGACGAAATCGGGGACGTTGACCCCAACGTCCAACCCAAGTTGCTGAAAGTCGTTGAAGAAAAGAAGTTTCGCCGCATGGGAGATGTCCGTGATCGCGTTGTGGACGTCCGGCTTATCGCTGCCACGCATCAAGACCTGCGCGCCCTGATTGAGACCAAGACATTTCGCAGCGATCTCTACTTCCGTATCAGTACAGTACCCCTCGCCCTTCCTCCGCTGCGCGCGCGCCAGGAGGACATCCCTCACATCGCGCGCACCCTGCTACAACGGATTTGCTCGGACATGGCCCGCGCAATTCCTACGACTCGCACTGGACGCTAGAGGAGGTGGAGCGCCACCATATCGCTTCTGTTTTTTCCGAAGAGGAGCGCAACGTGGAAAAAACTGCGAAGCGCCTCGGGATTGCCAAGAGCACTCTTTACCAGAAGCTGAAGGCGCTCAACCTCAGCTAGTAAGCCCGTTTCCCTTCGTTCGATTTCTATACTCCAGTGTTCGAAAACCGAAAAGAGCAGGGCCAACCAAAGAGTCTTCGGCCATGCGCCAGCCTGAAACCGCTGCGTGTCAGTTGCTTACGCGCAAGTGATTCTTACATCGGGATTTGGCAGGCTGATTGCCGAGAACGCGATGCGGGCACACTGAAAAGTCACGAAGGAAAGACACGATGAGCAAGGTAATTCTAGTGGTCGACGATTCCGCGACTTCAAGAATGCACAGCCGGATGCTATTCGGGAACTGCAAAGAATATGAGTTCATCAGCGCCTGCGATGGCAAAGAAGGCATGGAAATAGCCCTGGAACGAAAGCCTGACCTCATTTTGATGGATGTTGAGATGCCGCGCATGAACGGCATCGAAGCTTGCCGGACGCTTCGGGAAAATGCTGCCACTCACAAAACCCCAATTGTGCTATTGACGATGCGCAGTGAGGCGTCAGTCGTAAAGATGGGCCTCGACAGTGGCTGCACCGAGTACATGCTGAAACCCGTAAACGAAGAAAAGCTCATCGCCGTGTTCAAGAAATACTTGAAGTGAGGTCCTGGCCGATGCGAGCAATCATGCGCGGCAGGCCCACCATCCCCCTTTCGACTTTTCCCTGTTCGATTTCCACACTTCGGCGTTCGAAAAACAGAAACAGCGAAGCCGGCGCCAAAACCATTTGCGCAGCAACGCCTCAGAAACCGCAGCGTTTCAGCTGCTTACCGATAACTCAGCTTTAGATCTGCGTTTGGCAGGGGGATTGCCATTCAACTACTGGATGAGAAGCTGCACGCTTTCTCCAGTTGACAGATAAGAGGAAACGCAATGCCCAAGAAAGTTCTACTCGTGGACGATTCAACGACAACGTTGATGATGGAAGAAATGATTCTGAAACAGAGCACCAATTACGAATGCGTGACCGCGAAAGACGGCCTCGATGCCATCTCACGCGCCGTCGTCGAACAACCAGACCTGGTTCTGATGGATGTGGTCATGCCGCGCATGAACGGGTTTGAAGCCTGCAAGCGCATGCGCCTCGAAAGTTCGCTGCGCGAAACACCCATCATCATGGTCACCACCCGCGGCGAGGAAGAGTACGTGGAGGCTGGCTTCCAGAGCGGCTGCAATGACTACATCACCAAGCCGATTGACGGCTTCGAACTGGTCACTCTGTTGCAAAGCTATTTGGGCAGTTAAGGGATCTCGTCACAAAACGCACACGCCAAGGGAAAACCAACAAGGGAAGATATGCGGAAACATTCCAATTCAGAAGGGTCAACCGGGTGCCAGGACCTGACCAACCAGGCGAAAGTTTACGCTGCCCGCATGCGGTTGCAAAACACTCTCGACCAAGCCGACGCTCTCGATGCGGTTCGCGAGATCGCCGGGAATCTTATCGGGACTGAGCAAGTCGCAGTCTTCAAGGTTGACCAGCGGCGTTCCGAACTTTGGCTCTATTGGTCATTCGGCGTCGATCCTAATAAACACGTCGTTCTTGACATTCGGGTTGAGCCGAATCTGCGCGCGGTGCTCGCCGGAAAGGCGGCTTTTCGCGAGCGCGCCAGCGAGAATCTGCTCTCGACCGACGACCCCGTCAATGCCCTCATTCCCGTTGTCGTGGACGGGAGCGTTTGCGCCGTAATTGTCCTGTTTCGATTGTTTCCCCACAAACCGGGGATTGAGCTCGTTGACCGGCAGATTTGTGAAGTGCTCTCGAATTTTGCTGGCCGAGCGATTGAACCTTATCACCAACAATGAAAGTACCAACACAGGGCACGCCCATGAATCCGAGACCTAAACCTCCGAGTTTCAATCCGGCAGTTCTCCCGATGGAGTACTTTCCGCGCATTGCGCATGTCTCAGACGACAAGCACACGAAGCACTACCTCATTCCCGGCAAGATTTTTGCCACCGCCCAGCCTTTTGCGATCAGCACGATCGTGGGTTCGGGGGTTGTGCTCTGCCTGTGGGATTCGGTCAATAAAATCGGGGGCATCAATCATTTCATGCTGCCAGAGGGGCCTGAAAACAGCGAAACCGCAGCCCGCTACGCCAATGTAGCCAACCCTGCCCTGCTGCAAAAAATGCTGGATCTCGGTGCGGACCGGGGAAGCATGGAAGCGAGACTCTTCGGCGGCTCCCTTCCCGGCATCAGCTTCGGAGGCGAAGGTGAACACCTCGGCGACCGCAACGTTGAAGCGGCCAATCATTTCCTGGAAATGAACAGGATTCGCGTGACGCGGAGTGAAGTAGGCGGCACCCACGGCCGAAAATTGATTTTCCACACAGACGATGGAAAAGCCTGGTCCGAGGAACTCTGAAATGGGCGTTGCTGACTTCAAACCGCACCTGGTATGCATGGGTACTCCCAAGTCCAGGCTGGATGCCGTGGACCCAGCGCTCGGGATGCGCCAGCGGATATACCTGCACCCAGGTGAGCTTTACGCAAGCGCCGAACCCTGCCAGATCAGTACCATCCTGGGCTCGTGTGTGTCCATTTGTTTGTTTGACCCCGGCCGGCTCGCGGGTGGAATGAATCACTTTCTGCTGCCCACTTCGAGAGAGCGTGAAGCTGCCTCGCAGCGGTTTGCGGACGTTGCAACCGTCGTTTTGCTGGAAAAGCTGCTCGCCATGGACTGCCGGCTGGAAAGAATCACGGCAAAAATTTTTGGTGGCTCGGCGCTGTTCCAAGCCAAGGATCGTTACGCAGAAAGCCTCGGCGCGAAGAACGTCGCGGCAGCTGTTCACTTGATGGAAAACGCAGGCATAAGCATCGTAGCGCAGGAAACTGGGGGAGATCACGGGCGAAAAGTAGTGTTTGACACCGATGATGGCGTCGCCTGGTCTCGGAGAGTTTAAGGAAAAACATGGACTTCGATCGCGAAAAAATCGTGGCCTCGTTTCTGGCCGAATCCCAAGAGGGGCTCGAGCGCAGCGAGCAATATCTGATTGCCGCGGAGACCGAACCCGGCAGCGCCGATCTGCTAGAAGAAATATTCCGCGTGACCCACACCATCAAGGGCAACGCTTCGGCTTTAGAGTTCCCGGAGTTGGCCAGTTTTGCCCATGTCATGGAAGACCTGCTGGACGCGGTGCGTGCCGGCCGGGTCGCAGTCTCGCGTGATGTCATCGCGCTGTTGCTTCACGGCGTGGACGCACTGCGGGCGTTGGTGCCAGCAGCCGCGGACGGAAATGACCGGCTTAGCCCTTCGCATCTTGGACTGAAGCAATTAATGGCGGACCACGCCTCCGGCAAGCTGGCCGGAGCGCCCGCTGTGGTCTCTGCCACCGATACCCACGATTTTTCAGAGGTGCCCTCCCCGGCAGCGGTTCCGGGCGCGTCCGCACTGAGCGCCCGGAGCCGTACGCTTCGCGTGGACATCGAGAAACTCGATCAAATGCTGAACCTCACGGGAGAAATTGCCATTGCCCAGGGCCGGCTCCGCCGCATGATCGCGGAAGTCAAAGGCGAGGAAGGACGCCGCCTTCTGGAAATGCACCGCGAGGCCGAGCGCCTGCAAAAGAATCTTCAGGAACAGGTCATGGGCGTCCGGCTGGTCCCGGTGGGCCCATTGTTTCAGCAGTTCGCGCGCTCCGTCCGAGACATTTCGCAAAGCCACAACAAGCTGGCACGTTTGGAAATTGCCGGCGCCGACGTGGAAGTGGACACACGGGTCCTCGAAAACCTGCGAGACCCTTTGCTCCATATGATCCGCAATGCGATTGACCATGGCATCGAACTGCCGGAGGTCCGCCTTTCCAAAGGCAAGAATCCGTGCGGATTGCTGAAGCTTACCGCTTTCCACAGCGCCGGTACCATTTTGATTCATCTTTCCGATGATGGCGCTGGATTCAACCGGCAGCGCATTCTGACCAAGGCGCGCGCGCTCAATTTGCTGCCCGAGGACGGAAAGATATCAGACCAGGAGCTTTTGGATCTGGTATTCACCGCCGGCTTCTCCACCGCGGACGAGGTCACAGACCTTTCTGGCCGCGGTGTGGGAATGGATGTGGTACGTCGCAACATAGACTTGCTGCGTGGAAACATAGACATTCGCAGCGCGGAAGACCAGGGCACGACCATTCGCATCCGTCTGCCCCTGACCCTCGCGATCATTGATGGCTTTTCGGTCATCGCCAATAACGAGACTTACGTAATTCCGCTCGAAATGATCATCGAGTGCCTGGAGTTACCTACTGATCAGATTTCCGCAGAAAGAGTCGGAGTCATCAACCTGCGCGGCGAGCCCTTGCCCTTTGTGAGACTGCGCGAAGTATTCAGCCCCGGCAGCCAGCTCCCGGTTCGGGAAAACGTGGTCGTTCTACATCGAGAAGATGGTGCCGCGGGGTTCGCGGTGGACAAACTTGTTGGTGAGTGCCAGGCCATCATCAAGCCGCTCAGCCGGCTGTTCCGCGATGTGCCCGGAGTATCCGGTTCCACCATTCTCGACGATGGCCGGGTGGCGTTGATTTTGGATGTGAGTACGCTGCTGC
>WNFI01047478.1_pt1 | contig 13424 bp, 13 predicted proteins | sample 5400471 | NCBI WGS metagenome assembly WNFI01 (sample SAMN13153348, study PRJNA577476) | soil metagenome | isolation source: 100 cm saprolite on Douglas fir-dominated hillslope | place: USA:California | collected 2013-09-17 | reverse complement strand
CGGAGCCCAGCTCGTACCCCTCGTCCAGCTCGAGAGACCGCTTCATCAGGGCCTCGGCCAGGCGCTGATCGGCGGCGAGCTCGGAGTCGTTGATGGAGATGGAGATCGCCGCGCCCCACGCGTTGGCCGTCCAGTAAAGGAGGGGCACGTGCTGCTTACGGGTGCGCTGCAGCGCCGCCGACGGGTCGGCGCGAAGCCGGTCACGAAAGCCGGGGAAATCCACCTCCAGGCCCCGGAGGCCATAGTCGAGGGCCCGCAGGTACAGCTTCCGGGCCCGCGTGCGCAACGCCGTCGCCCGGGTCAGGTCCTGGGCCTCGAGGAAGTCACCCTCCTGCTGGACGAAAGCGTAGGCGTACTGCGTGAAGCCGCTGGCGGTAGCGAAGAGCAACCCCTTGTGGCGGGGCGACTCCTGGAGGAGGCCCTCCATGGTCTTGAGACCAAAGGGTATGGCGTCCCGAATCAGCTCCGGGTCCTCGTCGGAGGCGAAGTTCGATCCGCCGTTGGCGAGTGCGTTCCCCAGCGAGTTCACGGCGATCGATCGGAGGGAGCAACCGGGAAGGGCGACGGCGGATACGGTGAACGCGACGGCGAGCAGAGTCGGGTTGTCCCGCTTCATCCTCCTCCTTGCGCTTTTGATTGTAGCATCCGTCCGCGCGGGGTCCCTCCGCCATCCCCCGCGGGGGCGGAGGGGCGCGGTCGACCTTGACGGTACGCGGCCCCGGCCTCGGCGGAGGGGTGGTGGGGACGGCGCTTTTCGGGCCTAGGGCCGGCCGTCATCGCTTGGCCCAAAGGAGGATCCGGTTGTAGGGAAGGAAGTGGGGACGGGTGTCCGCCAGGCTCGGGAGGAGCCGTTCCCGATAACGCTCTTGGAAGATGGAGAAGAGGTCGGGGGAGAGGCGCTGCTGGTAGTCCGTGAGGAGCGTGCCCTTCGTCCACTCCACCACCTCCTCGCGCGACTTCAGGCGATGTCCGTAGACCTGGAGCCGAACATGCTGTTCTCGATAGCCGAGCCGATCCAGGATCAGCGCATACTCCTCGGGCCGCAGGACGGGGGAACACCGGACATATCCCCCGAGTGCTTCTCGAAACGGGGCCTCGACCGCTACTTGGGCGGCTGCGGTCTGCGAGGGATGGTCGTGGTTGGCCGGTGCCTGGATGGCGATCTGTCCCCCGGGCGCGAGCAGGGTCGTCAGGGAGCGCAGGAGCCGGTCGTGGTCCGGCACCCAGTGGAGGGCGGCGTTCGAGAAGATCAGGTCCCAGGGTGCCTCCCCGGCCCCCGCGGCGACGAACTCTTGGATCTCGTTCTTCTCGAAGCGCAGGCCCTCGGCCGCGTGGGCCCGGCTCTCGGCCAGCATGGCCCGGGAGCTGTCGATCCCCAGCGTCTCGCGGGCCCCAAGATGCCGGTGAAGTTTCCGGGTCACCTCGCCGGTGCCGCAGCCCAGGTCCACCACCCGCATGCCAGGCTGGGGCCGCACCAGGTTCAGAAGGTCGAAAAAGGGCTGGCTGCGCTCCTCGCGGAAGCGGTCGTACTGCGTCGGGTCCCAGACGTCCTCCGCCATCGAGCGGCCCTCCTGCCCCGAAGAACCTAGGCTAACCCAGGTCACCTTCTGGCGCCGACACTCACGCCGGCCGGAGCGGGGGAAGGATCCCTGCCGGCACGCGGTTGCATTCTTTGTAAGACGGAAGGAGGGTGCCATGGACCGGCGAGCCAAGGAGTTCCTGACCGGGTTCCGGCGGGCCGCACAGCTTGCCGGGCGGGTCCGGGCCTGTCCCCCAACCTACCCAGGGGCCACGGAATACCTCCAGGACCTGGCTCATCTGCACGAGACGGCAGACGACCTGGTCCGGCGTGGGTTGGCGGCGGGCTGCCTTTGTGCGCTGGGAAGGGCTGAGGGAAATACCACCTAGCGACGCTACGTCTCCCCTTCCGGGGACAACGGCACAAGGCCTAGTCCGAACCTCGAATCAGCCCCTCCGCCCGCAGGAAATCGCGGGCCACGTCGGCCGGCGACCGGTGCCCGCCATCGACCTCTTGGTTCATGCGGCGCATGGCCGGCTCCGGAATGCGTCCGGCCAAGGAAGCGAGCGCGGCCTCCAGGCCGGGATGCAGGGCGAGGCGGGCCGTGTTCGCCACCGGCACCGCGTCATAGGGGGGGAAGTACCGCCGATCATCCTCGAGCACAACGAGACCGAGGGCGTCGATGAGCCCATCCGTGGCGCTGCCCACCGCCAGGTCGACTTGGTTCTCGGCCAGGGCTCGATAGAGCAGCCCCAAGTCCATCTCGCGGGGACGCAGGCCGAGGCGGAAGCCGTACCTCTTTAGCAGGCCGGACAGCCCGTCCGGACGCTCCAGGAACTCGCCGAAGAGACCGACGCGCAGCGTAGCCGCGAGGGGGGCGAGGTCGGAAATGCGGGAGATGCCGTGCGCGCTGGCATAGGGGCGGCGCACGACGAGGGCGAAGGTGTTGTTGAAGCCGAGGGGCGGGCCCAGGGTGAGGCCCATTTCCCGATACGCGTCGCGGACGGTGGCGAGCACGCGCGCGGAGTCCGAGGTGGCGGGGCGCTTCAGGATGTCGGTGAGGGCGGTGCCCGTGTACTCGACATAGACGTCAAGCTGTCCGGACTTCACCGCCTCATGGCAAAGGGTCGTGCCCCCGAGATGCGGGGCGGGCGCCGCTGGCCAGGGCCAAGCCGAGGCCCGCACTCAAGGCCAAGGCCAGACCCGCGGCCGCGTAGCCCGGCCGTCGGCTCCCCTCCACCGCGCCCAGCAGGCCGTCGGCCAGAAGCGCGAGGAGCGCGGCAGGGATGGCCCCGGCCAGGATGAGCCGGCTGTCCACGGTGGCGAGACCGCGAAAGACGTAGGTTCCCAGGCCGCCCGCCCCGATCGCGGCCGCGATGGTGGCGCTGCCCACCGAGACCACGGCCGCGATGCGCACGCCGGACAGGATCACGGGCAGGGCGAGCGGCAGCTCGACCAAGCGCAGCCGCTGGCCGTCGGTCATGCCCAGGCCGGTGGCCGCTTCGACCACGGCCGGATCCACCTGGCGGATGCCGGTGTACGTGTTCCGCAGGATGGGCAAGAGGGCGTAGAGCACCAGGGCCACCACGGCGGTGCGGGTCCCGATGCCGCCGACGAAGGGGATGGGGATCAGGAAGCCGAAGAGGGCCAGGCTGGGGATGGTCTGGGCCAGGCTCGCGAGGCCCAGGAGCGGTCGGGCCAGGCGCGGAGAGCGCGTCATGGCGACGCCCAGGGGCAGACCCAGGACTACGGCCAGGGCGGTGGAGACCAGCACGAGGATCACATGCTGGCCCGTGAGCGCGAGCAGTTCGACTCGTCGCTCGGCGAGGAAGTTGAGAAAGGCGGTCATGGCAGGGCCGCCGTCACGAAGTCGCGGACGAATCCGGGTCGTGGCTCCTCGCGGATCTCGCGGGGGCTCCCGCGCTGCAGAAGGCGGCCCCCATCCATGACCCCCACTTCGTCCCCCAGCCGGAGGGCCTCCGGCACGTCGTGGGTGACGAGGACCACCGTCTTCCCGAGGCGTGACTGGAGGTCGCGGAATTCGTCCTGGATGCGCCGGCGCGTGAGGGGGTCGAGGGCACCGAAGGGCTCGTCCATCAGGATGAGGGGGGGGTCGGCGGCGAGGGCGCGAGCCAGGCCCACCCGCTGCCGTTCACCGCCGGAGAGCTGGGCGGGCCGGAGCGGCGGGAAGCGGGCGGCGTCGAGGCCCACTAAGGTCAGCAGCTCGCGGGTGCGCTCCTGCTGCCGTTCCCGGGGCCAGCCCAGCAGGCGGGGCACGAGGGCCACATTCTCGGCGACGGTCAGGTGGGGAAGGAGGCCCGTTTCCTGGATGACGTAACCGGTCCGACGGCGCAAGGCGATGGGGTCCCAGCGGGCCACGTCTTCGCCCAGGACCGAGATCCGCCCAGAATCGGGTCGCACGAGGGCGTTGATCGTCTTGAGGGCGGTCGTCTTGCCGGAGCCGCTGGTCCCGAGCAGCACCAGGACCCGCCCCTCGTCGACCGCGAAAGAGACGCCATTCAGAGCCTCGACGCCCGAGGGGTAGCGCTTGCGCACGTCGACGAGCTCGACCGCGTGCATGGCGCTATCGCGAGCGGGCGGCGAGCCAAGCCCGGAAGAGATCGTCGAGGAAAGGGACTTTGGGGGGCGGGGCCGCCAGCTCGAGCTGCAAGACGCCGTCGCCACGGCGCCGGAAGGCCCCGCGCAGGGCCTGGACCGAACCCCATTGTTCGCGGCGGAGGCTGTAGGAGCCGGCCCCCAGCGGTCCCGTGGGCCAAGCGCAGGCCGCGATCGCGGCCTCGGGAGTGAAACCGGGAGCGCGCCACCAGGCCGCACGGAGGGAGACCGTGAAGTCTCCCGCCGGGGACGCGGAGAGGACGGAATCGGGAGGCGGCAGCCGCGGGCAGGGGAGGGGAGCGGTCGGCTCCCGAACCCAGTTCGCTGGCCAAGGCAGGGCGGGGGCGCCCGGGTTGGGGAGGCTTGCCGGCTCCAGCGCGGTGGGCGCCGCGGCCGAGAGCTCGGCGGTGAGCAGGGGGTCCGCCTCCAGGCTTGCGAGCGAGCCCCGAAGGACCGAGCGGTTGAACGCGACCTGCCACGCGGGACCGACCCAGCGCGCCAGCACCTTCTCCTTGCCCAGTTCGATGAGGGCGTATTCCATCAGCAACTCCGCGCCCCCGGGGCCCCCGCGGGGGAGGCCGGCCGCCACCCCGACCCGGGCGGGCCATCCCCCGATCCGGGCCGTCTGGACGCGGGGAGCGCCCGAGGCGACGAAGCCGTCGGAGCCCTGCCCGGAGAGGAGCAGCGCCTCCAGGTCGGAGAGGCCACGGGCCGTGGCCAGGCGGTCGACATGGAGGGCGAGGTCGCAGGAAGGATCCGCGGCATAAAGGCGCAGCCCGACGCCGGGGCCCCGCCCTAGGCGCATGCGGATCACGCCCACCGCGTAGCCCTCCTCGTCGAGCATGGGGCCCCCGCTGCTGCCCGGGTTCACGGAGGCATCGGTCTGGATGTAGCGGGGCTCCCCCTCGTCGCCGGCACGGAGGGCCGCCACCACGCCCCGGCTGACGCTCGCCTGGATCGGTGCATCCTGGGTCCCCGCCCTTCCCACCTCGACCTCGCGGCCGAAGGGGAATCCCAGGACCCTCACCGGTTGGCCGGGCTCCAGGACGTCCGAGTCCCCGAGGGGGATGAAGGGCAAGCCGGCGCCGGTGACGGAGAGGAGGGCCAGATCGAGGTCGGTGTCGGCTGCGTCCACCGCGGCCTCGAACCGTCGGCCATCGGTGGGCAGGACCACCTCGATCCTCTTCACCTCGAGCTTTACCCGGACGGGCGTGCCGCGGCGGTTCACGGTCAGCTCCGAGCCGCTCACCACGTGCTGGTTGGTGAGCACGTGCCCGAAAGCCGAGATCAGGAAGCCGCTGCCCGTCCCGATCTCGACGTCCGACCTCTCTCGAGACTGCTTCCAGCCCCGATCGTACTCTTCCGTGACCTCGCCGATGACGCGGATAAGGACCGTAGCCTCCTCGGGAGGGGCGGCGACGTCGGCCACGACGGTGCGGGCGAGGCCGAGCAAGAGGACCAAGAGGCCAGTCGCTTTCACGATGTCGAATCCTAGCGGGGTGCTCTCCGGGGTGTCAAAACCGCCCCGAGCCCTTGACGCAAGGCCCGCGATCTGGAGTAATCGGAGCGCTGCCCTGGAGCATATAATCAAGGAGTTCAACAAAATGAAGACCGCGAGGTGGGTGTGTGGCTTGCTGACCCTGGGCCTGCTGGGCCTGGGGGCGAACATCGGGGGGGCCCAGGAGACCAAGAAGTCCGAGGAGGCCAAGAAGGCTGCTCCGGCGATGCCGCCGCTACCGAAGCCCGGGCCCGAGCACGAGGTCCTAAAGGCCGACGCCGGCGTCTGGGACGCCACGGTGGAGATGCTGGGCGGCCCGCCCAACGTTTCCAAGGGGGTGGAGACGAACACCATGCTCGGTGGCCTCTGGCTGGTGACCGACTTCAAGAGCGAGATGATGAACCAACCCTTCCAGGGGCATGGGGTGGCCGGCTACGACCCCGCCAAGAAGAGGTACGTGGGCACCTGGGTGGACAGCATGTCGACCGTGCTCCAGATCTCGGAGAGCACCTACGACGCCAGCAAGAAGACCATGACGGGCTGGATCGAGGGGCCGGATATGGCCGGCAAGACGGCCAGGATCAAGGCGGTGACTGAGTACAAGGACCCCGACACCCGTGTCTTCACGATGTACTTTCCGGGCCCGGACGGCAAGGAGGCCCCGGAGATGCGCATCACCTACAAGCGGCGGAAGTAGCGGGTCGACCCCCGGGAAGTCGACGACCGGAGGCGAGGGCGGCTCCGAAAAGGTAGCGCAACCTGCCGCCCTCGTCTGCGGGCCGGGGGGACGCGCGTCGAACCTGGCCGCGGAGTCGGTCCGCGTTCAGGCGAGGTCGAAATCGACCACGATCGGTAAATGGTCGCTGGCCACGCGGGACAGGCTGAGTCGGCAGCGCCGGCCCGCGAGGAGGCGCAGAGGGCCGCGGTAGTAGATCCGGTCCAGGCTGCCCTGGGGGAAGAAGGAAGGAAAGGTTGCGACCGCCCGCTCCCGCCGGCGATCGCCGCCGGTGGCGGAGCGAAAGGCGAGCCGATCCAGGAAGATCGGCTCCAACTGCGAGCGCCAGTCATTGAAGTCGCCCCCCACGAGACAAGGCACATCCGAGGAGAGAGCGGCGAACTCCCGCGACCGCGTGAGCATGCCCACCTGGTTCTGCCGCTCGCGGGCGGAGAGGCCCAGGTGCAGGTTGAAGACCTCCAGCGGATGGCGTCGGCCATAAGGGCCGAGGACGGCAATGCGGGTGTGCTGGCACCCCCGCCGCTTGCGGGGGCCCACCGTGAGGTCGATGTTGCGCTCGCGCTGGATCGGGTGGCGGCTCACTTGCGGGGGCCCACCGTGAGGTCGATGTTGCGCTCGCGCTGGATCGGGTGGCGGCTCAAGGTGGCGTTCCCGTAGCGGCCCTTGCGCAGGGTGACGTTATGGCCGATGGCCAGGTGGCGATAGCCCAGCCATCCCGCCAGTTCACGGGCCAGGTTCATCTCCCGGGAGCGCGGCACCCCCTCGTCCACCTCCTGCAAGAGGACGACGTCGGGATCATGGGCCTCGAGGATGCGGGCGATCCGTTCCGGTCGAAAGCGGCGATCCACACCAATGGCCCGATGGATGTTGTAGCTGAGCACGCGCAGTCTCATGGACCCGCCGACCCTCGCGGGCAAACCCTCCCGCGAGACGAGTTTAGCAAAGGGCCGACCGTCTTGACGCGCCGGGCCGGGGGCGTTAGCTTTCGGGCTCCCCCATGGCCCGCTTCAAGCTTTGCCTCGAGTACGTGGGGACGCGCTACCGAGGCTGGCAGTTTCAGAAAAACGCGCGCACCGTGCAGGGCGAGCTCCAACTCGCGGTCAGGGCCGTGTCCGGGCGCACCGACTTCGAGCTCTACGGATCGGGGCGGACGGACGCCGGGGTACACGCCCTTCAGCAGGTCGCCCATCTGGACCTCGAAACCGCCACCTCCCCCGACCCCCTCCGCCGCGCCCTCAACGACGAGCTGCCCCCGGACATCAATATCCTCACCGTGGAGAAGGTGTCGCGCCGCTTCCATGCCCGCCACGGGGCGGTGGCGCGCAGCTACCTCTACCAGATCTCGCGGCGGCGCACTGCCCTCGCCAAGCCGTTCGTATGGTGGATCAAGGACCCGCTGGACGTGGACCGCATGCGTCAGGCCGCGGGCCTCTTCGTGGGCATGAACGACTTCCGGTCCTTCTCGGACCAGGACGCGGAGCAGACCTCCACCCGCGTGCTCGTCGATCGGATGGACCTTAAGGAGGAGGGCGCCCTCATCCTCCTCCGCATGCAGGGCTCCCACTTCATCTGGAAGATGGTGCGCCGAGTGGTGGGGGTGCTGGCGGAGGTGGGCCGGGGGGCTCTACGCGGAGAGGACGTGGCCCGATTCCTCCGCGAGCGCTCAGGGGCGCCCGCGCGTCTCACCGCCCCTCCTTCGGGGTTGTTCCTGGAGCGGGTCTTCTACCCGGGGGACGGGCGGGACCTACCCCTGCGGGCGGTCACGAACGTGGCCGAAGGCCCTTGAGCCGGCGGATGGCCTCGTCCAGGGTCGCGTCGGTCTTGCAGAAGGCGAACCGCACGAGGTGGCGACCCTCGGCACGGTTTCGGTAGAAGGCGCTCGTGGGAATGGCGGCCACGCCCACTCGGGCCGGAAGCTCTCGGCAGAAGTCCACGTCGTCCTCGAAGCCCAGGGGCCGGATGTCCGCCTGCGCGAAGTAGGTCCCCGCCGGCGTGAGGACGTGGAAGCCGGCCTCGGCCAGCCCCCGACAGAGGCGATCCCGCCGGGCCCGGTAGTCAGCGACCAGCGCCTGGTAGTAGGCATCCCCTGTCTCCAGAGCCGCCACCAGCGCGTGCTGGAAGGGAGTCGCGTTACAGAAGGTGATGAACTGGTGGGCGGTGCGGAGGGCTGCGCTGATGGCCGGGGGAGCACAGGAGTAACCGATCTTCCAGCCCGTGAGGCTGAAGCTCTTGCCGGTCGAGGAGATACTGACGACCCGCTCGCGCATCCCGGGCAGGCTGGCCAGGGGGATGTGCTCGCCCTCAAACACGATGTGCTCGTAGACCTCATCGGTGATGGCCAGGAGGTCGTGGCCCCGACAGACCTCGGCGATGTGCGCGAGCTCGTCGCGGGTGAAGACCTTCCCGGCGGGATTGTTGGGGCTGTTCAGGAGGAGGGCCCGGGTGCGGGGGCCCACCGCGGCCTCCAGGGCCGCGGGGTCGTAGTGGAACCCGGCCCCCCCTAGCGTTACCACCCGCGCCACCGCCCCCGCCATGGCCAGGGCGGCGGGGTAGGCGTCGTAGAAGGGCTCGAAGAGTATGACCTCGTCTCCCGCCTCCAGCAGGCCCTGGAGGGTGGCACAGATCCCCTCCGTGGCTCCTGCGTACACGGTCACCTCGGTCTCGGGGTCGTATTCGAGGCCATAGAAGCGCCGCTGGTGAGCGGCGATGGCGCGGACAAGCTCGGGCAGTCCGCTCGTTCGGCAGTACTGGTTGTGGCCGGAGCGAATGGCCGCTACCGCCGCCTCCTTAACGAAGTCGGGGCCGTCGAAATCCGGAAAGCCCTGGCCGAGGTTCACCGCCTGGTGCTGGACGGCGAGCTGCGTCATTTCCGCGAAGATGGAGGTTCCGACCTCCCGCAACCGGGAGCTCAGGTAGGGCCGAGCGCTCATCTGGCTACTTCTTGGCCGGCTTGGCCTCCCGGGACAGGCTGGTATAGACGATCTCCGTAAACATCTCCGGCTTCAGGAAGCCCTTTCCCCACTTGGCATCCCAGTCCGCGGTCGGCTTGGCCGCTTGCACCTCGGCCAGGGTTTTCCCCGCGCGCACCAGCGGCTCGATCTTGCCCCGCACCGAAACCAACATCTCCCGGTACTCCTTGAGCGCCGCGCGGTCGCCCAGGGGGCCGTGGCCGGGAATGATGCGGGTCTTCTCGTCCGCCATTCCCAACATCCGATCTGCGGCCGCGATCACGCCCGTGAAGGAGCCGCCGCTGCCGAGGTCGATGAAGGGGTAGAGGCCATTGAAGAAGAGATCCCCGGCATGGATCACGTTGGCCTTCTTGAAATGGACCACGGAGTCGCCGTCGGTGTGAGCGGGGGAAACGTGGCTGGCCTGGATCTCGTCCCCGTTCAGATGGAAGGTCACGGTGCTGTCGTAGGTGATCACGGGCAATGCCTTCTCGGGGGAGGCGGCGACCTTGCGCTTGAAAGCCTCGATGAACTGCTCGGTGCTCATGCGCACGCGCACGTTGTCCTGGGCCACGATCAGGACTCCCGCCTCGCCCAGGTCCTTGTTGCCGCCGGTGTGGTCGCCGTGCCAATGGGTGTTGAGGACGAAGCGGATGGGCTTGTCGCTGATGGCGGCCACCGCCGCCTTGATCTTGGGGGTCAAGGGAGCGTACTGGTCGTCGATGAGGAAAACGCCGTCCCCGCCCGCGGAAACGCCGATGTTCCCCCCGGCCCCCACGAACATGAAGACGCCCTCCGCCACCTTGGTCGTGGAGACTTCGAACTTGTCGAAGTCCGGTTCTTGAGCGAGGGGCGCTCCCGCGGCGCCGAGGGCGAGGAGGGTGAAGGCGAGGGGTCGGAGCTCAGGCATTGGGATCTCCCTTTCGAAGAACGGCGGGCATCATAACCCAAACCGGTACGGCCGCGCGGGGTTGGGCCTTTCCTCCTCCTCCCCGGAGCTCGAGGCCCGGAGGGATTGTGGCATAGTGCAGCGATGACCGATCCGCCCCTCCCCAAAGATCTCGCTGACTTCGCCCGCGACCCCGGGCCCAACCCCGGGGGCCGCATCTCCAAGATGGCCACCGGCCTGGTGGGGTCAGAGATCCTGCGCATCTCGGGAGAGATCCGCGCCCTCGTCGCGGGGGGACAGCCCGTCTGCGATCTGACGGTAGGAGACTTCAGCTCCCGGCACTTCCCCATCCCCGAGCGCCTCTCCACCGACACTTGCGAAGCTCTGAACAAGGGCGAGACCAACTACCCTCCCGCGAACGGCGTGCCCGAGCTTCGGCGCGCGGTGGGACGCTTCTACGCACGGGAGCTGGGCCTTCTCTACCCCCAAGAGGCCGTGCTGGTCGCGGGCGGAGCGCGGCCCCTCATCTACTGCCTCTACCGGACGGTCTGCGATCCGGGGGACCGCGTGGTCTACCCGGTGCCGAGCTGGAACAACAACCACTATGCGCACCTGGTGGGAGCGGTCGGGGTCCCCGTGCCCTGCCGGCCCGAAGAGCGCTTCCTGCCCACCCGGCAGAGCCTTGCCACCTCCCTGCGCGGGGCCCGCCTCCTGTGCCTGAACTCGCCCCTGAATCCCGCCGGCACCGCCATAACCGCCGAAGCCCTCGAGGGCATTTGCGACGCGGTGATCGCGGAGAACGAGGCGCGCGGCCCGCGGGGGGAGCGGCCGCTCTACCTGATGTACGACCACATCTATTGGATGCTCTGCTTCGGCGGAACCGTCCACGTGACCCCCCCGCAGCTCCGGCCGGAGATCGCTCGCTACACCGTCTTCGTGGACGGGATCAGCAAGGCGTTCGCCGCCACCGGCTTGCGCGTGGGATGGGCGGTGGGGCCGGCGGACGTGATTGGCCGGATGTCGGCCGTGCTCGGGCACGTGGGTGCCTGGGCCCCGCGCGCCGAACAAGTCGCCACCGCCGGGCTTCTTGACGACGCTTCCGGCATCCGCGCGTTCCACGCCACCTTCAAGCGCAACGTTCAGGCCCGGCTCGCCCGACTGCACGACGGCCTCCAGGCCCTCAAGGCCTCGGGCTTGCCCGTGGAGAGCGTTCCCCCCATGGGCGCCATCTACCTTACCGCCCGCCTCCACCCTTTCGGGCGGCGAACCCCGGCGGGCGCGGTGTTGCGGACCAATGAGGAGGTGCGGCGCTTCGTGCTGCAGGCGGCGGGCATCGCCCTCGTTCCCTTCCAGGCCTTCGGCGCTCGGGACGAGGATGGCTGGTTCCGGCTGAGCGTGGGCGCGGTGGGTGAGGCCGACATTGAGGCGGCCTTGCCCCGCCTCGCCAAGGCCCTCGGCTCGCTGGCCTGACCCTCGACCGGGTGCGGGCGAACGGACTTCGGCGCGGGCGTCACACGCTCGCTCCACAACCGATTCGGGGCCGACACCGACGGGGTAGGGCTTTGCTACGCGGTCGGCCGCGTCCGGACGCGGACGTTCAGTCGAGAGCCTGGCGCAGATCGGCGATCAGGTCTTCCGGGTGCTCGAGGCCGATGGAGAGCCGGACCAGCTCCGGGGGGGCCGTCGAGCCCGGGCCCTCGCTGGAGGCGCGGTGCTCGATCAGGCTCTCCGCGCCCCCCAGCGAAGTAGCCCGCACGAACAGCTGAGCGCGCGCCACCGTGCGCAGGGCCGCTTCGCGCCCCCCCTTGAGCCGCAGCGAGAGCATGGCCCCGAAAGCCTTCATCTGCCGCCGGGCCAGGGCGTAGCCGGGGTCCGACTCCAGACCGGGATAGTGAACGGCGGAGACGGCGGGATGGAGGCTCAGGGCCCGGGCCACGAGAAGGGCGTTCGCGCTCTGGGTGGCCATGCGGCAGGCCAACGTGCGCAGCCCGCGCAGGACTAGCCAGGAGTTAAAGGGCGAGGCCACCGCGCCCAGGACGTGGCGCACGTGGGCGACCCTCTCCAGGGTCGTATCGCGCCGCGCGAAGACGAGGGCGCCGCCCTGGACGTCGCTGTGGCCGCCGAAGTATTTGGTCGTGGAGTGCAACACGATGTCCGCCCCGAGCCCGAGGGGCTGCTGGAGGGCCGGAGTGGCGAAGGTGTTGTCCACGAGGATCTGCGCCCCCCGCGAGCGGGCGAGGCGGATCCCCTCCGCGAGGTCCACTATTTTCATTAGCGGGTTAGACGGGGTCTCGAGGAGCACGAGGCGCGTCTCCGGCCGCAGGGCCTTTTCCAGCTCCGAGAGCCGGCTCATGTCCACGATCGAGGCGCGGATGCCCCAGCGGGGCAGAAACTCGCGGGCCGCCACTCCGTAGCCGTAGTAGGCGTCGTCCGGGAACACGACGTGGGATCCCGGCTCCAGGGTCTGCAAGACGGCGACGGCCGCGGCCATGCCCGAGGCGAAGACCAGCGCCGCCGCTCCCCCCTCCAGGGGCGCCAGCGCCTCCTCGAGGTGGGCCTGAGTGGGGTTCGATTCGCGGATGTAGGTGTGGTCGCCGAGGGGCGTGCCGGAGGGATCGCGCGCGAAGTTGGTGGCCAAATGGATGGGCGGAGCCACGGCCCCCGTTGCCCCGTCCGGGCCCGGGCCAGCGTGCACGGCGAGGGTCTCGAACCGGAGGGTCATCGCAGGAGGGCCGTGGGCTCAGGAATGCGGGTGGCCCGGGCGGTTGCCATCTCCACGAAGAGGCGGTGCAGGCTCCGGGATCGCGTCAGCTCGGGGTGGAACGTTGCGGCCAGGACGCGGCCTTGGCGGACGAGCACCGGCTCCTCTCCCAGCCGGGCCAGCACTTCCACAGCCGGCCCCAGCGCCCGGAAGCGAGGAGCGCGGATGAAGATCGCCTCCACGGACTCCCCGAGCCCGGGGGCGTCGATCCGCGCCTGGAAGGAGTCCACTTGTCGTCCGTAGGCGTTGCGGACCACGGTTGCGTCGAGAAAGCCCAAGCTGGGCTGGGCCGGCTGGACCTCGCGCGCGAGCAGGATGGCCCCCGCGCAGGTGCCCAAGAACGCCCCCCCCTCCTCATGGAGCCGCTCCAGCGCCACGAACCAAGGCTCGTCTTGCATGAGGTTCAGGAGGGTCGAGCTCTCGCCCCCGGGCAGGGCCAGGCCGGAAAGGCCCGCCA
>WNFI01228049.1_pt1 | contig 13425 bp, 12 predicted proteins | sample 5400471 | NCBI WGS metagenome assembly WNFI01 (sample SAMN13153348, study PRJNA577476) | soil metagenome | isolation source: 100 cm saprolite on Douglas fir-dominated hillslope | place: USA:California | collected 2013-09-17 | reverse complement strand
GCACACATGCGGCACCTTGGCCGCCTCTTCCGGCGGCAGGTGGTACATGTCCTTGTCGATCGGGTCGCCCGGATGGATCTTGTTCTGCACGCCGTCCAGTCCCGCCATCAGCATCGCCGCGAACGCGAGGTATGCATTGGTGGTGGGATCCGGGAAGCGCACCTCGACGCGACGCGCGTTCGGGCTCGACACGTATGGGATGCGGCAGGCGGCGGAGCGGTTGCGCGCCGAATAGGCGAGGTTGATCGGCGCCTCGAAACCCGGCACCAGGCGCTTGTACGAGTTGGTGCCCGGGTTGGTGATCGCGTTCAGCGCCTTCGCGTGCTTGATGATGCCGCCGATGTAGTGGATGGCGAAATCCGACAGCCCGGCGTAGCCGTTCCCGGCGAACAGGTTCTTGCCGCCCTTCCACACCGATTGATGCACGTGCATGCCCGAGCCGTTATCGCCGACGATGGGCTTCGGCATGAAAGTCGCGGTCTTGCCGTACGACGCGGCCACGTTCCAGACCGTGTACTTCAGGATCTGCATCCAGTCGGCGCGCTGCACGAGCGGCGCGAAGCGCGTGCCGACCTCGTTCTGTCCCATCGCGCCTACCTCATGGTGGTGCACTTCGACTTCCACACCCTGCTGCTCGAGCGCGAGCGAGATCGCGTTCCTGATATCCAGCAGCGTGTCGGTCGGCGGCACCGGGAAATAACCGCCTTTGATCGGGGCGCGGTGTCCCATGTTGCCGGATTCATAATCGATCCCCGAAGACCAGGGAGCCTCTTCCGACTTGACCTTGACGAAGCAACCGGACATTTCCACGCTCCAGGTCACGCCGTCGAAGATGAAGAACTCGGGCTCGGGGCCGAAATAGGACACGTCGCCCAACCCGGTCGACTTGAGATAGGTCTCGGCGCGCTTGGCGATGCCCCTCGGGCAACGCGTGTACGGCTTGCCGTCCATGGGCTCGTACGTATCGCAGCTGATGTTGAGCACCGGCTCGTCGGTGAACGGGTCCATGCGGGCCGAGGAGGGATCGGGCATCAGCAGCATGTCGGAGGCCTGGATGCCCTTCCAGCCGGCGATGGAGGAACCGTCGAACGCGTGCCCGAGCTCGAATTTCTCCTTGTTGAAGTACTTCACCGGCACCGTGACGTGCTGTTCCTTGCCGCGGGTATCGGTGAACCGGAAGTCGACGAACTTGACCTCCTTGTCCTTGACGAGCTTCAAGACATCATCCGCCGTCATCGCCATGTTCTTTTCCCCTGAACGAGTTGATTTAGTAGTGGTAGATATCGGCAGGGAGCAGATTCCGTGCCAATTCGGGCACGTCATGCTCCCCGTTCGTGCGCAAGATTTGGGGCATTCTACCCAACGCAAATGCACTGTATAGGGGCGATTCGACCCTTTTTGCACTTCGCCGGTGCGGGACGGTCAAACCTATAATCCGCAAGCCATGAGCGACACTAAAGCCATCAAGAAGGCGGCCGCCGAGCGGGCCAGAAAGCTGGGCCTTCCCTATGCCGGCGCCCTCCTGCCCTCGGAAGCGCACGAGCTGATGCAGGCGGGCGCGAAGCTCGTGGACGTGCGGACCAAGCCCGAGCTAAGGTATGTCGGACGCATCCCGGGAAGCCTCGCCGTGGAATGGGAGACCTATCCCGGCAACAAGCCCAATCCCGAATTCATCGGCGAGCTGGCCGCCGCCGCCGGCAAAGACGACGCCGTGATGTTCATCTGCCGCTCCGGCGCCCGCTCGCACAGCGCGGCCGAGGCGGCGATGCGCGCCGGCTGGAAGGAAACCTACAACGTGCTCGAGGGATTCGAGGGCGACAAGGATTCGCAGCAGCATCGCAACACGGTGGGCGGGTGGAGAAAAGCCGGCTTACCCTGGGCTCAATCCTAAGCTTTCCAGTCAACCCAGCCAAAGTAAGCCGTTAGCAGCACGACCAACCCAAAAGCGATCCGGTACCAGGCGAACGGCTTGAAGTCGTGCGTCGCGACGTAGCGGATCAGCCAGCGCACCACCACGAACGCCGAGACGAACGCGGCCGCCGAGCCGACCGCGAACATTCCGAGGTCGCCGGCCGAAAATAGCTCGCGGTGCTTCCAGAGATCGTAGGCGCCGGCGGCCACGAGTGTAGGCACGGCGAGAAAAAACGAGAACTCGGTCGCCGCCCGGCGCGACAGGCCGAACAGCATTCCGCCGATGATGGTCGCGCCCGAGCGCGAGGTACCCGGAATCAGCGCGAAGCACTGCGCCAACCCGACCTTCAGCGCGTCCAGCCAGGTCATCGCCTGCGTGGTTTCGACTCTCGGTTGAAAGGACTTTCTTTCCACAAGAAGAATGATGATTCCGCCGACGATGAAGGCCAGTGCAACGGGCACGGCGTGGAACAGATAGGCTTTTATGTATTTCGAGAACAGCAGTCCGAGCACGGCTGCCGGAATGAAGGCAATGAAAAGATTCTTGTACAAATTCAAATCAAATTTGAAGAAGCGAGCGCGGTATTCCCACACCACCGCGAGCATCGCGCCGGTCTGGATCACGATGTTGAATACGCCCCAGCGCTCATCATTCGCGCCCAGCAGTTCGCCGGCGAGGATCAGGTGACCGGTACTGGAGATCGGCAGGAATTCGGTCAGGCCTTCGACGATCCCGAGGATCAGCGCGCTCAGCAGTTCGTGCATCGATGCTATTCCGGCAGGCCTTTATTGAATTCGTTCTTGCAGGAAGCGCTCGACGTTCTGCCAGAAGAACGGATGGCTGTCGGTGGTGTTGTGGCCGGCATCCTCGAGCGCCACCCATTGCTTCGGCCCGCCCCAGGCATCGTAGAGCTTTTTGGCGTGCGCCGGCGGGATGATCTGGTCGCGCGTGGCGACCAGGCACAGCAGCGGCGCGCTGATTCGCGGCGCGAGCTGCGCCGGCTCGAAGTTGTGCTTCAACATCAGGCTCACGGGCAGGAAGGGATAGTGATGCCTGCCCACCTCGGCCAGGCTGTCGAACGGCGCCGCGAGAATCACAGAATCTATTTTTCTTTGAGAAGCCAGGAATACTGCGGCGCCGCTGCCCAGGCTGCGCCCCAATACGAACACCTGCCGCGGCTTGAGCTCGCGGACCGCGTAGTCGTACCACTGCAGCGCATCCGAGGAGATCGAATCGGCCGACGGCTTGCCGCCGCTCGCTCCATAGCCGCGATAGCTGGTCAGGAGCCAGCTCGCGCGCGGGGCGCGCCCGGCGGTCTCGGCGATCATCCAGGAAACCTCCTCGGCATTGCCGCCAAAGTAGATGATGAGAGGCGCGCCCGGCACGCGTTTGACATGCCAGGCGTGCAACTTGACCTGGTCTTTTGAATCCAGAAATATCTGCTGGACGTCGGGGAAGCGCCTTGCGATCTCGGTGCGGTGCGGTTCGGAAAGCCGTTGCGGATAAAAGATGAGCTGGTCCTGCAACAGGTACATCGCAAGCGGCACCCCGACCGCGACGGCGAGCAGCATCATGCCGATAGTCGAGAGCATAGAGTCGCCGATTCGCGCAGCGAATTGGATCCGATTTTGCTTACCGCTGGGCTTTCGGATAGATCTCCGAGCCCTTCTTCACGAACTCGACGGCTTTCTCCTTCAGCCCTTTCTCGACGTAGTCGCGCACGTCCTGCGTGATCTTCATCGAGCAGAAATGCGGGCCGCACATCGAGCAGAAGTGCGCCACCTTCATGCTGTCTTTGGGCAGCGTCTCGTCGTGGAAGTCCTTGGCCGTGTCGGGATCGAGCCCCAGGTTGAACTGGTCCTCCCAGCGGAACTCGAAGCGCGCCTTGGAGATCGCATTGTCGCGGACCTGCGCCCCGGGATGCCCCTTGGCGAGGTCGGCGGCGTGCGCGGCAATCTTGTAGGCCATGATGCCGTCCTTCACGTCCTTCTTGTTCGGCAGCCCCAGATGCTCCTTTGGCGTGACATAGCAGAGCATCGCGGTGCCGTACCAGCCGATCTGCGCGGCGCCGATGGCGCTGGTGATGTGGTCGTAGCCGGGCGCGATATCGGTCGTCAAGGGTCCCAGCGTATAGAAGGGCGCCTCGTGGCACTCCTTCAGCTGGATCTCCATGTTCTCCTTGATGAGCTGCATGGGAACGTGGCCGGGCCCTTCGATCATCACCTGCACGTCGTGCCGCCACGCGACTTCCGTCAATTCACCCAAAGTACGCAGCTCGGAAAGCTGGGCTTCATCATTGGCGTCGTAGCCCGAGCCGGGGCGCAGGCCGTCGCCGAGGCTGAAGCTGACGTCGTACGCTTTCATGATCTCGCAGATGTCCTCGAAGCGCGTGTAGAGGAAGCTTTCCTTGTGGTGCGCGAGGCACCACTTCGCCATGATCGAGCCCCCGCGCGACACGATGCCGGTCATGCGCGACGCCGTCATCGGCACGTAGCGCAACAGAACGCCGGCGTGGATGGTGAAGTAGCGCGTCTCGTGGATGTGCTTGCCGGTGGAGAGGTCCATGACCGTGTCGCCGCCCCAGCGGATCGCCCAGGTCATCTTCTCGACTTCCTCGCCGATGCCGGAGGACACCGCCGAGTTGCCGATGTTGGCGTTCACCTTCACCAGGAAGTTGCGGCCGATGACCATCGGCTCGCTCTCAGGATGGTTGATGTTGGCCGGTATGATGGCGCGGCCCCGCGCCACCTCGCTCCTGACAAATTCCGCATCTATGGAAGGAGGAATGCTGGCGCCAAAACTCTCGCCCTTGTGCTGCTTCATGAGCAGCCCGAGCATCTTCTCGCCGGCCTTGCCGCCCGCCTTCAGGCTCTCGATGTACTGTTCGCGCTGGAGGTTCTCGCGGATCGCGATGAATTCCATTTCCGGGGTCACGATTCGCCGGCGCGCGTAGTGCATCTGTGTGACGTTGCTCTTGCCTTTCCTGGGCTTCCTCTTGAGATTGAAACGAAGCTCGGCGAGCTTGGGATCTGCCAGGCGCTCCCTGCCGAATGACGAGGAAGGTCCGTTCAGCAATTCAGAATCACCTCTCGCGGTGATCCAAGGCTCGCGAAGCGCCGGCAGGCCCGAGCGGATGTCGATTTTTGCGGCCGGATCGGTGTAAGGCCCGGAGCAGTCGTAGACGAAGACCGGCGGGTTCTTCTCGCCGCCGAACATCGTCGGCGTGTCGGCCTGGCTGACTTCGCGCAGCGGTACGCGCACATCGGGGCGCGAGCCGGTGACGTACACCTTGCGCGAATTGGGCAGCGGCTTTATCGCTGCGTCGTCTACGTGGGCGGTTGCGGCGAGGAACTTCGGATTGGCGTTCATCTGCGCTTCCCTACGGCGGAATTAACCGCATCAGGTTATGAGGGACTGTCTCACCCGTACCCTCGATGCTCCGAGCCGGTACAGGACCCCTAACGCTAAGGCAGCGATTATAATCCGCTTCCTCCATGAATCTCGAAAAAGCCCGCGACAACATGGTCGAGCAGCAGATCCGCACCTGGGAGGTGCTCGACCAGGACGTGCTCGACCTGCTCTACCTCGTGCCGCGCGAGGATTTCGTGCCGGAGCAATACAGGACGCTCGCCTTTTCCGACCTGGAAATCCCCATCGGCGAGGGAGAGCGCATGTGGCAGCCCAAGCTCGAGGCCAGGGTTCTTCAAGAATTGAGTATTCGAAAAACGGACAGCGTCCTGGAGGTTGGCACCGGCGGCGGGTATCTCACGGCGCTCCTTTCGCATCGTGCGGGGCACGTGCACTCGGTCGAGATCAAGCCGAAGCTCGCCGAATTCGGGCAGAAGAACCTGGCGCGGCAGGGCCTGGACAACGTGACGCTGCAAATCGGCGACGCGGCGAACGGCTGGCCGCGCCAGGCGCCCTACGACGCGATCGTCCTGACCGGCTCGACGCCGGTCCTGCCGCGCGCCTTCCTCGAGCAGCTCGCCGCCGGCGGCAGGCTGTTTGCCGTGGTGGGCGAGGCGCCTGCCATGACCGCCCGGCTCGTCAGCTGCACGGTGCCGGGCGCCTACGGCAGCGTGGATCTATTCGAAACCGTGATCGCGCCGCTCGTCAACGCCGAGCAGCCGCCGCGCTTCAAATTCTGAGCCTGAGCATGAAGCAAATCACGGCCGCGGAGCTGTCCGCCTGGCTCGCCGACGCGGGGCGCGCCAAGCCGCTGCTGCTCGACGTGCGCGAGCCGTGGGAGTATGAGAAGGCCCGCATCGAGGGCTCGCAACTCGTGCCGATGGGCGAGATACCGGCGCGCCTTGGCGAGCTCGATCCCGACCGGGAAGTAATCGCGATCTGCCACCACGGCGGCCGCAGCATGCAGGTGGCGATGTTTCTCGAAAAAAGTGGCTTTGCAAAAGCGCATAATCTCGCCGGCGGCATCGATTCCTGGTCAAAAACCGTCGATCCATCGGTTCCCCTGTATTGAAGAATATGAGGAACAAAGCCGGTATTCTTTTTGCCTTTCTCCTTGCATTCGCGCAGCCGAGCCTTGCCGAAGACTTGCTTCAGGTCTACCGCGACGCGCAGAAATACGACGCGGTGTACTTCGCCGCACGTCGCACGCTCGAGGCGGGGCGCGAGAAGCTTCCCCAGGGCCGCGCCCTGCTGCTGCCCAACGTCACGCTTACCGCGAACGCCACGCGCCAGCACCTAGTATCCGAAGCGCACGACCCCTCTGCCACCACGCTGTTCTTCGATCGCGACGTCTATGCGCGCGGCTACACGTTGACGTTCACGCAACCGCTCATCCGGCTGCAGAACCTGAGCCAGTACGGCCAGGCGGAATTCCAGGTCAAGCAGGCCGAGGCGGCCTTCGGACAGGCAAGCCAGGATCTAATTCTGCGCGTCGCGCAGGCCTATTTCGACGTGCTCGCGGCGCAGGATTCGCTCGGCCTGGTGCGCGCGCAGAAGGCGGCGATTTCCGAGCAGCTCGCGCAGGCGAAGCGCAACTTCGAGGTCGGCACCGCTACCATCACGGACACGCACGAGGCGCAGGCGCGCTTCGATCTCTCGGCCGCGCAGGAGATCGCGTCGCAGAACGACCTCGAAAGCAAGCGCCGCGCGCTGCAGCAATTCACCGGCAAGGAATACGCCGAGCTGAAGCCCCTGCGCGCCGACGTCAAGCTCGCGCAACCCAACCCGATCGACATGCAAAGCTGGGTCGACCTCGCGGAGAAGCAGGGCTATCCGGTGCAGATCCAGGATGCGGCCAGGGAAATCGCCGCGCTCGATCTGAAGCGCAACTACGCGGCGCACTTGCCGACGGTAGACTTGGTCGCGAGCCGCCAGTACATCAATCAGACCGGAACGCTGACCTCCTCGTTCGGCAACGACCTGACGATCAACACCGTCGGGGTGCAGCTTGCCATGCCGCTTTTCCAGGGCGGCGCGCTCTTTTCCCGCGATCGAGAGGCGGCCGCGCTCGCCGAGAAGGCGAAGGACGATCTCGACAACGCCCGGCGTTCCTCGGCGCTCGCCACGCGGCAATCCTACCTCTCTGTGATCAACGGCATTACGCAGGTCGGGGCGCTCGAGCAGGCGAAGGTCTCCTCGCAGAGCGCGCTCGATTCCAACAAGCTCGGCTACGAGGTCGGCGTGCGCATCAACATCGACGTCCTGAACGCGCAGCAGCAGCTCTACTCCACGGAGCGCGACCTCGCCGTGGCGCGCTACAACACCATCACCAATCACCTGCGCCTCAAGGCCGCCGCCGGCAGCCTGGTCGAGCCGGACCTGTGGGAAGTCAACCGCGCGCTGCAGCCCTAGCGGGCGTTTCTTTTTTCTTCAGCAGATCGAGACAAACCCTCAGGTGCCGCTCGGTGGCGCCGCGGTGCAGATCGCAGAGCTTCCTGCCGGCCTCGATCAGGTTCTGGCCGCCGAGCGCGGCGAACGAGCCGCCGATCAGCGCGACATCGCAGGCGGCATAGTAGAAAGCCATCTCCCCCATCGTGTCGCCGAGATAGATTTGCTGTTTTTCATTCGGAAGATCATCCCGGCTGCGCCGCGCGTCTGCCCATTGCGCCACCTCGTCGAAGCGCTGCAGATGGCGGGGTACGACGACAATGAGCAGCTTTTCTTTTTCAGGAAAATTCGTCTCTGGCTGGAAAAAAGCGTCGAGAAGCATCCTCTCCTCGCCTTCCCTCGTGCTCGCGAACAGCAGCACCGGCCGCCCAACGCGCGCGCGCCAGGCGCGGCCGGCGGCGATCTGCGCAGTGTCGGGCCGGACATCGAATTTCAGGTTGCCGCTCACCTCGACGCCCGGCGCGCCGAGCGCGCGCAGCCGCTCGGCGTCCGCGGTGCTTTGCGCGCACACCGCCGCAAAGGAGCGGATTGCCGGGCCGGTGAGCGCCGACCAGCGCGCATAGCCGCGCGCCGACTTTTCCGACATCCGGGCGTTGGCGAGCAGCATCGGCAAGCCGTTCGCAGCGCATGCCGCGAGCAGGTTGGGCCACATCTCGGTCTCCATGACGATACCCAGGCCCGGACGGAAATACTCGAGGAAGCGCTGCACGGCCTCCGGATAGTCGTAGGGAAGATAGACGGCCGTCACCGACTCGCCGTAGACCTGCTTCAGCGTCTCGCGGCCGGCTGCCGTCATGCAGGTCATGACGATCGCCTGCTCGGGCAGCGCCCGCCTGAGCGCCTGGACGAGCGGCGCCGCGGCGCGCGCTTCGCCGACCGAAACCGCGTGGATCCAGATCCCGCCGGCTTTGCGCTCTACCTTGTAGCGGCCAAAGCGCTCGGCCACGGCCTCCCAATAGCCGGGCTCGCGCCGGCCGCGCCACCACAGGCGCAGCAGGATGAGCGGCAGCAACGCCCTCAGCGCGAGCGTGTACAGAATTCTCAAGCCACGGCCTTCAGGACTTCGGCGACCGACGGCGGGCGGCCCGCTGCGCCGACATTGGCTCCCCTCGAAAGGCCGTACAGGCCGGTCAGCGAGGGATCGGAGCCGCAGTAGATCCCGACGGTCCGCGCACCCACCGCCGCGGCAAGGTGCGTGAGCCCGGTATCGACACCGATGACAGCGTTCGCTTGTTGAAAAATTCCCGAAAGCTCCAGGAGCGACATCCTGGAAGGCACCGCCGCGTTGCCCATTGCTCTGGAAACGGATTCCGCGCGGACCTTCTCCGCCTCGGTGCCCCAGGGCAGCACGACGCGCACACCGAGGGCCCGGCCGAGCTCGATCCAGCGTTCGTTCGGCCAGAGCTTGTCGGCGCGGCTAGTCATCGTGAGAAACACAGCGTAAGCGGCCGCGTCGCCTTTCAAAGATGAATTCTTTACTTGAAGGCCGTAGTCGATGGAATTCTCAAGCGTGTAGCCGAGCGCGCTCGCCGTCAGCCGCCGGTTCCTCTCCACCGCATGCAACCCCTTCGGCACCTCGTGCTTGATGTCGTAGAACATCGACGCCAGCGGCTCGCGGGCGCTCGCGCGGCCCATGCCGTGCTTCGTGCCCGCGGCAAGCGCGCAGACGAGCGCGCTCTTCAGAAGCCCCTGCGAATCGATCACGGCGTCATAGCGCTCCAGAGAAATCGCCTTCCTGAAACTGGCTATCTCGCCCCAGACCGCGGGACTCCAGGGGGCACGCCGCCAGCGGCGCAGCGCTACCGGGATTACTCGGCGCACCGCGCGGTGCATCACCGCGACTTCGGCGAACGGCTCCTCGACCACCCAGTGGATTTCCGCCGCCGGCAGCCTGCGCGCGGCGTCGCTGACCGCGGGGCAGTGATGGACGACGTCGCCGAGCGAAGAGGTCTTTACGAAGAGAATTCTTCGCATTGGATAGAATTAGGGCCCGCTGGATTCTACGGGATAACTTTGAGAAACCCGCTTTCGGCCGTCCTCATCACCCGCAACGCCGCCAACGTCATCGAGGCCTGCCTCGAGAGCCTTGCGTTCGCGGACGACATCGTCGTCGTCGATTCGGCGAGCAGCGACGGCACGATCGAGATCGCGCAGCGGCGCGGCGCGCGCGTGGTGCAGAAGGAATGGCTGGGCTACGGCCGGCAGAAGCAGTTCGCGGTCGAGCAGGCCGCGCACGACTGGGTGCTCTGCCTCGACTCCGATGAGCGCGTTTCGGCGCAGCTCGCGGCGGGCATCCAGGAGGCGCTCGCGGCGCCGGTTTCGCCGGTGTACCGCATGCCGCGCCGCAACCGCTTCATGGGCCGGTGGCTCGCGCACGGCGAGGGCTATCCCGATTGGAGCCCGCGTCTCTTCAACCGGCTGAACGCGCGCTGGAGCGACGACCTGGTGCATGAGAAGGTGCTGTTCTCGGTTACCCCCGGCACGCTGCGCGGCGACCTGCTGCACGACTCTTCCGACGACCTGTCGGCCTATCTCGAGCGGCAGAACCGCTACACCACCCTCGCAGCGCGCCAGGCCTTCGACCTCGGCCGCAGCGCGAGCCTTCCCCACCTGCTGTTCTCGCCCATCGTGAGGTTCTTCAAGTTCTACGTCTTTCGCCTGGGCTTTCTCGACGGCATGGCGGGGCTGCTGCACATCTCGATCGGCTGCATGAACAGCTACATCAAGTACGCCAAGCTGATCGAGCTGCGGCGCGCGGAGCGCAGATGAGGGCGCCGAAGAAGCCGGCGAAAAAGCAGGGCCCGTCCCTGCCCGCGTCCGCCGACATCGTCGCATTCCACGACGACATTCTCGCGTCGCCTGGCCAACCGGCGCGCCTCGAGTCCGGCGTCTGGGAGGCGATCGAGACCAACCACCGGCACAACGGCGTTCTCTGGGAACAGGAAGACCTCGCGCGCCGGCGCAAGGTTCCCGACTCGGAGATCGCCGGCAACAAGCGCGCGATCGACGCCAACAACCAGAAGCGGAACGACGCGATCGAGCGCATCGACGAAGTGTTTTTGCGTTTCTTCAAGGAAGTAAAACTAGAAAAAAATGCGAGGCTCAATTCTGAAACCGCCGGGGCCATGATCGATCGGCTGTCGATCCTGTCGCTCAAGATTCATCACATGCGGCTGCAGACGCAGCGCACGGACGTCGACAAGGCGCACATCGAGAGCTGTCTGGCAAGACTCCAAAAATTGAATGAGCAAAGAAGCGACCTTTCGGGCTGCCTCGACCATCTGCTTGCCGAGGCCATACGCGGCGAGAGCTATTTCAAGGTCTACCGCCAGTTCAAGATGTACAACGATCCGAACCTGAATCCCGCCGTATACGGTGAAAAGCCCGGCGGCAAGCGCTGATGTGGCTGATCCGTTTCGAGCAAGCCGCGCTGGTAGGGCTTGGATTCGTGCTGCCTTTGCTCGAGGCTCCCAAGAATCTCCTATGGCTCGCCTATGTGTTCTTGTGGCTGCTCAACAGAGCGCGGGCGCGAGATTTCGGCGGCGCATGGGACCGCTGGGACACGGTGATCGCGGCGTGGATTGCGTCCGGCTTTCTGTCGATCCCCCTGGGCGGCATCAGCACGGGGGACTGGAGCGCGAACAATGACGTGCTGCGCTACGGCAGCGTGCTCTGGATCCTGAAGCGTAGCCGGTACGACGAGGCCGCGCTACGGCCGTTGTTTATTGCGCTCGCTGCGGGCACCCTCGCTGCGCTGGCATGGGGCTACTACGGTATAGCCTCCCACGAACGCTATCTTCTCGGCCTGAACTCGGTGGGACATGTCAACCATGGCGCCATCTATGTCGCAATCGTGTTCGGTGCGGTGCTTGCTGCTGCGCGTGCGGAGTGGCGCAGCAGCACTACCCCGAAGCAGATGCTCGATCTTGCCGTGCTGGCGATCTTAGCGATCTCTCTAGGCGTCATGCAAAGCCGCGGCGCCCTCGCCGCCGCGGCGATAGCAGCCTTGGTTCTTCTCGCGATCTATTCCTGGAGACGAGGGTACGGGCTACGAGCCATTGTTGTTTGTGGCGCCCTGGGAATAACGGCGATCACCGTCGTGCTTGCTGTAAAGCCAGAGATGCTGGAAAAACGCGACAGGTGGGGTACGCAGCTGGCCATCATCTCCTATCGCGACGTAATCTGGCGTACCGGGTTGGCTGCCTGGCGAGAGTTTCCGGTGTTCGGTGTCGGCACGGACAATTATTCGCGGATTGGGCTGGGGGACATCGAGCGCTGGAGCGCAGCGCGCGGCGAAGTGTTCGACAGGACGCGTTACGAGCCCGCGCCGCACGCCCACAATCTCTTCATCAACACGCTGGCGGAGAGGGGATTGGTAGGGCTTCTATCCCTCGGCGCGTTACTGCTGATATTGCTCGCTGAGCTTCTACGGGGGATACCGCAGTCCAACGCACCCCCGGCGCATTGGGCCTGGTGGGGCGGCGCAGCCTCGGCGTGGCTCATTAGCGTGCTTGTAGGCGCTGTCAATACGACGCTGCACCACGAGCACGCCCTTCTCAGCGTTCTTTTCGTCGGCGGCTGGCTAGCCCTCGGACGTGCTCACCCTTCATCAGGTTAATCTGCAGACGCTGGTCGGGGGCGGCGAGTATTACACCCGCGCGTTCTCGCGGGCGCTGCTGCAGGTGGGCGCGAGCGTGCGGCTTTACGTCCATCGCGGCAATCGCTTCTGGGATTCTCTCGCCGGCTCGGGCGTCGAGGTGCTGCCGGTGGCGGACGCCGCCGGTTTCGAGTCCGCTCTTCCTGGGGGCGGCGCGCTGCTGATAACGCAAACCATGCTGCCGCGGGCGATTGCCGAGCGCCTCGCGCGCAAGCACATCCTTACGGGATTCGCCCACCTTCCCCTGCACGAGCGCAGCGCAGAGCCGTTTGCACCGTACCGCGCGGTGTTCACCGTGTCGCAATACTGCATCGACCTGCTGCGCGCCGCCGGCCTCGGCGGCCAGACTTACCCCGAACCTCTTTACGGGACGTACGATCTGGCACGCCCGCCCGCGCAAGTTCTCCACGCCCGATCGCCCTATGCATGGGACCAGCGCAAGCTGCGCGACCGGATGATGGGTTTGCTCGAGCCCATGCTGCCACGAACACGCTCGGAGTACTCGAAACCGGAAGGGCTCAGCCTCGCAATTGTCTCCTTGATTGCGCCGATCAAACAGTTTCCTGCATTGTTCGGTGTCCTCGCTCCTCTTATCGCACGCTTCCCGCAAGTGCATCTCGATATATTCGGCAGTGGCGGCTATGCACAGGTGCGCGATCTGCGTAGGGCACTGCGCCCGATCCGGCGACAAGTCCGCTTCTGGGGTTATCAGCCGTCGGTGCAGGCGGTATATCCGAAGATCGACTATCTGATGACGGGGCTTCCCGAGAAGGAAGCGCTGGGCCTCAATGCGATCGAATCGCAAGCCTGCGGGACTCCGGTGCTTGCGCCCAGGGCGCCACCGTTCACTGAAACCGTGCTGGACGGCAAGACCGGGTTTCTATACGTGGATCCGCGCCTGGATCAGGGAAGGGATTTCGCGGCTCTGCTCGAGTCGCTCGTGGCCGGTCGCGCTCGTCCGGACCCGCGCCTCGCGCGCGAGCATCTGGCGAAATTCTCC
>WNFI01693084.1_pt1 | contig 13429 bp, 12 predicted proteins | sample 5400471 | NCBI WGS metagenome assembly WNFI01 (sample SAMN13153348, study PRJNA577476) | soil metagenome | isolation source: 100 cm saprolite on Douglas fir-dominated hillslope | place: USA:California | collected 2013-09-17 | reverse complement strand
CGCCCGAGGTGATGGTGAGGCCCTGGGCAGGGGTCTGGGCGATGGCGGGCTTGACGAAGGGAGCGGCGATGAGGCCGCCGAGCACGGCGCGGCGTGAAATGGCGGGCGTCAATCTACGGCGCATGGTGCCTCCGGGGGAATGTGGCGGACCTCGACGCGCCCGCATTGTGGCCTTGTCTCGGCCTAGCCCTCAAGCGCCAACCGACAGGGGCTTGAGGCGACGATGGGCGGCGGGCACACTCGGGGGGCACCCCATAGGCCCAAAATCGGATTCCCGCCCCGCCCATGCACCCCCTGACCGGCTATTGCGACCGCTGGAGCGTCAAACCAGGCCAGCGTCTTCGCCTCATGGTGAGCAGCGCCAAGGACGCGCCGTTCCGGCTCCGCTTCGTGCGCCATCTCTGCGCCGACCCAAATCCGGAAGGGCCCGGCTATCGCGAGATCGCCATGCCTTCGCCGCTCGACGGCGAGCATAAGGGGCGATTTCAGGCTGCATGGCTCGGCAGCTTCGGCCAAGCGCCCGGGCTCACGCTCGACGCCACCGAGGGGCTCACGATCGCGGCCACGATCTGGCCGACGACGCCCCGAAAGGGCCAGCAGGGCCTCGTCGAGCTTGCCGGGGCGGGTTGGCGCTTCGCCCTCGGCATCGGCGCGGGCGGCGGAGTGATGGCGGAGGTAACCGCGGCGAACGGTCAGCCCCCGCCCCGCGGCTCCGCCGAAGTCAGGCTTGCCGCGCTGGCTCCCACCGCCGCCGGAGCGCCAGCCGCGGCCTACTATAATGGCAAGCTCGAGCGCCCGACCGTATGGGACGGAACCGTGGCGCTCGCTGCCGCCCTCGAGCGGCAGCGCGGGAGCGTACCGGCCCCCTCCGCGCCGGGCTTGCGCGCCTGCTGGGATTTCGCCCTCGGCATGTCCGGCACGATTGCGCGCGATATCGGGCCGCAGGCAGCGCATGCGAGTCTGATCAATCTGCCGACGCGGGCGATGACCGGCGCCAATTGGACGGGAGACGTGCATCACTGGCAAGCAGCGCCGCAGCACTATGGCGCGATCCATTTCCACGATGACGACCAGGGCGATCTCGGCTGGAGGGAAACGGTCGCGCTCGCGGTGCCGCGCGACTGGCCGACCGGCTTCTATGCCGCGCATATCAGCAACGACTCCGGCGAGGATTACATTCCGTTTTTCGTCCGACCCGAGGGCCCATCGGCGGATGTGGTCTTTCTCGTGCCCACCTACACCTATCAGGTCTATGGCAGCTTCGTCCGTCCCGGCCGCGGTGCCGAGATCGGCGAGCGCGCGCGGGCCTGGGGGGCGCTCACTGAAACGCCGGATATGAATCCAGAATTCGGCCTCGCCACCTACAACCGCCACTCCGACGGATCCGGCGTCGCCATCACCACCATGCTCAGGCCAATGCTCGACACCAGGCCACGGCAGCTCAGCTTGATGGACCCCGCCCCAGAAGGATCGGGCTGCGGCCGCGTCTCAGCCGACTCCTACTACATCCACTGGCTCGACCGCATCGGCGTCGCCTGCGACGTGGTGACCGATCACGACCTGCACGAGGAGGGGCTGGCGTGCCTCGAGCCCTACCGGGTCGTCATTGCCGGCCAGCATCCGGAATACCACTCGCTCCGCATGATGCAGGCGCTGGAATCCTATCTCGACGGCGGCGGCAGGCTCATGTATCTCGGCGGCAATGGCTTCTACTGGCGGGCCGAACCCTCGCCCGAAGCACCGCACGCGCTGGAGGTACGCCGCGCGGAAGGCGGCATCCGCGTCTGGCCGACCGAGGCCGGCGAGAGCTATCACGCCTACGGCGGCGGCTATGGCGGCCTCTGGCGTCGCATCGGCAAGCCGTCGCATCGGCTGGTCGGCAACGGCTTCTCTGTGCAGGGACGCTATCTGGGGTTTCCCTATCGCTTCACCAAGGCGATTACCGATCCCCGCGTCCGCTTCATGACCGCCGGGCTCGAGGTCGATCCGGATCAGGTCTTCGGCGATGCAGGCTACATGGGCGGGGGTGCCGCCGGCTTCGAGCTGGACAGCGTCGATGCCCATTTCGGCACGCCGCCCAATGCGCTGGTGGTTGCGAAGGGTGTGGTCATCCACCCGGACTATTGCTGGGTGAACGAGGACATGCTCACGATCCGACACCCGAAGGCGCAAGCTGATTGGTCCTGCGCCGACATGGTGTTCTTCGAGACGGCGTCCGGCGGCGCCGTCTTCTCGGTCGGCTCGATGACCTACGCCGGCAGCCTGCCGGTCGATGGCTGCAACAGCACGCTCGGCCGGCTCACCACCAATGTGCTTCGCCGATTCATCGATCCGACGCCGTTCCGATGAAGCGGCTGCTCCGCAATCTCCTCGGCATCGTGCCGACCCTGGTGCTGAGCTGGACGATCGTCTTCGGCGCCATGCATCTGATCCCGGGCGATCCCGTGGCGATGATGCTGGCCGGCACGCCCGCGACCGACAAGGTGGTTGAGGCGGAGCGGGCGAAGCTGGGCCTCGACCGAACCATCGCCGAGCAGTATTTCGCCTTCCTCGAGCGGGTGGTGGTCGGCGATTTCGGCGACAGCTTCCGCACCCGCCAGCCGGTCGCCCGCATGGTCGGAGAGCAGCTCCCCTACACGCTGCAGCTGGCCGCGGGTGGACTGATCTTCGGTCTCGTCCTTGGTACCGGGCTAGGTCTCCTTGCCGGCGTTTTTCCCCATGGCTGGATCGACAGCGTCGCCATGACGACCGCGGTAGCTGGGGTGTCTCTGCCCGGGTTCTGGGTCGGTATGCTGCTGATCCAGACCTTCGCCACCTATCTCGGCTGGCTGCCGGTTCTGGGAACCGGCCTCGAAGCTTTGATACTCCCGAGCGTCACGGTCGGATTGTTCTTCGCTGCCGGGCTGGCGAGGCTGATCCGGTCCAGCATCATCGAAGTGATGAGCCAGGACTACGTCCGCACGGCGCGGGCGAAGGGCCTGCCGCCGGTGATCGTCGTGGCGAAGCATGCGCTCCGGAACGCGCTGATCCCTCCGGTCACCTTGCTCGGGGTGCAAGTGGCATTGCTGATCGGCGGCGCGGTGGTGACCGAGACGGTGTTCGCGCGGCCCGGGATCGGCTCGATCCTGGTGCAGGCGGTCCTGGACAAGGACTACCCTGTCGTGCAGGCGATCGTGGTGTGGTCAACCGCCGCCTTCATCACCATCAACGTGCTGATCGATCTCCTCTACGGACTGATCGATCCGCGCGTGACCGAGTGACGGCGTGACGCTCGCAGCTCCCGGCATTGCGGTACGCGAGGTCCCGGCGACCCGCCGGCTGCTGGCGAGCCCGGGCGCGGCGGTTGGCACCATGGTGCTGCTGATCGCCGTCGCCGCCGCCATCCTGGCGCCATCGCTGGCACCCTATGATTGGAACGCGACAAGCGTATGCCGTCGTCTGGCTCCGCTCTCCGATGCGCACTGGCTCGGTTGCGACCAATTCGGGCGCGACATCATGAGCCGCGTTCTCTATGGCGCCCGCTACTCGCTAAGCATGGGCCTCGCCACGGTCGCGATCAGCCTCGTCTTCGGCGCGACGCTCGGCGTCCTCGTCGCCTATGCCGGCGGCTGGCTCGACACCACCGGCTCTCGCGGCTTCGACGTGCTGCTGGGCTTCCCGCCGATCATGCTTGCGATCCTCGTCGTCTCGATTCTCGGCGTTGGCCTCTGGAACGCCGCGCTCGCGGTCGGCATCGCCGGCGTGCCGCGCTTTGCCCGCATCACCAGGGGCGTGGCGCTGTCTTTGATGAAGCGAGATTTTGTCGATGCGGCGCGGGCGATCGGCGCCGGGCACATGCGCATCGCTGGCCGGCACCTGCTGCCCAACCTGACGCCGACCCTAATAGTGCTGGCGACGCTTGAGCTCGGCAATGCGATCCTATTCACCGCCACCTTGTCCTTCCTCGGCCTCGGCGCCCAGCCGCCGACGCCGGAATGGGGCGCGATGTTGAATGCCGGCCGCGAATTCGTGCGCTACGCGCCGTGGATGATGATCTTTCCCGGCCTGGCGCTGTTTCTCGTCGTGCTTGCCGTCAATCTCGTCGGCGACCGCCTGAGCCAGGTGCTGGATCCGCGCCAGCGCGGCTTTGGCAAATGAGCGCCCGCTAGCTCTGCACGCGGCTGCCGCGGCCGTAGACCAGCAGCATGGCGATGATCACCGCGCCATAGATGACCTGACGGCCGGCCTCCGGCATTTGCATCACCGAGAGGATGCTCTGCAGCAGGCCGATCAAGATGACTCCGGCGACAGTGCCGAGATAGGTACCGCGACCGCCGAGGATATTGGTGCCGCCGAGCACCACGGCGGCGATCGAGGGCAAGAGATAGGCATCGCCCATCCCCTGGAAGGCCTTGTTCGAGTAGCCCGCGAGCAGCACGCCGGCAAGCGCGCTGCAGGCGCCGCTGATGGCAAAGGAGACGACGAGCACGGCGCGGGTGTCGACCCCCGAGAGATACGCCACGGCCTCGCGATTACCGATCGCGTAGATGTAGCGGCCAAGCACCGTCCGGCGCAGCATGAAGGCGACGCAGCCGCCGACGGCGAGCCAGACGAATAACGCGTTGGGAATGCCGAGCAGCGTCGCCTGCACGGCAAGCCAGTGCATGAAGGGCGTTGCCGAATCTTGCGGCGCGAAGCCGCCGGTATGGAGCACCATCAGGCCCTGCGCCACGGCATTGACGCCGAGCGTGAAGATCATCGACGGGATGCGCAGGAAGGCGACGCCGACGCCATTGACGATGCCGACGAGAAGGCCGCACGCCACGCCGAAGGGCAGTGCCAGCGAGGCATCCCACCAGCCGGCGGCGGCAGTCGACATCATCCCCCCCATGGTCACCACCCAGGGGATCGACAGGTCGATATGGCCGAGCAGGATGACGACCATCACGCCCGAGGCGATGACGCCGAGGAAGGAGGCGACGACGAGCTGCTGCAGCAGGTAGGAGGCGGAGAGGAAATTCGTCGAATAGACGCTGCCCGCCAGCAGCATCACGCCGATGAAGGCGAAGGCGACGTATTCGCCCCGGATCGCGCGGCCCGGCATGGCGGTCCTAACCGAAGAGCTCGAGGCGGTTGCGCACGCCGAACCCACGTGCAGCGCCGAGACTGACCGCGGTCAACAGCACCATTCCCTGAAACAGCGGCTGGAACAACGGCGGCAGGTCGAAGACGAAGAGCAGGTCCTCGATGGGGCGCAGCACGAAGGCGCCGAAGATCGAACCGATCGCGCTGCCGGCGCCGCCGAAGAGCGACGTGCCGCCGATGACCACCGCGGCGATCGAATTCAGCGTATAGGTCCCGCCGGCAGGCGCGTTCGCTTCGCCCGAATAGGTGATGAAGGTGAGCAACACCCCGCCGATCGCCGCGAGCAGCCCGCCCAGCATGTAGGCCATGAGCTTGGCGCGGTCGATCGGGACTCCCGACATGAACGCGGCACCCTCGGCCGAGCCCACGGCGTAGCACGCCCGCCCCGTCACCGACAGACGGAACGGGACCCAAATCAGCAGCGCAACCCCGGCCAGCAGCACAAGCGAGCTTGGGATCGTGCTGAAGAACTGATAGGTGAAAAAGTCGGCAAGATCCTCGTCGACCGCGCCGCCGGGCACCGGCCGCAGCAACAGGGCGAAGCCGAAGAAAAGAGCCCGCCGGTCAGCACTGGCAGGGTCTGGGCCATGGCGACCAGCGCCAGCAGAACGCCCTTGTTCGCCGCCGTCGTCGCGACGTTGACGGTGAGGCCGGCAGGGTGGTTGGCGATGTAGATCGAGAACATCGCGACGAACAACGCGATCGCAATCAGCATGCCCGAGCGCGGCGCGGCCCAGAGGCGCAGCTCCCTCATGCCGTGGCTCTTTGGACTGCTTCGTGCGGCTGCAGGTTGAGCGAGCTCGCGACGATATTGTGCTCTGTGATCTCCGCGCCGGCGAGCTCGCGCAGGATGCGGCCTTGATAGAGGATCGCCACCCGGTCGCAGCAGCCGATCAGCTCGTCGTAGTCCGTGCTGTAGAACAGGATGGCGGCCCCGGCATCGGCAAGACTGCGCAGCAGATGGTACATCTCCTGCTTGGTGCCGACGTCGATGCCGCGCGTCGGATCGTTGAGCAGGATGACCTCAGCCTTCGTCATCAGCCATTTGGCGATGACGACCTTTTGCTGATTGCCGCCGGAGAGCGTCGCGACCGCGGCATTGGTATCGCTGACCCGGATCGACAGTTGGCGGACCATGGCATCGACGCGTTTGGTTTCCGCATCGCGGTCGATGACGGGGCCGCGGGTCATCTCGCCGATCGCGGCGATCGATATGTTGTCGCTGACCGACATCGGCAGCAACAGCCCCTCGGTCTTCCGGTCCTCGGGAATGAGCGCCATGCCGATCTTTGCCGCCTTGGCGGCTCGCGGGCTTGATAGGCGCACCGCCTTTCCCTCGACGGTGACCGTGCCGGTGACGCCGCGCAGCACGCCGAAGAGCGCCAACAGCAGCTCGCGCTGCCCCTGCCCCTCGAGTCCGCCGAGACCGACGATCTCGCCGCGTCCAATGCTAAGCGAAATGTCGTGCAGACGCGGCTCCCAGCCCAAACGCTCGATCGCGAGCACCGGCGGTGGTGGCAAGCTTCGAGTCGGCTTCGGGGGAAAGACATGGCGATATTCGCGGCCGATCATCAGCTCGACGACGTCGTCGTCGCTCCGCTCGCCGGCCGGGAAGGTTTCGATGTGGCGGCCATTGCGGAAGACCGAGCAGACGTCGGCGAGCTCGGCAATCTCGTGCATGCGGTGCGAGATGTAGAGAATGGCGAGCCCGTCTTGGCGCAGGCGCCGCAAGATCTCGTAAACCTTCTCCACATCGGCAGCGGTCAACGCCGAGGTCGCCTCGTCGAGGATGAGAAGCTTTGGCCGGCGGCCAAGCGCCTTCGCAATTTCGACCATCTGCCGACGCGACAGTGTCAGGTCCTTCACCAGCTCCATCGGATGCACGTCGGCGCAGCCGACTCGCTCCAGCAGCTCGGCGGCGCGGCGCCGCTGCCGGGCGCCATCGATGAGGCCGAAGCGGCGAGGCGGATCGGTAATGCAGATATTGTCGGCGACCGTCAGATCTTGAAGCAGCGATAATTCCTGGAAGACGCAGACGATGCCCTGGCGCGTCGCCTCGGCGGGCGTGGCAAACTGGATCGGCCTCTCATCGAGAAACATCTCGCCTGCGCTCGGCTGCACGACGCCGGCGATGATCTTGATCAGAGTCGATTTTCCAGCGCCGTTTTCGCCGAGGATGGCGTGGATGCGGCCGCGCTCGCAGGTCAGATTGGCGTTTTCCAGCGCCCTGACGCCACCATACTGCTTCGACAGGCCGACGGCACGAAACAGCGCCGGGGTGGCTTCAGGCATTGGAGGCAACTCCACCCGGAAGGAGCCTCGCAGGTGATGCTGCGAGGCTCCCCCGATGGACCATCTTACTGGTTGGCCTCCGACTGGCCCATGATTTCCTGGGCCTTGAAGTTGATGCCGCAGGACGGGAACGAGTTGCCGACGAAGAAGTTGTCCGACTGGCCTGCATAGTAGCTGTCGCCATCCTTGAAGCTGGGGTCTTCGACCTTGGACAGCGGCAAGGCGACCGACTGCGGCACCACCTGGCCCTCGAGGGCAGCGATCGCGGTCTTGATCGCGACCGCGACCTGGGCCGGCCCGGTGCCGGCGGAGGCGCATTTCAGGCCTTCGCCGGTGTGCGCCGCACAGAGCTTGCGGAATCCGTTCTCGGTCTCGCCGCCGACCGGGACGAAGGGATGGTGCGCATCCATCATGGCGCGGACGGTTCCGGTCGAGCCGCCCTGGACGGTGACGCCGTCGAAATGCTTGTGCACCGCGACCGCGTCGGCCACCACTTTCTGCGCGGTGCCGTCGTCCCATTTGCCGACGACCTCGACGGTCTCCCAATTGCCGCCCGACGCCTTCAGCACTTCCTGAATGCCATCATGGCGATCGCGGTCGACCGAAGTGCCGGAGACGCCGCGCACCTCGAGGAGCTTGCCCTTCTTGTCCTTGATGTTCTTGACCAGCCACTCGGCCCAATACTTGCCGAGACCCTTCTGGTCGACATTGACGTTGATCACGTTCTCCGAGTCGAGCGTGTTGTCGAAGGCAACCAGTATCACTCCGGCCTTTTGCGCCCGGCTGATGACCGGACCAAAGGCCGACGGGTTTTGCGCATTGATGACGATCGCGTCGTAGCCGGAGTTGATGAAGTTGTCGACGGCGGCGATCTGCGCCGGCAGATCCTCACCGGTGGAGACGACCTTGAACTCCTTCAGCTTGGCCTTGACCTCCGGCTGATCGGCATAGGCCTTGGCCGTCTTGATCATCTGGATGCGCCAGGTATTGCCGATGAAGCCGTTGGCGAGCGCGATGCGATACGGCCCATTCTTCTTGGTCCATTGGAAGAACTTGGTCTGCGCGGTCCAGGGCTTGAAGCATTCGGGTTCGGCGCTGGGCCCGCTGACGATCTTGGGACCCTGCTGCGCTCCGGCCGGACCCGAGAGGGCCGGGCAGACAAGCGCGGCGGCAACGACGGCGGCAATGAGTGGAATGGTACGGCTGGACATTTCTCCCTCCTCGTCTTTTTTGCTGATTTTTCGAGCCTTGCGACGGTGCGATCGACCGTCCCTCGCCCTCTCGGGAAAGCGACGGATACAGATGGCATCCTGTCGAATTCACGCATAGCATGGCCCGAAACAGCGAAAAAGTAATATTTAATAGCGAGCAATTGAGATGTTTGCTGACGAGACAGGTTCGGTTTGATCGGCCGACGGGGGACGACGGCCGCCATGCCGAACACGCGCCGCGACGGCAAACCACAGGCCCCGCGCAGCCTGCACGGCAAGGTCGCCCATGAGCTCGGCCTGAGGATCATTCGCGGCCTCTACCCGCCGGGCGCGGTCGTACCGAACGAGACGGAATCCAGCTCCCGCCAGCGGGTGTCGCGCACCGCCTATCGCGAGGCGCTCAAGCTCCTGACCGCGAAGGGGCTCATCGGCTCGCGGGCGCGGGCGGGCACGCGGGTGCGCGCGCCATTCGACTGGAACATGTTCGACCCGGACTTGCTCGCCTGGAAGTTCGAGGCCGGCATCGACGAAGACTTCATGCGCATGCTGCTCGAGATGCGCCACGTGATCGAGCCGTCCGCCGCCGCCATCGCCGCGCGCCACCGCACCGGGCACGACCTCGCCCGGCTCCGCCAGACCTGCGCCGCGCTCGCCGGCCCGCATCGCACGTGCGACGACATGGTCGAGTGCGACGTGCAGTTCCATTTCTCCATCCTGGCGGCGACGCAGAACCCATTCATGACATCGCTTGCCTCATTGATCCGCACGGCGCTTGCCGGCGCCTTCCGCTTCGCCTCCGCGGTTGATTCCGACGCCACCGAATTCACCACCGCCGCGGAGCACGCTGCAGTGCTGCGAGCCATCGAGCGGCAGGACCCGAAGGCGGCCTATCGCGCCATGGAGGTCATCATCCAGCTCGCCCGCGGCAGCCTCACCAAATGGGCGGAGGGCGACAGCCGCCGGGCGGTGCGTTCGCGCGCTAGATGAACGGCCGCCGATCCAAGACCAGCTTCAGCGGCCGATCGGTGCGCACCAAGCCGGGCAGCGCCTGTTGCAGTTCGGCAAAGGCGCAGAGCGTGCCGAAGAGGAGATGCAGGTCGTTGAGCCCGTCATCGGCTTCGGGATCGAGCGACAGCACGAAGTCGGCAAGGCGCTGGCCCAGCTTACCCATCGCGCGACGCGCCTCCTCGAAGCGGTGGGGCGTCTGTCGCATGCTTCGGTTCATGCAGAAGAACCAGTCGATCTCGGCGAAGCCGATGCGCTCGCCGAGCGGGTAGGTGCCTGCCTCGAGCATGGCGAGGCAGCTATCGATCAACCGCTCTGGGTAGCGGCTCGGCCGGTGGGCCCATTGCATGTTGAAGAGGTAGTGAAAGGTTCCCGCCATATGCGGCACCATGGATACGGTGCCGGTGTGCGCGACGGGCCTCAGATCGGTGCCACCGATCAGGCCGGTCACCGGGTCCGTGTGCTCCCACAACCAGCCGAAATAGGCGTCCTGCCAGGCGAGATCGACCGCACCGGCGATGACCATTGCGGCAAAGAGACCGGCCCCGCGATGCGACTCTCGCCAGGGCGTCGATCGCCAGTCAAGGCCGGCGAGGAAGCGCTGCATCGCCTCCGGCGATGAGTATGCCAGCAGGTCCCGCAGGGGGTGGCGTGGCAGCGCATCGAACAGCTCGAGCGCGGCAATGCAATGGGCCGTCGTGTGGATCGGGTGGTGGGTCGGCTCCTCGAACAGGCCGGTGCCCGCGCTCTGCAGCGAGCAAAGCGCCTCGGCGAAGCCGGCACGCAGGATCAGATCCGATGGAAAATCGCCGATCGTATAGAGGATGTTGGCGGCATCGGCGCAGCCATAGGGATTGAGGCCGAGATCGCGCTCGCCGTTGTCGTCTTGCCAGCTCCAGCGCTGGAATGCGCCGGGGGGCGCCAATCGATGGCTCGCGACGATGGCCGCTGCGCTGCCGATGAACGCGCGGAGATCAATGGCCATGCCTCTTCCTCATCCCTTCATCGCCCCGGTCATGAAGCTGTCCATGACCCGGCGTTGCGTCGCCAGAAACAGCACCGCCACCGGCACCACAGTGATCGTCGCCAACGCCATGGTCGCCTGGAAATTGACGCCGTACTCGGTATTGAGGGAGACCAAGGCAACGGGCAGCGTATAGGTCTCCGGCCCGGTCGACAGCACCAGGATCGGGAACCATTGCTTCCAATTCAAGAGGAAGGCGATCAGCACGGCGGTCATGACCACCGGCCGCGCAATCGGTATGACAACGCGCCGAAGGATCTGCCACTCGGAAGCGCCGTCGATCCGCGCCGCCTCCACCATCTCCCGGGGGATCGACGGCAGGAACTGCACGAAGATGAAGAACACAAGCGGCACCAGGCTCAACACCAGGACGATGCCGAGATAGGTTCCCAGCAGGCCCAGCTTGTAGCTGACGAAGTAAAGGGGGATGACCAGCAGCATGTGCGGATACATGATGGTCAGCAGGAATCCATACCGTACGCTGGCGAACAATGGCAGATGCGGATTTCGATAGAGGGCATAGGCCCCGAGAGCGGTCGTAGTCACGCCAATGGCGGTCGCAAGGATGGTGATCAGCACCGAATTGACCGCGAAGCTCGACAGCGCCACGCCGCCGATCCGAGAAATAGCGTAGAAGGCGCCGAGATCGAAGCGTTCCGGCAACAGGCGAAGCGGCTCGGTCAGGATCGCTTCCTGGGTCCTGAAGGCGCTCACCAGCATCCAGTAGAACGGATAGACGAAGACGAGCGAGACGACCGTGGCCAGCGCGTTCAGAGCGAAATGTGCAAGCTTCATCGCCGATCCCCTCGCTCCATGTACCAATAGGTCGCCGCAGCGAGACCGAAGACGATGACGAACAGCACCGTGGCTATAGCGGTCGCCTCGCCATATTGGGCGCTGCTGAACTTGCTGTAGGCGTAATAGGAGACGAAGTTCGTCGCAAAGTTGGGCCCGCCCTTGGTGATTACCAGGATCACGGTGAAGGTTTTCAGGAACTCGATGAGCGCGTAGATGGTGTTGACAGCTATGGCCGGCCTCAGCTGCGGCAGGCGCACGAAGAAGAAGCGCTGCCAGGAGCTCGCGCCGTCGATGGAGGCGGACTCGTCGAGCGCCGGATCGAGCAGCTGCAGATTGGTGAGAAAAATGATGGTATAGAGGCCGACATGGTGCCACGCTTCGACGAGAACGAGGGTGGTAAAAGCGCTCCCCGCGGTGGTGACGCCGGCGAAGGTCGGCAGGTCGAGACTCAGCAGGACCTTGTTCACCACGCCGAAATCCTGGTTGAACATCCACTTCCAGACGATGAAGGAGGCGACGTCGGGCGTTACCACCGGCAGAAAGATGGCGAGCTTGTACAGAGTCCGGCCGCGCTTCAGCGCGGGATGGACGAGGAACAGCGCCAGCGCCACCGCCGCGAGAACGTTGAAAGCCACCGAGCCCCCGGTGAAGGCCAAGGTTCGCCATAGCGAGGATTGGAAGGCGCGATCGGCAAACACGGCGCGGAAATTGTCGAAGCCGACATAGACCGGGCTGTCGCTCAGCGCCGAATAGGAGTCCATGAAGGCCACGCGAATGCTCTCGGCTATCGGCCAGATTCCGAACAAGGCGGTGAGCAAAGCGAAGGGTGCCAGGAAGACGTAGAGCGTCAGATGATGACGGATGTCATGGGCGCGACGCGGCCACGCGGAGGGAAAGATCCGGTCGGTGGCGCCGAGCGTCGACAAGGACGATATCCGGAGAAGGTGTGCCGGCGAACTCGGAAGCGAGTCCGCCGGCGGTCGCTCAGCCTTTGCTCTTCAGGACCGTCAGCTCCTCGCGAAGCTTCGTCGCCGTCGTCTTCACCCAACCATCCCAATCCTTGGGCGGGCTGCTGACGGCCTCGATCAGCATGGCGTAGTAGCTGTCTTGCAGCTTCAGATACCAGGGGAACACCGAAGTCAGGAAGTCGTCGACCTGGAACCGAGCATCCGGCGCCAGGAATGGCTTCAAGCCGGGGGTGACGCTGCCGGTGTCGAGATCGCTCCGGATCACGCCGCCCATATTGTCGAGGGAGAATTGCTGCGCCTGCTTGCCGACGATGAACTTGACGAACTCCTTGGCGGCGTCCTTGTTCTTGGCGTTCTCAGGCACTGCCATGCCGCGAACGGTGCTGACGACCATGGCACCCTGGCCGGAGCCGAAGCTCGGATAGGCACCGATGACATAGTCGCCGGCGGGCGGCTGCTTATCCCATTTGCCGACATTCCAATTGCCGACGCGAAACATGCCGACGCGCCCGCCCTCGATCAGCTGGTACATATCGGTGAAGCTGTGGTTCACCGTGTCCGGGGAGACGAGCTTGTATTCGGTGAAGAGCTTTAGGTATTCGATCGTCGGCTTGGCGACCTCCGGCTTGTCGATGACCACCTCGCCCTTGTCGTCGACCAGCGCATGGGTGGCGCCGCTGCCATAGACGAAGAGATTAACCCCACCGCCGGTCATGGACCCGGCATTGCCGGCCTGCATGGCGATGCCGTAGGTGTCCTTGTGGGAGGTTTGAATCTTGCGGGCAACGCGCAGCACATCCTCCCAGGTCTTGGGGTAAGGCTCGCCTGCTTCCTCGAGCCAGCGCTTACGCACGCCCCAGGCGGTGATCACCCGCTGAAACGGAATCTGTATCAGCCGTCCCTTGAAGGTCGACGCGGCGATGTCGCCTTCGTTGTTGAACTTGCGATCGGCCGCGGCGATTTGATCGAATTGCGGCTTCAGATCGGCGAGCTTGCCGGTGGTCTGC
>WNFI01241695.1_pt1 | contig 13429 bp, 12 predicted proteins | sample 5400471 | NCBI WGS metagenome assembly WNFI01 (sample SAMN13153348, study PRJNA577476) | soil metagenome | isolation source: 100 cm saprolite on Douglas fir-dominated hillslope | place: USA:California | collected 2013-09-17 | reverse complement strand
CGGGCTCACTACAGCCGCACTTGTTTTCGAGGAGAAGGGAGCAAGAGAGATGGGTTCTCTCAAAAAATTAGCGCACCATGCTCTGCAATTGTAAATCTGCGGCTATCTGCTCTAAACGCGCAATGGTAATGTTTTCACTGACACCGATGTATTTACTGCGAAACTGCTGATGAATGGTTCGCTGGGCGTACCAGCTCCGATTCGGACGACGATTGTAGCCTCGACGCGCACTAAAGCGACCAGATTGACCCACAAAGCGAAACGACGAGAGCGATGCCAGCCACGCAAACCATTGCGGCGAATCGGGCATGATCGGCAGTTCACCTTCCCCCGGACTGATAAGCACATACCGGCCTCTGACTCCATATTCAATCAGCGGAATAAGGCGATTTCGCTTCTCGGTGGGATGGCAAGCCAACGGAGGCATGTCTGGCTGACATGACACTAACAGCGCAGACGAAGCCAGAGCGTGCTCATCCATCGTGATGGGTTGGGCTTGCAGCGTCAGCAAACGTTCCGTATGTTGTTGCCGCTCCTGGAGCAGTTGCAGCGCCAAGTCCGTGAGTTGGGCTTGCAGGGTGGTTACCTGAGCTTCCATCTGTATCAGCCTCGCTCGCAGATCACTGTCGGGAAGGATACGGCTTTGGGCGTTCTCTGGCCTGGAACAAGCAGAGGCCGTTGCAAGCCCTTCGACAGGAGTTGAAAGCACTCGGTCATGCAGGTTGACCAGGATGTGGACTTGCTCGCTGGTCAAGCACTTGATCTGCGCATCAGTCGGATGAGTGTGCAGAGGCATTTGAGCCTGGATGAGCCACTGGCGCAGCGTTTTCGAATCGACGCAGAGGAGGGAGCAACATTCGCTCAGAGAAAGACTGGTCATGAAAAGGACTCCTTTGCAAGAAATAATGGTGAGGCGCTTCGCGAGATAGTGGGAAAAATCCCAGGGAAATCCCAGGGAATGCAGAACGAGTCTTACCCGGCGGCACAACGACGCTTCGTATGAAAAAAGCTGGCCCGACCCTGGTGACAACGCCGCCACCAAGACCAGGTAAGGAGCAGGATTGCGCTGCGAGGTGGAGGCCAGAGCAGATGCGCGAGGAGATGACGGACTTCGGGAATGGTAAGCGGGAGAAGTGGACAGACAGGCACCATCTTCTCATCTGATGGAGACTCGGTAGGAGGCACAGAAGTCGCTGCACAGATACCAGCAAGGCAAGCCTGAACGATCATAACGAGTGTTACGTGCCGGTACCAGGCAGTCCAGCGCCTCACTTCGTAATCCTCCAGGCCCATTTCTTTTCCCGTCTCGAAACATGCTTCAATACACCACCTTGCGCCGACCGCCTGGACCATCTCGGCAAGGGTGGTACCCACAGGAGCAAAGACGAAGTAGTAGGTTTTTTCGCCAGGATCATCAAGGCAACGGCGAATGAGCAAAAAGTGCCGCCCATCGTCTTCCCAGCGATGCAGGATGGGCATCACCGCCCAATCGAACAGTCTTGGCCCCTTGGTTCCATCGCTCATGGAAAGTCGCTGCCACGCGTCGGCAGGGAGTAGATGGGCTTCGGCCACGGTCATTCGTTGAGAACCCGAAGCTGTTCGTATCCCTACTGGTTCATTGCAGGCAACGGCCAACACGTAGGAATACTGATGGTCTTCGAGCCAGGTGCGCAGATCCAGGTTGCCACCATAGACGGTATCAGCGACGACCCAGCCGACAGGAATCTGTGCATGCCAGATACGTTCCATCATCTTCTGGGCCAGTTCGCATTTGGTTGCAAAACCCACGTCATCGGGAATGCCTGCCTCTCGGCAGCGTTCCCGGTCTTCGATCCAGCGCATCGGAAGATACAATTCCCGATCCAGCAATGTATGGCCTTTCGGGCTGGTGTAGGCGAGAAAGACTCCCACCTGACAATTTTCGAGCTGGCCGGTCGTGCCGCAATGTTGTGTGGCGACCCCTGCCGATTTTTTGCCGCGCTTGCGAAAGCTCGTTTCGTCGATGACCAGGACCGCGTGCGGATCACCCAGGCGCTCCAGAATGGAGGTACGCAGATCATCGCGCACCAGATCGGCGTCCCAAACCGCGCTGTTCAGCAAGCGTTGCATGCCATCAGGGTGTGCTTCTCCCGCTTGTTCGGCCAACTGCCAGCCATTTTTGCGCTCGATAGCACTCACGATGCCTTTCAGATAGGCCAACGCCCGACGACGAGGTTCTGGTCGGACAAAACGAGGGGCAATGCGGGCATGCAGGCGTTCGAGTTCCTGGCCCCACCGCCAAACTTCGACAAAGGTGGTTTGCGCGTCCACTGGGGTAATCTGTTGAGGTTGCTTCATGTGCTTCTCCTTTCCATGAGGCGTTCTTGAGGTTGTCTTCCTCTTGAGAGAATGCCACATGGGGAAGAAGAAGGGGCGCTGAAAACTCCCCAACGCGACTTGCGCCCAGCATTGGTCTGAGGTAGACTGGAGAGGGAATACCGTCAGATCACTCAACACCAGCATGCTCTAGGTAGCAAGGAGAGCGTTTATGACCACAGGAAAACCCTTACGGTTCGGCATCAAGACGGGCCCCCAATACATCACCTATGAAGAGATGTTGCGCATCTGGCAGGAAGCGGACGAAATACCTGAGATAGAACATGCCTGGCTTTTTGACCACTTCATACCTATTGGAAACTACGATCCCTCGGGACCCTGTTTAGAGGGCTGGACAGTCTTATCTGCTTTCGCAGCGCTCACCAGACGTCTACGGGTCGGCATCATGGTAACAGGCAACACCTATCGCTACCCCGCTGTACTGGCGAAGATGGGAGCTACCGTGGACATCATTTCACATGGGCGGCTGGATTTTGGCATCGGCGCAGGCTGGAATGAGCGAGAGCACAGCGCATATGGCATTCCGCTCTCTGCCCCCGGGGAGCGTATTGGGCGCATGGGCGAAGCCTGCGAAATCATCAAACGCATGTGGACGGAGCAAGCGCCTGACTTTGACGGGACATATTACCAGCTCAAAGGAGCTTACTGCGAACCCAAGCCAATTCAGAAGCCTTATCCACCTTTCGTTATAGGTGGCAGCGGCGAACAACTGACACTGCGCATCGTTGCCAGGTACGCAGCTATCTGGAACTTCGGGGGTGGTACGATTGAAATGTTCCAGCATAAAAATGAGGTCATTGATGGCTACTGCGCCGCGATTGGACGTGACCCCGCCGCCATTGAGCGCTCTGTGGAGTTGGGAATCAACCCCAATGATTGGGACGCGACCCGCACATTGGTGCAGAGTTTCATCACGGCGGGAGCAACCCATGTGATTTTGAACTTGAGAACGCCATATGCAGAAAATATCGTACGCTGCTTGACTGAAGAAGTGGTTGAGGGAGCTCAGAGCTCCCTCTAGAACGCGTTTCTTTTCACCGGTTTCCTTGTCTTTTCCTTCTGAACTGGTAAAAGCGTGCTATGCACCTATTCACCAGGCTCTACTGTCTACTGATTCCAGTACCTCGAAATCGACCGTTCCCTCACAAGCATTTCCCTATCATTGATGTGAAATTTTCACACGATTCCATGTAACCTGTACCATTAACGGGGTGTGAAAATGGGAAGCGCTTCCACCTACTTTTACAAATAGCCGCCCTTTTTTTGATGAGTTAAGAAAGTGCGGCTGTAGTGCGGGCTGGGCGGCGGGCTGCTCTTCGGGCTGCTCGTCGGGCTGATCGGCGGGCTTTCAAGCAGACAACTGACCGAGCGCCTCACACTCTCTCCAAACGAGGGGATACGACGTTCCGTAAAAAACGGGCTGCTTATTCTGTTCATCGGGCTGTTCATCGGGCTGCTCGTCGGGCTGCTCGTCGGGCTGCTCGTCGGGCTGCTCGTCGGGCTGCTCGTCGGGCTGGACAGCGGGCTAGCTGCTGCTGTGCAACACTATACTCTGCGCTTCTGGCTCTCTTGCACTCACACCTTTCCCTGGAAGGCAGGGCCCTTCCTCGATGATGCCACCGCTCGCATCCTGCTGCGGCGGGTCGGTGGGGGATATAGCTTTATCCATCGTCTACTGCTCGATTATTTCGCTGATCTGGATACACAGGCATCGCCAACGTCCACTACTGTTCTCTCCACGCCGTCGCCGGCTCCATAGCCTGTAAGTACAAACATTGGGCAAAATATCCTTCACAGCACACTTTGAGTTGAAATGTCGGGAAAGCTACCTCATGCTTCTTACTCATATTGTCTCGTGAGGGATAATTTGGCAGTGTATTTCCTTGATAGCATGACAGGTGAAGCATAAATGAGACGGCGGTGCTACCCCCCGAAAAAGAGTGAAGTCAAGAAGCAATGGAGGTATGACTGCCCTTCTCAAGGCGACGGAACTGGTGAGCGCAATTCCCTCTCAACTCAAATCCCTCTGTGAAGCAAATTATGCCGCTTCCATTTTGAAGCATATGTGGGTCCCTGTTTGCCAATGTATGGTTAACCTAAGCGACGGGGTCGCCCCCGCCGCTTAGGTTAACCAAGATATGGGATAAAGAATTGTTTTTTAGATAAAAGTGAGGTATATTTCATATCGTATACTGATCCATGCGGAGAGAAGATAATTCTAACAAGAAAGTGGGTTTGGTGCCATAATGACAAGCTTTTGTAATAAATGTGGGCATCTTCTCAATGTGGGTGACCGATTCTGCCCTGGCTGTGGAAAACCAATTGTAGGACAGAGGTCCAGCATCAATTGGGAAAAATGGGTTCGCGGCATTGCCATCAGTATCCTTGCGGCAATCATAGCGCCCTTGACAGTTTACTGGTTTACCCATCAGCCCTCGGCCTCTACAACCTCTCCTGCAACTTCTCCCTCCGGCATTGGTACGACTTCAGGATACCCGGCAACACCGACCCATCAGGGTCAATTAGTAGGCCACATTGTTCAAGGACCTGCTACAATAGAGGCCTACAACCCCACCTCCTGTGGGACATTTCAAATTACATCAGGTCAAACTTATGATCCTAGTACGGACGGGGATACTGCGGGCTATTATTGGGAATATGCCTCAGATGCTGACAACAATGCAAATTGGCCGCAGCATGAAACCGACTTTTTTGCGAAGTCATTCAATGGTCACCACTGTCACCTGGGGCGTCCATGATCTGTAATAGTGAACCAGCAGCAGATGCGGGAGTACAGATTAGAATAGCGAGTCTCCCATGATGTAAATCCCAACATTCTCATAGCGGAACCTGCGCCTTGATGCACCGAAGACAGGACAGAAGATGGGACACCAATCATCCAGTGGGGGTACTATGGAGGAACGAATCAGCAGTGGCGGCTCATACGCGTAAAGTAATCATTAGCATTGGATTCCTGTCATCGTTTTGTCTCTGTTGCGAAAGCGAGTATGTTTGGGTTCCCTCCGGGAAGGCAGGTTATGCTCACTTCCTCTGAATTTCATCACTGGTGCCAAAAGCTCCAGCTTGAAGCCACGACATGCGACCTGATCGCTCGCATCCGTTTTTCGCGTCCGGCGCGGCGCGTGCAAGGGCGAGCTGGCAATGTGTCCGGCACATATCCTTCACGCAAGATGGGCGTGACGATCCAGTTTGAGAGCCATACGGTCGAACTGGGCGCGATCTATGTGATGGAGCACGACGAGGAGGTGTTCGAATATTACGATCAGCCGCCTTCTTTCAAGCTCAGCTATCAAACAGCTTCTGGGCGCAGGACGGCACCCTTTCATACCCCTGATTTCTTTGTGATCCGCACAGACCAGGCCGGCTGGGAGGAATGGAAGACGGAAGAGCAACTCCACAAGCTGGCCGAAAAACAACCGTTTCGCTACCAGTACCGCGATGGACAGTGGCACTGCCCACCCGGGGAGGAGTATGCCAGCGCTTACGGCCTTTCCTACCAGGTGCGTTCTTCCGCAGAATTGCCTCGAACCTTCATTGACAATCTCGATTTTCTCGAAGATTATTTCATCATTGTCCCCCGTCTCTCAGAGGAGATTGTCACACGTATCCAGACATGTGTGCGCGCCATGCCAGGTCTCTCACTTACAGCACTACTTGCGGAAGCAGGGGGCGTGCGCCCCAATGATGTGTATGCGCTCATTGCTACCGATCACCTTTTCGTCGATCTGCATGTGGCCCCCCTCAGCGATCACTTTCGCACTCGGATCTATCCCGACCGGGCCACAGCCCAGGCGTATACCTTCCTTGGTCCACTGCCTTCCTCGGCTCTGCGAGACGGGTTCTCAGCTCCCTCCGCTGCAACGCTTTCCACCAATGCGCGCTTGCTCTGGGATGGGCGAGTGTGGACGCTGGTCAATTTGGGAGAAACGACGACGACGCTCCTGCCAGAAATGGGTGAGCCGATTCAGCTTGCCTCCTCGTTTTTCCTGCGTCTCCTCGAATCGCACGCAGTGCTCATTCCCACAGGCGATCAAGCCGTGCAAACGACTCCAGAGGTAAAGGCGCGGATGGCAGAGGCCAGCCCCGCTGATCGGCACATCGCCAACGAGCGCTTTCGCCTCGTTCAAGCCTACCTGGAGCACGACGAGGAGCAGGTCCGCGCCGCTCCTGTCAGCGAACGGACACTGCGCCGGTGGGCACGCGCCTTTCAGGAGGCCAAAGCGAGCTACAGTAGTGGATACATCGGGCTCTTACCACGCACCGCGAGCCGAGGCAATCGGCGGCCCAAAGCGCCAGAGGACTCGCGCACGCTGCTCGATACCTTCATTGCTACTCATTTTGAAACACCACGACAGAGTCCGGCCTGGGAGGTCTATCTAGCGTATCAGCAGGAGTGTCAAGCCAAACAGATCATCCCGCTTTCTGCTCGGACCTTCTACCGGCACATCAAGCAACGCGCTGGCTATGAACAAACAAAAAAGCGCCAGGGAGTCAAAGCCGCCTACTCGGAGGAACCCTGGCATTGGGAATTGACACAGCTCACCCCGCGACATGGCAATCGTCCGTTCGCCGTCGTTCACCTCGATCACACGGAGTTGGATGTGATGCTGGTGTCGTCTGTGACCGGGAAACCGCTGGGCAAGCCCTGGGTGACGTTCCTGGTCGATGCCTTTTCTCGTCGCCTGCTCGCCGTCTATCTGACCTTTGATCGACCCAGCTATCGCTCCTGCATGATGGCGCTTCGCATGTGCGTGAAACGCTTCGGGCGCTTCCCCCATACCCTCATCGTCGATGGGGGCAAGGAGTTTGCTAGCGTCTATTTTGAAACGTTGGTCGCTCGCTACTCCGGCCTCAAGAAAACGCGCCCAGGCGCGAAACCGCGGTTTGGGTCGGTCATTGAGCGGCTCTTTGGGACCACGAACACGGAATTTGTGTACACGTTGCTGGGCAATACTCAAGCAGCAAAACGCGTGCGCCAGATGACCAAAGACATTGATCCCAAGCGGCAAGCGGTCTGGACGCTTGGAGACCTCTACGCCTTCCTGTGCGAATGGGCCTACGAGGTCTATGACCAGACGGAGCATCCGGCCCTTGGTCAAAGCCCACGAGACGCCTTCCTGCAGGGACTCTCCCACACGGGAGAGCGAGAACACGTCGCCATCCCGTATGATGAGGAGTTTCTCATGGAAAGCAGCCCCACCACTCGTAAGGGAACGGCAAAGGTCGAGCCGGGGCGTGGGATCAAAATTCATGGGATCTACTACTCGGCTCCCTCGTTCCGCCAGCCTGGAGTGGAGGGAACCTCGGTCAAAGTGCGCTACGATCCATAAGTTAATGTTAGTTGTGTGGAGTGCTTCTAGTACCTCTTTCCCTCTTCGTTTACAACATCCCTTCACTGCAGTATTCTACTGGTGACACCATATGGTGGATAAGTGGCAAATGGAAGGATGTTCATATGCAGACAACAGCCTCTCAAGAGCAGCAATTGACAACGCTCTCGCAGATTCGCCGAGTACACGGCCAGCCGGGTGATCGATACGACCTCATCTTTCTGGATCAATATGATCGGATCATTGTCCCGCTCACTGAATGGTATCGCTTGCGGAAAGAACAAGGGCCGACGAGCACGAGAAATACGTACCTCGCTTGCCTCCAATCCTACTTCACGTTCCTCGCAGAGAGCGGGTGTCCTTGGAATGCGCCTCCAGAGCGGTTGCGCCAAACGTTGATCGCGTTCCATCGCGACCGTCTCAAGTGCCAAATCCGTCCCCAAAGAGATTCGGATACCGTTGAAATTACCCTGACACGTGAGACGCCGCTGCGAGAGAGTACGCTCAAGGTCATGCGCGCAGCCCTGCGCGATTTTTATCTGGTCATGAAAGAAGCCGGGCTGTATGCTTTTGCGAACCCACTCTCCTCCGAAGTGCTCGTTGCGCTCAAACGCGAACAGGAACGCACCTTAGCGAACAAAGGGGCACCCGATCAGGCTGGAATACGGGAAGAGACGCATGAGCAATCCCGACGGCGACCGACGGCCTTTCTTCGTCAGCATCAGCCCCAGGGGTGGAAACCCGAGGTACGCAAAGAGTTGGCTGACGTGCGTCAGGGTATCCATGCAGTGCTGGATGCTCTGCTGGATAGCTCGGAGGTTTCTGCTCGTGAGAAAGCGGTGCTCCACCTCCTGCAATCAACCGGAGCCAGGCTTCACGAGGTTGCCCTCATGACGGTAGGTGGGTATCAGAACAAGGGGATTGCTGGCCAGGCACAGGTCATGAACAAAGGCAGCTATGGCCGTGAAGTCAAAACGATCTACTTTGCCCACAACCCTCGCGTTCAGGAGGCACTCAACGCGTATCTTGAGCAGATGAGACCGCTCCATGATCCAGAGGGCCGACACCGACTCATCGACGTTGCTCCGAACTCCCCTCTCTTCCTGACGGAACGAGGGACACCTTACTCTCCGAAAATATTTTACTGGCACTGGTATCGCCACTACACGCCACGCCAGGCGCTTTGTCCGGTTCGTTTCTCTCCACATGAGCCTCCGACATCTTTTCGTGACAGAGTATCTGATCAAGCTCAAACTGGCCTGTGGAGCTGGCACAGAATCCTTTGATTCGGAAAAATATCGAAGCTCACGAGAGGCTTTTGGCAAGACCATTATGGCCTGGCAGAGTACTCACACCATCGATATCTACGATCAGAGCCGTGAAGGAGAAGCGGTGTTTGCTGTGCTTGCTGGCTACCAACAGGATCTCGCCCAGCGCTGCTACGCGATAGGGTCACCACAGGCGAAGCCTCTCTCAAAGCCTCGTGTTGGGGCCGAAGCTCCGCCTCGACCCAATCAGGAGGCAACCGTTGTGTGGATGCATGATGAAGAGACGCTCAACTGGATCAAGAGCATGGCACAACAGACAGACCAGCCATGGTAAGCGTTTGATGAAGAGAGAAATGATGACCACATCTGCGAACACCACATCTGCCAGAAGCACTTCTACAGAACAGCTTGATCGTGTTCCACGGTTGCATTTTAACAATCCGAAGGATCGCTCAGCCCATATCCAGGCTTTTTTGGCGTGGCTCCCGCCGATCCTGAAAACCGCCCCTGGCATCTGTTGGGAGCGGTTGCCGAGCGTGGTCATGGGTTATCTCCTCCACGCTGCTGACATGCCAGAGGTTGTCGCCATTACCCTTGCAACTGGCTGCGCCATGGATGCGATGAAGCCAAAGACCTTGTACACGTATTGCATAGCGGTCACCAACCTCTTACGGCGGTTACGCAGCTCCTACGGAATGATGACGCTTGCTGATCTGGGCGAGCGTCACATTTGGGACGCTTTTGTGGCCGGGAGATTGATCTCCAGTGGTGATCTCAACATGCTCAAACGGTACGAGACGTTTGCTTGCGTCTATCAGCGACCTTACTTTGAAGAACTTCCAGAACGGCAACAGGTGATATGGAAGCCCTATCTCCTGCCCAAGCTGCCTCGTGGGTTTTGTGAAAAACAGGCACAGCAACAGGCGGTCATTGCAGCCACTGAGGCGCGCCGCAAAGAACAATCGGACATCATTGTTCCTCTGTTTCCCTTGCTCGTCGAACTTGTCCAACTCCGCAAACAGGCGGCAGAACGCCTCGTCAAGGAATTCCGAAGGCTTTGCGCTCTGGCCGCGCGAGGAGAGATTACGCTGCCCTATCAGTTTGAGTATGTAGATCGTCAGTTCTCCGTTTCGGAGCATGCGATGACGCTGGCGGAGGCCCAACTCATTGAACAGCCCGCCACCCTTTCGCTGACGCTCTGGAATCGGACGGAGTTGGTCAAACACCATCCAAAATTGTATACAAAAGAGGTCCGAAGGCGGGTCAAACGCCAAATGGGGGCGTATGCACCCGAGCGCAATGGCTACTTCTTCCAGTATGAGGGAGAAGCTTGCCACCTGCTCTGGTGTGGGGACCTCATTGAGAAACAACTCTTCGGTCAATCCCATCGTCCAGAGTTCATTGGGACGCGTCGTCCTGGCGTCTTGACCTCGACCAACGCTGATGCACAATGGCTTGGATGGGCCAGGAGAGCCTCTGGAGCCATCCTCTTTGATCCTGAACCGCTCTACAGAGGGGCGCTTTTTGCTGCGGCACGGGCCTCGTTGGCCCTGACCAATGGGAGCCGCGTGAGCGAACTGCTTCAGGTCAGTAGCACCCGTTTTGAGACCATTGTGGTGGATGAACTGAAGAACCAGCAGCCAACTGGCCGCAAAATGGGCATTCTCGTCCAGAAGCTCTTGCCCAAAGGATATCAGCACGAAAGTGAGCGGCAGTTTTTTCTCATCAGCGAGATGGCGGTGCGCCATCTCAAAGAGATTGCTGAAATGCTTCAAGCTGCCCATGGAGGGCGCATCCCCATTGTGCGTCCAGAAGCGTTTGGCAACAAAGCAGATGATTTGGTCGCTGAACCGTACTTTTTTCAATGGGCGGCATCTCCAGATGGGCTTCTTGGCCACTTCAATGCACAGGATGTTGCCCAGCTGCTGCGTTTTCTTTTCCATGGCCTGACCCTCACTACAAGAGCAGGCGACCCGATCCGCATTGCTCCCCATCTCCTCCGACACGTCCTCGCCACGCACGCAAGAACGGCCCTGAACATCCCGGCAGAGGCGATTGCTTACCTCTTGCACCATCGAGTGAGGTTGGAAGGCACATCAGGGGCCCTGACCATTCCTGAAGCGACAGCCTACTACAGCCGCTTGCCGGTTGCCCAATTGCTGGCACTCCTGTTGGTTGTGTTGCAAAAACTCGCGGAGAGCGTACGGGGCAAGAGGCTCCCCGTTCTTGTTGGGCTTAGGCCGCCACTCCAAAGAGGCGGGCGACGAAGGTCACCTGCCCGGTGATGTCGCCTTTGCCCACCCCTCTGACTTGTCCCTTGCGAATCATGTGCATGACCTCGTATCCCTGTAGCGTTCGCCCTGCCGTTTCCATGGAAAAGAAGCCCATCCCTGGCTTGACCAACCGTTTGATGAAACGATGGTCTTGCTCGACCAGATTGTTGAGATATTTGACTTGCCGCAACTCCACGCCTTCAGAAAGTATCCCGGCGGCTTTGAGCTCAGCAACCGCTTTGGGATAGGCCGCGTTCTTGTCGACATTGATCACACGAGGTGCTGGCGTGGTGGTGTTGGAGGCTGCCGCAGCCGTGGGCTCTTCCACCTGCTCCTCGACCAGACGCGCCCCAGGAGCTGAACAAGCAGGGGAGCGCAACGCTTTGAGGAAGAAGCGTTTGGCGGCCTCGGCATCCCGAGTGGCACTGAGCAGAAACTCCAGGGTGTTGCCTTCCGAGTCGACGGCCCGGTAGAGATACATCCAGGTTTTCTTGATCTTGATGTAGGTTTCATCCACTCGCCAGGAATCGTTGCAGGCTTGGAGGTGAGGCCGACTGCGTTTTTCGAGTTCTGGGGCGTATGCCATTTGAACGGGTTCTGATTGTTCATGAAGGGAACTCCTCTGCTTTCTTGAATAGAAGCAGAGCTTACCAGATCACCAGCCTTTTTGCAACACAACCTCTTTCTCCAGTTTCCGTTGCTCGAAGATGGCGATGGGACGCAAGGGTAGCGTGTTGCGCTGAAGCTGCGCCCGTCAGGACAGGCTTTTTTCTGAAGTTTCCTGGCGAGTTTGAGAGGTGCAGTACGTATTTGTTGTTGTATGGCCCACTCTACAAAGTACAGGGAAGACGATGCGACAGATTTCGAAAAGAACATGGCTGCTCATCGTTGTCGGTATGATCACCGCTCTTCTCTTGCTGCTCCTCGACATTCTCAAAGAAACCCTCGCAGGCGTCTTCTCCTCTCTCCCTCTCTGGATAATTCTGGTTAGCATTGTCGTCGTAGCAGGTCTCGCCGTTGCCTTCGGCCTCTGGCAAGAGAGGCTGAAGTCCACTCCCGGAGTGCCAGAAGCCGTTGCGCGTGAAAACCGTCAGATCATGCTGGGCCGAGTCCAGACCACATGGATCACCGGCTTTCTCGAAAACGAACTGTACTACGACGAACTGCTCTCGCTCGCGTTACACGCACGAACGAGCCGCTTGGGTTCACCGTTACAGAACCCGCTCGATCAGGCGCATGCCCTCCCAGCAGGCACGACGATCAAAGAGGTTTTTGACCAGGCCCGAGGTAGATTGCTGATCCTGGGCGAGGCCGGGACAGGCAAAACGACCCTGCTGCTTGAACTGGCTCGCCTGGCTGGCGCACCTGTTGACAGAACACCAGCAGACCGAGTTCTATCTAGAGTATCTCCGACCGGATTGGCTTCCTGAGAGGCAAAGATCTTTGCATCAATGGAGTCTTCTGATCGTCGGGTCGCTCTATGGGCTGGTCGTCGGACGGCTTTGGGGGCTGGTCATCGGGCTGGTCATCGCGTTGGTTGGCTGGTCGATCGTCAGGCTAGAACTCGAAACACCGCTTGTTGAATTACTTGTACTTATCTGGCCGTGGAAGAATGCGAGACAAGGGCTGGTTGGCGGGCTGGTCGGTGGGTCGGTCATCGGGCTGGTCGGTGGGCTGCTCTTATCCCTCTTATGGTCGATGTTGAGGCCCGGTTTTACTGAACGTCTCACACTTTCTCCAAACGAGGGGATGCGACATTCTGTAAAAAATGGGCTTTTGCTTGCGCTGTTCCTCGGGCTGTTCCTTGGGCTAGTCGGCGGGTCCGTCGGTGGGCTGGTCGTCGGGGTGCTTTGGGGGCTGGTCGTCGGGCTAGTCGGCGGGTTCGTCGGCGGACTGCTTGCCGGGCTTGGTGCTGCTATACAACACTATACGGCCCCCTACTACGTAAAGTTTTTAACCATTAGCGTTCAACGGAACGTAAACGTCGGTAGCTGGCGTATTGAACTATGAACTACCAGTGTATGCCATTACCTCAATGATGCATACAACGGAACGTAAACGTGCAACATTGCTAAGAACTACCAGTCCATAGCTAAGAAGGCCTCTCAAGAACGTTCACGTCACGTTAGCGCAAAGGCGGTTACTGATCTGTAACCAGCCA
>WNFI01707497.1_pt2 | contig 13430 bp, 10 predicted proteins | sample 5400471 | NCBI WGS metagenome assembly WNFI01 (sample SAMN13153348, study PRJNA577476) | soil metagenome | isolation source: 100 cm saprolite on Douglas fir-dominated hillslope | place: USA:California | collected 2013-09-17 | reverse complement strand
AGCAACGTCGCGAGCACGACCGGCCACGCCTCGCGCAGCAGCCAGTCGCCGAGCGGCGGGGAATCCATGACGAGGAAGAGGAGCGTGGGATCGGAGGCCCCGCGCGGCTGCGCGAGCAGCCAGCCGAACCGCGCGTGATCCATTTCCGCGATCGTGGTGTTGCGCAGGAAGGCGAGGCTCGAGAGCACGGCGACGCGCCCCTCGCCCTGGGAAAACCCGAGCGCCACGGCGTTGTCGGCTCCGTTGACCGTCACGAGGTCGGAACGCACGCGCAGGTCGCGCAAGCTCATCCAGCCGGTGCGGAAATTCACGCGCAGCGCGCGATCGGCGCCGGGCCACGTGAACGCAACCGGAGTTGGAGGCGTAAAGCGCTGCGGGCGCTCGCGCGGCTCCTGGCGCGGCCGCAACTTCATGTCGGGGAACGAGCGGGCCACGCCGAGCGCATCCAGCAGCGGATCGTCGATGCCATAAGGTTCCGCCTCGACCACGAGCCGGCCTCCGGCGCTCACCCAGGCGGTGAGCTTGCGCACGCGCTGGGGCGTCATGTAGCCGAGGCGGTGCGCGCCGATCGCGAGCGCGGATCCGGGCAGCGGTGCCTCGAGGCCGGACGGTCCCGGCAGCGCGACGGGCTTGCCGCCCATGCGCTCTATGAGGCGCGTGTACGCGAGGTAGGGATTCTTGCGCGCCGCGTCGCCCGCGCCGACCCGGGTGGACTCGTCCTCGAGCCGGTACCAGTTGAGCGCGGCGTACAGGACCGCGGCCGCGAGCGGCGTGGCGAGCAGGGCGGCGCGGACGAGCGTCTTGCGATTCATCAGGCGGCCTGCGGCTCGGGCGCGCCCGGCGGCAAATCGCCCGGAAAGCTCGCGCGCCATTCGCGGGCGAGCGCCACGATCGCGCCGGTGGCGACCGCGCGATGCCCGTAGGCGAGCGCCTGCCATGAGGCGACGAGGCGGCGGAAATAGGCGCGGCGATTTCCGGACACCGCCGCGTCGACACGGCGCGTGCAGTCGCCCTCGGTATCGCCGTGCTGGAACTCGATGCCTTCGTCGAGGAAGCGCACCAGCGCGCCGCGATAGAGCAGCGAGAGCGCTTCGCGCGAGCGGCCCTCGAGGGCGAGCGCCTCGGCGGCCGCGCTCACGTCGCGCGGCAGCGAATCCGGACGCACGTCCAGGCCGAACAGGAAATCCGGGCGGCTCTTGCGGCCGCGCGCGAAGAAGCCGTGCAGGCGCAGGTAACGGGCGATGTGATACAGCGCGAAGGCGATCAGCAGGGCGCCCGCGCTCCACGCGGCATACCTGATGCCGTGGGCGATGAGGTTCGACAGCGCCCGCAGCCATTTCCAGTCGAGCCACGACGACCCGGAGTCGCTCGACTTCCATTCCGGCCCGACGTACTTCAGCCGCTTCACCTTTTCCTCGTGGCCGAACTGCGGATCCTCGAGGACCTTGTGGATCTCGGCCGCCGGATCGCGCCGCGATTCGGCCGCCTGCGCATCGGCCGCGCGCGCGGCGCCCGCCGGCCATGCGGCGGCGACGGCGATCGCGATCATCGCGCAGCCGAGCGTCGCCGCGGCCGTCGCGCTCTGCCTGGCGGCCTCGATGCGCGCGCTGAGATTGCGGAAGCGAAGCTCGATGTCCCAGCCCTCGAGCAGCGTGCGCCGCTGCAGGTACAGCGTGAATCCGCAGGCGACGTAGAAGGGCTCGACGGCGCACATCGCGGCGGCGCCGAACAGCGCCCCCAGCCGCGCCCCCGCATCGGTGCTGAATTGTCCGCGCCCCCATCCCTGCATGATGGAGTCGATCGGCGCCTGCACCGGCGCGAGGAAGGCGATCACGAGCGACGCCGACACCGCGAGCATCATTTCGACGTTGACGAGCATGAACGTGAGCCAGACCGCGGCGGGGCGCGCCTCGCGGTCCAGCACGCGGATGCGTTGCCGCGCGGCCTTTCCCGACAGCCGCTCGAGCTGGTACACGGGAAGATGCAGCGAGCGCGCGAGATCGAAGCGCCGCCACAGCAGCGCCGGGATGAGCCCGGTGCGCCACGCCATTCGCGGCAGCGAAGCGAGGAGCGTCCTCACGCGCACCGGCTCCGCGAAGAGCGCCCCGGCCAGCGCTTCCAGCACCACGCGATCGAAGAAGGGCTTCAGCCACCACAGCGCGAACCAGCCCCAGACCGGCGCGTCGTAGAAGAGCGCGCCGGCCACGATCGCCGCGGGCAGGTACACGGCGAACCACGCGGCATAGACGGGCTTCAGGCAGGTGCGCCCCAGCGCGAGCCCGAGGTCGAGCGCCTCGCCGGCGTTGCGCGGGCGCAGGCGCACCGCGATGCGCTCAAGGTTCACGCGCGCGCCCTCCGAATGCGAAATAGAGCAGCGTCACGAGTGCCACCATCACCCCGAACGCGATCTTCACCTCGAACGGGATCGACACGCGCGAGGACCAGAAGGCCTCGATGAAGGCCGCGCCCACGGTGAGCATCGCCGCGCCATAGAGCAGCACGGCCGCGGGCCGTCCCGCGGAGCGCAACGCCGCGGCCCGCGACTGCCGTCCCGGGGCGACGAGCGCGTAACCGATCCGCAGTCCCGCGGCGCCCGCGAGCACCAGGCCGAAGAGCTCGGGCGCGCTGTGCCCGGCCACGAAGCCCCAGAAGTTCTCCCCGTAGCCGACATGGGTCAGGTGCCCCGCCACGGCGCCGAGAAAGGTGCCGTTGAAGATCAGCGAGGCGAGCGTGCCCAGGCCGAAGAAGATGCCTCCGGCGAGCGATTGCAGGTCGATGCGCACGTTGTTCGCGATGTAGAAGCCGAACATCAGCGTGTCGGTCGGGGCTTCGCGGCCCGGGCCGAAGGCGGCGTTGCCGGGCGCGTACATCGACTGGACGCGCGCGAGCGTATCGGGCGCGACGAGGTAGTACACGAAGTCCGGGTACCACTGCAGCACGGCGATGAGCCCCACGAACGGAACGAAGAACGCAGCCGCGGAGGCGAGCACGAACCGCCATTCGGCGCGGGTGCGCGACGGCACCTCCGCGGTGAAGAAATGCCATAGCGCCGAGAAGCTGCCGTGGCCGCGCTGCGCGCGCGCGCCGTGCACCGCGAAGTGCGCGGCGATGACGAGGGAGTGCAGGCGATCGATGAGGGAAGTGCGGTACTGGCGGTCGCGCGCGAGCGCGAGCTCGGCCACCACGCGGCGGAAACGGCGCGGCACTTCGCGGGCTGGAACCTCGGCCACGGCGCCTTTCTTCGGCCTGGCGAGCGCGCCCTGCAGGGCGCGCCACTCGTCCTCGTGCGCGGCTTCGAACTGGAGAGCACGGCGCGCTGCTCGAGCGGATTGAGCGGGACGGGCGGCGGCAGCGGGTCGACCTCGGACCGGGCCGCGGTGATGGCGACCGAATCGCGATGGACGACCACCGTGCCGGCCGCGAGATCGCCCAGGCGGCGGAACTGGCGGTCGATCACCATCGAGGCAAGCCCCACCGCATAGCCGATCGGAAGCAGGTCGGCGAAACGCATCACGTTGCGAAGGAAGGCGGAAGGCCATCCGATCGGCGTGCCGTCGGAATGGACCACCGCGAGGTTGCACAGGCGCTTTCCGGGCGTCTGCCCGTTCCACAGCGCCTCGAATACCACCGGATAGAAGGTCGCGATCGCGAACCATCCGATCAGGACGAACGCCATTCCGACTTCGCCGAACGGCGAGAACACCGCCGGCAGCGACAGGGACAGCACGGCGCGCAACCCGAAATCGATGAGCCAGGCGCGCGCGCGGGTGAGAGGCCCGGCGAGGCGCAGCGTGATCTCCGCGCCCTCCGGGAGGGAAACCGGGCGCAGCGTGTCGATCACCGGGCCGCGCTCAAGCGGGCTGCACGAAGATGTCGCGATACCCCGTGTAGATCGTGCACCAGATGACCGGACCCAGGACGAGGAACCCCAGGCCGACCGGCAGCGCCGCGAGGATCGCGAGCAGCAGGCCGACCACGCCGTAGACGAGGAACGGCACGAAATTCTTGAGGCATCCCTCGAAGCTCGAGCGCATCGCCGCCATCGGCTGCACGTCGTGGAAGACGACGAGCGCCGGCGCGAACCACAACGCCATGATGAGCGGCAGCATGGCCGCGAGGACCAGCAGCACCATGAGCATGATGAAAGGCGCCATGCTCATCATGCCGCTGAAATCGCTCGGCAACCCCGCCGCGCCGACGAAAGCGGGGAGCACGAGCGCCGTGATGATTCCGATGACCACCGCGATCAGCACCATCCCCACGAGATAGAGCACGCCGAGGAGCAGCAGCGGGCCCGCGTTCGTCTTGAAGCCGGCGAAGAGATGGCCGACCTCCAGCGAGCCGCCTTCCTCGATCGTCCTGCATCCGATCAGGATGCCCGCGGTGAAGACCGGGGTGATGATGTTGGAGACGATCGAGCCGAGCGGAACGACCGCCAGCACGATCGAGATCAGCAGGAAGACGATGAGGATCACGATCCACTTGCCGGGCGAGCGCTTGAAGAGATCCCACGCCTCGCCGAACCAGGCGACGCCGCGCCCGGCGGGGACCTTGCGGCCGCCCGGCACGTACTGGCCCAGCCCGAGGGCCGCGGGCTCGAGCACCGCCGCCGTGGGCGGCGCGAACGGATTATCGCGATCCTGGGATGTCGACATCTTCGTCTCCCGCGCGGCGTGGACCGGCTACTTGCAGGCGCCGAGGTACTTGCCCTCGAAATGCTGCTTCATGTTCATCACCTGGCCACCCTGGGTCATGGCGATCTTCATGTCCATCTTGTAGCCGTCGCCGGAGAACGTGATCAGGTTGTCGGCGCTCATCGGCGGCTGCTTGCAGCTCATCGTGTAGCTTGCGGTGTTGCCCGACATCTTGAAATTCGAGAATTCGCACGTCTCGGGCATCTTGCCGTCGCGCCCGCCGCCGCGTCCCATCTGGCCCTTCTCGATGTCCTTGGCGGTGACGCACTTCTGGAAAGCATGGGTCTGCTTGCCCATGCCCGGCGGCAATCCCGCCATGCCCGACATGTCGATCTCCATCTTGTAGTCGTACAGGCCTTCCTTCATCTTGCCCTTGAACGCGTCGAAGGGATTGTCCGCGGCGAACGCCAGCGCGCAGCTCGTGGCGAAGGCCAGCAGGAAAATGCGGTCGCTTTTCATCGCGGTGGGTCTCCCTGGGGATGAAGCGGCGAGAATACCGAAATACAGGTCGCGGAGCCACTAGAATACGGGCTATGGCAAGCGCGCTCGGACTTCCCCCCGGCAAGACACAGCTTCGACAACTGATGGTCGCGCGCCGCGACGGCCTCGCCGCGTCCGAGGCGGCGCGGCTCGCCGCGGCGCTCACGGCGCGCGTCACCGCGCTGCCGGCGTATGCCGCCGCGCGCTCGGTGCTTTGCACCATGGCGATCGGCAGCGAGTGGAGCACGCGCGCGTTCATCGAGAAGGCGCGCGCGCACGGCAAGACGATCGTCCTGCCGCGCGTGACCGCGCCGCCGCGCCACCTCGAGCTGCACGCGGTGCGCGACTTCGAGCGCGATCTCAAGCCGGGCGTGTGGGAGATCCCCGAGCCCGATCCGGAGCGCTGCCCCGTCGTCGGCTTCGCCGCCGTGGACTTCGCGCTCGTACCGGCTCTCGCGGTCGACCGCGACGGCTACCGGCTGGGATACGGCGCGGGCTATTTCGATCGCCTCCTCACCGGGCGCGGCGCGCGGCCTTTCTGCGTGACGGCGCTGCCGGCGCTCTTTCACGTCGACGCGCTGCCCCATGAACCCCACGATGCGCCGGTCGACCTCGTGGTCGACGAGAACGGGCCGGTCCCGGCCGGAAAGAAGAAGAATCCATGAGCGCGCGCATCATCGACGGCAAGGCCATCGCGGCGCAGTACAAGCAGGAGTTCGCGATCCGCGTCGAGCGCCTGAAGGACCGCGGCGTGATGCCGGGGCTCGCGGTGGTGATCGTCGGCGACAATCCGGCGAGCCAGGTGTACGTGCGCAACAAGGCGCTCGCTTCCGGCGCGATCGGCATGCACTCCGAAGTGCACGCGCTTTCTTCGGACACGCCGCAGTCGCAGCTGATCGCCTTCGTGCGCTCGCTCAACGCAAATCCGACGCTCCATGGGATCCTGGTGCAGCTGCCGCTGCCGCGGCACATCGACAGCCGCGCGGTGATCGAGGCGATCATCCCCGAGAAGGACGTGGACGGCTTCCACTACTTCAACGTGGGCGGCCTGGTGGTGGGCGAGCCCGCGTTCTACCCGTGCACGCCGTGGGGCGTGATGAAGATGCTCGACCACGAGGGCATCGGCGTCGAGGGCAAGCACGCGGTCGTGGTGGGGCGCTCCACCATCGTGGGCAAGCCCATGGCGCTGCTGCTGCTCAACGCGGGCGCGACGGTTACCATCTGCCATTCGAAGACGAAGGACCTCGGCGCGATGACGCGGCAGGCGGATGTCCTCGTCGCGGCCGTCGGCAAGGCGCGCATGATCGGGGCGGACATGGTGAAGCCGGGTGCGGTGGTGATCGACGTCGGCATCAACAAGCTTCCGGACGGCAAGCTCGCGGGAGATGTCGATTTCGAGGCGGTGTCGCAGGTCGCCTCGCGCATCACGCCGGTGCCCGGCGGCGTGGGGCCGATGACCATCGCCATGCTCCTCGGCAACACGGTGAAGTCGGCCGAGCGCGTCGCGGGCCTCGCGACATGGGCCGAGACGCGCATCGCCTGAGGAGGGTGCAATGAGCCCGTACGAGCAGGGACTGGATCGCAACGAGGCGAACTACACCGTGCTCACGCCGGTGTCGTTCCTCGCCAAGGCGGCCTACGTGTATCCGGACCGCATGGCCGTCATCCACGGCGCGGTGCGGCGCAACTGGCGCCAGGTCTACGAGCGCTCGCGCAAGCTCGCTTCCGCCCTCGCGAAACGCGGCGTGAAGCGCGGCGACACGGTGGCGGCGATGCTGCCCAACGTGCCGGCGATGGTGGAGCTGCATTTCGGGCCGGCGATGTTCGGCGCGGTGCTGAACACGTTGAATACGCGCCTGGACGCGGAGGCGATCGCGTTCATGCTCGACCACGGCGAGGCGAAGGTGCTGTTCACCGACCCGGAATTCGCCCCGATCATCGGCAAGGCGCTGAAGCTCGTGAAGACGAGGCCGCTCGTGATCGACGTCGCCGATGCGCTCTACGAAGGCGGTGCGCCCGTGGGCGACCTCGAGTACGAATCGTTCATCGCACAGGGCGACCCGGATTTCGAGTGGCAGCCGCCGCCCGACGAGTGGGACGCGATCACGCTCAACTACACCTCGGGCACCACCGGCAATCCCAAGGGCGTGGTGTACCACTACCGCGGCGCGTACTTGAATGCGCTCAACAACATCCTCGACTGGTCGATGCCGAAGCACCCGGTGTACCTGTGGACGTTGCCGATGTTCCACTGCAACGGGTGGTGCTTCAACTGGACCGTCGCCGCGGCGGGCGGCACCAACGTGTGCCTGCGCAAGGTCGAGGCGAAGGCGATCCTGGAGCTCATCCGCGACCACAAGGTGACCCACTACTGCGGCGCGCCGATCGTGCACGCGATGCTGATCAACGCGCCCGCGGAATGGCGCACGGGCATCGCGCACGAAGTGCATGCGCTCGTGGCCGCGGCGCCGCCGCCCGCGGCGGTGATCGACGGCATGGCGAAGATCGGCTTCGACATCACGCACGTCTACGGGCTCACCGAGACCTACGGTCCCGCGGCGGTGTGCGCCAAGCATCCGGAGTGGAGCGCGCTGCCGGTGGAGGAGCAGGTGAAGCTGAACGGCCGCCAGGGCGTGGCCTACCTCCTCGAGGAGGGCATGAGCGTGCTCGATCCGGAGACGATGCGCGCGGTGCCGTGGGACGGCGAGACGATGGGCGAGATCATGTTCCGCGGCAACATCACGATGAAGGGTTATCTCAAGAATCCGGCCGCGAGCGCGGAGGCGTTCGCGGGGGGGTGGTTCCACTCGGGCGACCTCGCGGTGATGCAGCCCGACGGCTACGTGAAGATCAAGGACCGCTCCAAGGACGTGATCATCTCGGGCGGCGAGAACATCTCCTCGCAGGAAGTGGAGGACGTGCTCTATGGCCATCCCTCCGTGATGATGGCCGCGGTCGTCGCGCAGCCCGACGCCAAGTGGGGCGAGACGCCGTGCGCGTTCATCGAGCTGAAGGAGGGCGCCTCGGCGAGCGCGGAGGAGATCATCGAGTTCTGCCGCGCGCGCATGGCGCGCTTCAAGGCGCCGAAATCCGTCGTCTTCGGCCCCCTGCCGAAGACTTCCACGGGCAAGGTCCAGAAGTTCCTCCTGAGAGAGCGCGCCAAGAGCACGGCCGCCATCGAGTGATGCCAGCCAAATTCTTTGGAACGCCGATGAACGCCGATAGGTACGCCGATGGCCGCCGATGTGCCGGGGTTGCGTGTGTTCGGGATGATGGATCCACTTGCATGAAACTCAACCCGCTCTTATCGGCGCTCATCGGCGTGCCATCGGCGTTCATCGGCGTTTCCAAAGAATTGCGTCCGCGATGAGCACCATGCGCGAAGGGCAGGTGAGGTGCCTGGATCCGCATGGATTTCATTTCATGCGCTATACGGATTGGGGCGATCCGGGGAATAAGCGGGTGCTGCTGTGCGTGCACGGGCTCACGCGCAACGCGCGTGATTTCGATTACGTGGCGCAAAGCCTCGCGGACCAATATCGCGTCGTGTGCCCGGACGTGGCGGGGCGCGGGCGCAGCGACTGGCTGCGCGATCCGGCCGACTACAGCTACCCGGTCTACCTGGGCGACATGACGACGCTCATCGCCAAGCTCGGCGTGGAGAACGTCGATTGGCTCGGCACGTCCATGGGCGGGATCATCGGCATGATCATGGCGAGCCTGCCCGGGTCGCCGGTGCGCAAGCTCGTCGTGAACGACGTGGGCAGCCTCCTGCCCAAGGCCGCGCTCGAGCGCATCGGCCAGTACGTGGGGCGCGAGGCGATCTTCGACTCGATCGAGGCGCTCGAGGCGGCGGTGCGCAGCGTAAGCCCGTTCGGAAACCTCTCGGACGAGCAGTGGCGGCACCTGTCGCTTACTTCCGCCAAGCAGGACGACAAGCGCAAGTGGCGCTTCCGCTACGATCCCGGCATCGGCAAGAACTTTCACGCCGTCCCGCCTGCGGACGTGAACCTCTCCGGTTACTGGAACGGCTTCCACGGTCCCGCGCTCGTGATCCGCGGCGAGCATTCCGACCTGCTGCGCGCCGACACGCTCGAGGAGATGCGCAAGCGCCCCCACACCGAGACGCTCGTGGTGAAGGACACGGGCCATGCGCCGATGCTGATGGACGAGCACCAGGCGGGCACGATCCGCCGCTTCCTCCTCGGCTGAGGCGATGGCCGAGCGCTCGAAGCCGTACGACGCGCTGATCGTCGGCGGCGGGCACAACGGGCTCGTCTGCGCGTGCTATCTCGCCGCGGGCGGCTTGCGCGTGTGCGTGGTCGAGCGCCGCGCCGTCGTGGGTGGGGCCGCCGTGACCGAGGAATTCCATCCCGGATTCCGCAATTCCACCGCGAGCTACACGGTGAGCCTCCTCAACCCGAAGGTGGTCCGCGACCTGCGACTCGCCGAGCACGGGCTGCGCGTGGTCGAGCGGCCGTTCTCGAACTTCCTGCCGCTGCCCGACGGCAACCACATCAAGGTCGGCGGCGGGCTGGAAGCCACGCAGCGCGAGGTGGCGCGCTTCTCGAAGCGCGACGCGCAGCGCCTGCCCGAGTACTACGAGCGGCTGGACCGGGTGGCCGATGTCCTGCGCGGTCTCCTCCTCGAGACGCCGCCCAACGCCGGCGGCGGCGTGCACGATCTCTTCCAGGCGTGGAAATCCGCGCGCTTGCTGCACAAGCTGCCGATCGCGGCGCAGCGCGACGTGCTCGATCTCTTCACGATGTCGGCCGGCGACTGGCTCGACCGCTTCTTCGAATCGGAGCCGATCAAGGCGTGCTTCGGCTTCGACGCGGTGGTCGGCAATTTCGCGAGCCCGTACACGCCGGGCTCGGCCTACGTGCTGCTGCATCACGTGTTCGGCGAGGTGAACGGGAAGAAGGGCACGTGGGGCCACGCGATCGGCGGCATGGGCGCGATCACGCAGGCGATGCGCCGCGAGGCGGAGGCGCGCGGCGTCGAGATCCGCACCGGCCGCGCCGTGGCGAAGATCGTGACGCGCGAGGGACGCGCGGCCGGCGCCGTGCTCGAGGACGGCACCGAGATCGCGGCGCGCGCGGTCGTGTCGAACGCGCATCCGCGATTGCTGCTGCAACTCCTCGCCGAGGAGCGCGGCGAGTGGCGCGAGGCCTTCTCCCACTACCAATCCGAGAGCGCGACCTTCCGCATGAACGTGGCGCTCTCGGAGCTGCCGGATTTCGCCGCGCTTCCCGGCCGCGAGGCGCGGCCGCACCACAGCTCCGGCATCATCATGGCGCCCTCGCTCGCCTTCATGGAGCGAGCCCATGCGAGCCGCGGTGATCGACCAGGTGAATCGCTTCGCGCCCAATTTCCGCGCCTCGATCCTCGGGCGGCGCATCCTCTCGCCGCTCGACCTCGAGCGCGAATTCGGGCTCGTCGGCGGCGACATCTTCCACGGCAAGCTCACGCTGAATCAATTATTTAGCGCGCGCCCGGTGCTCGGTTACGCCGACTACCGCATGCCCCTGAAAGCCCTCTACCTGTGCGGATCCGGGGCCCACCCGGGCGGAGGCGTGACGGGCGTCCCGGGCCACAACTGCGCACGCGAAATCCTGCGCGATGCGAAGCGCGGGCGGCTTCCCTGAAAAGCCCTTAAACGTACTTAAACGCGTCCGAAACGTCGTTTTTGGCGTTGTAACGGTTATTGCGCGGGACTATATTGATCTCGCACCCTCGACGCCGCGTGCGTTAAAAAGAAAGACGCCGAGCGCGGTGCGCACACGCGCAGAAGGTCGAGGGAGCGTCTCATGAGTCTCCATGGAATCATTTGCCGGATATCCGGCATTCTCGCTCACACGTTGCGCCGGCGAGAAGGCACATCTCGTTCACGGCACGCCGAGCGCTCTCGCGACGGCGCGCGCACGATTTTCCGGCGGGCGCTGCTAGTTCTCGTTGCGGCCGCCTGGCAACCAACTTCGGCCAACGGTGACTACGATGTGGCCCGAGACTTCTCGGTTTCCGGCAATCCCTCGCCGCCGTGGAGCTATGGATCGTCCGCCACGCTCGGCAGTGCGTTTAATGTCTATCCGGTTTTTAGTAGGGGTTCGGTCGACCAGTGGTCCTTCGGCGGCCTTCCGAACGTATGGCACAACGCCTCGACCGCCACGGTGCAGCAAGCCACCAACTTCACTCCCCCCGGCGGATTCGGGCTGCACCCCGGAAGCGGGGGCGAATACAGCGTCGTGCGCTGGACGGCCCCGGCGGATGGCACCTTCCGGATCACCGGCTATTTCATGGGGCTGGATTCGTCCTATCCGACGACTACCGATGTCCGGGTAGTGCTCAACAACAATGTGGCCGCGCCGCTCTTCAGTGGTTACATCAGTACCTACAATCAGCCGCTGAATTTCTCGTTCGACGTCACTACCGCCGGCGGCGATACGATCGACTTCGCGGTAGGTGTCGGCGGCAACGGATTCTTCGGCGATGCTACGGGACTTGCCGCACTGATAGCGCCGCTCACGCCCCCCTCGCCCCTCGTGGTGACCAACACCAACGATATCGGAACCGGCTCGTTGCGCGAGGCGATCAACTTCCTGAACGCGAATTGCGCCGCGCCGACGATCACGTTTGATATCCCCGGTACCGGCGTGAAGACGATCCATCCCGCGAGCGCGCTGCCGGCGATCACCTGCAGCCACGCGGCCATCGACGGCTACTCGCAGCCGGGATCGAGCAAGAACAGCCTGGCCGTGGGCGACAACGCCGTGCTGCTGATCGAGCTGAGCGGGGACCTGGCCGGCGTTTCTCATGGGATCGCCATCAACACCGACAGCGTCGCAGTCAGCGGCCTCGTCATCAACCGCTTCAGCGGCAGCGGCATCCAGATCCTCGCACCCATCAACACCGTGGGGAGCGTGGCGCTGGGAAATTTCATCGGCACCGATCCGAGCGGCCCACCGGCCTGGGAATCGGCAGCCTGGATCCCGGCGACCGCAATCTCATCTCGGGCAACCTGGGCAACGGCATCGACCTGCATTCTGGGGACATGACCTACATCGGCGGAAACTACATCGGCACCGACGCCTCGGGTAACGTAGCGCTGGCTAATGGTAATGGCGTGTTCGCCATTAACACCACGAACACGCAGGTCTATGCCAATACGATCTCGGGCAATGGGGGCGCCGGGATCGGCCTCGTTTTGTCCCAACCCGCAGTGGTCAAGTCCAACTTCATCGGGACGAACGCGGTGGGAACCGCGCCGTTGCCGAATGTCAATGGCATCGCCGTGGGCAAAAACACGAGCTACATCGCCATCGGTGGAGCGGCCCCGGGCGACGGCAACGTCATATCGGGCAATACCGGCTATGGGGTGCATTTCTTCGGCAGCAGCCCCGGCAACACCGTCTGGGGCAACTTCATCGGCACCGACGCTTCGGGCGCATTGCCGCTCGGCAACGGAATCGACGGAGTTTTCCTTAACGCGAGCTCGAGCGCGGAAGTGGGTTGCACGGTGCCCGGCGCGGGCAACGTCATCGCGAACAACCGCGGGCACGGCGTGACCGTCCTCGGCGGCTTGAGCGCGATCGAGGGCAACTCGATCTTCGGCAACGCGGGGCTCGGCATCAACCTCAATACGGGCGGCACCGTCCAGGCCAACGACTCGTGCGACGCGGATATTGGAGGCAACGGCGCACAGAACTATCCGGTGATCGCCTCGGCCGTGTCGAGCGGCGGCAGCATCACCGTCTCGGGCGATCTCGACAGCGCTCCGAATGCGACGTTCCGTGTCGAGCTCTTCTCGAACCTCGCGACGGACAACGCGAACAATCGCGCCGGGCGCACTTTCATCGGCTACGCCGCCGTGGCGACCTCGCTCCTTCCTTCGTGCTCGGTGCCTTTCAGCGTCACGCTTCCGGTATCGATCCCCGTCGGCTACACGATCACCGCGACCGCGACCGATTCCTCGGACAACACGGGCTGGTTCTCGAATGCCGTCGCGGTGACGGGTGTGGGCCCGCCGCCGAGCCCGGCGATCACGCTGACCCCCGCATCGCTCGCATTCGGCGCGCGCACCGTCTCGACGCCGAGCAGCGCGCAGGCAAGCACGCTCGCGAACCTCGGCCCGGGAGCGCTCGCGATCGCGTCGATGACCTTGAGCGGCGATTACGCCTTCACCACCAACTGTCCGGCGACCCTCGCGGTGGAAGCAACCTGCGATATCACCATCACCTTCACGCCGATCGCGGCGGG
>WNFI01703235.1_pt1 | contig 13431 bp, 10 predicted proteins | sample 5400471 | NCBI WGS metagenome assembly WNFI01 (sample SAMN13153348, study PRJNA577476) | soil metagenome | isolation source: 100 cm saprolite on Douglas fir-dominated hillslope | place: USA:California | collected 2013-09-17 | reverse complement strand
TTCGAAAGGCCGTCCGCGAGCAGAGGCGAGTATTGGCTCGAAATCATCACGTCGATGTTAGGCAGTTCGCCGCGTAATATTCTCATCGCTTCGGGCATCCACGTCAATTCGTGTCCAGTCAAAAAGCCCATCGTGAAGCATGGCTTGGCGGGATGAGCGACCCGCCGCGCAGCTTCAGCCGCCGCTTCCACCTGCGATAGCACTGAGCGGGCCTGATCGAGAAATGCTCGACCCGCTGGTGTCAGCTCGATGCCGCGAGCCGTGCGCATCATGAGTTGCGCACCAACCTCTTCCTCAAGGTCCCGGATCTGGCGGCTGAGAGAAGGCTGCGAAGTGTGCAGCTTTGCTTTTGCTGCCACCGTCAGGCTTCCTGCCTCGGCAACCGCAACGAAATAGCGAAGATGTCGTAATTCCATTCCCTCCTCCCATGCTTGTGAGGCATCGGAGGCCAGCTTAACAAAGTATGCTTCAAAGGCGCTACTACTGACTACTTGGGTAATCCAATGAGGTGATTAGGATGGCTTGGGCGAGCAATAAAGAGTTGGGCTCATGCCTGATGAGCATACGTCTAGCTCGAGGAGAAGGACAATGTCAAAGAAATTGGAAGGAAAGATTGCACTTGTCACAGGAGGCTCGCGCGGCATTGGTGCCGCAATCGCTAAGCGTCTGGCCGCGGACGGAGCGAAGGTGGCCATTACATACACGAAAGGTGCCGACGCGGCCGCCTCGGTCGTCAAAGCAATTGAGTGCGCCGGCGGAAAGGCGATCGCGATTCAGGCGGACGCCGCGGATGCCGACGCCGGCAAAGCCGCGGTCGAAAAAACCGTCGCGACCTTCGGGCGGCTTGACGTGCTTGTGAACAATGCCGGCACGGCCATTCCGAAAGCGTTCGAGGAGACCACGCTGGAAGAGATGGATCGGGTACTCAACATCAACGTTCGCGGAGTATGCGTCGCAACGCAGGCGGCGCTGAAGCACATGAATGAGGGTGGTCGCATCATCATGATCGGCTCGTCGGTGGGTGAGCGTGTCCTGGTACCCGGGCTGGTGCCCTACTCGGCCACCGCGGGCGATTGGGCGGTACCGCAGAAGGCCGTTACAGCACTCAACCGCTACGGGCACGTTGAGGAGGTCGCGGCTCTGGTGGCGTTTGTCGCCGGTCCGGAGTCCTCGTACATTACCGGAGCGAATCTTACCGTGGATGGCGGAACGAATGCCTGAGGCGACGCAGACACTGAGTCCACGGACCTTGCGGAAGCCGCGACTGAGAGCCGACGAACCAGGGAGTCGGCTCTCCACTGACGGTAGGCACCGCGTTAGTCTTATCGGTCGACCAAAGGGGCGGCGATGCCTACACTTCAGAACAAAATAGCACTCGTAACTGGCGCGTCGCGGGGAATTGGTCGCGCCACGGCATCCGCACTGGCGGAAGCTGGGGCGCATGTTCTGGTTCACTACGGCCGGTCTGCGCAGGATGCGGAAACGTTAGTCGCCGGCATCCGCGCCAAGGGGGGACGTGCGGATGCGATCAGGGCAGACTTGGGAACTCCAGATGGAGCAATACTATTGGCAAAGGAAGTTCGCTCGATTGTTGGGGAGCGATTGGATGTGCTGGTTTCCAACGCCGGAATCAGCAAGTCTGCAACCATCAAGGATCATACGGTGGAGGATTTTGACAATCTCTTTGCAACGAATGTACGCAGCCCGTTTTTCCTGGTGCAGCAACTCCTGCCTGTTCTGGGTGAAGGCTCGAACATCATCGTGATCTCTTCGATCGGGGCACACGCCGTCGTCGGGAAGCCCGGTTTGGATAACCCTTCGATCCTTGCCTACGCCTCGACCAAGGGAGCATTAGAGACTCTGGTCAAAAACTGGGCTGCCATTCTTGGGCCCCAAGGCATCCGCGTAAATGCAGTCGCGCCCGGTGTGATCGACACGGACATGTCGAATTTCGCGAAGAGCGACGCAGGTCGCGAGGTGACGCTGGGAATGCAGGCATTGAAGCGGATCGGCAAACCGGAAGATGTTGCGGACGTGGTTGCGTTCCTTGCGTCAGACGCGGCCCGGTGGATCACGGGAGCGAGTATTCCGGTCGACGGCGGGTCGAAGCTTTAAGGACCTGGCATCTTGCCGGCGAACTGGAGAAAATGATCGGAGGAAATGAAAGATGAGTACGAAGATCGAATCGAAAAATAAATCTCTTGTTCTAGAAGCCTTCGACACGCTGTTCAACAAGCGTGACTATGCAGCCGCTGAACGCTTCTGGTCACCTGACTATATTCAGCACAGCGCTCATATCGCACCCGGTCGTGAAGGTCTGTTCAACCTCATCAAGAGCATCCCGCCAACGCTTAAGTACGAACCGGGAACGATCGTGGCTGAGGGAGGCCTCGTGATCGTGCACGGGCGATTTAGCGGTTTCGGTGCTCCTGTGAATTGGATTGCCGCAGATATTGTGCGCGTTCAAAACGGAATCCTTGTCGAGCATTGGGACGTCATTCAGGATGAAGCGACGGAAGAACAGTCGATAAGCAAGCAGCCCATGTTCGGAACTACATTCCCGACCTACGCTGAAAAAGAACAGGTCTCGACGGGTCGGCTCTAAAGCCGGCTCGATCTCGGCTTGTCATGTGCTTCTCCGGCTCGCTTATCGGTTCGCTCAGAAACATCTGAAATAACAATCAGCGCTCGCATCAGACATTAAGCAACGATCCCTCTCAGCACCCCAGCATAACGCCAGTAACTTTATCTTCCACCCCATCTTGCAGTACCTTGTGTAGTGACCACAGGTTCGTGGTCGTGTGCGCACTTGCGCCTTTCTGGAGAAGACATGAGCCGTTCCGTTGCCCTCCGCTTGCTGCTTATCGGATTTCTTATTACTGGCCTCTTTACCGGCTGTTCACGCGATCCCAATGTGCGCAAGCAGAAGTTTCTGGAGAGCGGCAACCGCTATCGCGACAAGGGCAAGTTCCGCGAGGCAGCCATTCAGTATTCTAACGCTGTGCAGATGGATCCGCGCTTCGCCGAAGCGCATTATCAGTTGGGCGAAACCTATCTCAAGCTCAAGGACTATAACCGCGCCTATGCCGAACTCTCGCGCGCCGTCGAACTGGTGCCGGACAACTATCCCGCGCACGTGGACCTGGCAAACCTGCTGATCGCCGCACGCGAAGCCAAGCAGGCGCAGCCTCATCTGGATATCTTGCGCGATAAACAACCCAACAGTCCTGACACCCATCTGGCGTGGGCTAACTTTTATGCTTCGCAAAACAATCTGGGATCGGCGCTGCAGGAAATGCAGAAAGGAATCGCCGCCGATCCCGCGCGAACGGACTCTTATCTGAGCCTCGCCATGCTGCAAATGCGGGCCAACTTGCCCGATCAGGCCGAGACCAGTTTCAAGAAAGCAGCTGAACTCGGTCCAAAAGATGTGAGCGCGCAATTGGCCTTGGGACTTTTCTATCAGTCGCGGAATCGCATGCCGGAAGCCGAGCGGCAATTCAAACATGCCATCGACGTCAACCCCAAGGATCCGGCTCCCCGCGCGTCGTACGTCCGGCTACTGATGGCGCAAGGCAAAAAGGCTGAAGCCGAAGCTTACCTCACTCAGGCCAAGAACGAGTTCCCGGACAATTCCGAAGGCTACCGGTTGCTGGGCGATTTCTATTTCGCCAACAGCGAACTCGACAAAGCCACGGCGGAATACACGTTATTGCACCGAGATCATCCCAAAGATATTCAGGTCAAGAAAAACTACGTGCAGCTTCTCATCCTCAAGAACCGGTTGGACGAAGCCACGAAACTGAACGACGAAATTCTGAAAGCCGCACCGCGGGATGCCGAAGCGCTGGTCTATCGCGGGCAGGTGCAACTCCGTCAAAATGACGGACGAGGTGCGGTCGATTCATTACAGCAGGCGGTCAAAAACGATTCCAACAATCCTGTGGCTCACTACCAGCTCGGTCTCGCCTTCGATATGCAACACGACGAAGCGCAGGCGGAATCGGAGTTGCGCGAAGCCGTGCGCCTGCGTCCCGAGCTTACTGACGCGCAACGCGCGCTGGCCAATCTGGAGCTTCGCCGCGGCGATGTCGATGCGCTCACCCAAACCGCGCAATTGATAATCGGCGGCGCGCCCAATTCGCCTGACGGTTACTTGCTGCGCGCGGTGGCTGAGATGAACCGCAAAAAATATTCCGATGCCCAGCAGGACCTGCGAAAAGCAGCCACGGTCGCTCCCAATAATCCCGCTCCTTATGTGCAGATGGGTAATTTTCACCTGATACAGAAGCATTACGGAGAGGCAATAAAGTCATATCAACAGGCGCTGGATAAAGACCCGGCGTCGACTGACGGATTGCAGGGAGTGATGAATACTTACATCGCTCAGAAGCAGCTTGACCAGTCCATTGCCGCGGCCAACGCGCAAATATCCAAATCGCCCAACGTCAGCGGATTTTATGACCTGCTGGGTACGGCGCTGTATCAGAAAAAAGATTTCAAAGGCGCGGATGCGGCCTTCAGCAAGGCGATTGAACTCGACAAGAATAGTTCCGACGCGCTTCTGAAGCTGGCGCAAACCCAGGCTGCGGAGGGCTCGGTGAGCCAGGCGCTCGCGACTTATCAGCAATCCATCAAGGATCACCCGCGCGAAATCTCGCTCTACCTTCTCGCGGGCATGATGTACGAATCGCAAAGCAACTGGGACCAGGCCAAGTCCATGTATCAGCAGGCGCTGAATATTCAGCACGACAATCCGCTGGCCTCAAACAACCTTGCCTACGTGATGCTGCAGCAAGGCGGGAATGTTGACGTGGCTCTCGCCATGGCACAGACGGCGCGGCGCGGCATGCCCGACTCTCCCAACGCGGCCGACACGCTGGGCTGGGCTTACTACCAGAAGGGCGTGTACCGATCCGCGATTGATATGTTCCAGGAGTCGCTGCGGCTCAACGAAAAGAAAGGCGGCGCCGACGACCCGACGGTGCATTACCATCTGGGCCTCGCGTATCAGAAAGCGAACCAGCCTGTGCTCGCGCGGCAGCAGTTGGAACGCGTGTTGAAGATCAGTCCCAACAACAGCGAGGCTAAGAAGGCGCTGTCGGAGTTGCGCGGATAGCTGGGCGGCGGGTGTTCCGCGCCGACATTGCGCCGAATGTTCCCGTGGGAACATTTGTGCATGCAGTAATGTATTAGGCTTTAGTATGTATAATCCTGCCTAAGCGATAAGTGCTGCGGGAGTTAGAGGGGGCCTAACGGCGTTTGCTAGGCGACTCCTACGCCTGGATTGTTTAGGGACCATCCCGTCTGTCCACGGGAAAATTATCGTGTTCCTACTCGGGAGACAACAATGGTGCCACTCCCGTCTGTCCCCGCATTCCCGTCTCCCCGCATTCCCGTCACGACTTGACGCGAGGTCAACTGGACGAGGCCCGCCCTGCGGCTTACTGTTTTCCCTATCCACACAGAAGATGAGAGACACACTACAACGTCCAAGCGAGCCATAGGCTTCTCCAAGGTTTAGTGAGTTGTCCCCCTCAAACTTGGCTGGCAGAGTAAATGGGATGCGGGTGCGTGTCAAACAAAAACTGTTGGTTTTATAGTGCCCTTAATCGGCGGCGATGGGGTGGGTAGCAACTTCGCCGGGCTGGGGCCTGCGCGGGGCGCGGTTTGAGGGGAGGCCGGCGTCGCGGATTTTGTAGAGCAGGGCGCGGTAGCTGATGTTCAGGGCGCGGGCGGCTTGTTTGCGGTTCCAGTGGTGATGTTGCAGAACTTTTAAAATGATTTTGCGTTCCAGTTCACGCACGGCCTGGCGCGTGATTTTTTTCAAGGAGATTGGTCCCTCGACGGAAATGTCGGCGCTGAAGAAATCTGGTTCGTGCGGACGCAGATCGCCGGAGATGGATTCCTCGGTGCCGAGGATCACGTAGCGCTTCATCAGATTTTCCAGTTCGCGCACGTTGCCGGGCCAGTGGTATTTCTTCAGGGCATTCATCAGATCGGCCGAAGGATGAATGGCGCGCGCATTGAATTTCCGGTTGTAATATTCCAGGAAGTAGCTGACCAGTTGCGGAATGTCGGCGGCGCGCTCGCGCAGCGACGGCATGTGAAGGTTCACGACGTTGATGCGGTAAAACAGATCGGCGCGGAAGGTGCCGTTGGCAATTTCCTCTTCCAGTTTTCGGTTGGTGGCGCACACCACACGGACTTCGACCTTCTTATCTTCCTGAGCGCCGATGCGGCAGAACTGGCCATCCTGCAAAAGCTGCAAAAGCTTCGACTGCAGGGCCATGTCGAGTTCGGAAATTTCGTCGAGGAACAGGGTCCCGCGATGGGCCATTTCGACGCGTCCGGACTTCATGCCATAGGCGCCGGGGAAGGCTCCCTTTTCATAGCCGAACAGTTCACTTTCAAGCAGGGTGCCGGGGATCGCCGGACAATTCACTTTGACCCAGGGACCGGTCTTCCACGGCGAAGCGGTGTGGATCATGCGCGCGATAATGTCTTTGCCGGTGCCACTCTCTCCATGGATGAGTACGGGAACGTTAGCGCCAGCGATCTTGGCGAGGCGCTCGCGGAGCGACCGCATTGCCTCGGTAGACCCGAATACGACGGAGTCGGGCGGCATCTCTCCGAGGGGCTGGATCAGAACACTGACAGGATTCGATAGAGTGCTCATAGGTGTTCCTGGCTTCCGCAGCGCAGGCTTGTGTTGAGATGTGCACCCGGAGAACCAAATGCAAGGGGAAGCTACACGTATCTTTGTAGCCTAGTCTATCTCGTTGATGAAAAGCAACTTACTAAAGATTCGGAGGGAAGACGGCTAGTAATCAGCAGGGAGGGAAGGGGTGAGAAAAGCAGTCAGGGCTATGGGAAAACATTTTCACACGGAAGAAGCGAGTTTCCGTCGCAGCGGTTTGACACCAGCGTGGGAGTTGACTAGGGGGCGGGAAAACTTCAAGCCGACCAGGTTGTAGCCTTCGCCATGCTGCATGCGTAATACCTTGGCACGCAGGTTCCGGGCAACACGCGGCAAGGCCGCCAATGCGGCCAACGGAGCACTGGGGATCTCAAGCGAAACCCGAGCTGAGGAGGGGATTCCCCGGCGAACCGCAACTAACATTCCGCCTGCTGAAACATTGAGGGCGGTAGCAAACTCGAGGAATTCCTTATCGGTTTCGGACTGACTTCTGACAAAAACGGGAATGGCCAAGGGCAAACGCGGCCACTGCCGACGCTCTGCCGCTGGGGTCTTTCCGTTCAAACGCACCATTCCTTCCTCGCTTAATCGAACATTTCAAGCATATTAGGGGGCAAAGCCTGGATTGGCGGGGAAACTCCGGAAGAATCCGGCACAAAATCCGGAAAGAGGGGGGCTAATAGCGGGGTTGGAACTCCTAAAGTCGGTAAAGTACGGGCTTTTCTTTTTTTTCGAGTTTCTGGGTCTGCGCCAATTAGCTTGGGACAACAAGAAGCCATAGCCGTAGGTGAGTGCAGAGTTTTGCTACACTTGGGTAATCAGGTTTCATTTTTGATTGACAAGGAAAACTAGGCTGGCTTACGATTTTGTTACTGCATTCTTGCCCGAACAAGGCAGGTGCTTCCTCCCTTTGTGCTAGACCGTCATGCCCCTTATGGCCACCGTGCAAAAGAATATCTGTGTCTCCGAGCCTGGTGAGGGAAAAACAGGCGAACCAGTGCCTTCGATTGGCGGAGAGGGGCTGCCCGCTCCCGCTGACTTGCCGCAGGCATATTCGGAATTGCAGGAGCGATTCCAGCGCACGACCAACGCGCTGGGCTCGGCTGCGCATGATCTGAAGACGCCGCTGGCGATCCTGAACGGATACGTCGAATTGCTGCAGAGTGAAAAATTAGGACCGTTGAATGTTCGCCAGCGGGAAGTGCTGGGCGACATGGAATTGAGCGGCAAACGGCTGCAACAGTTCATCCAGGATTTTCTGACCTACAGCGCTCTTGAAACCGGTGGGTTGAAGATGCGCTTCGAGATGGGCAATCTGAATGACTGCCTGTCCGACGTTTGCCGGCTGTGGTCGGCGCGCTTCCAGGAAAAAGGATTGGCGCTGTACTTTTTGGCGAATGACAAGCTGCCGGCGTTTCCTTTCGATTCGCCCAAGCTGCAGCGGGTAATCTCTAACTTACTGGAGAACTCATTCAAGTTTGTTCCCCAGGGCGGAACGGTGTGGTTACACGCAGAACCCAACATGTGGGAACGCCGCGCCACCGCCCAGCCCCCAACACCAGAGGAGAGGCGGCGGCTGGATACTGCACAACCAAATTCGGTGAAGGTCAGCGTGTCCGATACGGGCCCGGGAATTCCGGCGGAGTTTCATCAGGAAGTCTTCGATGATTTCTTCCGGCTGCCCAGCAATGAAAATCAGGAAGGCATGGGACTGGGACTGGCAATTGTGCGCCGCCTGGTGCAGGGCATGGGCGGGAAAGTCTGGGTAGAAAGCGATTCCGGCGCGGGCTGCAAATTCTCCTTCCTCGTTCCTTTCAAACCCTCTATAAAGTAGAGAGCGCGTCGACCGGGGAAGAAGCTCTGCTGCGCGTGGATAAAGGCTTGGAACCGGACCTTGTAGTGCTCGACGTTTTGATGCCGGGGATTGATGGCTTGGAAACGCTGGAACAACTCCGCCAGAAACGGCCCGGAGTAAAAGTCGTAATGCTTTCCTGCGTCAACGATACGAAGAAAGTCGTGCAGGCCATGCGCCTGGGAGCGCACGATTATCTGACCAAACCTTTCCAGAAAGCGGAACTGGATGCGGTCATCGACCAGTGCCTGGGCCAGGGCAAGGCGGTGGTGGGAGGGGAAGTCGAGGAAGTCGGTGAAGACACGTTCTTCATCGCGGCGAGTCCGGCGATGCGGAAGATCCGCTCGCAAGCCGCGCTGGTGGCCCATGTCGATATTCCGGTATTGCTGCTGGGTGAGAGTGGAACCGGGAAGGAAGTGCTGGCGCGCCTGATTCACAAGCTCTCGCAACGCGCCCACCGCACATTCTTGAAGGTAAATTGCGCGGCTGTGCCGGCGGATCTTTTAGAAAGTGAACTGTTTGGCTATGAACCGGGCGCATTTACCGGGGCGACGCACGCTAAACCGGGGAAGTTCGAGTTGTGCAATAAGGGAACAATTCTTCTGGACGAAATCGGAGAGATGCCGCCGCAGTTGCAGGCTAAACTTCTGCACGTGCTACAGGATCAGCACTTTTCGCGGCTGGGCAGCCGGTCCGTGATCAAGGTGGATGTACGCATCCTGGCGGCAACCAACATCGACATTCCGCAGGCCTTGGCGGCCAAGAGGCTGCGCGAAGATCTTTATTACCGTCTGAATGCGTTCACCTTGCACCTGCCGCCGTTGCGAGAACGTAAGGAAGAAATTCCGATTCTGCTGAAACATTTCATGACGCGGATGGCGGAACGTTACGCGCGGCCCCAGCTTCCGCTTTCTCCACAGCTGCTGGAAGCCTGCCAGGCGCATTCCTGGCCGGGGAATTTGCGCGAGCTGAATAACTTTCTGAAGCGCTACCTGATTCTTGGCGACGAGAATCTGGCCGCGGCCGAATTGCAGCCTCGCCACGACGGTACCGGCGGAGCCGGCGCGCGCGGAGATTCAGGAGCGAAAGGTGGAGAAGCGGGCGGTGGATTGAAATCGCTGGCCCGCACTGCAAAGGACGAAGCCGAAGGCGAAGCCATCCGGCAAGCGCTCGAGCAGACCAACTGGAACCGCAAGCAGGCTGCGGCCCTTCTGCAGATCAGCTACAAAGCGCTGCTCTACAAGATTCGGCAATACGGAATCGCGGAAGCCAAGGGACACCACAAGCTTTCCGCCGGAGCATAGACCCGCTTCACAATCTAATTACTTCTTAGCAGGACGGTGTTGAGCCATCCCTTTACGGGGTCACCGTAAGCTGAAAGCCCCAGCTCTTGGTGTAGGAGCCGGAAGTTGCCGTGACCGTCATGGAGTAGGTGCCCGTTGGGGTCCCACTTACCGGCGGCGGCGTCTTGTTGCTACTGCTGCACGATGGCTGGAGCAGAACGAGTGCAAAGAACATCGAGAGAGTAAGCAAGCCCAGCCGACGGCTCCGGCGCCTTTTCCCCGCACCAATTCCCAACAGAGTCATCCCCGGAACCATCAACCAGAGTGCATACAACGGACTCCGTCCAGCGCCGGAGGCGACCGTGGTTATCGGCTGCGGGGTGGTGGTCACGAATAGAGCGCTCGACTGAGGACCGTTCAAGGTGAGTGTGCTCGAACTAAAGCTGCACGCCGACGCGGCTGGAGGAGCACTGCAGGTAAGCGAGACGTCTCCAAACGACGGCTGCGGAGATAACTGAACCGTATATTGCGCGATCTGACCGGCTGCTATAGTCCGGCTGGAGGGGCTGACAGTCAGGGAAAACCCGCTGGCCTGGAAGGAAGCGATCGCCGGTGTGATGTTTGTGTTCGCATTGTTAATCTTGATGACCTGAGCCGTCGCCGAACAGGCGTTGCACGGGCCGGTTGGAATCACCACGAAGTTAACCGACGATGTGGAACCGGCCTGCAGAGTGGGAATAGTACAGACCACAGCGTTGCTGACGGGCGTGCTGCAACTGCCCGAGGCCGCGGTGGCGCTGACGAACGTGACTCCGCTGGAGACCGAACCACTCACGAAGATTCCATTGGCCAGATCTGGCCCCTGGTTCGTAACCGTGAAAGTTATCGTAACCTGTTTGCCGGCGCTCACTGGGTTAGTCGTAGAAAAAGTTGGCGCCGTGCAAGTGATGCAGACATTCGGCGCTGGAACTAATTCGGCGACAAACCCGTCGCTGGGTCCATTCAGCGTGGTTTGTAGCGCATTTTGGGTTTGGAAATTTGCAGTCGAAGTAGTATCGCCGGCGAAATAGGTGTTCAGCGAGACGGGATCGACGGCGATACTGGTACCGCGATCCACGCCGTTGCCACCAAAATAAGTAACATACGAGCCCACGCCGTTGGTGTTGGTAACGGTCGTCGTATTAATGTGGGCAAGAAAAGCGTCTTGGGGACCGTTGAGTCCACTCTGCAACGGGCCGGGAGTGAACGGAAAATCTGTCGAACTGGTAGCTCCGGTGAGCAGCGCACCGCCAGCCGTATCCACAGCAATCGCCGCTCCGCTGTCGTTTCCGGTTCCTCCCAGGTATGAAAAATAAGTGAGGGCTACGTCCACTGGAGTTCCGGTCGTGCTGTGCGCGGGATTGCTTACTCGCGCCACATAAGCATCGGTGGGGGCAGGCGCTGCAATTGCAGGACATGGCGGCACGTTGGGCGGAATGACGGGAGGAGTGTCCAGGCACAACTGGAAAGGCGCTATGCCCGTGGGAACGATGAAATCGCTGGAATTGGTCGAGCCGGTGAGATAAATGTTGGCGGCGCCGGAGTCAATCGCAATCGCGGTGCTCGAATCCGTTCCGCTGCCTCCAAGGTAAGTCGAGAAAAGCAACTGGGTGCCAGCTTGAGCATTCGGGTTCAGCTTGGCGACGAAGGCATCAGTCGGATAAGGGGTGGTGGCCGGAGCGGAACATGGGTTTGGATTAGCGAGGATGGTCGGCGGAGGCGTATCCAAACACGGCTGATATGCGTTGAGGATGGGAAAGTCCGTCGACTGACTGCTGTCCCCGAACTGGCCCTGGCCGCTGTTGTAAAAATTCGTAGTCCCGCTGAAGTACATGTTGCCGGTTGAATCGACCGCGATCCCGCCGCCCACGGCGACGGTACCGGACGACACAATGCCACCCCCAAAATAGGTGGAATAAGCGATGCTTGCCACACCCGGCGCCTTGGTATTTACCTTGGTGACGAAGAACTGGATCGACGCATTGGGCGCGACTTGAAATGGCACCGGCAACTCCGTCGCAGGGAAGTCGACCGGGACGGGTGCAACCGCCGGCGCATCGTTGGAAGTGGTGGTGCCGGTGAGGAATACATCGCCATTCGCATCGATCGTCATCCCACTGGCCTGGTCGTTGCCATTGCCGGAGAGATACGAAGAATAAGTCAGAGACGACCCCGAGGTGTTGAGCGCGCTGACGAAAACTGAGGTGCAAGTGGTGGACGCGCACTGTGTGCCCTTGGTCTCAGGCGCGGCCTGGTAGGGAATGCCGCCAGTGGGGAAATCCGAGGAACTGGTGTTGCCAACGATGTAGGCGTTACCGCCGCCATCCACAGCGAGGCCAACGCTGGTGTCCGATCCACTGCCCCCAATAAATGTCTCATACTGCACCACAGGGGGTTGCGATGGGCTGATCTTGGTGATGAAAACGTGGTTTGAGCTAGTCGAACTGAGCGAAAGAGCTGAGCCTAGCAACGTTTGCGTCGTATTGGAGGCATTGGTGAATGAATTGGCCGGAGAACCCTGCGTAGTCCCGGCGAGATAGATGTTACCAGCAGGATCGATCGCCACCGAAGGCGAGGTTTCAGAACCGCTGCCGCCAAAATAGGTAGAAAAGAAGAGGACGGGATCGATGACCAGTTCGCGACTGCGGTCATAAGCTCCAATCTCGAAACCGACGCGATTCCCGGCGCGCAGAACAAAGTGTCCGGCTACTGGAATTCGGCGGTCCCCGTCGCGCTGGTAAATCTGGGGCGCTTTCAGGCGCAGGCCACCCTCGTCTTTTCCAGTGAGGATGAGGTCGCCGCCGCGCAGTTCCAATTTGCCTGCGCCGTCAAATTGCAGTTCAGCTTGTGAAGGATCGGCGCCGGGAGCAACTTTGAAATCATATTCCAGATGGCCCTGGTTCCCGTAAAACAGCAGATCGATTCCACGATAGACATGGTCGTAGTGAACTCCGGCAAACTGGGGAATGGCCCTATGCCATTTTTGGGGATCATTGCCAATAAGGTAGTTGCTTATGCCGGGCAGCGGATCGCTTCCGCCAGCAAGGGCGGCAGGGTTCGCGCCCACCAACTTCATGCGGACAACGTGCTCACTTCGTCCCCGCGCCGAATGCCCGGTTTGCATATCGAGGACGGCCCCGGAGTTATCCAGGAAGAGACTGTAGCCCGCGCCCCTCGACATAAATTTCACGCCGGGGTCGGCCTGGCCGTGGTTCGGTTCGAAAATCAGGGGAAGCTGCCCGAGAACGGCGCGCGCGTCCGGCTTTGCATGCGAAGGAGGTCGCAAGGCGGTTGGAATCGGAGAGGCTGCGGCCTGAGCCACGGGCATCTGGGCGTAGCGGCGGGAACCGAATCCAAGCAACACGGAACCCGCCAACAGCAGCACAAACACTGACCCAAGGGCACGCACCCGCACCAGGCGACTTTCCGAAGTCCTTCCCCACCAACGGCCATTTCCCATTACGCTTTTCCTCCGATGCACACCGCGATTCACACCGATCATTTGGAGAGAGTAGAAACGACGCGCGAGCTAGTACCCCGGCGCCGGCGAAACCGCC
>WNFI01094536.1_pt1 | contig 13432 bp, 13 predicted proteins | sample 5400471 | NCBI WGS metagenome assembly WNFI01 (sample SAMN13153348, study PRJNA577476) | soil metagenome | isolation source: 100 cm saprolite on Douglas fir-dominated hillslope | place: USA:California | collected 2013-09-17 | reverse complement strand
TGAACAACCCTGCGTCAGCTCACCACGTCTTCGCGGCGCAGCCGTTCGATGGTTTCCGGCGAAAGGCCCATCTCCTTCAAGACTTCGTCGGTATGCTGTCCCAGCATGGGCGGCGGCAGGCCGACGCTGCGTTCTTCCCCGACAAAGGTCACGGGATGACCCACGCAGTTGAGACGACCGGCTGCGACGTGGTCGTATTGCATGATGGTCTTGTTCGCCCTGGTGTGTGGGTGCTCGAGGAGCTGAGCGAGCGTATTGATCGGCGAACAGGGAATGCCGACCTCGGTGAGGGCAGCGTTCCACTGTCCGACCGTCCTGGTCGCAATCGCCGATTGAACATGATCGAGCGTCTCGGCGCGATGGGTGACACGATTTGCATTGGTGCGGAATTTTGGATCGTCGACGATCGACTTAAGGCCCGCGACCGCGCAGAACTTGCGCCAGAGATTGTCGTTGGCGACACCGATCATGATCGGTCCATCCGCGGCCTCGAACGCCTGGTAGGGACAGAGCGACTCGTGGCTGGAGCCGCATTTGGCCGGTTGGACGCCGCGTTCCCAGAACGTTTGCAGATTGTAGCCCAGAAGGCCGAGCGCGGTGTCGAACAGTGACACCTGGATCGACGCGCCCTTGCCCGATTTCTCCCGCGCCAGCAGACCGGCGAGTATGCCGCTGAAAGCGTGCACGCCCGTCATCTGATCGATCGGAGAAATGGAGCTGCGGATATAGCCGCCGCCCTCGTCGCCAGTCATCGACATGATGCCGCTAAAGGCCTGCAGGATCACGTCGTAGCCAGGCGAATTTTTCAAAGGCCCCGTCCGACCGAAGCCGGAGATGCTGCAATGGATGAGGCGGTCGTTGAGTGCACGAAGGCTGTCGGCATCGATCGCCAGTCGTTCGGCAACGCCAGTGCCGAAGCTCTCGATGGCGACGTCGGCGGATTTTGCCAATTCATGCACCAGCGCCCGCCCCTTCTCCGATTTCATATTGATCGCGATGCTTCGCTTGTTGCGGTTGGCGCTCAGAAACACGGTGCCGAGCTCCGGCGCCGGAAAGGGCGGCCATCCCCGAGTTTCATCGCCCTGCCCCACCGCTTCGACCTTGATGACCTCCGCACCGAGATCACCCAGATACTGCGCGCACAGCGGACCAGCGAGAACTTTTGAAAGATCGAGAACCCTGACACCATCGAGAGGTTTCGCCACGACTGTCTCCTTCACGCGCGCTTCGTCTAACCCAATCCCGCGGCAAACAAGCCGCCGAGATAGGCGGGAACACCTTCTTTTGTAACGAGCAAATAGTCGGCCGCACGACGCTCAGCCTCGTCGAGCTGGGAACGCCAGCCCGCGGCCACGGCTTCCGCTTCAGCGAGTCGGGCGCGCAACAGCTCCTTTCCCCCGGTCTTCGGTTCGTCGTCAAACCAATAGGCCGCGCCCGAGATCCGGCCATCGAAGACGGGCTTCTGCGCCTCGTCGACGTGAAATCCCGCCCGTGCTAAGGATCGGGAGAGTTCCTTGCCCCTCTCCGAGTGGATAGCGAGTACGCGCGAGACCGCCGCGACAGCCTCGGTGACCTTGGGATTCATCCCGTTCTTCTTCAATCGCTCGTGGTCGAGCCTTCCGAGGAACAACGTCCGGATCATGTTGCGAGGCTCTCGCCTCTGGATCAGTTTCGCAAAGATGTCCATTTCAGTTCGAATCGCCGAGTCGAAGTTTTGGGGAAATCCCTGTTCGACACAGTCGAGAATAGCGAGCGGCGCCGGATAGTGTCCCAGCGTCTCAGCCAGAACGCTCGCTCGGCGCTGCCCAATCAGCGCCGCAGAGCGTTTAGCATCCTTCGCGCGCCAGCCGGGCTGGTCCCACGACTGCGTGGCAGGCGGGCGCGACAGCACCCAGCGCTCCGCGGCTGCCCCTTCTTCACCCGCTGCCACCAGTTCGTCCGCGAGTCCGGCCGCGATAGCCGCGGCCCCGCCGATCCTTGCGCCATCGAGCAGCACCGGCAGCGCCGCTTCAATGCCGATTAGACGCGGAAGGCGCTGGGTTCCTCCCCCTCCAGGCAACAATCCCACCAGGGACTCCGGCAAGCCAAACGTGCTCTGCGGGTGATCGGTGAGGACCCTGTGATGTGCCGCAAGCGCAAATTCCGCGCCGCCTCCCAAAGCCAATCCCGCGATCGCTACCGCGACGGGCTTGCCCGCGGTCTCGAGCTTGCGCAACCCCTGGCTCAGCCGGAAGAAATGATCGAACGCGACGCCGTCGCGTTCGGCTGTCGGCGCCGCCATGACCATGTCGTACGCGGTTTCCAGCTCGGCCAGATCAGCGCCGGCGCAAAATGCCGAGGACTTGCCGGAGCGGATGACGACGCCCGCGACATCGCTTTGCGGGAGCCAATCGGCAAACCGGCCGAGTTCCTCGATCGCTGCGTTCGAGAAGACGTTCATCGAGCGGCCGGGCATGTCAAAGACCAGGTGTACGACCCGGTTTGCCGACCATTCGATGCGAAATTGCTTCAGTTCCGGCGCTCCCGGCATCGTTTCCTCTCCACTTTCGCATACCGTTCGTTGGTGTACTATCGTACTTGCACAATTGCGGTCTCCTATTGTACACCTGACTTACATATAGTACACTAGCAAACTAAATCAGGCGGGACACTTTTTGACAATGATCGAGCGCACGATCTTTCGCGAAGAACATGAAATTTTCCGGCAAACGGTCAGGCGCTTCGTCGACCGCGAGATCGTGCCCTTCCACGCCAAGTGGGAAGAGGACGGCATCGTTCCGCGGGCGCTGTGGCTGAAGGCCGGCGCGGCCGGACTGCTCTGCTGTACCGTTCCCGAGGAATATGGCGGGATGGGTCTCGATTACCTGTTCGACGTCGTCGTCTTCGAGGAGCTGTGGCGGTCCGGCGCGAGCGGACCGGGCTTTCTCATCCATACTGACCTGGTCGCAACCTATGTTCTGTCCTTTGGCACGGAGGCGCAGAAGCGAAAGTGGTTGCCCAAAATGGTCTCGGGCGAAGCGATCGGCTCGCTCGGCATGACGGAACCTCACGCCGGAAGTGACCTGAAGGCAATCAGGACGCGCGCCGTACGCGATGGCGATGATTTCGTCATCAACGGGCAGAAGGTATTTATTTCCAATGGCCAGCTCTGCGACTTTGTCGTGCTTGCGACCAAGACGGACAGCCACGCCGGGGCAAAAGGTGTCACGCTGTTCATTGTCGAGAGCGACCGGCCCGGCTTCAAGCGCGGCCGGAACCTGGAAAAGCTCGGCATGAAGGCGCAGGATACGTCCGAACTGTTTTTCGACAATGTCCGGATTCCCGCCGGCAATTTGCTGGGCAAGGAGGGCAAGGGCTTCGCGCAGATGATGACCAAGCTGTCACAGGAGCGCCTCGCCCAGGCCATCCGCTCCGCCACGGTCACCGAAACGGTCATCGATTGGACGCTGCAATATACTTCCGAGCGAAGCGCGTTCGGTCAGAAGATCGCCGATTTCCAGAACACCCAGTTCAAGCTGGCCGATCTCAAGACCAAGGCCGCTGTTGCACGCGTCTTTACCGACAAATGCATCTCGCTGTTCATGGAGGGCAAGCTCGATCCCGTCGATGCAGCGATGGCCAAAATGTTCACCTCCGAGCTTCACTGCGAAACAGTCGACGAATGTCTGCAACTGTTCGGCGGCTGGGGCTACATGTGGGAATATCCGATCGCCCGGGCCTATGCCGATGCGCGGATAGTCAAGATCGCCGGCGGTTCGATCGAGATCATGAAGACGATCATCGCCCGGCAAATGTATTCGCAGCACGGATTTGCGCTGCAGAAGAACGGGTCGGCCTCATAAGCTGCGCCGGGCTTGCCGGCGCGCAGACGTCGCCGGCAAACCCACCTTTATGCGGTACGGCATGACAAGGAAGACAAACGCAAGGGAGATCAGCGTTGAAGGGCCTATCTGGAAAAGTCGCCGTAGTTACCGGCGGAGGACAGGGAATTGGGCGCGGACTGACGCTGCGCCTGGCCGAAGAAGGCTGCAAGGTGGCGGTCTTCGACATCAACCCGAAAGCTGGCGAAGAAACTGCAAAGCTCGCGCCGCAGGCGGTCATCAAGACCTATGCGGTGGACGTCGGAGATGCTGCTTCCGTCAACGAAGCAGTCGCCAAGGTCGAAGCCGAGCTTGGTCCTATCTGGCTCCTGGTCAACAATGCCGGCTGGGACCGGCCGATGCCGTTCCTGAAGACGGACAAGGACCTCTGGGACAAGATCATCCACATCAATCTCTACGGGCCGCTCAACACCCACAAGGCGGTCGCGCCCCTGATGGCCGATCGCGGCGGAGGCAGAATTGTCAACATCGCCTCCGACGCGGCGCGGGTCGGCACCAGCGATGAGGCCGTCTACTCCGCCTGCAAGGGCGGGCTGATCTCCTTCACCAAATCGCTGGCCCGCGAGCTGGCGCGCAAGAACGTCCTGCTCAACGCTGTCTGCCCGGGCCCGACCAACACGCCGATGATGGCTACCGTCCTCGGCGAAGGCGAACAGGCCGTAAAATGGAAGGACGCGATGGTCAGGGGAATCCCGCTTCGGCGCATGGGCGAGCCTGACGATTATGGCGGGATCGTCGCCATGCTCGCTTCCGACGACGGAAAATACATCACCGGACAGACCATTTCCGTCTCGGGCGGAATGAACATGATCTAAGCGCGAGGAAACGCCATGACCGATCCAAAGCAATTCACCGACGTCATCTACGAAGTGCGCGACCGCGCGGCGTGGATCATCATCAACCGGCCGAAGGTCTACAACGCCTTCCGTGGGCAAACACTGGAAGAGATGATCCAGGCCCTGCACCTCGCCGCCAACGATCGGCAGGTCGCGAGCATCGTCTTGACCGGCGCCGGAGACAAGGCTTTCTGCACGGGAGGCGATCAATCCGCGCATGAGGGGCAATATGACGGCCGCGGCGTAGTGGGGTTGCCGATTGACGAACTGCAAGGTTTGATTAGGGACGTTCCGAAGCCGGTGATTGCGCGCGTCAACGGCTTTGCCATCGGCGGCGGCAATGTGCTCGCGACGCTCTGCGACCTTACGATCGCTGCGGACACCGCGCAATTCGGTCAGGTTGGTCCAAAGGTCGGATCGGTCGATGCCGGCTGGGGCACGGCCTTCCTCGCGCGCCACGTCGGCGACAAGAAAGCGCGGGAGATCTGGTACCTGAACGAACGCTACACCGCTGAACAGGCGCGCGAGATGGGGCTGGTCAACAAGGTGGTTCCGGCTGCACAGCTGGACGCCGCTGTGAAGGAATGGACCGACAAGCTGGCACAGCGGTCGCCAACCGCGATTGCGCTCGCCAAGCGTTCCTTCAATGCCGATTCGGACAATATCCGGGGCATCAGCAACTTTGCCCTTCATGCCGTGAAGCTGTTCTACGACACGGCGGAGTCGAAGGAAGGTGTCGCAGCGTTCAACGAGAAGCGCGAACCGAACTTCCACAAGTTCACATCCTGACGGCTGTCGCCGGTCACGCATCCGATTGCAAACCCGAGAGACGGGCGGGAGCTGCGATCGTGCATCTCCATGCCCGTAATCCGGCCGATGGACGGCCGGATCAATCGCCGGAAGCCTTCGAGCCTTTCCTGCGCGTCATCAAGCAGAGCTCGAATGTGGTCGTGAACCTGACGACCGGCGGCTCGCCCTACATGACCGTGGAGGAGCGCGTGCGCCCGGCGGCGACCTGGAAGCCCGAGGTCGCGAGCCTCAACATGGGATCGATGAATTTCGGCCTGTTCCCGATGTTGAAGCGCTACAAGTCGTTTAAACATGACTGGGAGCCGCAGATGCTGGAAGGCTCGCACGATCTCGTGTTCCGCAATTCGTTCAAGGACATCCGTTATGCACTGGAAACGCTGAACAGCTCAGGCGCGCGTTACGAGTTCGAGTGCTACGACACCAGCCACCTCTACAACCTGCATTATTTCTGGACCGAAGGCCTGGTCAAAGCTCCGCTCTTCATCCAGACCTGTTTCGGGCTTCTCGGCGGTATCGGCTCGCATCCGGACGATGTCATGCACATGAAGCGCACCGCGGACCGCCTGTTTGGCGACAACTACCACTGGTCGGTTCTCGGTGCCGGCCGCGCGCAGATGCCAGTCGCAGCGATGGCTGCCTCAATGGGCGGCAACGTTCGGGTCGGGCTTGAAGACAGTCTGTGGATCGGCGCCGGCCGCCTCGCAGAGACCAATGCCGAACAGGTGACACAGGTCCGCAAGATCATCGAAGGCCTCGGGCTCGAGATCGCCAGCCCGGACGAGGCACGTGAAATTCTCCAGCTCAAGGGCGGCGACAAGGTCGCCTTCTAGCTTCAACGGACGGCTCGACAGACATGCTGCAAAATCGCCCGGTATTCGACGAAGAGCACGCACTGTTGCGCGAAAGCGTCCGCCGCTTTGCCGCAACGAAGATTCAGCCGCACTTTGGGGAATGGGAAGAAGCCGGTATCATCGACCGCTCGCTGTGGCCTGTGGCCGGTAAAGCCGGTCTGCTCTGCGCTCAGGTGCCCGAGCGGTACGGCGGCATCGGTGGCGACTTCCGCCACAACGCCGTCGTCATCGAAGAGCTCTCTTATTCAGGCTTTGCTGGTCCCGCAACCGACTTTTCCGTCCATAGCGATGTCTGCTGCGGCTATCTGCTGCATTATGGCAGCGAGGAGCAGAAGAAGAAGTGGCTGCCGCGTATGGTCGCCGGCGAAACCGTCTGTGCGATCGCCATGACCGAGCCCGGCACCGGCAGCGACCTGCAGGGCATCCGCACCAAAGCCGTTCGCGACGGGGATGAATACGTCATCTCCGGCCAGAAGACCTTCATCTCGAACGGCCAGATGTGCGACCTCGTCATCGTGGTCGTCAGGACCAACCCGGACGGCGGATCGCGCGGCATGAGCCTCGTCCTCGTCGAGACCGACCGCGCCGGCTTCCGGCACGGCCGCAACCTCGAAAAGCTCGGCCATCTCTCCTCCGATACGTCAGAGTTGTTCTTCGACCAGGTCCGCGTTCCCGTGAGCAACCTGCTGGGCTCGGAAGGCGGAGCGATGGGTGCGCTGATGAGCGAATTGCCGCAGGAGCGGCTGACGATCGCCCTTCACTCGATTGCTGCCGCGCAAAAGGCGTTCGATATCACCAAGGACTATGTCCAGGAGCGCAAGGCGTTCGGCCAGCCGATCGGGACTTTCCAGAATACGCGCTTCCGCCTGGCCGACCTGAAGTCCGACCTTGCGGTCGGGTGGGCCTATGTCGACCAATGCCTGCGCGAACATGTCCGCGGAGAACTGACGACCTACGCGGCATCGACCGCAAAGCTGTGGACCACCGAGATGCACGGGCGGCTGGTCGACCAGTGCCTGCAATTCTTCGGCGGCTACGGTTTTATGCGCGAATACGAGATCTGCCGATTGTTTGCGGACGCTCGGGTGCTGCGCATCTATGGCGGCACGTCCGAGATCATGCGGGAACTGATCTCACGCAGCCTCTGATGGCCGCCGACGCGCAAGGCACGGCGCGGATCAGTAGCTCTTTGGCAAGTCGAGCACCTTCTCGGCGATAAAGCACAGGATGAGCTGCTCGGTGATCGGCGCAAGCCGGGTGATCGAGACTTCGCGGAATAGCCGCTCGACGTGATATTCCTTGGCATAGCCGAAGCCGCCATGGGTCATGATGGCCTGCCAGGCGGCATCGTGGCCGGCGCGCGCCCCCAAAAACTTCGCACTGTTGGCTTCGGCGCCGCAAGGCCTGTCACTGTCATAGAGCCAGGCCGCACGCATCGCCATCTGCCACGCCGCCTCCAGATACATCCATTTTTCCGCCAGCGGGTGCTGGATCGCCTGGTTCTGGCCGATCGGACGATCGAACACCACGCGCTCCCTGGCGTAGCGCGTCGCGCGGCGCAGCGCATCCTGTCCGATCCCGATGGCCTCGACCGCAATCAGGATCCGTTCGGGATTGAGGCTGTGCAGGATGTAGGAAAAACCCTTTCCTTCTTCGCCGATCCGGTCCGCTTCGGGAATGAACAGGTCATCGATGAAGATCGCGTCAGCAGCATGATCTTGTTGGCGATCTGCGCGGTCGAGGTCCAGACCTTCTGCCCGTGGACACGGTAGCCGCCGGGTACCTTCTCGGCAAAGGTCTTGATGCGCGTGGTGTTCAGCCCGGCGTCCGGCTCGGTGAAGCCAAAGCAGCATTGGTCCTCGCCTGAGACCAGGCGTGGGACCCAGCGTCGCTTCTGATCGTCCGTTCCCTTCACCACGATCGGGTGTGGTCCGAAAAGGTTGATATGAACCGCGGAAGCCGAGGTCATGCCGCCGCCATGGCTTGCAACCTCATGCATCATGATGGCGGCTTCGGTAACGCCGAGGCCAGCGCCGCCATACTCCTCGGGCATGGTGATGCCGAGCCAGCCGGCATCCGCCATCGCTCGATGGAATTCACGGGGGAACTCGCCGTCCTCGTCGCGCGCCAGCCAGTACTCGTCGTCGAAGCGCGTGACGACGGCGCTAACACCTTCGCGGATCGCGGCGTGATCTTCCGGTACGTCGAGCTGATTGGAGAACGATCTATCCATTAGAGCTTCCTTCCCCGATCGACGCCAGGGTTCGACGCGCAGCCACCAGATGCGGCATGTCATACATCTTGCCGTCGATGCCGACCGTGCCGACGTCAGGCTGCGCCGCGAACGCCGCCACGACGCGGCGCGCATGGTCGAGATCAGCGTCCGAGGGCGTGAAACATGCATTGATGGTTGCGACCTGATCAGGGTGGATTGCGATCCGGCCGAGAAATCCATCCCGTCGCGCGATCTTGCAACTTTCAGCAAGCCCTTCCTGATCCCTGAAATCAACGTAGAGCGTCTCGAGCGCCGCAGCACCAGCCGCACCTGCGGCAAACAGGCACTGCGCGCGCGCCACCTGATAGGGAAAGGTCCAGCTGCCGTCGGTCTCGCGAGGGGTGAGCGCACCAAGCGCGGCGCTCAAATCTTCTCCGCCCCAGGTCATCGCCACCAGCCGTTGGTTCTTGCGGGCGTAGCCAGAGAAGCCGATCATGGCGGCAGGCGTTTCCGTCGCCACAACCAGCAACTTGACATGGCCAGGCGCAACGCCAGTGGCAACCTCGAGCACATCGACATAGTTCGCGATCAGATCGACATCCTCGATGCCGTTCACCTTGGGAATCAGAATGCCATCGAGGCCCGGGCGAACCACGGCCGCCAAATCTTCGAGCGTGAGCCCGGTGCCCAGCGGATTGATCCTGACCAGGAACGACCAGTCCCTCGCGCCACCTCCCAGCAGCTCCTTGACCGCGCCGCGGGCGAACGCCTTGCGGCCCGGCGCGACCGAGTCCTCGAGATCAAGGATCAACGCGTCCGCCCCGATACCACTTGCCTTGGCGAATTTTCGTTCGCTGTCGGCTGGCACGAAAAGCAGCGAGCGCAGTTTCATTTTGGCTGCCTCATCATCAAACCATTCCTCCGGCAGTAGACGACTTCTTCATCGCGCTGATTGAAGCCTCGATGCTCGAAAGTCACAATGCCCTGGGTCGGGCGCGACTTGCTCTCGCGCATCGCCACCACCTTGGTCTCGGCGCGCAGGGTGTCGCCGGCGAAGACAGGCCGCGGAAACCTGGTTTCTTCCATCCCCAGATTGCCGACGGTCGTGCCAAGTGTCGTGTCCTGGACCGAGAGCCCGATGATCAAGCCCAGTGTGAAAATCGAGTTCATCAGCGGCTTACCGAACTCCGTGCCCTTGGCATACTCGTGGTCGATATGCACCGCCGCCGGATTATAGGTCAGCGACGAGAACAGGATGTTATCCATGTCCGTCACCGTGCGCCGGATCTCGTGAACGAAGGTCTGTCCGACAGAGAATTGCTCGTAGTAGAGCCCCGCCATTTGAGTTGCCTCTTTTGATGTCGCAGGGTGAACAGGCGGCCAGAGCCCGCCAGGATTTCCTTGTCTCCCATGCTTTTTCTATCGTATTCTCATATCGTACACAAGTGTACTAACTAGGATGATCGCTTATGCCCCTTCGTGAAAACCGACAGGTCCGGCTCGTGGCGCGGCCGCGTGGGATACCGCAAGCCGAACACTTTTCGCTGGTGACGGAGCCGGTGGCAGCAGTCGGCAAGGGCGAGATCCTGATCCAAAATCGCTATCTCTCTGTCGATCCGGCGCAACGCGGATGGGCCAACGACGAGGGGAACTACAGTGCGCCGGTGCCGCTGAACACGCCTATGCGCGCGCTCGCCGTCGGCGAGATCCTCGAAAGCAACGCACCGGAATTTCGTGCCGGCGAATTTGTCTACGGCTGGTTCGGCTGGCAGACCCATTGCGTCGCGGCGCCGGATGCGGTGTTGCGCCGCGTCCAGCCTTCGGCCCTGCCGCTCAGCGCCAATTTGAGCCTGCTCGGCATCAATGGGCTCACCGCCTACCTCGCCTTTCACGGACTTGGCGACCCGAAGCCGGGCGAGCACGTTCTGGTCTCGACCGCAGCCGGCAGCGTCGGAAGTTTTGTTGGGCAACTCGCGCACATCGCGGGTTGCCGCGCCGCAGGACTCACCGGTTCGGCCGAAAAGGCTGCGCTGGCTCAAGCCCGCTACGGCTACCAAGCCATGATCAACTATCGCGATAGCACAGATCTTCCGGCCGTGATCCGCGAGGCGTGCCCGGAAGGCAACGACATCTTCTTCGACAACACCGGTGGTGCGATCGCCGACGCCGCCATCCGCACCATGCGATTGCACGGAAGAATCATCCAGTGTGGGACCGCCGCGAACGCCTCCTGGACGCCCGTTCCCACCGGCCCTCGCGCCGAGCTCCCACCGGCCCTCGCGCCGAGCGCGAAATCCTCACGCGGCGCCTGCGATGGTCGGGCTTCATCATCTTCGACCACATCGCCGAGTTCGAGGCGGCGGCTACCCGCCTGACAGAGTTCGCGCTCGACGGCAAGATTGTCCACGATGAGGAAATCCTCCCCGGGCTCGAACACGCGCCCGGCGCGATTGCCCAGCTTTATCGCGGGGACAACCACGGCAAGCTGATCATTGCCGTCGACTAGGCGATCGCGCGTTACGCCTGTGCTTTGCGCTTCATCACTTCCGGAAGCTTGGCGCGATGGAACCCCTCGTACGGCACACTACGGCTGTGCGGCTCCAGTTTCCAGGTCGTGCGCGCATTCGGCGTTCCACCATCGACGCGGAGACATGAGCCGGTGATGTAGGCGGCCGCAGGCGATAGTAGGTAGGTGATGGCGGCCGATATTTCGGCTTCCGTCCCAAAACGCTGCAGCGGCACGCGCTCCGTAAAGTCGTGCAGCTTCTTCTGCATTTCCGGTGTGTAGGTGTCGAAGCCGCTGGAGACGATGCCGCCGGGCGCCACCGCATTGACGCGCACGCCCGAGGCCGACCATTCGCAGGCCGCTGTCTCGGTCAAGGTCAGCATGCCGCCGCGGGCGGCCGCCGAATGACCGAATTCGGGCCAACCATGCCAGATATCGGCGATGATGTTCACGATCGCGCCGCCATTGGCCTCCATCCAGCGGTTATAGACCTCGCGCATGAAGATGAAGCCACCGGTCAGATTGTTGCGCACGACGGCCTCGAACCCCCTGGTGGAGATCGCCTTCAGCGGCGAGCGAAACTGACCGCCGGCGTTGTTGACCAGGCCGTCGATGCGACCGTACCTCGCGAGCACCGCATCGATGGCACCAACCACCATGGTCTCATCGCGGATGTCGCAGGCCAGGCTCATGGCCTGCCCGCCATCCTCCTCGATCTCTCGCTGCACCTCGGTGAGCTTCTCCACCGTCCTGCCAACGATCGCGACGTTGGCTCCGAGTGCTGCGAGCTCATGGGCCGTGCATCGCCCGATCCCGCTGCCACCGCCGGTCACGATGATCGTCTGGCCCTCGAACAGATCCGGCCTGAACACGGACTGATATGGCAATTTTCCGGTCTCCCTAACGTTCCAATCGCCGGCTCTTTGGCCTCTGGTCGCCGCCGCTGCCGGAGGCAGCCGAGGCCCCGCTACTTTGCTTCGGCAAACGCCGCGGCGATCTCCTTCAGCTTGAACTTCTGAATCTTGCCGCTGGCGGTGCGCGGCAGATCGGCCACCAACTCCACACGTTCGGGCCAGAACTGCTTGGCCATCTTGCATTCGGCGAGGTAGGCTTGCATCGCCGCGAGGTCGATCGTGTTGCCCGGCTTCGGTATGATAAAGGCGCAGCCGCGTTCGCCCAGGCGGGCGTCGGGATAACCGACAACCGCGACCGCGGCGACGGCCGGATGCTTGTAGAGAAGATTTTCGATCTCCACTACCGGAACGTTCTCGCCGCCCCGGATCAAAACGTCCTTCACCCGACCCGAGATGCGAATGTAGCCTTCGTCATCCATGTAGGCGAGATCGCCAGAGTCGAACCAGCCCTGCGCATCGAACGTTTCCAGCTCTGGCTTCTTGTAATAACCTGTGAACATCTGACAGCCGCGCACCAATAGACGCCCGGATTGCCCGAGTGGAACCGGCTTCCCGTCGAAATCAACAATGCGGATCTCCATGCCTTCGAGGGGCCGCCCGTCAGTCGTTGGAGACTTCTCCGCCGCGCGCGATGGTTCTGTGAGTGTAGATGCCAGCGATTCTGTCATCCCCCACAGCGAGCATGCGTGGATGCCGACATCACGCGCGGCCCGTTGGATCAACACCGGAGGAATGGTTGCGCCGGCGCAGAGAAACGACCGCAGGCTCGCGGGCCGCGGGGCGCCTGCTGCCACGACGTCGCAGATGTCGTTGAGAAACGGGGTCGAAGCGGCGGTATAGGTCACACCTTCACGCACCATCAGCGATACGCCGTGCTTCGGCTCCCAAACATCCTGCAGAACCATCGTTCCGCCCAGATATATCGACAGCAGGACGACGGCTGCATAGCCGGTCATGTGCGCAACTGGCGACGCCACTAACAATACTTCATTGTTAAGAAGACCGAACCGTTGGGTCAGCGCCTTTGTGCATCCCACCAGGGAATTCGAGGTATGAATTACGCCCTTGGGTTCGCCGGTGGTTCCGGAAGTGAACATCACCACGGCCATATCGTCGGGACCCAGGCAGGGAGACGAGCCGGCAGACTTTGCTGACACCCTACCCGGCTCGGCAGCCAGTAGCGACCGCTCGAAACTCGAGTCGCCATCGCCATCGACAACGATCAAATGCTTCAGATGATAAAGATCGCCACTCATACCTGCGGCCATCGCGGCATAGTCAAATCCCCGATACACCTTGGGGACGATGAAGACTTTGGACTCGCAGAAATTCAGGACATAGAGCAACTCGCGCTCTCGAAGAATCGGCATCACGGGATTGAAGACGGCGCCAATCTTGCTGCAGGCCAGCGCCGCGACA
>WNFI01705592.1_pt1 | contig 13433 bp, 13 predicted proteins | sample 5400471 | NCBI WGS metagenome assembly WNFI01 (sample SAMN13153348, study PRJNA577476) | soil metagenome | isolation source: 100 cm saprolite on Douglas fir-dominated hillslope | place: USA:California | collected 2013-09-17 | reverse complement strand
GTGATCGAGGCCGTGGGGGGCCCCGTCCCGGGCACCCTCGAGGGCCTCATGCGGCCGCGCCCGGGCCAGATCTACCGCAGCGAGGAGGCGGACAAGGCGGGGGAGGCGATGCGCAAGCAGCTGGTCGAGATCGGACGCTGGCGGGCCACGGTGGAGGTGGATGCCCCCTACGACCCCGCCACTGCCCGCGTGGCCCTGACGTTCCGGGTGACCCCCGGGGCCTGGACCACGTTCGAGGTGCGGGGGGCACGCGTCTCCTCGGGCCTGCGCGGTCACCTCCAGGACCTGATCCGGGACGGGCAGGTCAAGGACGATGTCCTGGACCAGGCCACGGAGCAGCTCGAGGAGTATTTCCGGCACCAGGGTCACCGGGACGTGGCCGTCCGGCACCACGAAGAGCCGCGCCCCTCCGGCCGGGCCGTGGTCTTCGAGATCCAGCCCGGCCCCCTGTACACCGTGGCCTCCGTGCGGGTGGAGGGGGCTCCCTTCCCCCAGCCGCTGCTGGCCACCCGCGCCGGCCAGCCGCTTGAGGACCGAGTGCTCGAAGAGGACGTGCGCGGCCTCGCCCGGATGTTGGAGGAGGAAGGCTACGCAAGCGGGCGGGTGGAGGCCGATGCCCCGGAGGGGGGCGGACCCACCCGCGTCCTCTTCCGGGTCCGGCCCGGGCCCAAGACCACCGTCCGCGGGGTCGTGATCGAAGCGACGCCCCCCCTCGGCGCGGGGGAGAGCTGGGGGCAGCTGCGTCTGAAGGAGGGGGCGCCTTACCGGGTGCGGGAGCTGGCGGGCGCGCGCAACGCGATCCTGACCGCGTACCGTAACGCCGGCTACTTGGCGGTGGAGGTGACGCCGGAGCCGGTCTTCTCCGCCGACCGCACCGAGGTCAAGGTCACCCTGCGGGTCTCTTCCGGACCGCGCACGGAGGTGGACCGCGTGGTGATCGCGGGCCTCGAGCAGACCCGCGAGGAGGTGGTGAGGCGCGAGCTGCTCTTGAAGGAGGGCCAGCCCCTGGGTCTCCAGAAGCTCCTGGAGAGCCAGAGGCGGCTGGGGCAGCTCGCGATCTTCGAGCGGGCGGACATCCAGGAGCTGGACCCCGAGGGGGGGTCGCCCCGGAGTGTGGTGGTCTTGGCGCGAGAAGGCCCCCCCACCACGATCACCTACGGGATCGGCTACGCGGAGCAGGACCGGCTGCGGGGCAGCGTGGAGGTGAGCCGGCGGAACCTGTTCGGCCTGGACCGCACCCTCTCCGCTTACGCCCGCGCGAGCTTCCGGGGAAACCGCTTCCTCTTGAGCTACCGGGAGCCGCACTTCCTGGCCTACAAGCAGGACCTGTTCGTGACCGGCTACCGGGAGCAGGAGAACCGGACGAGCTTCGACTACACCCGCTTCGGCGGGCAGGCCCAGACTGCGCGGACCCTGACCCGGCGCCTCAACCTGATCCTGCGGCTCTCCTTCCAGCAGACCCGGGTCTACAACGTCCAGGTTCCGATCGAGGTCATCGACCGCCAGTTCCGCTCCTACACCGCCTCCGGCCCTTCGGCCTCGCTCCTCAACGACACGAGGGACGATCCCCTCGACCCGCACCGGGGGGCCTTCCTGGGGGCGGACGTCCAGCTCTCCACCCATGCCCTCGGGGGGGCGAGCTTCCTCAAGGGCTTCTTCCAGGCCGCCGGCTATCGGCGCTTGGGGGGCCGGGTGGTGTTCGCCCTCTCCGGGCGGCTGGGCCTGGCCCGCACCATGGGGGCGGGGCAGCCCCTCCTCCTGCCGCTGCCGGAGCGGTTCTTCGCGGGCGGCGACAGCAGCCTGAGGGGGTTCGACGTGGACTTCGCGGGGCCGCTGGCCCCCGCCTCCGACGGGACCCTGCACCCCACGGGCGGCAATGCCCTCGTCCTCGGCAACGCCGAGGTGCGGCTGGACGCCACCCACGCCCTCTCCCTGGCCGCCTTCAGCGACGTGGGCAACGTCTATTCGCTGATCTCCGACGTGGACCTGGGGGAGCTGCGCTACACGGCCGGGCTGGGCCTGCGCTACAAGACCTCCTTCGGCCCCCTGCGCTTCGATTGGGGGTACAAGCTGAACCGGATGCCCGGAGAGGCCCCCTACCACTTCCACGTCACCGTCGGGCATGCGTTCTAGCCTGCTCGTCCTTCTCCTCCTGGCCGCCCCCGCGGGGGCGGAGGTGCGGGAGCGGATCCTGGCCGTGGTGGACGACCGGCCGATCCTCCTCACCGAGGTCCGGGTGGTGGAGCGGGTGCTCGGCCTCGATCCCACGGGGGCCCTCGAGAAGCTGATCGACGAATGGCTCATGTTCCGGGAGGCCGCGCGCATCCCCCAGGCCGCGGTTGCCGCGGAGGAGGAGGAGCAAGCCCTGCGCGGACTCCTGCAGTCGAGGCCCGACCTGGAAGGCGCGGTGCCGGAGGCCGACCTCCGCCGCCTGGCCCGGCGGCAGGCCACCATCCTCAAGTACGTGAACTTCCGCTTCCGGGCCCAGATCCGCGTCGGGGACGAGCGCGTCCGCCAGGCCTACGAGGACGAGTACCGTGGCCGCCCCGCCCCCCCCCTCGCGGACGTGGAGGAGACGCTGCGCGAGCGGCTGGCCCGCCGCGACCTCGGGGAGAGGATCGAGGCCTGGGTCAAGGAGCTCCGCGCGGGGGCGGAGATCCGCAAAAACCCTTAGCCCCGTACCGCCCGCGGAGGCCGTGCCAGCGGATGCGCAGCAGGTCCAGGAAGGCCAGGGAGCCGCGGAAGAAGCCGACCCGGCTGGCCCGGTCGTTCCGCCAGGTCACGGGAACCTCCGCGACCTTGAGGCCCCGCCGCCGGGCGATGAAGAGGGTCTCCACGTCGAAGGAGAACCCGTCCAGGAGGGCGGCCGAGAAGCATACCTGCGCGGCGGCGGCGGTGAAGAGCTTGAAGCCGCACTGGGTGTCGCGGAGGCCGCCCACGACCAGGAGGCGGACCAGGAGGTTGAAGAGACGCCCCATGTTCTCGCGGTAGAAGGGCTGGTGGACCTCGACGTTGGACAGGGGCAGGGCCCGGGAGGCGATCACGATGTCGTGGCCCTCGTCCATGCGGGCGGCGAGGCGCGACAGCTCCTCGACGGGAGTGGAGAGGTCGGCGTCCGTCATGAGGCGCCGCTCCCCCGACGCGGCCAGCATCCCGCGGCGGACGGAGTAGCCCTTGCCCCGGTTCACGGGGTTGCGGAGGACGACGAGGGAGGCGCCGCCAAGGGCGAGCGCGCGCTCCGCGGTTTGGTCCGTGGAGCCGTCGTCGACGATCACGATCTCGTAGGAGCGGCCCCCCGCGGCCAGGTACTCCTTCAGCCGCTTCAGGGTGGGCGGGAGCCGCTCCGCCTCGTTGAAGGCCGGGATCACCACCGAGAGGGCGGGGGCCCTCACGTGGGGTCTTTTCCAAGGGGGGCGAGCAGCGGCTCCAGGCCCAGCCGCGCCCCCGCCAGCCCCAGATCGCGCGCCGCCCAGCGCACCTCCTCCATGAGGTATTCGAGGCGGCTCCCCTCCGCCGCGCGGTCCTTGGCCAGGGCCCGGAGCGCCGCTTTCTTGCCCCGCTCCACCCCGGCCAGGAACGCGGCCAGGCGGTCGGCCAGGAGCCGCGGGGTCTGGCTCTCCACGTGCGCCCGAGCCCGGCCACCGATGGCCTGGCGGAGGGAGGGGTCCCCCAGGAGCAGCCGGAGCAGGGCCTCGATCTCCGCCTCCTCCGATGGTCCCGGATCCACGGGCACCACCGCTCCCTCCGGGAACTCCTCCTCGCCCGGCGTGCCCGCGCTCACCAGGGTGGGGATCCCCAAGAGGGCGGCCCGCACCAGCTCCGGAGGGACGCCCCCTCCCGAGGGGACATGAAGGGCGAGGGCCAGGTCGGCGGCCGCGAGGTCGAAGAGCCGGTCGGGAGAACCCAGTATCTCGAGACGCAGGGACGGAAAGTCGCCCCGGAGACGGTCCGCCGCCGCCTTCGCGCGGGCCAGGCTCCGGGCCTCCCCCGCAGCCCCGATCAGGAGGTCGTGCTCGTCCAGGCCTCGGGCCCGCCGGGCCTCCCCGCGCGGGGGGCCGCCCGGGCGGGGGACGAGAAGGTGGAGGGGCAGGTGGAGCAGGGGCCGGCCGGGCAGGGCGCGCGCGACCCGGGAGCGGATGTGCTCGGTGGAAGCCACAACCGCCAGGCTCACCTCCAGCAAGCGGTCGTTCAGGGGGAAGAGGGCGGGCAGCAGGTCTCCGCCCAGGCCCCTCACGACCTGCCGGGCCACGAAGGTGCCGCTCTCCCCCCCCGAGCGACGCATTTCCCGCAGGTACTCCCGCACCCCGCCGCGCCCCCGCGTCTCCCCCCGCACCAGGGCGTGAAGGTTCCAGTCCTGCAGCAGGACCACCCCCGGCCGCCGGAGGGCGGCCCTATAGGGGGGGGCGAAGGCGGGGCCGTCGCCGATCGGGTAGAGGTCGAGGTCGGCCGCCTCGTCGCCGGCGGGCTGGATCTCCGCGTGTCGCCGCAGGTGGGGCTGGATCTCCGCCAGGTAGGGCGCGCTCCCCTCGGGGTCGGGGCTCCACACGCGGAGCCTCACCGCTCCTCCCCGGTCCGCCCGCGGCCGACCGCGGCGGGGGCGAAGAGAGGATTCGTCAAGACGCCGCGGCCGGGAGAGAATCCCTGCTGAACCAGCGTCTTTTCGTCACCCACCGAGCTCGAGGCTGCGCTGGTTCAGGCGACCACCTTCACTCGCGACCCTTAGGGGCCGCGGTAATCAAGCGACCGTTCACGTCGATGTTGTCGAGCACGACCAGGCCGACCCCGCTGGGCTCCTCGACGGTCGGAATGTCCGTGCCCTCGTCGTAGTTGATGACGAGGCGGCGCACCTCGGTGACCCCGAACTCGAAAGGCGGCGAGGCGGGATCGGCGGGGAAGACCTGCTCGGCCGAGAAGCGGATGCGGGTCCATTGGGTCGGATCCTGGGGGGCGGGCTACTTGGTGCCGTCCTGGCAACCCGCGAAATAGATCCGCTGGTCGGTGGTCACGATGTTGAAGCGCGGCGCGCCCGCGCCGCAGTGCGCGCCCTGCCGATAGTCGAAGCCCAGCTCGTGGATGGTGAAGCTCCGGCCGGTCCCCACGATGCGGGCCACCGCGGCCGAGCAGTCCGGGGTGGGGCCATTCTTGGAGAGGAGCAGCCCGAAGCGCGGATTCCTCTTGGCGGGGGTGTCGCGGGGATCAATCGGGTTCGCGTTGGGCTGGCCTTCGTCGGGGAGTCCGAGGCCGCGCATCCAGGCCGCGGTCACGATGTTCGCGCCCGCGGGATAGCCCGGCCCGCAGGAGCCGCCCGGCCCCACGAACACCGCGGGTATCGCGCGCAGACGGCCGGCGTCGTCGGCGTCGTTGTCCGCCTCTTCGGCCGCCCGCAGCTCGGCCGCCACCAGGCCGGCGGGCAGGTGGCGGAGGTGATTCAGGTGACGGAATTGGGCCAGCTCGTCGGGGGTCTGGCCGTGCGCTAACCGCGGGGCGATGACGAGCCAAGCCATTACGCCAAACATCATCGAGATCGAAACGCGTCCCTGCGGCATGAGAGACCTCCGCACGTGGCTCCGAACGAATCGGTCCGTTCCTCTTGGGCACGTCCGCGCCGCTGGCGCGACGTCTCCCTAATATACTAAAGGTTCCTGTCCACGCTCGTTGCGGACGGGCCTACCCGCGCCACCCCCGCCCAGAGACCTCGAGGGACTCCGCCCTCACTAGCGCTCGAGGTGGCGACTTAGGAGGGCCCCTCGCCTTGTGACCTCACCCACGCCGCACTCGCGGAGCGGGGCCACGCCAGGGTGGCGCATCGCCAGCAGGCGGGTTGGACAAAGGATGCCGCGGCCTCGAGCGCATTCTTCCGGGCCCGCGTCACGCTCCTCACCGCCCGCGCCAGGAGGTGAGGAGGGCGGCGGCCAGGCAAGCCCATAGGGCTGACCCGCCTCGGCTCGGTCCTTGCGAGGGACGCGAGCTGCCAGAGCAGGACCGCCTGGAGGAGGAGGGTCACGGTCAGGGTGTAGCCGAACCCCCGGTAGAAGTCCAGATACGTCCGGCTCAAACCCATGACATCGAAGCGATGCGTCCTCATGGCCTGGAGCACGTCCGTCTCCCCCATCGGCGACCACTCTTGCGTGCCGCCCACGGTGTGTCCCGCCGCGAAGAGCAGGGAGGTAACGGAGGCCACGCGAAGCAACAGGGTTGTTCTCATGATTCTTGGTCCTCCAACCTTGGCGACGGCCCTTTCGGCGCGTCGCGGGAGCACGTCAACATCATGTATTTCATGTCACACCCTCACGTGGCCGGTGCGCGCCGTCTGCGGTCCTCCCTTGCTTCGCCACGGGGGCCGGGGAGCCCGGCGGCGGCGGTCGCCCCCCTACGGGCTCGCGGCCGACTCCTTCCAAGAGGAGCGCAGGGCTTGCCAGCGAACGACGTCGAACCGTTCCCAGAACTCGTGTAGACCGTGCAGACCCGCGTGGAAATGATTATGGAGCATCTCCCGGTAGGCATCATCCTTCGTCAGACCGTCGTGCAGCACCCGGTAGACGCCCACCACGAGCCCGGTGCGGTCCTGGCCGTGGCTGCAGTGCACATACATCACGCCCTGGTGCGCGTCCAGGGCCCGCACCGCGCTCGCTATGGACTCATCGGACGGAACGACTCGGGTCTCCAGGGCCGCATTCAGGATCGCCTCCGGACTCTTCCCATCGAGCCCCGCGGGCTCAATCGAATTGACGATGACGCGCAGGCCAAGCCGTCTCGCCTCGTCGTCCGAGCCCTCGGACTCATAGTTGAGCTTGACGACCGCGGTGACGCCATTTTCCTCCTTGAGCCACTTCCACCCCTCGGCGCTCGGTTGGCCGCCGCGCAGCAGCTTCGGACCAACTTCTACAAAGTTCGGAACACCTTGCGTCGTTCGGGTAGGGCTGCAGCCCAATAGAGCCAGGGATACGCCCAGGCCGGAGAGGGCTCTCGCGGGCGACAGCAGACCCCACGCCCCGATTGTCGGGGACGACCGAGGGCGACCCCCGCCTTGGAATAAGGGTCTCATTCTCACCTCGCGGAAGGGAAGGGGTCAGACGGCCGCGACGTAGTTGACGGGCGCGTGATCCGCCAAATCGCGGACCAAGACGTTCCTCCAGAAAGCCCAGGCGTACCTGAGTCGGTAGGCCCGGCGGCCGGCTCGCTGGTGGGCCTCGATATCATCCGCCGCGGGTTGGGCAGAAAGGAGGCCGTCATGGTTGATGTAACGGAGCGCACCGACGTGGACGTACCCCAGCTTTTCAGGGGGGACTCGGCACACGAGGTCGCAGCAGTGGACGAAACGCTGGATCCGGTCGGCGGGCAGAGTGGCGGCGAAGGCCGCATCCCCGACGCGGGGGGAGCCGAACGTGTAGAGCGCTGCTCGCGGCCAGAGGCTTTCCGACAGGGTTGCGGCCGCGGCACCGAGGCTGTGCCCGGTGAAAAACAGCTCGCGCCCCCCGGCCGCCCCGACAATTCGGGTGAGGGCGTGGCGGACCGGGCGCAAATGACGGACGAAGCCGCCGTGCACCTGGCCGCCCTGCCCCCAAGAAACCGGCAAAGCGTCCAGATCCCGGATGAAGGTCTTGGGATTGTGTGTCCCGCGGAAGGCCACGAGGACTCGAGCCGCGTCGGCGACGACGAGGGCCTGCGTTCCGTCCACATCGAGAAACTCCTGTTCCCGGAGCCCGACACGCGCCAGGCTCCTCGTTCGTCGGTCGGCGTCATTGCAATATGAAAGCCGCGACAGTTCGGCGCAAAGAGCCGCCGGGCTCCAGGCTCCGGGCCGGGCGAAGAAGTCGTCCGCGTCTCCCGGGCGATAGAGCGAGGCCCGCGCCGGATCGTAGGGGACGCGGCGCTGGTCCCAGGTCATGGGAAGCCAGCCGCCCGGCGTTTGAACTCGGCGCCCTCCACAGTTAGCGGCAAGTTTAGGCCGGGCTCTCGCCCGGTCCTTTCCCTCCCCTCCCCGACCACCGCCTCACCTCAGGTCCGCGGTCAGACGATCGACCACGCGGTCCCACGAGATGTCTTCGACGCGCCGCTGGCCCTCCTCGCCCATCTCGCGCAGGCGGGGGAGGGGGCAGGCCCACAGGCAATCGGGCCCGGACGCGGCCACCAAGCCGGTCTCCCCGTCGGTCACGAACTCAAGCGGACCCCCCGCGTCGCGGGGCCGGCGATCAAGAATCCACTGGCGCCACAACCAGGGAATGGTACCAAGCATCGGCTGCCATCGTAAGGGTGCGGAGCGAACCGGCCATATCCGGGTCGCCGGCATCGGCCTCTTCGAGGGCGGTCACAACCAGGTCTAGAAGAACGTTCACCGGTGCCGGCGGCCAACATTAGTGAGGCCCGAAGGATAGGCCACCCTCCCTCCGGGCAACGGGCAGCGCTTAGGGCGCTTGTCGCTCACCAAAAGAAGGCGCTCGTACTTCAAGGATCTTCCAAGCTCTGCCGTCCCGTCGCCGCCTCAGCATCGGACGCGCGGCGGTGGCGGCCATCGCTTTTCTCCTCGATCCGGCCCTGCCGTGCGCGGGCACAGGGATAGACCCGACGCAGGCCGCGGAGCGTAACGTGAGGACGGTCACACCCACCGGTGTCCCTGGGGCCTAGGTTTGAGAAGAGGGGCAGCAAGCTTGCTCGCCCCGTCTCCCGGGAGACTCCTCTCGGGCCACTTTCGGCCCGCAGCGAGTCTTCCACCCGTCGCCGTTTCTCGGGCGGGTGCCGACAAGGAGGTTCACATGAGCTGGTTCCGCGCCCTGCGGGCGCTACTCCTAAGCCTGGTTCTCGGACTCCTGGCCGGCGCGAGCACGACCGCCGCGCCCTTGACCTCGGGGAGCCTTCGCGGCCAGGCGTCCCTCGAAGTGAATGTGGGGCTCTTCCATGACGACCTGGAGCCCTACGGAGAGTGGATCGACAACGACGAGTACGGCCGGGCATGGGTCCCCCGAGTGGGCCATGACTGGCGCCCCTACACCCGTGGCCGCTGGGTTTGGACCGACGATTACGGTTGGCTGTGGGTCTCGGACGAGGACTTCGGCTGGGCGGTCTTCCACTACGGTCGCTGGATCCCCGACCCGCGCTACGGCTGGGTGTGGATCCCGGGCAACGAGTGGGCGCCCGCCTGGGTGGCCTGGCGCAGCGGCGGCGGTTATATCGGGTGGGCCCCCCTGCCTCCCCGTGCGACCTGGGAGGTCGGGCTCGGCTTCCGCGTCGGGGCGGCCCAGATCGACGCCTGGATCGCGCCCCAGCACTACTGCTTCGTCGAGGAGCGCGCCTTCGTCGACCCCGCCATCCATCGGCGCATCCTCCCCGCTTCTCACGCGCCGAGCGTCATCACCCTCACGCGCAACGTCACGAGCTACAGCGCAGCCGGGGGCCGGGTCGTGAACCGCGGACTGAGCGTCGAGCAGGTCCAGAGACTGACCGGCCGCGAGGTGCCCCGCGCAAGGGCCGTCGAAGTGGATTCGATCAAGGCCGCCCGCCACGCGAGGATTAGAGGCGGCGAGGTCCCCGTCTTCCGGCCCGCGGCCCGTGAGCGCTCCGATCGGACCCCCCCGGGAGGCAGGGCACTCTCTCGGAAGGAACCGGGTGGAGCTCCGCCGTCGGCCCCCACTCTCGGGCCCGAGGCCAGGGACAGGGAGAGACGCCGCGAGGTGAGGAGCGACGGCGAGACGCGGCGGCAGCTCGCCAAACAGCAGGAGAGAGAGAGCCAAGACTCGGCAAAACGCCACGTCCAGCCGCAGAAGGAACAGGAGCAGCAGCGCCGCGTCCTCGCCCAGCAGCACCAGGGAGAGAGCCGCGAGGCGGAGAGGCGGCTCGTCCAACAGCAGAAGGAACAGGAGCAGCAGCGCCGCGTCCTCGCCCAGCAGCACGAGAGAGAGAGCCGCGAGGCGGAGCGGCGGCTCGTCCAACAGCATGCGCGGGACGAGCGGCAGCGTCAAGAACTCGAGAAGCGCCAGGCGCGGGAGCGGGACACCGTCGAGCGGCAACACCGAGCGGAGCTCAAACACCCGGCGCGCGATGTTCCCGTCGAGGAGATCGAGCGCCGGCAAGTGGAGCAGCACCGCGCCCTCGAGGAGCGGCAGCACAGCGAGCGGCAGCAGCAACAGGCCGCGCGGGAGCAGGCCCGTCAGCAACGCGAAGCGCAGGTCGCGGGGAGCAAGCGCACGGTCCAGGCCCCGGCGGAGGCGCGGAAAGAAGGGCCCCGCCGCGCCCCCGGGGATCATCAGGACAGCAAGAAGAAGGACGACAAGCCGAAGGGTCCGGACCGGCCGTAGCGCGCCGGTCTACCGTCCTGTTGGTCAACAAGGGTCGAACTCGGGCGGAAGCCGCGAACGAGATCGTCACAAGAAAGATGTCGCCCGTACCAAGACTGGGTGAGCGCTTCGCGGCGTTCGATCGTAGACCGCGGCGGGCACCCACCGCCCGTCCGGAGAGCGTACCCTCCGGCCGGGCGTTCCTCGCCCCGCGGAGCCTGGGTCGCGGCGATCTCGTGGCTCACCGGGAAGGTGGGCTGACGCCGATCAAGACGGGCTGAACTCTACGGTTGCTTGTCCCACCGCATGCTGGCCGGTGCGTGTACTTGGACGGCTCCGCCGCAGTGGAGCTTGGTCACCGCAAAGCCGCACGTGCACTGGTCTTGCCGGCCGGGATTGGCGACGTCGGCCAGGGAGCGGTCCATATAGCCTGGTCGTTTGATCGAGGCGTCCACCGGGATGGTGTCGGTCTCGTTTTGGTTTGCCTCGGTGCGCACACGGCGTTCATTCGCGGTGCGTGTTGCCCGGTCTCCATGCGTCTCGGGCGATTCGTCAGCCCAGGGGAGCTCAGCTCAGGTCCGCGGTGAGACGATCGATCACGCCGTCCCACGTGATGTCCTCGACGCGCCGCCGTCCCTCCTCGCCCATCTCGCGCAGGCGGGGAAGGGGGCAGGCCCACAGGGAATCGATGGCCTCCGCGATCGCCTCCGGCCCGGGCGCGGCCACGAAGCCGGTCTCTCCGTCGGTCACGAACTCCAGCGGACCTCCCGCGTCGCGGGTGGTCACGACCGGCTTCTTGGAGAGGAAGGACTCCACCGTGACGTAGCCGTAGTCCTCGTCGAAGGGGGCGTAGTAGGCGGCCCGGCAGCCCGCGTAGAGTTCCACGAGCGTCTCCCCGGGGACGAAACCGAGCAACTCCACCTTCTCCCCGAGGCCCAGGCGCGCGATCTGCTTGCGGAGCTCCCCCTCCAGGGGGCCCGTGCCCGCGATCTTCAGGCGGGCCCCGCTCTTTGCCCGCTTTAGGGCGTCGAGCGCCAGATCGAGGCGCTTCAAGCGGTCCAGCCGGCCCGCATAGAAGAGGTAGTCCCCGTAGGCATCCGTTCGGTAACGGCCCAGGTGGTGGGGGGGCGGATGGAGAGGAGTGCCGGAGAGGGCGTTGAAGCGCGAGAGACGGTCGGCCACGTTGCGCGAGATGGTGAAGAGGGAGCGGCTCTCGGCAAGGGCCGTCTCGTCCATGGTCTTGATCGCGGCCCGCACCTCCTGGTCCTCCGGGCTCTCCGTGAACGAGCAGTACTCGGTGCCGTGAAGATCGTAGGCCTCGCGGTGCTGATGGAAGAGCCAGACCACCTTGCGGGGGTGGCGCACCAGATAGCTCGGGAACTTGGTGGAGATCACGAGGTCCACCGGCCGCCCGCTCGACTCCCTCACCTCCAGGAGCCGCCAGACCAGGGCTTGCCGCACCAGCTCGGAGACGGGATGGCCGTGAAAGGGGATGTTGACCACGTCCACCTGGAAGCCGCGCCGCTCCAGGTTGACCCTCAGCTCTCCGACCAGGATCTCCGCCCCCCCCAGGGTGAAGGGGGCCTGGACGGCGCAGACCAGAACCGTCTTCATCCGCGGGGCAACCGCTCCTCCAGAAGCCGCAGCCGGGCCCTTAGGTCCCGGAGCGCGGACTCCCCGCTCACCCTCCCGCGCTCCACCTCCGCGAGGACGAGGTCGATCCGCCGAATGAGGTCGTGGACATGGGCCACGAGCTCCTCCTGGAGGATCAGGTGGCGCTCGTCGATCTCCGCCAGGTGACGGCCGGTCAGGCCGAGCACGGCGTCGTAGTGGCGGTGGGTGGCCGCGAACCGCGCGTCGAGGTAGGCCAGGATCTCGTTGTCCAGCTGGACCTGGCGGGCATTGAAGGCCACCTGGGCCACCAGGCGGGGGCGGAGGAGCCTCTCCGCGAGCCGGGCCCAGAGGCTGCGCGCGGGAGCCGGGGGCTCGGCCTGCCAGAGCGAGTTCACGGCGGCGGGATCGGGCGGGGGAGGCGCCGCCTCGGGAGCGGGCCGAGGCTCGGCCGGCACCGGTTCCGGGGAGCGGGGGAGGAGGGCGGGGGGCAGCACGCTCCCCGGATCGCGCTCGAGCAGCGCCCGCTCGCGCACCTCCTCGCGGACCCGGCGCAGCCTCTGCGCCAAGCGTTCCTGCTCCTCGTTCACCGGCCCCTCACGCGAGGATTGTAACCGGGGGGCCCCGGAAACCGGCACCGGGTCAGGCGGGCTTGCGACCGAGCGCGACCAGGCTGGCTCCGAAGGGCAGGCCCCGCCCCCTTGCCAGATGCGCGGCTTCCGCGAGCAGGGCCTTCCGGAAGGCCCACTCCAGGGGAGCGGGGAGGAAGCCCACGTCCGAGCCCTCCCGCCCGGTCAGGCGGTCGAGGGATCGCCGCAAGGCCACGATCGGGAAGAGCAGGGTATTGCAGTAGCTGATGCGCTCGACCACGAGGCCGGCGGCGGTGAGCAGGGAGAAGACCTCGCTCCGTCGGTAGCGGTGCCGGGAGTGGACGGCCTGGTCGTGCGCGCCCCACAGCATGCGGAGGGCGGGCACGCGCAAGAGGAGCAGGCCGCCCGGCCGCAGCACGCGGACCAGCTCCCGGGTCGCGGCAGAATCGTCCGTGACCCAGGCGTGGTAGAGCACGTCGAAGGAGGTGACGCAGTCGAAGACCCCTTCCGGGAAGGGAAGGGCCAAGAGACTGGCGCGGGCCGCGCTCACCCCCCGACGTCCGCAAAAGCGGAGGGCCTCCGGGGAGAGGTCCACCCCCAGGGCCCGGCCGCGCTCCCCGAGGTGGCGGAGGTTCAGCCCCGTCCCGCAGCCCGCGTCCAGGATGAGGGGCGGCCGGCCGTGGTCCTTGAGGCGGGCCAGGGGCGGATCGAGGAGGGCGAGGCCGATGGCGCGCATCCCCGCGTACCACCACTGGGTCTCCTCGGCCTCGAACATCCGCCCGTACTCGGCGGTGTTCACGAGCGGGCTTGGTCGGAGGTGAAGTAGGCGACGACCCGCTCCAGGATCTCGTCCAGCTGGACGCGGGGCTCGTAGCCGATGAGGGCCCGGATCTTGGAGAGGTCGGGCACCCGGCGCTGCATGTCCTCGAAGCCCTCCTCGTAGGCGGTGTCGTAGGGCACG
>WNFI01519909.1_pt1 | contig 13434 bp, 11 predicted proteins | sample 5400471 | NCBI WGS metagenome assembly WNFI01 (sample SAMN13153348, study PRJNA577476) | soil metagenome | isolation source: 100 cm saprolite on Douglas fir-dominated hillslope | place: USA:California | collected 2013-09-17 | reverse complement strand
GCCGAAGAGATCGCCAAGCAGCGCCCGTCGATGTCGCCCGCCGCGGCCGAGAAGGTGAACGTGGTGAACGTCGACTACTACGCCGCGACGACCTACACGTTCCTCGGGATCCCGGCCGACCTCGGGACCTCGATCTTCGCCGTCGGCCGGATGGCCGGCTGGTGCGCGCACATCATCGAGCAGCACGCGAACAACCGGCTCATTCGCCCCGAGTCCGAGTACACCGGTCCGAGCGGCAAGAAGTGGATCCCGCTCGCGGAGCGGTAAGGCCTAGCCGTCGAAGCGAGTTGCGCGAGTAGCGAGCAAATCATCGCCTCCAGAGAGGACGCGGGTCAGTGCTCTTTGAAGATCACCCGTTCGAGACTTCTCGCAGCGCTGAACAGCTCCATGTCGGCGATAACCGTCACTGGTTTCGGGCGGTGAGCAACTCGGCAAGCCGCCTAGGGTTGGTCCCCGTCGAAGTAGTCGAGGTCGATCTTCTGGATTGAGAATGACCGCGTTGTCGTGACCGCTACGCCATGATCAAGAAGCAGCTCAATCAGTGTCGGCCCATCGATTAGGACAATCTTCTTCTCGATTTGCTTCACATAGTCCCTGGCATCTTGACTAAAGCCCGAGGTCGTAATGAAAACACCTTTCCGGGCTTTCACTCCATCGAGACTTCCGGCGAAAGTCTGGACGATGGGTCGGCCGACCTGATTTTCCCAACGTTTGGCCTGCACGTAGACGGCATCTAGACCGAGCTTGTCCTCTTTGATGATGCCGTCGATGCCGCCGTCTCCACTCTTTCCGATGGAGCGACCCGCATCCGCAAAAGAGCCGCCATATCCCATCTCGACCAGCAGCTTCACCACTAGGCGTTCAAAGAAGGCTGGCGGCGCGGCCTTGATCCTCGCAAGGAGGTCCTCTCCGAGCTCACGACGCATTTCCTGCCATGACGACTCGATTCGCTCCTCAGGGGTGACGTCGAGGGCGGCTGTGGCGGGTGCCGGCGTGGTGGTGCCCCCTGCCTTGAACCCGACAAAAGATGGAAACCGCGACAGATATTGAATGTCGATTCGTGCGAGTTTCTGCGCGAGCACATCGCGGCCTGAATCGGTGATCTTGACGTACCCGCGGCGAGTGCCCTCGAGCAACCCTGCCTTACGGAGATAGGACGCCGCCCAGAACACGCGGTTCTCGAAAACCGGTTGGCTGCCACTGGGGAGTAGCTGTTCTCTCTCATCGCCACTGAGGCCGAACTGATCCGCCAACTTGTACATCAAGTCCCGAGTGCGAAACTCAGCCCCATCCTCGGTCAGGCGAAGCAGGGGCAGCATCGTCTCTTGGAATGCGGGGATTGCCACGCCGCAATGATCCCACGTTGGGGCGTCGCAATGACCAACGGCGGATGGCGCCTAGCGGGTCGTACGAAGCGCAGTGGCTGGGCGGGTCAACCGTCGGCGCTAGGTGATAGAAGGGTGGGCACCCGGCCTCGCGCGACGCCAAGCGATCTCGTCGCCGGGGCGGCGGCCCGACTGATGGTGGGGCTACGCGGGGATGTCGACGCGATCCAGGCGCTCGAACCTGTCACGCGGCCCGTGAAGTCGTTGCTCCGCCCACGAAGCGGCCTGCTCGCTCAATGTGAAAAGGACTACCTGCCGCATGCGACTGATCTCGTGAAGTAGTTCCAACAGGGTTCTCGTGCGATCGCTGTCCGACTGAACGACGACGTCGTCAAGGATGACCGGGCACGATTCACGACCGGCGGTCAGGTGGTCCGTGATCGCCAAACGCAGAAGGAGATAGGCCTGCTCGGCAGTGCCATGCGAAAGGAGTTGTGCGTCGCGCCAGGGACCGTCAATGGATCTGATTCGAACCTTGAGCGTCTGCGGATCGACTAGCGATGCGACGTATCGTCCCTGAGTCACTCGAGGGAGCCATTGATCTAGGGTCTTCTGCAGCACGGGGGCCATGGAGACATGAACTCGATCCTGCGCGCGCTCCAGAAACTCTCGAGTCAACCCGAGCGTTTGCGCTAGGTTTTCGACCTCTTCGAGCTCTGCTCCGGCGGCCACTAGTTCCACGTCGATATCTGCAGCACGAGGCAAAGAGCGTTCGACAGTTTGCGCCTCGGCCTTGAACGCCGCCGCTTCCTGCGCAGCATCCGCTGCGGCGGCGCGAAGCGCCGGCAGTTCGGTGTCGTTCGGGGCAGCCGTGCGAGTAGGCGTTGGACCATCCAGCGCTGCCGAGAGACGCGACACGACGTTCTGGCGCTGTTCAAGCTCTGCCTCGAGGTCGACGAGTCTCCGGCCGTCGAGCAATACCTGCAGCTCAGTCCACTCGCGTTCTGCGGCGTCCCTGTCAGCAAGTTCTTTCCGTCGTTCTTCTAGCCATTTGGCCAGGCGCCCGGCGAGTTCGTCGGGCGGCGCGGCCGGCAAGCCACATGACGCCGCAGCGTCACGGAGCATCGTCGAAGCGCGGCTACTAGCGTCTGCGGCGGTCGCTGCGGACCGCTCAGCTTCGCGACGATAGGCGATTCGTTCTTCCAAGCCGGGCCGTCTCGCCGCGAGCGCCGATGTTCTCGATCGCTCCTGACAAGCGCGGACGTAGTCCTCGACACCGATGCCTTCGGCCAACCCTCGCGCCCTGAGACTATCGATCAATGTGCGCTCGGCCGCCTGAACCGCGGCACGCAGTTCGCCGCCCTTCTCCGACCAGCGAGCCAGTGCTTCCTGTCCCTGCGAATATGTGACGAACTGATCCGCTAGTGCCCGGAGCTCGGTAGGGTCGTCGGAAACTCCGAGTGCCTCGACCCGGAGGTAGGCCCGCTGACGTACGTCCCGCACCGCTGGACTTGCCGGACTTGCATTCGCTGGTACAGGGCGTTCCTCGCGCACGCGTGTCAAGAACCAAATGAAGACGCCGGTGAGGACCAAGGGCACACCGAGCCACGGCGAGCCCAGAACCATAGCTACGACCCCGGCAACGAGCGACCCAACAATTGCGAGGCTGCGCAATTGTCTCGCGGACAGGCGCGCGGTCCTGGTGTTCGTTCCGGGTTGCGCGCGGGTGGACTCATGGCCCGCGTCCGCACTTAGCACGTCCGCAAGAGCCCTGAGCTCGCTTTCGCTCGTGTCGGAAAAGGGCGCCACTAGGTTCCCCGGCCGCGTTGCGGCGTGCAGCTCCAGCGACAGCTGCGCTCTGTCGAGCGACGCCTTTGCGCTGAGAACTGCACCGTCAGGTTCGAGATCGCCCTCGGGAACGGCCGGAACCGCAGCCAGTTGACGCGCCAGTTCGTCGATACCGGGCTCTGGAAGTTCCGGAATGGCGGGGCGACTGGTCCACGCCTGCACCGCGTTGATTACGCTTCTCGCCAGATCATCGTCGTGCGATCTAGAGGTGTGTGGCTTACCTCCAAATCGCGTCTCTAGCTCGCGAGCACGGAGGAGCCGGCGCTCAAGTTCTTGTAACTCGCGGGTGGCGACATTGGCTTCCGCACGCGCTAGCTGTGAAGACAACTCCGTGGCGCGGGCAGCTGCCTCGTCCGCTCTCGCAATCAGCGTGGCGAGATGCTGCCGATCAAGGAGCATCTTCTCGCGAGCTAGGCCTGCGCTGTCTACACGCTGCCTGGCACGGCGCAGCGGCTTCGTGCTGTTCGAACGATCTTGGCCCACCTGATCGCGCTCGAACTCTGTGATGCGATTCAGTGCGAGCGCTGCGGTTTGGCCGTTTCCCGCCCCTGCAGCCGCGCGCTGGAGGTGAGCTTGGAGCAACTCAGCATCCGCAAGAACTTCTAGGACTTCGGCTTGACGTACGCACGCCGTTGCGCGGAACGATCGCCGATCAAGCCCGAACCATCGTGAGGCATCAGGATTGCCTTCGTTAGCGATCTCGTCCGACACATCCTTCCCCGACGCATCGACTGCTGCCGACTCTCCTCCGTCGAGGTCCTGCCGCAACTCGACCCGCCGTCCGTCGTCTAACGCAACCAAAGCGCCGACTTCCCATGACTTCCCGCCCTTCCAAGGCCGATGGTGTGCTGAGAAGTCCTGATCGTCGCGCCGCCACGCCACCCGAAGGTCGGCGGAACCATCAAGCGCGCGCAGGCCAGTGACCAGGACACGCATCCGTTGCTCCTCCGATAGCTCGTCTGCTGACAGAACGTCGCGAACGAATTGCCCTGCGACGGTCTCCTCGACGACGGTTGTCACAAGGGTGCGTTCGAACTCCAATCCACGGGCGAGAATCATCGACTGCATCCGCTCGGCCCGGTCGGTGAAGTCTGTCACTGAGCTAGGCCTGCGCGGTTCTGCGACGCATATGCCCGCACCATTGGACCGGCTGCGGCATCACGGCGCGACCCAAACAACATGCTCGACGCCAAGCAGGCCCGCTGCGTTCTCGACAAGCTCTCGGACGTCATCTTGTCCATAGCGACCGACTGCGCGAAGCAGAACCGCGCCAAATGGACTGCGTCCAACTTGTGGGTATGTTCGTTCGTAGGTAGCCATCAGAACGGTTTTCCAATCATCCGCTCGCCCCCAACAGATAACGCGCCCGTCTCGTAGTCGTCGTCCGTGCGGCTTGATGAAATGTTCGGCGACGGGAGTATCGATGTGAATCTCAAGGGCGCGGAAGGGAAGGGCGGCGTCCGCGAATGCGTTGCGGACGTAGTCCTTGAGTAGTGTGTCTTTGATGTAGACGCGAACTCGTCGTGAGTCCACGTAGTTTGCAAGCCGGCCCCCGATGACTGGATCCTTCGACCACTGCTCGTAGAGTGCGGATTTCCGAGATCCCGGCAGCTTGAGCCAACCGATCTCGTCCGCTCGCCTGTGGAGAATGTCCTTCACCTCGTCGCGAACCCCGTCTGGAACGCTCACTGAATCGAGCCGCTCGGCCGAGGCGTCGGAAAGTCAAACTGGGGACCGTGAAGCGTCGGATCGCCCTCGCGAAGGATTACGGAGGCTTGATCGAGCATCCACTCACGTAGATAACTGCCGGCAGATACGTTGTTGAAAACGACGAGTTGCGCGCCTAGACCAAGATGCTCGACAGAGGCACCGCGAACAGCCCTGTCGAGTTCGACGACCTCCGCAACTCGGTGCAAGTCAGTCACAAAGTCGAGAACCAGCACGTGATCCTTGGTTGCGGTGATGCGCAGTCCCCGGCCAAGCTGCTGAACAAAGATCCGCCGACTGTGGGTGACCCTCATGAAGACGATCAAGTCGACGTCTGGGAGGTCGACGCCTTCGTTGAAGAGGTCGACCGTCGTCAAGAGATCAAATTGCCCGGCCTTGAAGCGCGACAGCAAGGTGTCGCGTTCCCGCGGCGGGTTGTCCGATGAGATTGGCTCGGCCCTCAAGCCGACTCGCCGCAGCATGGCCGCGAAATAATTGGCGTGATCAATTGTTCTACAGAACACGATCCCACCCGTCCGGCGCTCACGGTCGAAGGCTTCGCGGATGACGCGGGCGGCCTCCTCGTCCCGCGTAGGAATAATGAGTCGATCATTGAGCTGACTAAGGGAGTAGCGATTTTTGGACTGCTTTTGGATCGCCTCCCAGTCAAGATTGTCGGCTAGCAGCCGATAGTCAACTTCGCTTAGGAAACCGCGCTGGAGACCCTCGGCTATGCCCATCGTGAAGGCCGGAGGCCCTAAGAGACTGTCGAGGTCATAGCTGTCGCCGCGCCAGGGTGTGGCAGTCACGCCGGCGAGCATCGGCGGATCGAGCGCCTCGATGCTGCGAAGAAACATCTCCGCTCCAATATGGTGCGCCTCGTCCACGAGCACGATGCCGAATCTTGGAAGGTCCGACAGACGCGAGTGAATACTTTGGATAGTCGCGAAGGTGATCCCCTCCCAGAAGCTCGGGACTTCCGCGTCAGCCAGCTGGTGGGTTGGCACGCTCTTGGGAAGCTGATACCAGAATCCTCGATGCAGTTGTTTGACGATCGCGACAGTGTGAGCGACCACAAGGACGCGCTCACCCTGAATGCGCGAATCTCGGAACAAGTCGGCGATCAGCTCGGCCATAACCACCGTCTTGCCGAGTCCTGTAGCGAGAACGATCTGGCCGCGGCCAGTATCCAAAAGGGCTTCACGCAGCGCAGCAGCGGCTTCAGTCTGGTAAGGCCGCAGGATCATTCGACCGGGCGCATAGTCCGGTGCGTCCGCCATCCATTGCCGCAGTAAAGCCGGGTCCGCAACGTGGATCTTGTAACCCGTGCGCTCGTAGCGGGCCTTCTCTAGGTTGAACGCCTCGCCCGGCGGACGAGAACAGGCGACGAAAAGGTGGTCGGCCTTGTAGTGTCGACCCGCTTCAATGACCTCAACGATAGCCTCGCGGGGCGGCGGGGTGGACGTCGTGTGCTTGCATTGCAGTACCCATAGTTCGCCGTTCTGCGCACCGATTACGTCCGCGCCACGGTCCCCAGTCCCGCCCACCAACCTGACGTCAGCGAAACCATTGGCGAGCAGGAGTCGCGCAACATCGCGCTCAAAGGCTTGCCACGGGCCATGGAGAAGCCGCCGATCGTCGAGGAAAGACGGTTGAGCCAGCGTTGTCACTTCGCGGCTTCAGAGACGCCACTCGGCCGAAGCAGTTCGAGAGCCATGGCCGACCGGAGCAGGCGCTCCCGGCTCGCCTGCACAAGATCGGCCGGCTCTTGCTCCGCAAGCCAAGTGGCATCGTTAAGCAGCGACGCGTAGTGGGCGACCATCTGAGCGCGCGCCTCCGCTGTGGCGGCCTCAGTTCCATAGTCGAGGTCCCCATAGGCGTCGTCCCAGTAGCGACCGTCAAAGAAGAGTTCCGGATGGCTTTGGAAGAACCTAAGGAGTTGTTTCCCGGGAGCGAACGCAAGGAATCTTGCTTCGGCGATTACACGCTGCGGATGGGCGACAGACCGCGAGGCCATCTTGTGATGAATCGCGTCCTTTTCGTTAGTCGTCATCTCCTCGAACAGGGCCGCCGCGTCATCCGCTGAGACGTGCCCGGCCAGGCTGTTCGCGACACCGCTGATCGTCAACTCGGCTTCCTTAGCGAGATCAACAGCGTCAAGCCTGTTCACCTGACCGTAACGATCTCTAAGTGCAGTCAGCACGTCGGCGAACGTCGCGGCGCTCTGTGCACCTCGCTTGAAGTCCATCGCGGTCGACGCGAGCTCGGCTAGCAACGCGTCGAGTGGGGTCAGCGTCACCGAGTGGAAAGCGGGATGTCTCGTGTTGACGATGTACTCGTGGGTGCCCGATGCGGTGGCGCGCAGCGACCACGCGTGTGCCCCAAGAGCAGGGTCGTCATGAACGGCCTCGAAGGCAACCACATCCCATCGGAGCCCCGTTTGGTCGTCCCGGTATTCGCGCGAAAGCGACGGCATCGGCGCCCTAAGAGGTGCGGGGGCCGGCTCGTGGCTGCCGCTGGTTCCGACCGCAGGCGTCGGCGTCGGACTTGGAGAAGTCGGTGACTTGCCCGCCTGGGTTGGGTCATAGAGAAGCTGCCGGTCAGCCTCTTGGACCAGTTCCCACCATTTCGAATCATCTTGATACTCGGGAACTCCGTCATGGAATTGCTTCGCCATCTCCTCTGCTCGATCGTTGTCCGGAACGAGCAGCAATTTTTCGTAGCATCCCCCCACTTTGGTCTGTGGACTGGATCGCCGAAAAGCCTGAAACAGCAGATATAGCGGCGACGTGTTCGGTGGATAGCCGAGCTCGGATGCCTTGCGCGGCTGAAGGGGACCCTCTCCCTTCACGACACGGACCATCTCGTCCCAGGCGGGATCGTTTCTGTCAAACCTGTCCTTTGTGTACGTGACGCGGCAGTGATCGATGTGGATCTCGCCTATCAACCGTCCACGATTACGCGGATCGTCGATTGGATACTCCGGCTCAGGAGGCCCGCTGTCGGGCACCCAATAGAAGAGATCCTTGTTCTCCATCTCAATCTTGCGGCCGTTCCGTATTAGGTCGATTCCGAATTGAGTGGAACTCAAGAATCGCTGGACGCCCAGCCATCCGTGGATACGTCTCTCCCGGTTAACCACACTGTCGGGTGAGCCGCAATTCGGACAAGCGAGATCACCGCCCGACAACCATTGCCAACAGGTCGTGCAAAACATCCGATCCGCAAGGTGAACGTCGATCGTCTGCACAGCGCCAATAACGCCATGACGAGGTAGGTTGACAGTGCGCTCATCCGACCAGATGCACGGGTCCTTCCGAGGAACGGAGATGCCGTTCACCTCGAGGCCGAAAGACACAGGCTTGCCGGTGACCCTGAGCATGGCCGAATATGCGCGTCCAAGTTCCTTCGTCATCCCCGACCGGTTTCCCGCCTTGGCCAACCACTGGCGTTGCTCCGACTTGAGCTGCTCGATAGACACCTCGGTTCCGTGATCGTGTGCATCCAGCTTCGGCCGGCTGAGTTTCGGCGTCTGGAAGTGGCGCTGACGCATGAGCCGATCGAAGTCGATTTCAAGTCCTGACCATTCGGCCTCGCCGGATCGAGTCGTCCAAACCCGCGTTAGCGAACCAAGCCTCGCCGTCGCGATGTTGAAGCCCATCCCGAAGAGTCCAAGGTTGCCTATCGGGTCATTGCCGGTCCAACCGGCGCGAACAGCGTGCTCAAGCGTCGCCGCGTCCATACCGGGGCCGTTATCGCGAATAGAGACTTTCGCGCGATCGTCATCGTGCGTCGGCAATGAGACGTGGACTTCTGGGCGATCGATCGGCGCGTCGGCCCGGGCGGCGGAGATGAATCCGTCCACTGAGTTGTCGATCAGCTCGGCAATGCACCGCCACTGGGGCAGGTTGATCTCACCGAGCATGGGAAGGATCCGCGGGTCCGGTCGAAGGTCGAAGAGCTCGCTGTGTTCGCCTTCCATGTGCCTCCAGCCCTCCCGCCCTGCTCCAATAGGATTCAGCGATATTAAACACGCCGATCGAGCGCGAGACACCGGGTTACCGGCCCTTATGTTTTGGAGAATCCGCGCGATTCTCGGGAGAGTCTTGCCAGACAGGTGCCCTTAGCGGGGGGATCCCGGCCTGCGGCCTCGGCTGGGCCTGAGGATGCGGCGAACCAGGAGCCCATTCGAGCGTCTTCGCTGATGTCACGCCACTCATGGCCTGGAGGATCGCCGAGGTCTCGATCGCCTTCGGGGTGAAGCGCGTGAGCGAGGCGATCGACAAGATCCGAGCGCTTTGGAGCTATTCGCCACGAGCGCCCGTTCAAGCCCGTAGACTGATATAGCTTCCGAAGCCGACCGGAGAAGGCAATGAAATCCAGGGTTCGAGGGGAAGCCAGCACGCAGGACAGACGCGTGTTGACGACAGCTGATGCGGCGCGGTTCCTCGGGGTCAGCCCTAGCCGCGTGCGGCAACTAATCCTGTCACGCCGACTCGCGGCCAGCCGATTCGGTCGCGACTATGCCATCACCGATTCGGCAATCCGACACTTCCGGGCGGCTCCGAACCCGCGTCGCGGTCGACCGAAAAAAGGCTTGCGTACGAAATAGTGATTTCCTACGATGGTGACCATGAGTGAAACGGCGCCCTGATGTCACCAGCCGGATCATGGCTGCCGTTCGCAGCCACGACACGCGCCCGGAAGTGACACTGCGCTCCGCCCTTCACCGGCGTGGATTTCGATACCGGCTGCATGACCGCCGATTCGCTGGCACGCCGGACCTAGCTTTTCCGAGCCGGCGGGTCGCGGTTTTCGTCGACGGTGACTTTTGGCATGGAAAGGGTTACCGCGCAAGAGGCTTCCGTTCCCTAGAGGAGCAGTTCTCTCATTGGCGGAATTCCGAATGGTGGTTGCGCAAGATCCAAAACAACGTAAAGCGCGACAGGCGACAGTCTCGCCAACTCAGGAAGCAAGGGTGGCACGTCGTCCGAATCACTGAATCGAGGATCCGACGCGACCTCGAGGGCTCTATCCAACTAGTGGAGCGAGCACTGCGAAGCCGTGACTGACCTGAGATCGATCGAACTCTTCACGGGTGCGGGAGGACTCGCGCTTGGTCTCCACCAAGCCGGTTTTCGGCATCTGGCTCTCGCGGAGTGGGACAAGCACTCGTGCCGCACTCTCCGCGAGAACCGCGAACTGCTCGGCATCGATCCAAGCTACGCAATCGAGCCAACCGACGTCAGTCGCGTCAATTGGACTTCGTTCAACGGCAAGGTGGAGCTGCTCGCGGGCGGCGTACCTTGTCAGCCGTTCTCCCTGGGAGGCAAGCACCGCGGCCACCAGGATGACCGAAACCTCTTCCCTGAGATGCTCCGCGCTGTTCGCGAAATCCAACCGACCGTCGTCCTGATTGAGAACGTGAAAGGCTTGATGCGACCAAGCTTTCGCCCCTATATGGATTATGTGATGCGGCAGCTGGAGATGCCAGGAATCGCCCCTGCGAAGGACGAGCCATGGGAATCCCACAACGATCGGCTCGTGCGTGCCGAACACGCTTTCAAGAGGTCAGGAGAGATCGTCTATCGAGTCGCTCGTCATCTAATCCAGGCCGCCGACTACGGTGTGCCGCAGACGAGAGAACGCGTTTTGATCATCGCGTTTCGATCGGACACGGAAGTCCTTTGGACACCTCCGATCCACGACCCTGACGGTAATTACCTTCTGCACAGCGAGGATGCGCTTCTCAATGCGCAGTATGTGACCGGGTCGTACTGGGACGCCCACCGTTTGCGCAGACCGCGGACGAGCCCCCTGCGTCACCGTGACCGCGTCGGTCGGCTACGAACACAATTACTTCCGCCGGAAGAGTCGGCATGGCGCACCGTCCGGGACGCGATTAGCGATTTGCCCGCACCGCTGAATGGCCGTCCTCATCCACGTCACCACGATCACATCAGGAATCCCGGGGCTCGTAGATATGCCGGCCATGACGGCAGTGCACTCGACTGGCCGTCGAAGACCCTCAAGGCGGGTGTTCACGGCGTGCCTGGCGGAGAAAACACTCTGCGCTATCCCAATGGGGAAGTCCGGTACTACTCCGCTCGCGAGGCAGCCCGAATTCAAACTTTCCCCGACAACTACCGATTCAGCGGCACGTGGGGGGAGGCTTTCCGCCAGCTCGGCAATGCCGTTCCAGTCAAACTCGCGCGGGTTGTGGGTGAGCAGATTCGCGTGTCGCTCGAAGGCCGCCGTGAAGTGGACGTTACTCGGAGCACTCTCCGGGCCTCAAGCTGATCGACCGGCCAGCGGGCGTCGGTCGCCCTACATCTGACTCCCGCTGCTAAGCGGATGACGCCTACGTCGAGTCCGAATCGCCGTCACGGTCGACAGCGCGCTCAATCTCTTCGGTCGAGAGCTTCCCTTGCTTCTTCCCAGGAGGATGTGCGACGAAGAACTTGCGTAGATCAGTTTCGACATCCTTCGAGCTGTATCTGACGGCCAGCTTCTCTGCCCAAGGACGTCCCACGTGCAAGGTGTCCCATCTGCTTCGGTACTGACCCTGACGTCTCCTGCCCGGGTCATGGTTCCCGAACCCATCAATACCGACGTTCCACGCCGGGCGGAAGTTCTCAATCAGAAATCGCTCAGCCATGACGATCCAGAGGGGCGTAACGATGAGATAGCGGCACCTGAAATCCCGGATGTCGAGATTCTTCGCAGCCTTGATGGACTCGGCGTGTTGCATCAGACGGCCATGCAATTCGGGACCGAGCTTTCCTCGCGCCACGAGACCCTTTCTGGCGCCGCCGGGAACGGCCTTGCCCACATAGATCGGCCAGACTGAGTCCAAAGAGCGCACGCGCGCGTACCTCTTGGCCGCGCCGCGGTAGAAGATGGCGTAAACGCCCGCTCCGCTGAATCTCTTTTTCACCGGAAGTGTCACCGGCCTGCGCTTCATGAGCTCGTCGACGATGTTCTGCGTCAACACGTCGTAATCGAGCGGGTTGTACTCGTCGGCCGCCCCAACCGTTACAGGAATCAGGGGGAGCGGAGGAGGCTGGGCGTTCTTTCTCGCTGGCATCTACCGCATCCTAGGTGTCCGGTGCTGAGCAGAGACACTTGGCCCGCCGGCGTCCCTCGGGATCTCGGTACCACGGCTGCGAAGTCGTTGGGCGCCTGCGCCGTCGGCCATCATGGCTGGCGTAGACGACTCAGCATCGCCGAGTTGTGCGCGAGCTCGACCGCGACACTACCCATCGCGTCGGCGGTCGTCGCACCTGCGTCATGCGCGAAGTCGCTCGCGCTCGCGTCAGTCATCTTGATCGAGTGGCCGGGCACGTCCTGCTCGGACACCGGGAAATCGAACGCGACCGTCGGGTAGCGCTGCGACACGTTGCCGAGATCGGTGGACGCGGTCACGAGCGTCCCGTGCCGCACCGCCGTCGCGCCCTGTGCCTCGAGCGCCTTCACCGCGAGCTCGACGAGGACCGGATCCGGATTCGCCGGCTCGTACAGCCGCATCTCCTCGGTGATCTCGACCGTGCAGCGATGCATCGCGGCCGCCGCCTCGCAGAGCGTGCGGAAGTGCTCGACCATCTCGTGGAGGAATGTCACGTCCGCCGATCGCAGGCCGATGACCGCCTCGGCGTACGAGGGGATGATGTTCGACGCGGCGCCGCCGTTGGTGATGATCCCGTGGACGCGCGTGTCGCGCGGTAGGTGCTGGCGCCACGCGTCGATGGCCACGAACATCGAGATCGCCGCGGACAGCGCATTCCTCCCCTTCTCGGGATCCACCGCAGCGTGCGAGGCGAGTCCATGGAATCCGATCCGGAGGTTCGTGATGCCGAGCGTGCGCTGGCCGACCGCCCAGTAGTTCCCGCCTGGATGGGACGACAGCACCGCGACGCAGTCCTTGAAGACGCCGGCGTCGAGCAGGTCGAGCTTCCCGCCGCCGCTCTCTTCCGCGGGCGTGCCGATGAGCTCGATCCCGATCTCGAGGTCCTGTGCCTGCGTGGCCGCGACGAGGAACGCGCCGACGTTGCTCATCGCGATGAGGTTGTGCCCGCAGCCGTGCCCGACGTCCGGCAGCGCGTCGTACTCGGCGAGCAGCGCGACGAACGGCCCCTTCGCCGGACCGATCCGCGCGCGGAACGCGGTCTCGAGCCCACCGTACGGCCGCTCCATCCGGTGGCCGTACTTCGCCAGCAGCCGCTCGATCGCGGCGACGGCCTTGAACTCCTGGTACGCGAGCTCCGGGTTGGCGTGGATCTCGCGCGAGAGGGCGATGAGGTCGGCCTTGAGAGCGCTATCCACCGGCTGGTATACTGCCCTGTAGCGCCATTCCCTTCCCACTTCACCCCGGGCCGAGACGCAGCCGATGCGCCCCCGGACTCCTCTTCCACCCTGTTCCCAACGAACGCGCAGCACTAAAGGAGCGAACAAACCGCTTGGAAACCCCAGAGAACACAGCCCCCGCACAACCTGACGAGACCCCCGCAGCCGCCACCACCGCCCAGCAGGCCGAGCGCCGGATGCGTCCGCGCAA